>Ga0164295_10003869_pt1 | contig 11931 bp, 9 predicted proteins | sample GEODES006metaG_FD_111798 | JGI IMG/M metagenome (GOLD analysis project Ga0164295, IMG submission 111798) | Oligotrophic lake water microbial communities from Sparkling Lake, Wisconsin, USA - GEODES006 metaG | ecosystem: Environmental > Aquatic > Freshwater > Lake | place: USA: Sparkling Lake...
AAGAGGAGCATGAACATTCCAAGTTCATGGGCGATCTATCACTAAAAACAAACAGCCGATTAGCGGGACTTGTCAAGGACGATACGACGAAATCTATTGCTGGAGGAGAGAGTAAAATTGGATCACTTCCTGCTAATGTGAAGATTATCGCCAGTAAGAAGTCCGGCCTTTCTTGCACAGATGTGTGCGAGGATTTTAATCCGTCGTCTTTTTGCATCAGCACGTTCCTTCGCGTCATTAATGACTGCTCATCATTAAAGAGTAACTTTCCTTGCAAGGCTTGCGGGGACTCCATAGGAGCGGATCAACCAGCCTATGTCTATTCGCCAGGTGACCCAGAATCGGGCATGTGCCTGGTCAATGGCGATGCGAAGCTCTTTTCTTGTGAAGGAAGCCACGCAAAAACGCAGCGCTTATGCGCATGCATGGATGTAGCCTAGGAAAGATTGTCGTTTGCATAATCGCTAGCACATAAATCAATAGATAGATATGATAAATAGATTTCATAGATAAAACAATAGTTCCTATAGATCTAATACCTGTGAAATGCTAAGCCACGGTTGAATAGCTTCTCTGTCTCTTCGCAGCGCTGGCTCCTTTTCGCTTCTAGCCACCACCTCGTATGCTCCACTTGCGATGGCGAGAAGAAGGGCTCCTGGCGCTCCTCCTCGGTCTCCTGAAGAGAGGGACGCTCCAAGTCCGTTAATGGCCGCCTTGGCACGCACAGAGCCAGTAAAGGCTTCCGCATGTCGGCGAGAAATATCCCGAAGTCGTGACAGCGTGACTCGCAACACTTCCTTGGCACACGCGACTTCATCTTCTGCGTGACTCTCGACTTCATTCGTGACAATGCGTTGCAGCGAATGAGCCACTGTGAGCCCAGAGTGTAGCGCCGAAATAAACGAAGTAAGAAACTCCGTTGCCGATTTCTTGGCTGATTCAATCAGAGAAGAAGTTCTTGCTTCGACTTCTGCTTCATTTTTTGCAGCCTCTGACGGGTCGTACACTCCTCCTGAGATGGACAAGTTGACGGAAACGCCCGCAGCGTTTGCTGCAGCTCTAGCTCGATCCAGAGTGGCATTAACAATGTCCCAAGTGCGGTGATCGCATAAGCGAACAGCAAAAGAGGAAGAAGAGAGCGAAGAAAGAGAGGTTAAGCCTTCATCTTGTACTCCTCTATTCTCATTTGTAGGGTCCAAGAAGCCTATTGTGAGAGATCCAACGTCGCAAGCTTCGGTCTCTTCTTTTGGCCGGTCCAGAATCGCAAACGAGATGACCTGCGATGGCGAAACGATGCCAACATCGACAATCGCCTCTACAACAGACGGAAGAACGTGTGAGGCCCTTCCCCACGTTCGAGTAGCTGCGCTCAAAATCGCGCTGGCCCTTACATCGTCGTCACCTCCTTCGATTGAGCAACCGCGCGTTAAAAGACCCGCGTAACGTCTTAAAAGAACATAGACGTTTCGAGTATTCGCCTTTCCGTAGTTGAAGATGCACTGCGAAAAAACGCGCAGCAGAGCGACGTTTGAGTCGAGAGAGTTATGTGGAAAAGCTGAGTCGAACGCCCAGAGTGTCATGGCATCGTTATCGACAGCTGGTTTGCTGCGAAGTCGCGTCATCACCTCGTTTGCAAACGAAATCAGAGATGGGCGAGGAGATGGAGATGGCGACGAATCTAGAGAGGAGCGCAAAGAGACAAGCTCGCTAGAGGAACTGTCAGTAGTGTCTCCAGGTGGTGCAGTCTCGGACGATGATGATGATGATGATGATGATGAGCTTTCAGCAATTTGAGTATCTGATGGTGTTTGTATGTAGGGCGAATACGCGGCCTCTGTTGTTCTCGTGGGGATCAAGTGTTCGTACGCTGTAGGCGACGCCTCTCGGAGAATTTTAACGAGGCCGTCGTGCGTTTTCCACGAATCCACTAGAGCAAACGCCCTTCTAACAACTGACGATGCAAACCGATGCTGGACGTCAAAGGCTTTTGAAGACGAAGAGAGTGAAATTGCGTTTAGAAATTCCTTATCTGCCCAGCTGATAGGGAGTTCAAACTTCAAGTTGGACGTGTGAAACGCAAGCCACGAAGAAAGACGATCTACAACGGAGTCATCGAGCAACGGGAGGTACTTGAAGAGGGCTCTGCAGCAAAGCTGCAGTGTCAGCGGAACCATCAGATATGACGACGTAGTTGATGTTCCAACGTCGCTCGATTGTTGAAGCTGCCGTTCAGCTAGCTCCTCGCGAAAGAGGTGGTGAAAAATGACTGAATAGTAGGCCATTCCGACAGGTTTAGGGGGTCCAGGGAGCCACAAACTCTGCGAAAGCACAGCTTCAACAGCCAGCGGGGTCGCGTCAAACGGCCTAGGAGCTCCTCTGCCTTTGCCCATGGGGAAGAAGGACAGCTTTGCTGCAGCTTCAGAGTGAAACGGGTGAAACAAAATGAGGGTGTCTTGGCACAGTTCTCGAACTGCCCAGAGCGCAAGCGGCGTAACAAGCGGGCCGTCTAGCTTGAGTGCGCGAAGAACGCCGGCTTTGCTTGCCAGACCGCCCTGGCCGATCAGTTGCAGCCTGAGGGGTATAAACCATCGAGTGTTTAAAGGAAGAGGAAGCGAGGTGGAATTGTTGTTGTTGTTGTCAATGTCGAGAAGAGCCATACTGGTTGATTCAGGAGTCTGAATAGAAGTCGAATCCTTATTAGAAATATAAAACGTAGGCGAAGAAGACGTTGATGATGAAGAAGAAGAGGAAGATGATTCTCTCTCTGTTCCATAACATACAAGAGGAAAAGACGCAGGCAAGATTTTCGACTCTGGTGTTTGAACAACAGTAGAAAGAGCATTTCCTTCTTCATCCACTCGCTTGCGCTTTAAACTTCTCTTTTCCTCCTTTTCTTCATTGTCCTTCATTTCTTCTTCTTCTTCTTGTATGTCATCCTTATCATTACTCTCTGCTTCCTCTTTTCCCTCGACATCGTCATTCTTCATCTTCTTGTTATCTGTCACCTCTTTTTGAAGTTGAATTTGACGACGGGACAAGCCCAGCGCTTCGCATACATCATTATCATCTAATGGTCGAGCGATGGTCGACACTGCTAGTGATGACCACTTTGAGTAAAAAAGAGTGGACGACGAGGCGTCTTGATCGTCAGTGCTTTTCATGGAGACATCCGCACTGCTTTCTACGCCTGGAACATCCAGAGTGTCTACAGAGTCGGTGTTAGGAGGCTCGCTTCTGCGACGAACTTTTGCAGCAGTGAGAGTTTCAGAGATGATGTCAAAAAGAGTCTTAACAGGATCCTCAATCAAGGCTGACAGGTCCACTCCTAAACGAGAAGCAACGTCAGGGTCAGCATCAATCCACTGAGTAGCTCCACAAGAACCGCCAGATTCATCTGGGACAGCAGGCAGCTGGTGTTCCGGTGATAAGGCTATGCAAAAAGAAGAAGAAGAAGAAGAAGAACGGGCGGCGTCTTTTCCCTTCGACAGTAAACCACCATTTGCAAGAGACACAATTTCATCCCACAGGATCTGGATTGCAGATGCACTATTATTATCGCCATGATCAGACCCATCTTCTTCTGAAAGACCTAGATGTTCTGCTGTGCCCGGAGACGTTGCTGCGAGCCAAGGAAGGGAGGACAAGACAGCGTAGAGAATACAGCGGGCTTCCCTCTTTGGTCTCTCTGACGCTGCTTTAACCAAGTGTGTTAGCTGTTCAAGGACAGTGCTCACCGACACGATGTGCACTAGGCCAAGACTTGCTAGGAAGCGCAACAAGAGGCGGAGGCTCATAGCGTCGCCTTGATGGAGAGACAGAACAAGAGCATCAGCAAGCGCGCTGCTTAAAGATTTTGAAAAAACACCTCGAGACGCAACATTCTTTTTAGAGTGTTCAGCCTTGTGCATGAATGAAGCAACAGCGGCCAAGAGAGGTGACTGCGCAGGAAGAGAGATTGCGCTCTCAATAAATGCTGCAGTAACTGCGTTTGCATCTGCAGCAAACATCATCGATAGCTCCCTTGCTTGTATTTCAAGAGTCTGACAAAGAGGCATGGCTCTCTTTGACGCGCCTAAGCGGTAAAGGACATCGCGGACGTCGTGATTCAAGGTAGATAAGGGTGCAGATGACGGCTTCCCGTTTTCTAGTCCAACATCTGCCTCTATTGCTTTAAGGATTGAGGATGCTAATCTGCCAAAAGAAGCAGCAGTAGAAGTAGAAGAAGACGAAGAAGAAGATGATGATGATGAAGGGTTCTTAGAATTAGCTTCCATTATTGGAGTTAAAAAACTTTCCACCAAATTAATCGACGCTAAACTTTACTTTTGATTATTACACAAACAAAAATTCTTTCCCACCAATCGGGTTTTGCTGAAGGTTTTTGGTTTCGTCGTGCTGCTGATTAGAACTCAAAAACTTAAAATGTCAAAGCGATTGCGTTTAGATGCGAATCTGATTAATCCTCCGTCTATTGATGGCGTCGCAGATGCCGCTAAAGAGATCCAACTTCTACGAGACAAAAACTTGGCTAGAAGCGCTCGCTTTGGAATAAGAGAGATCCCCTTGTCTTCTTCTGCTATAGCTGCTGTCGGCACAATCACGAAGGAAGCGTATCTTACATTGACAAGGTCAGCCCCTGAAGGAAGTGCAACCATAAGTGGTATCGACGTAAGTGGCGAAGAAGAGAGATTAAGAGCTGCGAAACGGGCTGAACGATTCGGAATCGCATCCTTTGATTATGCAAAAGAACGACAACGTGACGCTGGATTATCAGAAGAGGCTATTCATCTTCGGGCAGAGCGTAGGGAGCGAGCTGCTCGCTTTGGGCGCTCTGACCCTCTCGATATCGAAATCGCAAAGGCTGCTCTACTTGCTCTTGGATCAGCTAATCCTTCATCATCATCATCATCATCAACAACAATTACCGAGAGTTTTTTGAATGGTGGTGACAAAAATGATATCATGGATGTTGATGGCTCTGGCGCTACCCACCCTGTATCAGAGGTTGAGAGTACAACTACTTCTTCACATGTACAAGACGGTTCTTCCGCCTCCACTACCTCTACCCCATCGACTGTACTGATCTCATCTGAAGTCATCACCCGTCGGCCCACAGTCTTGCACATGCGCGCATACAAGTACCTTCCGGCGTCCACAGCAGACATTGAGGCCTTTTTCAGCCCCTTGAGGCCCACGCTTGTCGAGTGGCTCAATGGCGACTCTTTAAACCTTATTTTCCAAGACGAAGGCACAGCTAAGCGCGCCTTGGAACTCAACAGCGAGCCTGTTCCAGTTTGCGTTGGCATTGAAACGGTCCATCCAGACTGGCGCATTTGTCTTCGGCCACTTGTTAAGATGAAGACTGACAAGTATGCACCGGAAGGAGCAGAAACGACAGTGTATCTCCGCTTTGCCACTTCTTCCGACACCAAGGGAAATGCTGCAAAGACACAGGGAGCTCGATCTCAGGGCACATACAGCAAGGATGGCTTGTACTCCAAGAAGGCGATACAAAAGGACGTCAATGCGGCTCGGAGAGGACAGCTTGCGTCCTATGATCGCGCGCCTTTGCACGTTGCTGCCATGGTTGCTGAATCATTAGAGACCGCTGCTTCTGCAATAGTACAGGCCCAAGAAGAGAATGAAAACAGCGGAGTGGCGATGGATGAAGACAATCACATTAATGATTCGATAGATACCACTAGCGGAGGAGGAGGAGGAGGAACAAGTGTTGCTGGGCCAACAACCTTGCGGATTGAAGTCGTTAAGGAGAGAATTCCCTCTGAGAAACGCTTCGGAGGCACTCTTAAAAAGGGCGGATTGCGTCTTCGTCGCCTGGTTGTTCGTGAAAAATTGGGGGAAGGAGTGGTGGGGGTCAACACGGCAAACGAGGAATCGTTTGAAAGTGAAGCCCTAGAAACGGAACTCGTCGAAGGTAATGCTAGTGGTGGTGGTGATGGTGGAGAAATTGTCATTAACAATGATGAAGACGATGGTGATGATCGAAGACTACTTGGCAAACGAAGGAATAGGTATGAAGAAGAGGGAGTTGAGGAAGAGATCAAACGTGAATCTGAAAGCGCAGATGCAGAAGCAAAGTTTGCATCAAACGTTGACGTCTCCTTTGATGTTGACAAGGCATTGGCTGAAGCTGAAGCTATTGAAGCAGGAAAATGAGTGGTTGTTGAAAAACGAATTCTTTTTAATACCTACTTATTTGGTTCCTCTTTCCAAACTTTGTTTAATTTCGATTGAATAGACGTCCATCTCTTTAGCAATCTTTCTGTTGTAACCCCTGTTTTGTTCAGAAACAAAGGCCGAGTCTTGTCTAGCATCTACAGTTCTCCTTCTATGGAATTTGCTTCGTCGAGCGTCTGTGGCCTCTAGTTCAGCAACCACTCGATCTACTCGAGCAGGGTCAATGTTGTAGGCAGACGAATTCGCAATCGACGCTACAATGCCTGCAGATCCAATAGGAGCAAAGACACTTGTGCTAGAAGGAACAAGAGCTGCTCCTGGTGCTAGAACTCGAGACAGTGCAGTCTCGGTCTCCGCGTCTTGAGCCACTCCTGCGCTAGATGGAAGAGCCGCCAGACGTTTTTCATGTGCGTGGATCATTGCTGCATCACTGTTTACATTCCAGCCGTAACTGTCTGTTATTCTCTTGTTCTTTTCAATCTCTTTATAAGAGCGCCGTTCCGCGTCAAGGGCCGTTTCTGCCAAAAAGGATGCAGATGTGGGAGCCTCTTTTCTAGATCGCTTCATAGAATCATCAGCATTGCCTTGGTACGATTTTTCAATAGCAGCGTCCGTCTCGTCTAATAGTCTGCGCTGCCTCTTTTCTGCACTAGGGTCTACTTTTCGTGTATGTTCAAGAACAACCTCCTTGTGATTGTCAACTCGACCTGCGTTCATCCGCAAACGCAAGGCAAAGAGCTTTGCATTTGCTGCTGAAGTTGATGATGATGTTGATGAAGGATCAGAAGGAGACGAATCTAATGGTAAAGACGATCCTCCGACATCAGATTCGGATTTCTTTGGTTGAGGAATCTCACCAAAAATTGTGCTGCTGACGCCTCGTACAAGTTCTGCAGCTTTGTTCTTTTCTCGCAGCAGTGAGGCCATCTGTTCTTTAATCATAGTGTTATTAGATGCCTGGATAACACTGTTTTTATTGGCTTTACTACCTCTTCCACCGAAAGACAAGGGTAGACCGTCCTCTGCCATGTCTGTAGCAAGAACACGAGCAGTCACTCCAGGTCCAAGAAGTTCCTTGATGGTGCGAGGAACGGAAGACGAGGATAAAGAAGGTAAAACAACAGACGAGGAGGGCTCAATATTCATGACTTCCATGCTGATGATTTTCACAGAGGAGAGAGGTTTATCGTCTGCATCTGTAGGAATTTTCTCGATTTGGCGCAGCGCATCCATTCCTTCTATGAGTCTACCGAAAATAACGTGCTTTCCATCAAGGTGTCGAGCTTTATCAAACAGAATAAAGAACTGACTGCCATTAGTATTTGGGCCAGCATTTGCCATTGATAAAAGTCCAGCTGAATCGTGTTTCAAACGAAGACCTGGGGTCTCATCCTCAAACGTTCTTCCGTAAATTGACTCTCCACCAGTGCCATCTCCGTGTGTGAAATCTCCACCTTGCATCATGAAGCCAGGGATGATTCTATGAAACAGGCTATTAGTGTAAGTGAGAGGCTTCTTAGAGTGTTGTTGTGAAAGTTTATAACCAAAAGCGAGTGAGATGAAGTTTTCGCAAGTCTTGGGTACTATATCAGTAAATAGCTCAAAGACTAGGCGAAGGGCAGAAGGGAAAGAAGCTGTTTCTATGTTGATTGCGACACATCGCCGATTTTGTTCCGACATGGCCTTGATCACAGCAAATCTAATTTTTTCGAGAACAGGGTAATAACTTGACCTAAAAACCCAACTACAAACCAATTGTTTTTCGAAAGCAAAACACTGATTGATTTAATATTATTGATTTAATATTATTTAAAAGGTGGGTTATGTTATATATTATATACAAGTTTTTTTTTCTGTTTGATTTGAAGATTCAGCTAGATATCTCCAGATACTCCGCTGTGTCACTCAAATAACATCATACATCATAATCACCTAACAACAATCATTTATATCTCTTCTCCTTTCCTTTCCTTCCTTTACCCTCCAACCACCCTCACCTCTTCACAGATCTTTGCCCAAACGACTGCATTGGAACATTCCGCTTCTTTGTGCAAGACAAGATCTATATATCCCAAACGTCACTGGACACCTCGTCTTCAAGAAGTTGAAAGAATGCTCTTTGCTACTACTCTAGCGATCTTTTCTCTCGTCTTTACCGTTGTGGATTCACAATGCGTCCAGGGCCAGCCAGCGACTTGTAGATACCCCTATGGCAATACAGCGACATCATCTAGCACCAACAAGGTGAATCCTTGCATCGACTATTATGAGATGGTGGGGCTAAACACTGGATACCAGAACCTACTCTCCTCTCAGCTCTTACACCAGCTCTCTGAACCGTCACCCAACACGTTTTGCTACAATTATTTCTGCGGCCCAAATGCAGGCGTAACCGCTGGCATTTCTACCCAGACCTTTACTGGCACTTGCGCTGAAGGCTTCTTTGGATCCATCGCTGCTACTTGCCAATTTAAAGCAAACTGTTGGTTTGCAGGTAACTTTGGATCTATTCGTGGACAGCTCATGTACAATCTTGGAGCCAATCAAGGAAGCGCATCCCTTGGCGGAACGGCTGCATTGCCAGGACAGTGCTCAGCAGCGACAACAACCATCTACACAACGTCTGCAGTGTATGTAGGTCTTGATAGATCGTCCGGAAACAACTACGACCCAACCTTTTCTTACACTCCTAGCTGCTCTGCTTGCCCTGCTGGCTTCTCTTGCGACGCTGGCACTTTGGTTTCTTCTGCTGCCACTCCTTGCCCAGCCGGCTTCTTCTGCCCAGGCGGCAAGAAGCAGGCTTGTCCAGGAGGAACGTTTGCTTCTGGCGCCAACTCAAGTCGCACTAGCGTAAATGATTGCTCTCCTTGCAGCCCTGGCTCTTTTTCAAATAGCGGCGCTGGAACCTGCTCTGATTGCCCAACTGGAACATACGGCCCAAACAGCGGAGCAAGTGTGTGCTTGTTCTGTCCTGCAGGAACCTTTTCAACCGCCACTGGCCAAGTCTCGTCAAACACATGCTCACCGTGCGCTGCTAACCTATTTAGCTATGCAGGTTCATCATCTTGTTTGCCTTGCCCTTCTGGCACCACCTTTTTATCAGCAACTCTTGGATGCGCCTTTGTAAATAACATCGTGGCGAAAGTCTCTGGTCTTCAAGCCGATGGAGTCCTGCAGTTTGCAAACGTAAATACCCCTGGAGGCATCACATATTCAGCGAACCAATTCAACTCTGCTTCTGCAGCAATGACACTTGCTTCTGGATCATACACATCCACCTCATTGTCCACCTCTGCTTCATTTACTACCTTTCCTACTGGAAATGTCCCAATGACTTTATCGGTCTTCCTCAAGTGCCCAGCCTTTTCAAATGCAGCTTCAGCCACCGTGGTTGAGTGGGGCGCCCCTGCCCCTGCCCAGTCTGCTCAAAAGTTTTCCATTAGTGTACTTGGATCAGGCACCTCTTCTCTTCCAGGTCCCGTCTCGGGCGTCTGCGATAACAAGTGGCACCACGTAGCGCAAGTTCTCGGCGATGATGGTGTATCCAACAGCTTGAAGCGATATGTAGATGGCGCTTTAGTCTCGAGTGCATTGATCAACTTTGCGATTCCCTCGACTGGCAATTCTCTACGAGTGGGTTGGAATGGCGGACAAGGAGGCGTCGTCTTTTCAACCCCAGGCTCAACCACATGGACTGTGCCCGCAGGCGTCACGTCTGTGAATATCTTGGTTGTGGGAGGAGGAGGAGGAGGAGGAGGAAGCGCAGATCGAACAGCTGGAGGAGGAGGAGGAGGAGGTTTCCGCTGTCTCACTAGCATTGCCGTCACACCAGGATCCACTATTCCAATCACAGTTGGCGCTGGAGGCGCAGGTGGCGCCATTTCGGGTACTGCTGGAAGCAGAGGCGGTGATTCAATCTTTGGAACGTACACAAGTGTCGGAGGAGGTGGAGGTGGAGGCGCGCCTACAACGACAGCTGCGCTTTCTGGAGGCTCTGGAGGCGGAGTCTTTCACGGATTAACGACAAATACAGGCGGACAGGGTACCGTTGGGCAAGGATTTGCTGGCGGACCGTCAGGTTTTAACAGCGGACAAGCAAATGGAGTCTTTTCAGCTTCTGGAGGCGGGGGCGCTGGCGGCGCGGGTTCCAGCGGCACTGTTGCTAGAGGAGGCGCAGGAGGACCAGGTGCTCAATGCTCTGTTATTGCTGGAATCTTCTTTGCTGGCGGAGGCGGAGGGTGCGCTCAATCCATGGGTGGCCAAGGTATCAACGCTGGTCCAGGCGGAATTGGCGGTGGAGGAGCTGGCGCTAAATCGACAACTCAACCAACGACAGGCACAGGTACCAGTGGCACCGCAGGAACTGGAGGTGGAGGCGGAGGCGGAGGCATTGGTGGCAGTGGAGGCAGTGGCATTGTCGCCATTTCATTTTCAACTTCCGATCCACTACTCAATGATCAGTACACTGGATCTTTATCTGATGCCACTCTCTATAGCCGAGCGCTTACTGCATCCGAGGTCGTAAAACTAGCTTCTCCACTACTAGCTACCATTCCTGGATCCACTACTCCAACTCTTTCAGCCTCAGCCACGTCCTATACATACCCAGCTTGTGCTGCTGGATTTTCTGGATCATCAACTCTTGTTTGGGCAAAAAACGCCACGGACAATTCTTGGTCTTCAACTGGAGCTACTAGCTGCACAATTTGCGGCTCAGGAACCTACTCAACTGCTGCTGGATCATCCAGCTGCACTGGCACTCTTTGCACTCCTGGAAGTTACGGCCAAACCGGCGCAACCATTGCGGGAGGCACGTCTTGCACACCTTGTGCACCAGGTTCCTACACCACCGCTTCTGGCAGTGCAACATGTCTTTTGTGTGATGCTGGCACATACTCTTCCTCACCTAACTCAACCTCATGCACTGGCACTGCTTGCACCGTGGGCTACTTTGGACCTGTCGGGCAAACGTCAAGCGGATCTGCGACCTGTACTGCATGCGCTGCAGGAACATATGGCAGCGGCAACTCTTGCTTGCCTTGTCCTGCTGGAACCGCCTCAGCCTCATTAAACGCAGCTTCTTCCTCGTCTTGTCTTCCGTGCTCTGGCTCAACGTATAGTTTCGGTGGCGCCGCAGCTTGTGCATCGTGCCCCGCAGGAATGACGTTTGTTTCAATAACTTCTGGCTGCCTTCCTTCTGTTATTAATGGACCTTCAGACACGATTTTTGCGCTTAGTGGCGCAGAGACTGGTGTGTTTCCATACGTCACTGGAACACCTACGAAACTTGCGAATCACATCAGCACTGCATCGTCTGCTTTCAACTTTTCTGATTCTTATATTGGGACCATTCCTTCTACTCCCGTGACATATACTAACTTTCCAATCGGCACATCTGCCATTTCTGCATCTGCTTGGGTGAATTGTCCGTCATTTACGTCGCAAGCTCAATCGTCAATCTTTGAGTGGGGCGCACCAGCTCTAGCAATATCTGTGCTCAAGTTCTCACTCAGCGCCTTGGGTTCAGCCGGACAATCTCTTCCTGGTCCTTCCTCTGGCCTTTGCGACGGCAAGTGGCACCATGTGGCGCAAGTCTACCAAGGCGGAATCAACGGAGCTCTCACTCGATATGTCGATGGCGCTGTTCAAACCTCTTCCACCGCTACCTATGTGCTCCCTCAGGTTGGAAGCGCAATTCGAATTGGATGGAACGGAGGAGCAACGACGTCACAG
>Ga0164295_10003870_pt1 | contig 11930 bp, 9 predicted proteins | sample GEODES006metaG_FD_111798 | JGI IMG/M metagenome (GOLD analysis project Ga0164295, IMG submission 111798) | Oligotrophic lake water microbial communities from Sparkling Lake, Wisconsin, USA - GEODES006 metaG | ecosystem: Environmental > Aquatic > Freshwater > Lake | place: USA: Sparkling Lake...
CGTTTAATCGGCTGTCTGCGTCTGGTGCTGGCCGACCCTCTCGATCCCTTGCAGGCGTTTCCGTTTGAACCGGTCGCGCCAGCCGCAGCCGTAGCAATGCATCAGCACCACGGTGCTCTGTGGCGCAAGACCTCGGCGGAAATCTCGCGCGTTGCGGTCATTGGCGAATTCCGCCGACGCGGCAAGGAAAAGCTGTCGCCGGTCAGTGAGTCGAACGGTGACCATCCGAATCTGAGCGTTGAACGACGCGGCTTTCCGCATATCGCCGCGGGCCTTTACATCGGTGCTGCCGCGCTCGCGCTAGAGCGCGATGTGGAGCGGGTGTTCGCCCTGATGGAGCCACGCCTGGCGCGCCGGCTACGCGCCTACGGCATCCTCTTCGAACAAATCGGTGCCCCCGTTGAGCATCACGGTCAGCGCATTCCCTATCGCCTGGAGGGCGAGGACTTCGAGCAAGGATTATCCGACGACCTCATCGGCCTGCTCTACATCATCAAGCGCAACCTCGCGGAAAGCCCGCCCTGAGCGACGCTATTTCACCACCGCGGCGGGCGCAGCGTCGGTCGCCGGACGCCACTTCTGCCAGGTCTTGTGGAGGGCATGCGGGAGCAGCCGCCGCAGCGGCATTTTCAGCAGATGGCTGCGCACGCTCAACACACGATGCGCCACGCGCGACATCCGCGCCGGCGGCAAGGCCGGCACCACCAGCTGGTTCATCAACTGCGCCAGCAAGGCCAGCGGCGTGAGCCCGCGATCGGCCTGACGGAGTTCACGTTTGACGAACAGTGGCACGGCCAACTCGAAATGCCCTTCAGCCTGACTCAACGCAATTCGCAGGGCGCGCACCGCGCGTAGTCTCAAAGCGCGGTCGACCAGCGAAATCCAGAACGCATCGCCGGACTGCAAAACGAAGTGGGTCACGAGTTCGTAGACGTCCAGCACATCGCGCAAGCAGTGCTGCAGGTCGCCCGCATGAAACCCGTGAAGCACGCTGTGCAGCACGAGATCGGCCGGGGCCAGGACGCAGGTCTCGCCGTTGGCGACCACTCGGCGGCTCAGCAATTCGCTGCCATCGGGATGCAGCGGATCGGTCAGGGGCAGCAGGGTGTGATGAACATCGAGCGTGGTGCCGCGGGTGCCATGTTGCAAAGGAGGGAGCTCGTGCATCCATTCACGGTAGTAGCGATCGTCGTAAGCGCTGTGCGGCGTGTCGTGCCAGCCCTGCTGGTGCAAGAGGCGCTCAACGCGGCCGAGTTCAGCGCGAGGCACCAACACATCGACATCCGCCAACAGGCGACCCCGCGCGCTCGGCAGATCTGCCGCGAGGTAGGCCGCGCCTTTGAGCAAAGCCCACGGGATGTCCGTGGGATTAAGCACCCTGCTCAGACGATTGATCTCCCAGCGTGCGCGGCGCTCGTGCGCGCTGGCCACGCAATGGTCAGACCACAGATGACGGCGCACCGGGGTGGGCACCTGCGGCAACAACGCCAGGGCCTCCAATTGGGCGTGCCACCGTCCGGAAACGGCGTGCACGCGGCCCAGTGCCAGCAAGTGCTGCCAGGCGCGTTGGTCGTGCTGGGCGAGCAGGGCGGGCTGGCGCAGCGCCAGCAGAAATTGTTTGCGCAAGGGATCCCTCCATTTCAGTTGGCGACCGCGCGGCGTGGCCGGCAATCAAGCTGCGCCACAGCGGCTCGCGGACAGTCGCGGTCAGATGGCGTTGCACAAGGAAATCATTGTTGCCCGCCACGCCACTTGGCATGGCGCAAGAAAACCCCGAATCCCCTCCTAACGCTCTGGAGTTGCGCAAATGGCTAAGCAAACGGTTCCGCCTGACCAACACCGTCGACGTTTTCTCAAAGGCACCACGCTGGCCTTGCCGGCGGTGATGACTTTGGGCAGCACTGCCGCACAGGCGGCAGCGCGCACAAGCCTCGCCTGCGGTCAGCCGCCCATTGAACGGCCTTGTCGTCCCCTCGCGTTTGAAAAGGACGAGTTCTTCCGCGAGCGCGTGGCGTGTTACGACCAACTCATCGCGCAGAAAGACCGGCGCGGCCGAATTACCGGCTATCGGGCCTCGGGCGACGCTCAATATTTTGAAGGGCTCAGGAGCCGCGACCAGCAGGCGTGCTGGCGTTATGTGGCGACCGGCGAGCCCGTTGCCGATAGCGAAATTCCGTCCATCAACGCACCCAGCAACAGCCGCTCGCTGGACCGCAAACGCAGCCTGACCGCCAAGCCCTGTCGCGAAGGGCTGGCGATTGTGCATTTCAGCGCGCGGGACGGCTCGGTGCTGGCCGTGGGTGAGCCGCGCACGCCGCCCGATGCGTTGGTCACCAGCCTCAGCGGCGCGTGCCTGAAATCCCTCTGGGGCAGGGCCGGCTAAATGCGACAGTCTCCGGCACATGACCCTCGTTGGCGGGCGGATCCGGCGGCGGAGCTGGTCTGGCAGCGCTGGGAAGAAGCGTATTTCGCTTTCGATATCCGCTCCGGACAGACGCATTTCTTGAATCAGGCTGCCGTGAGCGTGTTAGCGGCGCTGGCGTCGGGGCCGCAGTCGCTCGCGGCGATCGAGGACGCCTTGCTGCGAGCGCATGGCGCGGAGCCGGATAGTGCTACCCGTGAGGCGATCGCAGACACGCTGCGCGTCATGAGCAGTCTGGGTCTCGTCGAGCCAATGCCGTCACGATGAGTGCGCCCATGCCCATGCCAACGCTCAAGCGGCTCGCCCTGAACGAACTGCACGCCCGTTGCGCGGACGGCCTCAATCTCAGGCTGGGTCCCTTTGTGATGCGCCTTGTGGGCCGCGACCGACGACTCGCGCAATGCCTCTACGACTACTATCCCGACTACCCATTGGCGCCGGATGACAGCTTCGCCGACGGCGAGATCCGCTTGCTCGGACAGAGTCTGGTCGCGCGCGTGCTGAGACGGCCGCTCTGCCTCGGACTGGAAGACGGCGTGCCCTTTACCGAGTGCGCGCCGGGTGCGCTGTTGGCGCATCTTGAGTGGGCCATCAACTGGTGTGTGGCGAGTCGCGCGCATCACTACCTCATGCTCCACGCCGCAGTGATCGAGCGCAACGGCCACGCGCTCTTGCTGCCCGGCCAACCGGGCGCGGGTAAAAGCACGCTCTGCGCCTGGCTCATCCATCGCGGCTGGCGCCTGTTGTCGGATGAATTCACGCTCATTCGCGATTGCGAATTGACCATCGATCCGCTGCCGCGCCTGATTCCGCTCAAAAACGAATCCATTGCGCTCATTCGGGAGCAGGTGCCCGCCGCCACGTTTGGCCCCAGCATCCCCGGCACCCGCAAGGGCACGGTCTCGCATCTCTCGCCGCCGCTCGATCATCTGCGCCGCATGGCGCAAACCGCGCGCCCGCGCTGGGTGGTGTTCCCGCAGTACGACGCGGACGCGAGCGCCGAATTCAGCGCGCTGCATCCGGCGGAATGTTTTTCCCAGCTCACGCAGAACGCCTTCAATTACACCGTGCTGGGACGGGAGGCTTTCGAACGCGCTGGCGCCCTGACGGATGCCGTCGACGCGTGGCGCCTGCGCTATCGCAATCTGCAACAGGCGGAGGCGCTGCTCAACGCGCTGACCGGCGGGAGCCAAACATGTTGATTGAATTACCTGAGGTATTGGCATGAAACGCTGCCGACGCTGTTTGCTTCCCGGGGCCGCGCCCGGCGCGGCGATTGACCGTCGCGGCGTATGCGCCTATTGCCGCGAGTTCGCGCCCGCACTGCTGGAGACGGCCGAAATTCAGCGGCGGGTATTTGCCGACGACTTGGCGGTCACCCTGGCCAGCACGCGCGGCACCGGACAATACGACGTGCTGGTGCCGTTCAGCGGCGGCAAGGACAGCGCGCTGCTGCTCTACAAGCTCAAGGTGGAGCATCGCCTGCGGGTACTCGCCTTTACCGTGGATGTGAATCTGCCCGCGATTGCCTGGGACAACATTCGTCACACCCTGGCGCGACTGTCGATCGATCACATCAGCTATTCCCCGCCGGACGAGTTCTACCGCCGTCTGTTTGCCTATCTCTTGCGCCATCAGGAAGCGCGCGGCGCGGTCTACACCGTGTCTTACGTCTACGCCCCGTTGTTTGAGGGCGACGCCATCAGGCTCGCGCTGGAAAAAGACATTCCGCTGGTGATGGCGGGGTACTCGCCGGGCCAGCCGGAGCCCGAGCGCATGCGCTATGAGTTTTCACGCCAGCTGATTGAACAGACCGACTGGACGCCCCCGCAGCTGCTGCGCAGTGGCTTGTTTGATGTGGCCGACCTCGCGCGGTTTTTCAATCCGCGGGACTGGCCGGCCGGCACGCACTTTCCGCGCTACCTCGCGCCGTTTCACGCCTGGCCTTACGACCAGGCGGCCGTGATGCGCGAGGTGGTGGCGCTGGGGCTGGTGAAGAGTGCGCGACACGCGAGTCCGGTCTTCAGCAATTACCCCATCAACTGGCTGCTGATGTATTCGGACCTCCAACACTTTGGCTACAACCCTTATGCACCGGAGTTCTCCGCGCTGATTCGGGAAGGCAAGGCGAGTCTCGCGCTGTGGCGCGTGATGGGGCCGGTGGTCGACGCGATGGTGCGTTGGCGCGTGGGGCTGGGCTACAACGTGATTCAGCAAATGAACTGGCTGGGCTTGAGCCCTGAATCGCTGCGGATCACCGAAGCGCGCGGCGCCTACGATCCGGTACTCACGCCGTGATTACCGCCACGGGCAGCGACTGGACCTTGCCCGACTACTACCGTGAGCGCGCGCGCCGCACGCCAGATCTCATCGCCTTCCGCTATTGGCTGCAAGACGAATGGCTGGGCCTCACCTGGCTGGAGTGCCTGCATCGGGGGCAATTGCTCGCCGGCGCGCTGGCGGCGGCCGGCCTCACGCCGGGGATGCGGCTCGGCATTCTGGCGCCGAACGATCTGCCCTGGGAGCTCACGCAGGTGGCGGCACTCATGGCGGGGGCGGTCGTGGTGGGCCTGGACCCGCAGGATTCTGCCGAGCGGCTGGAAGAGATGCTCCTCGCGGCCGGCATTGGCATGCTCGCGGTGGCGGACAGCGCGAACTTTCTGCGGCTGCCGGCCGAATCCCGCGCGAACTTACGCGGGGTGATCTGTTTCTCGGATGAGGCGGCACCGGCGGGCGTCACGCAAGCCTGGTGGCGATGGTCGGCGTTGCTGGCGAGTTCGGGTGCCGCGCCGGCCCAGGGCCTTAACGCCAACGCGCCGGCGCTCATCGTGTTCACCTCGGGCAGCACCGGCCACCCGCGCGGCATTGTCTACACCCATGCGCAGTGTGCGGTGGCGGTGGACGCGATCCTTAACGCCTTTCCGCAGATTCATCCGGACGATCGTCTGGTCTGCTGGCTGCCGCTGTCCGGGCTATTTCAGCGTGTGATCAATTTCTGCGCGGTGGCGGCCGGCGCCCAGAGCTGGTTGCTGTCCGAGCCCCGCCGCTTGCTCCAGATACTGCCCATCGCGCGGCCGCACTGGTTGATTGGCGTGCCCCGTTTCTACGAAAAACTGGCCGGTGGTCTTGCCCTTGCGGGCCGCGAGGGCTCGCCGCAGCAGCAACGGCTGGTGGCGTGGGCTGTTGATGTCGGCACGCGCGTGGCGGCGTCAAAACGTGCGGGGCAGGCAACGGGCGCCTGCCTGCGGTGTCAGCACTGGGCCGCAGACTGGTTGGTGCTGCGACGCCTGCGGGCGGTGGTGGGCGGTGAGGTGCGCGCCATGCTCAGCGGCTCGGCGCCGTGCGCGGTGGCGGTGCTCGAACAGCTGCAGGCGCTGGGATTGCCGGTGCTCGAAGCCTACGGCCTGAGCGAGAACATCGTGCCGGTAGCGCTGAATCGAATGGATGAAAGTCGAGTGGGGACGGTGGGCCGGGTGCTCGCGCCTAACGAGCTCAGCATCGCCGCCGACGGCGAAATACTGGTGCGCGGCCCGGGCGTGTTTCATGGCTATCTCAACGCCGCGAGCGCCACGCCCGCCGTGGATGCCGAGGGCTTTTTGCATACCGGCGATTTGGGGCAGCTCGACGCCCAGGGTTATCTGCGCATCGCAGGCCGCAAAAGCGAGATTTTTAAAACCTCGACCGGACGCAAGATCGCGCCGGTGCTACTGGAAAGCGTGCTGCAGGCGTTGCCCGGCGTTGACCATGCGGTGGTGTTCGGGGCGGGCCGCAAGGCGCCGGTGGCCTTGCTCACACTCGCCGACCCGCCGGCGGAAAACCTCACGAATGCCGCGGCCTTCCGGCAGCTTGCCGAACGATTGGCGGCGGCCGTGCCGGCCACTCTCGCGGCGCTGCCGGGCTATTCGCACCCGGCCGGATTGCTCGTCTCGCTCACCCCGCTGACGGTCGCCAACCAAAGCCTCACGCCTTCTCTCAAGCTGCGCCGTTGGGCGCTGGCGGCGCGCTATCAACCTCCGCTCGATCGGCTCTACGCCGCGCTCGAGGCCAGGCCGGGCGAGCGGTTCTGCGAAGCCCTCGCCCCCGATTTGCTCATGTTGGGACTTTAAGGACAGCGTATGGATTGCTACTTCGTCACGGGGGCTAGCGGCGTGGTGGGCGGCGCGCTGATCCCCGCCTTGCTCGGCCTGCCAGAGGTCGAAGTGGTGGTGCTGCTGAGAGCCCGCAACGGGCACTCGATCGCCGACCGCTTCAACGCCCTGAAGCATTTCTGGCGCGCCCATTATCTGCAGTTGCCAGCAGGGGCTTTGGAACATCGCTTGCGCGCGGTGGCGGGTGACATCAGCGCCCCGGCGTTGGGTTTGAGCGCCGCCGACCAGCACGCCTTGGAGCAACGCTGTACGCACATCGTGCATTGCGCCGCCAGCGTGCGCTTGAACCAGTCGCTCGCCATCGCGCGCGAAACCACGGTCGTGCCCACCGCCACCTTAATCGCGCTCGCCCGGCGGTGCGTGGGGTTCTGCAAACTGGAGGCGGTCTCGACGGTGGGCGTTGGGGGACGTTGGCAGGGTCCGCTGCCGGAGCGCTGGCTCGATGAGCCGCGCGCGTTTCACAACACCTACGAGGAAGCCAAAGCCGAATCGGAAGTGCTGCTGCGCGAAGCCGCCGCCGCCGGATTACCGCTGACGGTGCATCGCCCGAGCATGGTGGTGGGCGATTCGCGCACGGGCGTCACGCCGCATTTCCAGATTTTTCAGTTCATCTGCGAATTTCTGAGCGGGCGTCGCACGCTGGGCTGCTATCCGGCGCTGGGGCAAACGGTGCTGGATATCGTTGCCAATGACTTTGTGGCGCACGCCATCGTGGCGGCCTCGCGCAGCCCGGATAGCGCGGGCGAAATCTGGCATTTATGCGCCGGGCCCAGCGGCGCACTGCCGCTGACCGAACTGCGCGATACGGTCCGTTCGCGTTTGCGCCGCGAGGGACGCCTGCCCTGGTGGCCGTCGATTCCGCTCCCGCCCGCGTCTTTCCTGTGGTTGATGAGTCTGCTGGCGCGCGCCTTGCCGGCGGCCCAGCAGCGCACCCTCGCCACCTTACCCGTGTATCTCGACTATCTGGGCAGCGCGCAGGTGTTCGATAACACCCGCACCCGCGAGCGCCTGCAGGCGCTGGGCATCGAGCGGCCGGATACCCGCGTCGTCCTGTCCAGGGTGCTCGACTACTATCTGGCGAACACCCGTCACACGGCTTGAATTGAAGCCCTTACAGGAACGGATCGGCCCGCCATTCGCCGAGCGCGAAGGCGCGGCGCAGGGCGTCCAGATCCGCGCTTTGGCTGGGACTTAAGCTCGCCCGCGCCGAGCGGATTTGCCCGCGCAAGGCGGCCGGTAGCGGTGCGGCCGGCGTGTGGGCCACCAGCAGGAACGGCACCGGACTGGTCACATGCATCGCCGCGCGCGGCAGGGCGTGGGCGATCTCTGTTTTAAGTTCATCCAGGGTGAAGGCGGCTTCGAGCGACGCGCGATAAAGCGCATCAAACGGATCGGGCGCCGCTTGCGCATTGCGCTCCAGAAAAAACGCCACCGATAACGGCGATTTGAGCCGCGCAAAATCTTCGAGATAAAACGCGGCATCCACCCCGCCGATGCGTGCCATTTCCAGTAGCGCGGTCCGTAGCGCCGAGCGATCCGCCAAAAAGTGCAGGCTCATGGTCGAGACCACCGCGTCGAAGCTGCGGCTATCAAACTCGGCAAGCTCGGTCATGTCGGCGCGCAGAAAGCTCACGTTGGTAAGTCCCAGGCGCCTGGCGTCCTCCTCGGCGGCGGCGAGCAGCGTCGCGCTTTGATCAACGCCTACAAACCGGACTTCGGGATTGAAGCCCGCCACCTGTAGCAGTTGTACGCCGGTGCCGCAGCCCAGATCGAGGCAGCGCCGGCGACCCTGCAAGACCTGCGAGATGCGCGCCGTGTGATAGAGATAACCCGCTGCGGTCCGGCCTTCGGCACGCCCTTCGCCTCGCATTGCGCCCAGCACCGTTTCCTCGCTGAGCAGCTCCAGCGGCCTGGGGCCGCGCGCCTGCTGTCGCGAGCCCAGCATTTCCCGGGCAATCAGGCGGGCCATTGCTGCGATTGACATCACCACGCCGCTTCCTCCCGCTTTAACCGATAAAAGAAAAACCCGCCGAAGCGGGTTTCCCAAGCGCACATCGCTGTGCCCAATCAGATTTTCCGACGGCGTTTGGCGCCCATGCCCAACATGCCGAGCCCGAGCAGGGCCAGCGTGGTGGGTTCCGGCACGCCGATTGCGGCGTCCGCATGGGTGTTGTGGCTGATGGTGAAGTTGTACTTGCCCGCGGCCAGAAAGAGCTCCATTTCAAAAGCGCCCTTGCCCGGATTCGTAATGCTTTCACCGTCTTTGGTCAGCGTGCCTACGGCGTCCGTCATCGCGAAGGCGTCGGCATACTCGGTGCAGGTGCCAGCCGTGCGGCAAGTGCCGTTGTAGCCTTCACCCACAAAGCCATCAGGACTCCAGCCCAGCACGTGGGTCACAGGACCTTTCGGGTTGATTTTGTCCACGGACGCCGACCACGAGTAGTCCGCGTTAGCGTTGATGTGGTCCTGACCCAGTGCTGTCCGCAGAAAACCATCAGCATCAAAGCTCAGTTCAAACAACTGGCCCGCCGTCAGCGTGAAGGAGAACGTGCTTTGCAGGTTCTGGTAGGCGTTGGTCGCGCCGTCAGAAATGAACTTGTCGAGACTGACCTGTGATTCCACCGGGACATTAATCGGCGAGAGGAGCTCCACCCCGTTGCCGGTCGAACTGGTGGAAGCACCCACCCAGCTTGGGCCCGGATCGCCGGTCAGCCGGGTATAGGGCACGTAGCCAGCGCCGAGCGACGAGGTGATGCTGAGTGGGGCACCAAAGCCCACCACCACCTTGTTCAGCGGCGTGCTAACACCGTTGAGCGAGCCCGACACTTCGGCGGTCGTGTTCACTGGGTTGAGCACGATCGCGCCCAGCGGATTTGCCAGCGTTTGCACATCGAGCTGGGTGGTGCTCCGGCCCGCCGCACCGTTACCGGCAAGAATGTAGAAATTGCTCACTTCCAGATAGGCGTCGGCGACGGCGCCCGGTGAGGGAATGGCGTGGGCAAGGCCGCCGTAAGTCATCGCGACGACTGCCGCGAGAGATGCCCCTATCTTCCTTGTTTGGTTCATCGTGTGAACTCCTCATTGGCTGTGGTGGGAGTTTCGGCTGAGCGCTGAAACCTGCTGGGCATTCAGCACCTTCCATGCCACAGCCGGCGCAGCCGTCAGATAAGGCCGAAAAACAGCGAAATTGGGCGCCGCACGAATCCGCGCCTGCGGCTGCACTGTCAAATCGATTGACAGGCTGGCGGCCGGTTCGAGCCCTCCGCGCCGTGGGCTGCGCCCCAAAGTCTTTGCGTTGCCGCGTTTCCTGCGCTGTAAAGAAACTGGACACCGCCCCGACCGCGGGTCTGACCCGTCTTCCTGATCGACATCACGCGAGCGACCCGCGTGCCGCGAGCGGCGTCTGGCCCGCGTGCCACCATCCCTGTCTGCCCGATTCCATGCCCCACGCGGTAATCCCGCGCGACGGCGCTTCGCATTCAGGAGGACAGGATGTCACGACGTTCACGCATTCACTTGCCGGTAATCATCTTCGCTGTGGGCTTGCTCACGGCCTGCAATCAGACGCCGCAATCGGCCCTGATGCGGGCCGACCGACTGCTGGCCGAGGGCAACCGCGCAGGGGCGGTGCTGGAACTGAAAAGCGCCATTCAGCGTGCGCCGGACGATGCCGCGCTGCGCGGTCGTCTCGGTCTGGTCTACGGGCATGAGTTTGAATGGGTCAATGCGGCCAAAGAGCTGCGGCGCGCGCGCAGTCTGGGCTTGGGCGATGACCCTACGCTCGCCCTCGCGTTGGGCCAGAGCTTGCGCCATCAAGGGGAGTTCGGCGCGCTGCTGAAAGAGCTGCCGCTCAGGCCCGACTGGCCGGCCGCCGCGCGCGCTGAACTCCGCGCCCAGCGAGGCCGCTGCGAGCATGCGCTGGGGGACGGCGCAGCGGCAGCGGCGAGCCTGACCGCCGCAAAGAAAGACGCACCCGATAACGCCGAAGTCATCCTGCTCGAAGCCCAGCTCCGCGCCAGTCAAAGCGATGTGGCCGGTGCCCTGCAGCTTGTTGAGGGCGTGCTGGCGCGTTTGCCGCAGCACTACGATGCCGTGGTGTATCGCGCGTACTTGCTCCGCGCCAACGATCGGCCCGCGGAGGCTATCAAGGCCTGGGACACGGTGCTGGCGCTCAACCCACATGATTTTGCCGCCTTGCTTAATCGCTCGGCGCTGTGGCTGGCGGCAGATAATCTGGACGCCGCCGCGCGCGACGCCACCCAGCTGCGCACCGACTTTCCGGCCCATCCCTACGCGCTGGTCCAGCACGGGATGATTGTGCTGGCGCAAGGCAAGCCGCGCGTGGCGCTGGACGATGCGCAACTCGCGCTGAAGTCTGCGCCCGCCCTGCGCTCGGCAACGCTGCTGGCGGGCCTGAGTCATCTTGCGCTTGGGGCCTACGCGCAGGCCGCCGAGATGCTGAAAGTCAGCACCCTCGCGCAGCCCGATAACGCGCTGGCCCGTCGCGCGTACGGCGAAGCGCTCTTGCGGGGGAATCAGCCCGCTACGGCCTTGAGCGCGCTGGCCCCGGCACTGGTCGCCGGCAGCGAGGATGTCCGTGCCATCACGCTGGCGGCGCAAGCCCAGATGGCGCTCAACGATCGCGCTGCCGCCGAAGCGCTGCTGGCGCGCGCCGGGCAACTGCGACCGGAAGACAATGCTTTGCAGTTGCGCCGCGCGCTGGTCAATCTTGGCGATGAGCAGGACGACGCTGGCTTGAGCGAGCTGGGCACTGCGCTAAAGCAGTCGAAGGGCGCCACCGCCGCCGACGAAGTCCTGATCCTCGCCCGGCTCCGCCAGGGCGAGACGCAGCAGGCCAACGCGGCGCTGAGTGCACTGATGGCACGCGCGCCAGCGAGCCCGATCACCCATAACCTTGAGGGCGCGGTGCGCCTCGCCGGCGGCGATCGGGCGGCGGCCAAAGCGGCGTTCGAGCGGGCCCTGTCGGTGGCGCCCGAGTTCTTGCCGGCGCGTGTCAATCTGGCCAATTTGAGCTTGGCCAAAGGCGATGTGGAGGAGGCCCGCAGGGCCTATCAGGCCGGCGTCGCGGCAGCGCCCAAGGCCGTGCCACCGCGCCTTGCGCTGGCCGATTTCGAAGCCCGCCACGCGCAGCCGAAGGCGGCCCAGCGCGCGCTGGAAGAGGCGATGACGCAGGCACCGCAAGACACCGCGCCGCCCTTGGCACTGATTCGGCTTGCGCTGGCGACCAAGGCGCCCGCGCTGGCAATTCAAACGGCCGACGCCGCTGGCCCGCACCACCCCGACGACCCGGCGCTGCTGCGGGCCAGCGCCGAAGCCTTTCTGCTGGCCGGCAAGGCGGC
>Ga0164295_10003872_pt1 | contig 11926 bp, 10 predicted proteins | sample GEODES006metaG_FD_111798 | JGI IMG/M metagenome (GOLD analysis project Ga0164295, IMG submission 111798) | Oligotrophic lake water microbial communities from Sparkling Lake, Wisconsin, USA - GEODES006 metaG | ecosystem: Environmental > Aquatic > Freshwater > Lake | place: USA: Sparkling Lake...
CTCTAAGATTTCATTACCGACGCGGGGTGGAGCAGCTCGGTAGCTCGCTGGGCTCATAACCCAGAGGTCGTAGGTTCAAATCCTGCCCCCGCTACCAATTTTTACTTGATACGTAAACTGTTTGCAACTACAAATAGTGAAGAGATCGACATTGCACCGGCTGCATACATTGGTGCCAAATTTCCACTGGCGGCTATTGGTATACAAACAATGTTATACAAAAACGCCCAAACTAAATTAGATTTAATTATCTTTGTCGTTTTCTTTGAAATTCTAATGGCATCAAGGGCGGCAACTAGAGAAGGTCTTATTAAAGTTATATCTGCAGCGGCAATTACAGTATCTGTGCCAGATCCCATGGCGATACTTAAATCGGCTTGAGCAATGGCAGCGGCATCATTGATGCCATCACCAATCATTAACACCTTACCGTTTTCTTGGAGTGACACAACGAAATCCAATTTGTCACTAGGAGAAGCTGAGGCGAAGATGTGATCAATTGGAATGCCTACTTGAGCACCCGTTGAGATTGCAGCGACCTCACCATCTCCAGTAACCAGCCAAGTATTTAATTTCGCTGCATGTAATCTGTTTATGGCGTCTTTGCTATCAACTTTCACCTGATCACCCACTTCAAATACCCCATAAGCCAATCCATCAATCGCAAGAACAGCAACTGAGTTTGCCCTTGCCCTAGCAGCCTCAATTGCCGCAACCAATTTAGGTGAAAATTCGGTAGTACTACGAGCAATTGAGATTGGGGATCCCATTAGCACCGCTTTAGAAGTCGTGGATCCAACCGGCTGAACTCTGGCTGCAACACCAACGCCAGAGGTGTGTTCAAAATCAGTAACAATCAATGGTTTGATGCCTTGTTTTGATAATGCATTTGCAATCGCAACCGCAATTGGATGTGAATCAAGAGTTTCAATGCTTAATGCGTAACACATGAGATCAGAAGCACTGATAGCAGTGCTATCTGTGGAAAGTGGGTTATCAATTAAAACCATCTCTTGTAGCAGCATTTGACCAGTAGTTAAGGTGCCAGTCTTATCAAATACCACATCGGTAATTCCAAGTGCTTTTTCAATTGATCTTGGTGATCTAATCACTATTCCACTCTTTGCCGCCTTACCAGAAGCAACTAAAAGTGCGATTGGAGTTGCTAGTCCCAACGCACATGGACAGGCAATCACTAATACTGCAACGGCAGTAGCAATTGATTGAGATAAGGCAGTTCCACTTAAGTACCATGCGATAAAAGTTGAAATTGCAAGCAATAAGACTATTGGCACAAAAACCCTACTTACTCGGTCAGCTAATTGCTGAGCAGGTGCTTTCTCAGATTGTGCGGCAAGTACCATTCGAGTAATTCGGGCTAATTCTGTATCTGATCCAATGCGACTAGCTCTAACAATTAAAGTGCCGTTGTTATTAATCGATCCAGCAAATACCAAATCATTGAGTGCTACCTCAACAGGTGTCGCCTCTCCAGTCAAAAATGAATTATTGATTGTGCTAAATCCAGAAACTACCTGTCCATCTGTTGCTATAGAGTCTCCCGGTTTTACGACAAATAAATCACCAATCTCTAGCTCCTCGATTGGTATTACTGATGAAATACCATCACGCCTAACCTCAACAGTGCCCGCAGATAATTTGAATAGTTCAGCAAGCGCTGAACCTGCTTTGTGCTTAGCTCGATGCTCTAAATATCGGCCCAGCATTACGAAGAATATTACAGCTGATGAAACTTCGGCATAAATCGTAGGCATCTCATTTTCTACTACAACGTATGTTGAAGCAGAGTAGATACTCCAAATAATTGATACAAGTGATCCCAGTGAAACTAAAGTGTCCATAGTTGGATGAGTTAAATTCTTAATTGCCGCCCTATGAATTGGCCAAGCTAGAACAAAAACAACTGGAAGCGACAAAATAATCAAAAACCATGTTGCAATTGGTGCAGTTGGATAGGAAATGACAAATTCCTGACCGTTACTTGCTAATATGTTATTGAAACTATCTAATCCTGATAAAAGCCAGGCATCAATTTTCATATGCCAACTATCAAACATCGATATCAAAATTACTGGTGCAGTCAACAGGAATGTAACTAGGAGCCTAATTCCTAATCGATTAGATCTTTCAAAGGATTCACGTTCACCCTTGAATGCAGCAGCATGATATCCCGCTGAACTTACTGCTGAAATTAATTCCTTTTCAGTAACACTTAAGGGAGCAATTACATGCGCAGACTCCGTTGCCAAATTTACCGCAGCCTTTACTCCTGGAATTTTATTTAACGAGCGTTCGATGGTGCCAACACATGATGAGCAGGTCATGCCGGTGACCCTTAAATCAATCTGCCTTGTTTTTATTTGGTTAGATTCAACGCGGGTGCCCATATAGGCAGATTACTCTTACTTTTACTCGACTGATAACACCCGACGCAGGCTTGCCAGTCTTGCAAGGTTTTGGTTTGTAAAACCTGACCAATTATTTAACGCACACTCTGTTTCATCATGTGAGCAATTCTTAGGGCAGTGTGCAATTGCCTCACTAAATTCAGCAAAGGCTGAGATAACTCGAGATGGCTGGATATGAGCGATACCAAAGGATCTAACTCCTGGTGTATCAATGATCCAACCAGATTCATCACCACTAAATGATGGCGATAAAGGTAAAGCGATTGCACTAGATGAAGTATGGCGGCCTCTACCTGTTACCTCATTAACATCACCTGTAGCACGATATGCATTGCGGATATCAGAGGTTGTTTCAAGGTTTTCAGTACTACCTAATAGATTATTTACCAAAGTTGATTTACCAACTCCAGAGTGGCCAAGTAGAACAGTTATTTTATTGCTTAATGTCTTTTTTAGTGTTGTTAGATCAGATTTTCGGTCAAGCTTATGAATAGAAATATCTAAATCCTGATAAGTTTTTAGAAACTCATCACCACTCGCTAAATCCTGCTTGGTCATAATGATAATTGGGGTAATTCCTTGGTCAAAGGCAACAACTAAAGCTCGGTCTACAAAACCTTCTCTTGGCTCTGGATTAGTGGTCGAAATAACAATTGCAATCTGATCAATATTTGCCACAATAACGCGCTCATCATTCTCATGATCGTCGATAGTTCTCGTTAGAGAATTTCTGCGAGGTAACACAGAAACAACTCGAGCAAGTGAACCATCTGCGCCAGATATATCACCAACAATAGAAACTAAGTCTCCAACTACAACTGATTTTTTACCCAGTTCCCGAGCTTTCATGGCAGTTACAATTAACTTGTTATTTTCAGTTTCAATTAAACATTTAACTCGTCCACGATCAACCTCAGTAATTGTTCCAACTTGTGCCTTTGAATAATCCGGCCTGTCCTTAGTGCGTGGTCGTGTTTTATTGCTTGATCCGAATTGCCGAGATTTATTTACTCGAATATCATCCTCATCCCAATTGCCTTTTTTACTTGCCATACAGCATTTCCTGCCACATACCTGGAAAATCAGGCAATGTTTTTTTAGTTGTCTCTATGTTTTCAACAACTAAATCCTTTACCGCAAGACCAATAATTGCCCCGGCTGTTGCCATTCTATGGTCTTCATAACTCTTAAATATCTGAGATACAACTAACTTGGCTGGTTTAATTAGTAGTTCACCTGGCCCTTCAGTTACATCACCACCAAGGTTGTTAATTTCATTAGCTAGTGCTGCAAGTCGATCTGTTTCATGCAATCGCAGATGTGCAATACCTCGTAGTGTTGATGGTGAAGATGCAAGGGCAGCTACAGCAGCGATTGATGGAGTTAACTCACCAACATCATGCAGGTCTATATCTATTCCATTTATATTGCCGCTTCCAGATATTCTTAAACCTTCATCACTTTGTTCAATAGTTGCTCCCATTTTTTTAAAAATATCTCGTAATTGATCTCCAGGCTGTGAAGTTAATTTTGGCCAATCTAGAATTTGAACACAACCGCCACAGATCATTGCAGCTGCCATAAATGGTGCAGCATTTGATAAATCTGGTTCGATTGTTAAATCTTGACCTAATAAATCACCAGAGGCGACTGTCCAGGAATTTTCACCTATCTCAACAGTTGCGCCAAATTGACGAAGCATTTGAATTGTCATTTCAATATGAGGCATAGAAGGTAGTGTTTCACCAATATTTTTAATTGTTAACCCATTTTTTGTAGCAGGACCCAACAACATGAGCGCAGATATAAACTGACTTGATGCACTTGCATCTACCTTAACCTCTCCGCCTTTAATTTCACCAGAACCATTAATTGTTAAAGGTAAGCGGAATTTATTCCCATGTTCAATGGAAGCCCCAAGCTGTTCTAAGGCTTTAATAACTGGCCCAAGTGGTCGCTCGTGTGATCTAGCGTCACCATCAAAGTGAACTAATCCAGTCGCAAGAGATGCAATTGGAGGCAAGAACCGCATCACAGTTCCAGCGTTACCAACATCTATTTGGGTTGGCCCAGATAACTTCTGCGGTGTTATTTGATAGTCAAAACCTTGTTCTGTTTTAAGTTCTTCAATATTGCAACCCAAACTTTGTAATCCCTTAACCATTAAATCAGCATCTCGAGAAGATAAAGGTTTGCGTAATCTAGATGGAGTTTTAGCAATTGCAGCTAATATTAAAGCTCGATTAGTTGCTGATTTTGACCCAGGAATGGTTATTTTTGAATTTATTGGCTCACCAATAGAGGTCAATCCACCCCGATACGGCGCATTCCAATTTGTCATATGTAACAGTCTACCTTCCACTAACTTAGGCAGATTGGGCTTTTAAACGGGGATATGCAGTTGATTGCGGGAATAAGCTGGTCCAAAAGTAGGTTCTTTAGGTATGAATGCTACGCGCCAGAATATTGGCCTAAACAAAAAATACTCTCAGATTCAAAAAACTCCATTCGAGGTAGCCTTAGCACTAATGAGTACAGATAATTTGTTACCGGCCGTTATTGACCGTGAAAAAGAAACTTTAGCGCAACGAAAAGCTAGGTTTGAAAAAGATGCATTAATTTTTACATCTCAACTTTATGGTGCTGCACTCAGGTACACAAAAAATCCACATGATGCTCAAGATTTAGTTCAAGATACATATGCAAAAGCTTTTACGAGCTTTCATCAATTTGAGCCTGGTACAAATCTAAAAGCATGGTTATATAGAATTCTCACCACAACATTTATTAATAATTATAGAAAAGATCAACGCAGGCCACAGATATCTGCAGGCGAAATTGAAGATTGGCAGATTGCTGATGCGTCATCACATACAAGTGATCAAGGAAAATCTGCCGAAGATGAGGTCTTAGAAAATATCGCAGATAAAGATATTAAAGACGCGCTAGCTGCGATGCCTGAAGAATTTCGTATGGCAGTTTATTTGTCTGATGTAGAAGGTTTTGCTTATAAAGAAATTGCTGAAATCATGGGAGTGCCAACTGGAACAGTAATGTCGAGACTGCACCGGGGTCGAAAGTTGTTACGGGAATCTCTTTCTGCATACGCCAAAGATCGTGGGTATGGAAAAGATAAAGCAGGTGATGAAAAATGAGTATTAATGAGAGTAATTTGATTCCATGTGAGCAGGTACTTCCAAATATAGTTTTATATATTGATCATGAAATTTTTGACACTGAACAATTAAGTGCAGTTGAGATTCATTTTGGAGAATGTCCACCTTGCCGAACACAATTGGAGCAAGAAAGTAGCGCAATTATGTTTATGAAAAACTTGCTATGTAATGCGTTAAATGAAGCTGCACCAGAGGAGTTAAATCATCGAATAAATCAGCAAACCCAAGAACTTTACAATCAGATGATGCAGGCAAGTGAGGTGCAAGGTATTACTGAGATTACCTATACTCAGACTACCTATACGGAGATTACCTCTGAAGGTGCAACACAAATCGAAATTACTAGCGAAATTCGCAGGCAATTCCCGCAAGAGTAATTAATTAATCACTAATCTTGTGATTATGAAACCGGAGCAAGTAATAGGTGCCATCGGAATGGCAACGATGACAATTCGCCCTGGTGATACCTCAGTTGCACAAGGAGTAAACGATTTGCCAGTAGTGGGATCTAGTCAATTGTTATCACTCATGGAGAGCGCTAGTAGCACAGCTATTATTGAATTCTTAGATTTTGGCGAAACAACTGTTACATCTCAAACTCAAGTTGAGGTATTCGGTGCAGCTGGAGTTGGAACTGAAATACATGCAACGGCAAGGTGTCTTGGGTTATCGGAAGGAATATTAAAATTTGAGATCGAAGTTCATCAATCATCTAGATTAATTGCCACTGGTTTAATTACTAGAAAATTTGTTGAACGAGTTTCCTTCATGGCTAGAGTGGCTGCGGAAACTATGGTTGCCGAAAAAGGAATTCCACTAAAAGAAAATAAAATCGCTAGCAGCTTAAACTTCTAAGCCACTAGCGAAGTTATAAATTATTTTTTTGTAGCCCAGAAAATCTCTGCGATTTCGTCAATTTTACCAATTAGTTTTTCAGCAACAGCTACATCATTCGTTCCCTTGCTGCCGCCGGCACCTGCTAGCTTGGTAGCTTCATTAAATAGTGTATGAAGTTGTGGGTACGCTTCAAAATGGTTTGGCTTGAAATAATCAGTCCATAAAACCCATAGATGATGCTTTACTAGTTCAGATCTTTCTTCCTTAATTGCAACCGCACGTGATTTAAAATCTACATCACTACTAGCTGCATACTTTTCCATGCAAGCCTTAACTGACAGTGCCTCAATTTTTGCTTGAGCTGGATCATAAACTCCACATGGTAGATCGCAGTGCGCAAAAACAGTTTCTTTAGGCGTGATTCTTGCTAGTAATGTATTTATCATTGCTCTCCCTGATTGTTATGAATTAGCTTAACAGTGGGAGAATACTCCCCATGTTCGCTTTTAGCACGGTGGTAGTTTCTGGGAATTCCATGTTACCTGCCTATCGAGAAGGAGATTGGCTGCTTACCCGAAATTTAAGTGGCAAAGAGCACACACTAAAAATTGGAGCGGTCTATTTAGTACAGGATCCAAACCGACCAGGGGTTAAATTACTAAAACGATTAAAAGAGAGTCGAATAGAGCATGGTGTTATCCGGTACTGGGTTGAAGGCGATAACCCACTAAGTGAAGATTCTCGAAGTTGGGGATGGCTAGAAAAAGATCAATTTTTAGCAAAAGTGGTGCTTAAATATCGAAAAGGAAACTAACGGGTAAAGGCCTCTGTCATCAACGCCTTTTCTTCCTCTTCATGCAAGTGGTGATTTCCAGTCGCGGGGCTTGCAGTCGCCCGTCGTGAAACTCTCCTTAATGTTCGACCCAACAATTCCTCGTGGGCAACAAATGCTTCTGAAGCAGTAACAGCTACAAATGGCCAAGGTCCTTGGTTCGCTGGTTCATCTTGTACCCATAGCAAAGTTGCCTTTGGGTGTTTTTTAGCTTCAGCGATAATTTCTTCAATCGGTAATGGATATAACTGTTCTACTCTTGCAATTGATGTTGAGTGCTCATTCAATTTTTCACGTTCTGCAATTAAGTCATAGTAGACCTTGCCTGAGGCAAAAATTAAACGAGTTGCATTTCCCACTTTTTCATCAGCGATAAATGGCTTAAATGTTCCAGAGGTAAAATCCTTCAAGCCACTTGCTGCCGCCTTTAAGCGCAACATTGATTTTGGTTCAAACACAATTAATGGTCTGCGAGCTGGATTCTTCATGTGCCAGCGAAGCAAGTGGAAGTAAGAGGCTGGAGTTGATGGCTGAGCTACCGTCATATTTTGTTCAGCACATAATGTTAAGAATCTTTCAATTCGGCCAGAGGAGTGGTCTGGTCCTTGCCCTTCGTAACCATGTGGAAGTAACAAAACAAGAGAAGAACGCTCACCCCATTTTTGAAGTGCGGATGAAACAAACTCATCAACAACAGTTTGAGCACCATTGGCAAAATCACCGAACTGAGCTTCCCAGAGAACTAGCGCGTTATCTCGCTCAACTGAGTATCCATACTCAAAGCCCATTACTGCATACTCAGAAAGGAGTGAATCATAAATATGGAATTGATTAGGGTCTTTAACTAGAGACCTAAGTGGGAATAAATCTTTGCCAGTTTCTTTATCAACTACTACTGCATGGCGATTACTAAATGTTCCACGTCTAACATCCTGTCCACTCATACGGATTGGATAGCCCTCTTGTAATAGTGAACCGAAGGCAAACATTTCGCCAGTTGCCCAGTCAACTGTTCCTTCATCTAACATTTCAGTTCGCTTTAACAATTGTGGTAGTAATTTTGGATGAACTGTGAAATCAGCCGGAAACGCAGATTGCGTTGCTGCAATTTTTCTTAATTCAGATTCAGATACTGCAGTGTTCACTGTGTGTGGAGCAGGAACTACTGGCGCTTTCCAATTAGGATCACTTTCTGGCTCAGTGTTGTGGACTGCGGTAAACACACCCTCTAACTGCTGCTGATAATCACGCAATACTTCTTCTGCCTCTTCGACAGTTATATCACCACGCCCAATTAACGCTTCGGTGTATAGCTTTCTAGTCGAACGCTTTGCATCAATTAGCTTATACATAAGTGGTTGAGTAAAGCTTGGCTCATCACCTTCATTGTGTCCTCTGCGGCGGTAGCAAACCATGTCGATTACAACATCTTTTTTAAACGCCTGCCTATATTCAAATGCAAGACGAGCAATACGAACACATGCTTCTGGATCATCACCGTTGACGTGGAAGACAGGAGCCTGGATCATTTTCGCTACATCAGTCGAATAAGTTGATGATCGAGCCGCATGTGGTGAAGTAGTAAATCCAACTTGGTTATTCACAATAACATGAATAGTTCCACCAGTTCGATATCCCTTTAGAAGTGAAAGTGAGAGAGTTTCGGAAACAACTCCTTGCCCGGCAAATGCAGCATCTCCATGCATAAGAATCGGAAGAACTGGATAAGAAGATTGTTCATCTATAGATGTATCACCAGCAGTAGCTCTTAATTTATCTTGCTTAGCTCTAACAATTCCTTCAAGTACCGGATTTACTGCCTCCAAGTGGGATGGGTTTGCCGCCAAGTAAATTTTGGTAGTTGCCCCTGATTCAGCAGTAAATGTTCCCTTAGTTCCTAAGTGATACTTAACATCGCCTGACCCATGTACTTCATTGTCATGGTAATTACCTTCAAACTCTTGGAAAATTTGTCCGTATGATTTACCAGCAATATTTGCTAATACATTAAGCCTGCCACGGTGTGGCATTCCAATACACACTTCATCTAAGCCAGAATCAGCCACTGAGGAGATCATGGCGTCAAGCAATGGAATTACAGACTCGCCGCCTTCTAGTGAAAATCGCTTTTGGCCAACAAATTTAGTTTGTAAAAATGATTCAAATGCCTCTGCGCTATTTAATTTGCGTAATATTCTAAGTTGCTCTTCGCGCGCAGTTCTTGGTGCGCCTACTTCAATCCGCTCCTGTATCCATCTACGTTCATCTGGATTAGCAATATACATATATTCAACACCGATTGTGCGGCAGTATGAGTCACGAAGTACTCCTAAAATTCTGCGTAACTTCATAAATGACTTGCCGCCAAAGCCACCGGTTGCAAACTCTCGATCTAGATCCCAAAGGGATAAACCATGAGTTACAACATCTAAATCTGGGTGAGATCTTTGAACATAAGCTAGCGGCTCAATATCTGCCATTAAATGCCCAGTTGTGCGGTATGCATCAATTAATTTTTGTACTCGAGCTGTCTTGCTAACATCATCATCTTTCCCAAATTGCATGTCAACAACCCAGCGAATTGGTACATATGGAATCCGAAGGCCTTCAAATATTTCATCATAGAAGTTTTCTTCACCAAGCAAAATCTCATGAATTCGGCGGAGGAAATCACCAGATTGGGCACCTTGGATAATTCGGTGGTCGTAAGTGCTAGTTATGGTTACTACTTTGCTAATTGCTAAATCTGCGAGAGTTTGCTCGTTAGCGCCATGGAACTCGGCTGGATAATCAAGTGCGCCCACACCAAGAATTAATCCTTGCCCTTGCACCAATCTTGGGACTGAGTGAACTGTTCCAATCGTGCCGGGGTTTGTAAGTGAGAGTGTGGTACCGGCAAAATCCTCAACCGTTAACGCACCAGTCCTGGCTTTTCGAACCATATCTTCATAAGCTGACCAAAATTGTGCAAAATCTAAATCTTCACACCCTTTAATAGATGGAACCAATAATTGCCTAGATCCATCTGCTTTTGGTAAATCAATTGCTATACCTAAATTAATATGTTCCGGATGTCCAACTGCTGGCTTTCCCTCTAACTCAGTAAAGTAGGCATTCATCTCTGGCATCGCTCTTGCTGCTTTAATCATTGCGTAACCGATTAGGTGGGTAAATGAAACTTTTCCACCACGACCACGCTTCAAGTGATTATTAATGACAGTTCGATTATCAATCATTAATTTTGCCGGAACCACCCGCACACTTGTCGCAGTTGGAACAGAAAGAGAGCCTTCCATCGATTGCACAACTCGCGCTGCCACACCACGAAGTGGTTCAACAGATGCAGCACTCGGAGTAACTAAAGTTGGAATTGGCTTAACAATTGGGTCTGCTGGCTTTATGGTTGGAAGTGAATTACTAATTGGTTCTTGAACCTTTTCAATAGAGGGTTGAGAAACAACTGCTTTAGGTTGTGGTGTCAAAACTTGAACTGGCTCAACTGGCTTATTCAATTGTGATTTAGGAGTTGGTGGAACTCCAGGTCTTGCTGAACCTGAGTTAGTGGAAGTACTTAAAGATGGTGTGCCCTTAAAGTCTGCGAAGAAATCCCACCAGGCTTTATCTACTGATGATGGGTCTACTTGATATCTTTCATACATCTCTTGGACAAGCCACTCATTCGGACCAAAGGAACCACCAAAGTGATTAGCGGGCGTATTCGCTCCTGCTTCGCTCACTTATCTCTCCTTATTTTGCCCAAATAGAGTTCGTTCAACTGGTTAATCTTAACTCGCGCGCCAACCTTGCTTAACCCTATAGGTTCGCTGATCAAGTAAAAGTGGCCACCAGCACATATTTTAGGCTGGTAAGAACCCTAAATTAACGGCATGGTTGCGCCTATGAGAGATTCGAAAAAGTGGGCGATTGTTACCGGGGGATCTAGAGGCCTTGGATATGAAACCGCAAAAGGCTTAATTGCTGCTGGCATATCTGTTTACATCATTGGTAAAGATGAGGTGCGAGCTAAAGAGAGTGCGACGGCTCTTGGCTGCAGTTATCGAGCAGTAGATGTTGCAGACAGTAAGAAGTTTCGTGAAGTGTTAATTGATATCACTCAGGATGCGGCAAGTAAAGGTTTTGAGGTTTTAGATATATTAGTTTTAGCCCACGGAGTTATGAGTGACAAGATGTCTAAAACTCTTAGAACAAATGATGAAGAGTGGCGCCGAACATTATCAATCAATCTCGATGCGGTCTTTACAGCGGTCAATCAAGTAGCACCAGCTATGGCAGAGGCTAGAAAAGGTAGAGTAATTGTTTACTCCGCTTGTCTTGGCAGAATGAGTGGACCGGGAACACATGGTGGTCTTGCGCCATATCGAATCAGTAAAGCAGGAGTTAATGCATTTGTTAAAAATCTCTCTTATGAAACTGGACTCGGTGCACGCGGCTTTCTAGTTGATGCAATTTGTCCAGGCCACTGCCGAACAGATATGGGTGGTGAGGATGCGCCACGAAGCGCGCAAGAAGGAGCTGAAACAGCAATCTGGTTGGCCACTAGAGATTTCGATGCTACAAAAGATAAAACCGGATTACTTTGGGAGGATCGAACAGTAGTTGATTGGTAGTTACTCTGAATAACCTAAGGCAGA
>Ga0164295_10003873_pt1 | contig 11920 bp, 6 predicted proteins | sample GEODES006metaG_FD_111798 | JGI IMG/M metagenome (GOLD analysis project Ga0164295, IMG submission 111798) | Oligotrophic lake water microbial communities from Sparkling Lake, Wisconsin, USA - GEODES006 metaG | ecosystem: Environmental > Aquatic > Freshwater > Lake | place: USA: Sparkling Lake...
AATCCAAAATCGCAAATCGTAAATCGTAAATTAAGAATACATTTTAGTACGTAATTCTTTAATTTTATCATCTTCTAAATATTCATCAAACGTCATATAACGGTCGATAACACCATTTGGCGTAATTTCTAAAATTCTATTTCCAACGGTTTGAGCAAATTCATGGTCGTGCGTGGTTAATAAAATTGAACCCTTAAAATTATTTAACGAGTTGTTAAAAGCAGTAATAGATTCTAAGTCTAAGTGATTGGTAGGTTCATCTAACATTAATACATTGGCACGAATCATCATCATTCGAGACAACATACAACGTACTTTTTCCCCTCCAGAAAGGACATTACATTTTTTCAAGGCTTCTTCACCTGAGAAAATCATTTTTCCTAAGAAACCACGAACATATACTTCATCTCGTTCTTCTTCCGTTTTTACCCATTGGCGTAACCAATCTACTAAGTTTAAATCAACTCCATCAAAAAAGCTATGATTTTCAACTGGTAAATACGATTGTGTAGTAGTAATACCCCAATCAAACGTTCCTGAATCTTGTTTTTTCAAACCATTTAAAATGTCGTAAAAAGCAGTTGTAGCACGAGAATCTTTAGAGAAAACAACAATTTTATCGCCTTTAGCCATATTTAAATGCAAGTCTTTAAATAAAACGTCGCCATCTTGAGATGCGGCTAAATTTTGTATGTTTAAAATTTGATCTCCAGCTTCACGCTCGGTTTCAAAAATAATTGCCGGATATCTTCTACTTGATGGTTTAATTTCATCTAAGTTTAATTTTTCAATCATTTTCTTACGAGAAGTTGCCTGTTTTGATTTGGCCACGTTGGCACTAAAACGACGTATAAATTCTTCTAATTCTGCTTTTTTCTCTTCTGCCTTTTTGTTTTGTTGTGCTTTCTGACGCGCCGCTAATTGGCTACTTTCGTACCAAAAAGTATAATTACCTGAATAATGCGTAATTTTCGCAAAATCAATATCTGAAATATGTGTACAAACCGCATCTAAAAAGTGACGGTCATGCGACACGACTAAAACCGTATTTTCATAATTGGCCAAGAAATTTTCTAACCAACCAATAGTTTCAAAATCCAAATCATTGGTAGGCTCATCCATAATCAACACATCTGGATTTCCGAATAATGCTTGTGCTAACAACACACGAACTTTTAACTTACCATCCATTTCACCCATCAAAGTATAATGATGTTCCGCTTCAATTTCTAGATTTGATAATAATGTAGCTGCATCACTTTCAGCATTCCAACCATTCATTTCGTCAAATTGCAATTGCAACTCGCCAATTCTATCTGCATTTTTATCATCATAATCGGCATACAAAGCATCCATTTCTGATTTAACAGCGTGTAACGTTTTGTTACCAATTAATACCGTATCTAAAACCGTAAATTCATCAAACATATTGTGATTTTGGTTTAAAACCGACATACGTTTTCCTGGTTCTAAAATTACTCTTCCTGAAGTAGGATCCAATTCACCAGCTATGATTTTCAAGAATGTAGATTTACCAGCACCGTTGGCACCAATAATCCCGTAACAGTTTCCTTGGGTAAATGTGGTATTTACTTCATCAAATAAAATTCTTTTACCAAATTGTACCGATAAATTTGAAATTGTAAGCATGTATTTTTTATTTTAATTTGTTGCAAAATTAGCAAAAAGCAACGAGTTTTCACAGTTTTAATTTAACTATTCTGATTGGAATATTTAACGCTACATTAACAACTTAACAATTTTAAAACAAATACTTTTGTTTTGAATACAAAATGAAACCATGCAAAAAAATTACGTTTACATTAACTATATTCTCATCTTACTTATTATTACCTCATTCACTTCATGCAAAGATGGTTTATTAAGTGAAAATCATGTTGCCTATTTTGGTGGTGAAATAGAAAATCCGAAAAATAATTTTGTGGTATTTATGAAAAACGACAAAGTGGTGGATACTTTTTATTTAGATAAAAACAATCGCTTTTTTCATAAATTTGATTCGTTAACTCCTGGTTTATATAGTTTTAAACATGATCCAGAGTATCAATATGTTTTTTTTGACAAAAATGACAGTATTATGATTCGTTTAAATAGCAATGATTTTGATAATACCTTAATGTTTTGCGGACGAGGAGATGAAAAAAATAATTTTATGATGGAATTATTTTTAAAAGACATGCATTTAAAAAACAACTTGTTTGATATATATGAAAAACCTGAAAAAATATTTTCACAATATATAGATTCTTCCAATCAAAACATTAAAAATTTATACAATAAAAGAAAATCATTTATTAACTGGTCTGAAGAATTTGACGAAGTTGCACAAGCTAATATTTTATTAAATTATGCCTATAAAAAAGAAGTTTTCCCAATAGTACACGAATTTAAGACAGGAGAAAACATCAAAACCAAATTACCAAAATCGTATTACAATTACAGAAAAAAAATTGACGTAAATACCTCTAATTTATTATATTATTCTCCGTTTATTAATTACATGACAAGCATGTTAAATAATATTGTTCTAACTAAAAGCAAAGGGAATTTAGACGAAATGAGTTTAGAAAACAATATTAAAAAACTTGAAATTGTAGATACACTTATTAAAAACAAACACGTTAAAAATTTAGTTGTAAATAATATTGCCAATATGTATTTGCTTTCTGATCAATGTTCCATAAACAATGGAAAATTTTTTACCTTATATTCAAAAATGGTATCCGATGAGAAGATGAAAGTTAAAGTAATGCAAACGGCAAATAATATTCAAAAACTAAGAAATAATAATGTGTTACCAGAAATTAGTGTGTTGGATACTAACAATAAAAAAGTTAAAATTAATGACCTAATTACTAAAAAAACAATTATATATTTTTGGACCAAACAATCGGATTCGCATTCATTCTATTCACATAAAAAAGTAGATGAACTAAAAGCAAAATATCCAGACATTCAATTTATTGCCATAAATATTAATAACTCTCAAGAAGATTGGTTAAAAGAAATTAAAGCAAAAAAATATTCCAATTCCATAGAATTAAGAGCTATAAATTTTGAAGAATTACAAAATAAATGGGTAATTAATAAAGTATACCGAACACTAATTATAAATAAAAATGGTACTATAAACAATGCTTTTGTAAGTTTGTTTGATGCCAACTTTGAAAGTTATTTACAATAAAAATTAGTAAAAAACATAAAAAAAGGCGTCTCGAATTATCGGGACGCCTTTTTAATGTATAAAAATATTATTTATTCCCTTTTTCGAAATCAGCTACAAACTGAGCAATACCTATATCCGTTAATGGATGTTTTAATAATCCAGTGATTGAAGATAATGGTCCGGTCATTACATCTGCACCAATTTTTGCACAATTCACAACATGCATAGTGTGACGCACAGAAGCTGCCAAAATTTGAGTTTCAAAACTATAGTTGTCATAAATTTGACGAATTTCATCAATTAAATTTAAACCATCAGTTGAAATATCATCTAAACGACCTAAAAATGGAGAACAATAAGTTGCTCCAGCTTTTGCAGCCAATAAAGCTTGACCTGCTGAAAATATTAAAGTAACGTTAGTTTTAATTCCTCTATCTGAAAAATATTTACATGCTTTAATTCCTTCTTTAGTCATTGGTAATTTTACCACAATTTGATCATGTAAATCGGCTAATTCTTCACCTTCTTTTACCATACCTTCAAAATCTAAGGCATTTACTTCTGCACTTACATCGCCATCAACTAGGTTACAAATGTCTACATAATGCTTTAAGATATTGTTTTTTCCAGTAATACCTTCTTTGGCCATTAATGATGGATTTGTTGTTACGCCATCAAGAATTCCTAGAGCTTGTGCTTCTGCAATGTCTTTTAAATTTGCTGTGTCAATAAAAAATTTCATGTTTTTTAAATTTAAATTTGTTGTGTGTTGTTTGTGAGTACAAAAGTAGGAAATTGAAAAACAATATTCTATTTCTTTTTACAGATTCTACTTTTTGATTTTATAATTTGTAATGCTTCATAAGGATTTTTTCGTACATTTTATCCGGTAAAATACGCTTTAAAACAATAGAAAATTTTTGCATAAATGCGCCTACTTTATAATGAATACGAGGATTTTTAGTTTCAATAATTTTGTGTATTGCTACAGCCATTTCTAAAGGATTACTTCCACCAGAAACGTGCTCATTCATCATATTTAACTGATTTTGATACACTGTTTCATAAGCAGAACCTTTTTGAACAGGAGCATGAAATCGTCTGGATGCAATATCGGTTGCAAAATCGCCTGGAGCAACATTGGTTATATGAATTCCAAAGGATTTAGTTTCCATACGTATCGATTCGGTAATTAATTCTAAAGCACCTTTTGATGAAGAATAAACACTTCTAAAAGGCAATCCCATATAACCCGCTATGGATGTAATATTAATGATCAGACCACTTTTTTGAAGACGCATTTGAGGTAAAACGGCCTTCATAGTTTCGATAGGCCCAAAAACATTGGTTTCAAAGTTATTTTTAATTTCATCTAACGGAATTTCTTCAAGAGGACCCGTAATTCCTACTCCTGCATTATTAATTAACACATCTATTCTGCCTTCTAATTCGATAATTTTAGCAATACAAGCTTTAATAGAATCCGAATTTCTAACATCTAAATCAATTAATTTTATTTTTGAATGGTTAATAGCAGCGGCATTTCTACTTGTACCATAAACAATATACTCTTTATCTAATAAGAATTCGCCAATTGCTTTTCCAATTCCAGATGAACCACCAGTAATAAGTATAACTTTTTTCATTAAAATTAATTGTTTTAACTGGTAAAATTAAATAAAAAAAAGTGCAAACAAAAGTTTGTATGCACTAAAAATTTATCGATCTTTTAAATGTAATTTTTATTTAACTTTACTAGCACAAATAAAGTTGGTTCTAGGAAGACTAGTTGCATCGATAGCATTAAATCCGCCTTCTATTTCCGAAAAGTTTCTGTACCCACGGGCTTGTAAAATTGAAGCGGCTATCATGCTTCTATACCCTCCGGCACAATGCATAAAAAAGTGTTCTTTTGGATTGATATCTTTCACCCATTCATTAATATAAGCTAAAGGTTTGCTATAAGCTTCTTCGATATGTTCTGACTCATACTCGCTTTCTCTTCTAATATCTACTACTTTACTTTCACCAATTTTCACCTCATTTTCAAATTGTGTTACGGTAATTCTATGCACTGTATCCACGTCAAATCCAGCTAATTTCCATGCTTCAAAACCACCTTTTAAGTGTCCTAAAACAGAATCAAAACCCACTCGAGTTAATCGTGTGACGGATTCTTCTTCTTTTCCAAAATCTGTAACTAATACTATCGGTTGATTTACATCTGCAATTAAAGCACCAACCCAAGGTGCAAAGTCACCACTAATTCCAATATTTATGGATTGGGGTACAAATCCTTTTGAAAAATCAGAAGCATTTCTTGTATCTAAAATTAATGCACCCGAATCATCTACAAGTTGTTCAAAATCGGAAGCATCAATGGCATTCATTCCTGAATTTAAAATAGTTGAAAAAGAAGGAATTCCTTTTTTATTCATAGCTACATTCATACCAAAATAAGCTGGCGGAGGTAATAAACCATCGGTAACTTCGGCAATAAATTCTGTTTCGGTCATATTGGCACGCAACGCATAATTTTTCACTTTTTGTTCACCAATTGTAGAAACCCTTTCTTTGCTCATATTTTTACCACAAGCGGAACCTGCTCCATGTGCTGGATATACTAGCACATCGTCTGCCAAAGTCATGACTTTATTTCTTAATGAGTGAAATAAAATCCCTGCCAATTGTTCTTGGGTCATGGATGCCGCTTTTTGTGCCAAATCTGGTCGGCCAACATCGCCAATAAATAGCGTGTCGCCAGAAAATAAGGCGGTATCTTTTCCGTTTTCATCTATCAATAAATAGCAGGTACTTTCCATAGTATGACCAGGCGTATGTAGTACTTTTATTTTAATAGTTCCTACTTCAAAAATCGACTCATCTGTTGCTGAAATAATATCAAATTCAGGGTTTGCAGTAGGTCCGAAAACAATTTTCGCACCCGTTTGAGTGCTCAAATCCAAATGACCTGAAACAAAATCGGCATGAAAATGCGTTTCAAAAATATACTTTAGTTTTACTTTATCTGCTGTTAACCTATCCATATAAGGAGCTGTTTCGCGTAACGGATCAATAATAGCTGCTTCTCCATTTGAAGATATATAATAGGCACCTTGCGCCAAACATCCTGTATAAATCTGTTCTATTTTCATATGTTGATTATTTTTTTTAAATGGAAATTGATTTCATTTACATTTAAATACGATACAAATTTAGTTGTAATTTTTAAATAAAATTGTGATAAATATCATAAGATTAATTTTTATCGAAAAATTCATCGTCACTATGAAAAAAGGCGGTTAGCCAAATAATTCTTGACAAACGCATAATCCATGGTTGCAAAATAATTAAGAAGAAAATATTTACTGGCAACCACCAAAAAATTTCTTTATTTTGAAGTGTATAACCTGTTATATATACCCAAATTGCAAATGTAATTAATGAAAAACCAACGGTTAAACCATAACTTACATAACCCGTCCCTTGAAAAAAACCAGGCTCTAATTCTGTTCTTTGACCACAAACACTACATCTTTCAACCATTTTATTTCCGTTTGGAAAACTGTACCATTTATTTATAAACATTTTTCCTTCGTGACAACGTGGACATTTAAATGACAATAAATTTTTTAAAAATACAAACATATACTATTCTATTATTTTTTTACAAAGATAGCACATCTAAAATAATGAAATGTGATATATGTTACAAAGGAATCAAATCTATAAATTATGTTATTAAATATGATGGTAATTTAAATTAGAAATATGGCATGCTATGAAATTTAATAGTATTTTTGAAAATTAAAACTGGAATGATTTTCAAATACAAAATAGGCATTTACTTATTGATACTATTTAGTAATCATTGTGCTATTGCGCAAAAAAAATCAGAAACAAAAAGATTCTTCAAAATTATTTTACTTTTTGATAATCAAAATAATGAATTTGATCATCTGTATTCCAAAAAAATACATTACATTTGATATGAATTCTTTTCTAATTAGAAGTTCTTAATGAACATTATATTGCAAAAACTTTTATAAAATTTTTGGTCAATTTTAGCAACATTTTTAAAATAAAAAATCTATTATGTGGAGATATTATAGAATTTCATTGTTTTTTTTAGATTATATGATTCAAAAATTTGCAATACTACTATTAGTTTTCTGTGGATTGTCTTCTAATGTAATCTTCGCTAATTCAGTTAATACTGAATTAAATAATGTTATAGCAACGAGTTTTACTACTAATCCAGCCGCTGTGAACGGCACAGTTACGATTTGTCAAGGTCAAACCATTACTTATACCAACACTTCAACAAACGTGGGGCCTACCCCAACTTACGCTTGGTCTTTTCCTGGTGGGAGTAGTACTTCCGCTAATTCGGTAGGACCGCACACCATAACGTATGCAACAGCTGGGAATTACACCACTATACTGTCAGTCAATGGTGTAAGTAGTAGTGTGAATGTGGTGGTAACAGCATCCAGTCCGAGTACTCCTCTGTTATCCATAACCCCTAATTTAGGTTGGGTAGTTGCTACCTTCAATAATGCCAATTATTTCAATTTTTGCGCGGATGGCTCTACAGGTGGGTTATTCTTTTTTTCTACTAATTCAACGAACACCAATTCTACCTCGCAACACATCATTGATTGGGGAGATGGTACTCCAGTTTCAACCTATACTACTTCAAATGTCGTAGATGAATTTCACCCTTATGCTGCTAATGGAATTTTTCAAATTACTTATACTGTATTATTAAATTCAGGCTGTAGTTCAACTAGAACCTATAATGTATTTATTGGTGCAAACCCTTCAGCTTCAATTATAAATAATGGAGTGCCCGTACTTTGTAATCCTGGTAGTGTGCAATATGCTATAATTCCGGGTGGGCAAAATACACCGGGTACGATTTATAGTTTTCAAGTAAATGATAATACTCCGCCTCAAATTTTTACACATGCCCAAGTTATAAGTCCTGGATTTTTTGTGACGCATGTTTTTAATACCATATCGTGTTCTACGAGTTCAAATATCAATGGCACCGTATATCCTAATTCATTTCAAGCATCTATCACAGTATCCAATCCCTGTGGAACAAGTTCAAGTGCTATAGGTCCGATAAACATACAATCCAAGCCCATAGCTTCCATATTAGCAAACCCTTCTAATAGTCAGATTTGTGTTAATACAGCAGTACTTTTTACAGATACTACTACTCCAGGAACAAATATTGGATCAAGTCCCACTTTTACCTGTTCACAAACCTATAAAAGATATTGGCAAATTACAGGGCCTGCAGGATTGTTAAGCTCAGGCGCTTCGGGGGTAATTGCAGCCAATCCTTATGTAACTGTTGTTGGAAATTTAGGCTTCAATGGTACTTTTCCAAACAATCCTTCCATTTGGACATCGACGGCCACTAACACTTTAAATATTACATTTAATACACCTGGAACTTATTCGATTACAATCTTTACTTCTGGTGCAAACAACTGCGGGATCACTTCCGAAACCAAAACCATCTGTGTCAATCCGGAAGTTATTGCCGATTTCACGGTGAGTTCTACTACAGGTTGTGTACCTACAACCCTAACTTTAGATAATTTATCGAGCCTGCCGGGTTGTTCCAATACCAATGTGTATAGTTGGCAAGTAACCCCTTCGAATCCTGATAATTGTCCGAGTGCTACTAACCCTGGCTCGAGTTTTACTTCTGGAACCGCTACTTCATTTGAACCTGAAATTACATTTACGAGTGCTGGAGTGTATACCGTTCAATTGACAACTTCGTTGCAAAATGCCATAGCGGGTACGTTGTGCCAACCTGATGTAAAAACACGCACCATTACTATCAAAGATAAACCTCGAACAACACTTACTCCACAAACCATTTGTGAAGGTTCTACAATTACATTAAACCCAACCGTTTTCAATTGTTATGCCACGCAAGCGGTAACATATTTATGGGATTTTGGAAGTAATCCTCCTGCATCAATTTCCAGTACAACGGCCGCTAACCCAACCGTTACTTTTGCTACGGCTGGAACTTACACATACACCTTGACACTAACTAACGAATGTGGAAGCAATACATTTACAAGTAGCATAGTTGTAAATCCAGCAGTACAAATAACCGCATCTGGAACTAGTGCAACCTGTTTGAATACCGCAATTCCATTGTCAGGTTCGATAACTGGAGGTACCACATTAGGCACTTGGACCGCTTCTATTACGGGTGGAACATTTACACCCAATGCGACAACTTTATCCCCCACGTATACCCCACCCGGAAATTATACCGGTACCATAACATTTACACTAACTTCAGCCGATCCTGCGGGTCCTTGTCCTTCAAGAACTATAACTTTTCCGGTAATAGTTAATGCCCAAGCTACTGCCGAAGCAGGAACGTACAATCCTGTTTGTCAAAATGGTTCGATTCAATTGAACGGAAATGTTGGCGGTGCCGCTTCTTCTGGAAGCTGGACTTCTTCAAATGGAGGTGTTTTTTCCAATGCTAATAGTTTAACAAGTACGTACTCGCCTCCAGCAGGTTTTACAGGAACAATTGTTTTAACATTAACCACAAATGACCCCCCGGGCCCTTGTGATCCAGCAATAGATACGGTAACCCTTACCGTGATACCTACCCCAACAATTAATACTATTTCAAATATAGTCAATTGCCATTCCAGCTTGATTGGACCTATTACTTTTTCAGGCACTAATGCGACCAATTATTCTTGGACCAATAGCAATCCTGCCATTGGACTTGGTGCTGCAGGCACAACTGCAATTAGTTTTACAGCAACAAACACAAGTACAACAGCAATTACTGGGACCATAACCGTTACTCCATACAATACCAGCGGCAGTTCTTCTTGCGCTGGAACACCTACAACCTTTACCATTACCGTTAACCCTGCTGGACAAGTAAATGCCATTGCCAATCAAGTTGTTTGTAATGGTGACACGGTAACTATACCCGATTTTTCAACTACAACTACTGGTAATACTACTACTTATTCTTGGACCAGCAGTAATTCCACTATTGGTTTGGCTCTCTCAGGTAATGGAAATATCGGTTCGTTTACAGCAATCAATACTGGGAACACTCCTCAATCAACTTCAATTACAGTGGTGCCAACCGCTACAATTAATTCGGTTAATTGCATAGGAACCTCAAAAACATTTACAATTATAGTGAATCCAACAGCACAAGTAACACAACCCAATAATGTTGTACTTTGTGCCGGTACCGCAGCAACGGCAATTCCTTTTGCTACAACAAATACCGGTGGAACTACTACTTACAATTGGACAAACAATACAACCGGAATTGGTTTAAATGGCTCGGGTACCGGAAACCTTCCCGTTTTTACACCAATAAATAGTACGACGAGTCCTATCGTGGCGACAATTACAGTAACCCCAACTTTTTCAAACGGGGGAACAAATTGTACCGGCCCTTCTAAAACATTTACCCTAACCATTAATCCGGTAGGGCAAGTTAATACGGTAACAAATAGTACTGTATGCAATGGCGACACCATTCCTTCAGTACTTTTTTCAACCAATAATTCTGGAGGAACTACTACATATAACTGGACCAATTCCACTACATCTATCGGATTAGTTGCTTCAGGCTCAGGAAATATTGCTTCATTTACTGCAACAAACTCAGGAAATTCTCCAGTTGTTGCTACTATAACAGTTACCCCAATATTTACTAATTCAAACAATTGTAGTGGTACACCTATTACTTTTACAATTACAGTAAATCCTTCCGCAAAAGTAACTACTGTTACTAATAAAACAATCTGTAACGGCAGCACATTGGCAGCTATAAATTTTGCTACAACAAACACCGGTGGAACTACCTCTTATTCTTGGACCAATGACACGCCTGGTATTGGATTAGTTGCAACTGGAACGGGAAATATACCTGCTTTTTCTGCCACCAATACTGGAACAAGTCCTGTCGTTGCAACGATACAAGTAACTCCAAGTTACACCAATAACGGTGTAAGCTGTTCTGGAACGGCTACAACCTTTACGATAACCGTAAATCCAACAGCCCAAGTAAATGCAATTGCAAATCAAATTTTATGCAATGGCACCACTACAACTGCTGTTGTTTTTTCAACCAATACAACAGGAGGAACTCCCACATATAGTTGGACCAATTCCAATACTGCAATTGGATTACCAGCATCGGGCACTGGGAACATTAATGCTTTCAATGTTACAAATGCAACGGCAAGTCCAATCACAGCAACTATAACAGTTACCCCCACTTTTTCCAATGGTACTCCGGCTTGTTCTGGGCCCACACAAACATTTACCATCACGGTAAACCCTAGTCCGGTAATTAGCTTCTCTCCAAATAATCAAGCCATTTGTTCGGGGGCTACTTCTGCTTTAGTGAACCTAAGCAGTACCACTTCTGGAGCTACTTTTTCATGGACTACCGTGCAACCTGCCGGAATTACCGGTGTAACCACTTCAGGAACTAATACGATACCTGCTCAAACTTTAGTAAACACTACTAACCTACCCATTACAATTACCTATACCGCAGTTGCTGAAACCAATGACGCCTCTGCTTGTGCAGGTAGTACATTCAATTATTCCATTACAGTAACACCAAGACCAAGCATAACTGAAAGTTTTACTGATTCGATTTGTAGTGGTAGTACGTTTTCAATAATACCAACAAAT
>Ga0164295_10003874_pt1 | contig 11919 bp, 9 predicted proteins | sample GEODES006metaG_FD_111798 | JGI IMG/M metagenome (GOLD analysis project Ga0164295, IMG submission 111798) | Oligotrophic lake water microbial communities from Sparkling Lake, Wisconsin, USA - GEODES006 metaG | ecosystem: Environmental > Aquatic > Freshwater > Lake | place: USA: Sparkling Lake...
CAAGTCAAGTCAAGTCAAGTCAAGTCAAGTCAAGTCAAGTCAAGTCAAGTCAAGTCAAGTCAAGGCTTCCGTATGGTTGTCTGTTGTTTATGTATAGATACTTGACTTGACTTGAATCCCTTGTTTCTTGACTCGCCCATGCCCATGTCGCCCTTTTTCACAGGAACCCTCCGCGATCATCGTCACACATTTAACAGGCCGTGACGGCGCGAGAGCGTCTCAGTTACTGTGTGTGACCCGTTTCTAACCTTTTTTAGGTATTACATGGCTCGATGGCTGGCATCAAAAGCTCAAGTCAAGTCAAGCTGCGCTTGCGATTCGGAGAGCTGCAGCTTGAGCTCGATCATGCCCTTGACGTCCTCTTGCAGTTGCGAGTTCTCCGCGCGCAGCCGGGCGGCTTCTTGAAGCGACTGGGCGAGCTTGACCTCCATCTGTGTCGCGCGCTGCGCCGACTCGAGATGATCCCCTCCGTACTGCTCCATCTTCTCCTTCAGCTTGCGTAGCTTGCCACGCACCGACTCGAGCTCATACTCGGCCTCGGCCGCGCGCAATTTGGAACCGACGAGCTCGACGCGCAGCTCGGCCGCCTCCTCCGCCGCCCTTCTCGCCGCATTGGCTGCTTCGGCCGCCGCGTTCTCAAGGGCCGCGCAGACCTCATCCCGCGAGGCGTCTCCTCCGCTCGCGACGACGCGCGTCGGGGAGGTTGCTGCGACCGCGGCGGCCGTAGCCACGGCGGCAGCAGCGGCAGCATTCGCCATCCGCACGTCGGCGCCGGCTCGTGCGCCGTCCGCAAGTGCGACGCTCAAGCGCTGCCTTGCGTCGCGGAGCTCATCCTGGAGGAAGGCATTCGTCTCCTGGAGGGTCTCCACTTGCTTATACGCTGCCTCGAGCTCTAGACCGGCTGCGGCAAGCTCCGTGCGCAGTGCCGCCTCCGTCGCAGCTGCCTTTCGATTGGCCGCCGTGGCAGCCGCCTCGAGGGCAGCCCGGTGCTGTTGCTGCAGCTGCGCCGTCGTCGGCGTCCGTTGCGGCCGCTGAGCACTCCCATCACCTCCGCGATCTTTCTCGTCGTCCGTGTCCTGCAGCGCGTCGTCATCGTCCTCCTCGGACTCCTCATCATCATCCGTCTCGTACTCCGCGGCCTCTGCTGCGGCCGCGTCATTTCGAGGGGCATTTCGAGGGGCGACCGCCGGGGTGCTCAGCCGCGCGATCTCGGCCCGCAGGCGCGCCAGCTCGGCATCCTTCTCCGCAAAGGCGCTCGCCAGCCCGGCCTCGTACTTGCCCGGTGGGGGCGGCTTGCCCGGGGGCGACAGGAGCGACTCTTCACCTGCGTCTGCCTTGGACGCCGCTGCCTTGGACGCCGCTGCCTTGGAAGCTGCGCCCATGGACGCGGAGGCCTCCTCGAGCTGCGCGCGCAACCGGCGCGTCTCCGCTTGCTCCGCCTCGAGCAGCGACGCCGAGTGCTTCAGCTGCTGCATCGCCTTTTGGCGCCGCTCGTCGGAACGCGCCAACTCAGCCTCGACGGCCTTCAGGCGCTTCGAGGCGGCCGCGGCGGCACGCTGGGCCGTTCTCAAGGCCTCGTCGTCCGCTTGCGAGGTATCTTTGATCTGGTTGAACCGGATGGTCATGTCGCCTTGCTCGGCGGAGAGCTTGATGAGCTCGGCCTGCAGCCGCTGCTTCTGCAGCTCGACTTGCGTCACAGCGAGCACCGTCGCCTCATCTGCCTCGACCGCTCTCTTCTGGGCGGCGGCCAAGGCAGTCTCAAGCTCGGCCTGGCGGCTGTCCGCCTGCTTGCGCGCATGCGCGAGCGCAGACTCGGCCGCCTCACGCCCGACCTTGTACTCGGCCACGCGCGTCTGCGTACCATAGAGCTCATTTCGCAGGGCCTCGAGCTCCGCCTCAAGCTCCGCCGTGCGGCCGGTCGAAGACATGAGCGGCTGCGCTGGCGGCGCCGCCTGCGGCGCACTCGACCGGACGCTCGCTGCCTGCAGCTTCGCCTCTGCGAGCTCCCCGCGCAGCTCGCTCAGCTGCGCCGTCATCCTCGAGAGCACCTCTTGCTGCTCAGCGTAGCGACTGCGCTCCGTATTGACGAAACCCGGCCTCGGCTCGGCCGTTACAAACGCCAGCCCGTCATCCGCGCTGGCGTGCCCCCCCGCGCCCGCGTTGAGGCCGGCCACCTCGGCACCGGAAGCCGGCGGCAGCTCGGCGGCGGGGGCGCTTGGCGTGGGCACGGCGGCCGAGGTCGTTTCCACAGAGGCCGCCCGGCTTGTGACGGAGCCGGCGTCGCTCTCGCCGCCGTCGTCGTCCCACGCGGGAAAGCCACGTAAGTCTTGCTCGAGGGCCGCTCTCGAGGGTGTGGAGCCCGGCACGAAACCGGGTAGCCCACTCGCGCGTGGTGTCACCGACGAGATCGACTCCTCGTCGGGATCGACGTCGAGGTCCTTGAGGTATACGGACGAGACCTGCGCCACCACCTTGACGGGCAAGGTGTCCGAAGCAAGGACGGCGCCTGCCTTGCCCGCCTTGCCTGCCTTGAGCGGAGTCAAACTGAAGATGTGGCTCACGCGGTGCTCGACAACGCCCTGGTCGGCGAACGCGGCCACGTCCACCTCCTCGGCGGCAATCTCGACCGTACGGCGCCGTTCAGCGAGCATCATGAGCGAGACACGGAAGGTTTTCTCCGAGAAGGCCTTGTCGATCTTCTTGCTCGAATAAAGCGTGCACACGAACTCGAGCGGTGCGTCCCAAGTCGCCTTGCCCATCACAATGTTTGCTGGCGAACTTGCGACGACCTTGGGACCGCGGGCGATCTGAAGCACGGCCTGCGCGCCGGACGGTAGCCCCTGCGCAGGAGCTGCAAAGCCCGAGGCGGTACCGGCGTGCACCACGAAGGAGAACTTGTGCGAAGATCGCGTCGAGTGCGCCACGCGCTTCTTCAATGAAAACATAGATGGTCCGCGCGCGTAAGGGTACTCTTCAGCGCGGCTGCGCCCACAGGCTGACTCCGCTCGGGACTCTTGATGGGTGTTGCAGGATGTGGGACTTCACAGAACAGCATACATTCGTCCCAGTTCAACAGAGATGGTTCAACAACACCGGGGGGAGCCGGGTAGTCAAACACGGACCGCGAATCAACCCCCAAAACTTTACATGTTCATGTAACCGACACACGCACGAGCCACGACCACGCGATTCCCGGCGGAGCGCAAGCGTCGCTAAACCACACACCGTACTGTACGTGTCTCGCCTGATCTGCAGGAGGTGTTGTGGCAGCGAAGTAGCGAAGCTTGTCTTGACCATTCACGACCACATTGATGGTTGCCAGGATGCCGGGTACACCCACAAACATGTCTTGAGTTTGCGGGGCGGGGCCCCACATAGTCCACTCTGCTCTGCTGCATGGCAAGCTCGTGTCACGTACTATGAGGCGCAAGCCGCCATTATGTTGTCAGGCCGATCCTTAGCCATGCCAACAAGTGAAACCAGAACTTGGCCACCTTCTTGGAGCGCACCTGCAGAAGTTAACAGCAGGAGTCAGAGCGAGGAAGAGCACACTTAAGCTGAAGAATGCAGCGTGGCCTGCGCGTGCGGCTCAGTTACCACAGAGATTATAATCTTCAATAATAATCAGATCCTGTCGAGAAAATGGCTCTCATCATGGCCGGCAGGCGGAAGCTAGTGCGGCCAGTTACGAGGGCAAGTCGCACCGTTTCGGCTTCATAATAAAGTCTGTTTACTGTGCTTTGTCCATCCGGTTATAAGCACGCCATCCGGTTATAAGCACGCTATGGCCGGTGTAAGACCAACGTGCAGAGGAGCGTCACAGGAAAGATCGATTGCAGCGGGTTCGTCGCGATGATCCATGCATCGCGAGCGGGCGACGTGCCGCGTGAATTCGAGTGTGGAAACTCCAGAAACCAAACTGAGACTTGTTTCGACTAACGAGCTTGCTTGCTTGAGTGCCAACACCCACTGTGAGTGTCCACGTAAGCACGTGGTGTGTGTTTGCGGCTCTGGATACACACAGGATACTCTGTATCGCACAAACGCCACTGTGCGTTCTATAGAGTGAGAGAGATCTCTCTCTCGCGCTCTCACTCACTCTGTGATTGAGAGTGACTGAGAGAGAGCTGTGACTGAGAGTGACTTAAGAGTGACTCTCACTCTCTCACTCAGTCTCTCACTCACTCTCACTCAGCGGGGTACCCAGCGTTCTACCACATAGAAACCACACAGACCACAGAGTGGTGTTCGCTCCACTGTCTGCTCTACACATGTATGTATCTGACAATGATCAATGTACAATCCTTTATAATGAACTAAGTACTAACGTATTATGACTCCCCACACCAAGTCGGATAACTCAAACGGGCTGGTGTCGCGTTCGCGTGTGCGGAGATGACGCCGATCCCGCGAGCTTTAGGGGCGCGGCGCACACTTTGATCTCTATGATGTCTGATCAGTGAAAGAGTGATCACTCAGGCAGATGCTTCCCTTTTGGCTCAAAAGACGTGTGTGGCCGAGCTACAGAGCTCGGAGAGTTGCAGATCTCGGAGAGTTGCAGATGAGACCGAGCCGTCACAACCATTAACAGCGGAGCGCCACTATTTGTTCACCGCACCGGCGCACACGTACACACTGAAAACACTACTCCGCGCAGCAAACGAAAGGAAGGACCCTCTGCACCCCGTTCCTCCCTGCGAACAAGCACTACCTGGTCCTGGCACACAGACACAAAACCATGTGTCATGCTCGAGATGAACGTACAGGACACAGGGTCACTCAGAATGCTCGGTGTGCCACTCTCACATGCTTTTGTGACTGCTCGCGGCCTAACTCGCGGACTCTCGAACGCGTCTCGCGTGCCTCCTTTTCCCTTCCTCATTTATGTGGCGAAGGCGACGGCGAGGGCGACGGCAACGGCGATGGTGACGGCGTCGGCGTCGAGGGCTCGGGCGTGGGTGATGGCTCGAGCGGCGGCAGCGGCGTCGTCGAGGGCTCGGGCTGTGTCACTGCTGGTGCTCCTGTCGCGGGTCCTCCGACGTTGAACGTGTGCACCTGCGACGTCCCAGTTAGGAAGTCTCTCCCATAGTCAATGCCGTTGATCGTCAGGTAGCCGTGATGCCAGCCGTCGCCGTATGAGTCCAACAGGTTGGCCTCGTGCACGCCGGGGCTAAGGCACACTGTGTACGTATACTCCTGATAGTTAGACAGCGACCCCTGTGCGGCGAGTTCGTTGCCATCGATCGCGAGCCCCGCCTCTGACCCCCAAGTCGTCGTGGTGATCTTCATGAGCGTGTCGATGCACCCGACATAGAATGTGTGCGTGCTCATCGTCCCTGTGAGGAACTCTTTGCCATAGTCGACGCCGCCGATCGTCAGAAACCCGCCGTGCCAGCCGTCGCCGTAGGAGTCCAAGAGATTCGCTTCGTGCGAGCCGCTGCTGAGGCACACCGTGTAGGTGTACACCTGGAAGTTGTACAGCGAGCCCTCTGCGATGATTACGGTTCCGTCGATTGTGAGCCCGATCTCGGGGCCCCAGCTCTTGGTTGTGACAGTCATGGTGGTAGAGACGCACGAGACTGTGAATTGATGCGTCGCCACCGTCCCCGTTAAAAAGTCCCTCCCGTAGTCGACGCCGTTGATGGTCAGGTAACCGCCATGCCATCCGTCGGCGTATGAGTCCAGGAGCGCGGCTGTGTGTAGGCCAATGCTGAGGCACATCGTGAACGTGTACACTTGGTTGTTGGCCAGTGAGCCCTGGGCGACAAGTTCGATATCATCGATCTTGAGACCCATCTCAAACCCCCCTGCCGTAGTAGTCACCGTCATAGTCGTCTCGACGCACGACGACGATGCAGAGAACGTGATCATCGACACCGCTCCGCTGAGGAATTCTTTGCCGTAGTCGACGCCGCCGATGGACATGTAGCTGCCGTGCCAGCCGTCGCCGTAGGAGTCCTCGAGCTTCGCTACGTGCGTACCGGCGCTGAGGCACATGTTGAACTTGTACTCCTGGTTGTTTTTCAGCGTGCCCTGCACGACGAGCTCAGCGTCATCGATCTTGATGCCGACCTCGTTGCCCCAAATGGTGGTGGTCACCGTGATGACTGTATCGATGCACGGAGCGCCACCACTTCCATCTCCCTGCTGTTCCGCCGCCACCTCCTTGGCCTTCGTCAGGAACTGGTTTTCAGCCTCCACTTGCACAAGCTGTGTCACGCGCTTGGCATACGGCAGATGCCTAGATTCCTGCAGCCCGTTTTGCTTGTCAAGAAATCTCTCATACCTCTCGTGCCGGCGTCTCCACTGCTGCCTCTGCTTCCACCAGTGCTTCTGCGCGAGGCCACGGACCGAAGTGCCGCCGAGGGTGTCCGCCGTGTATTCGAAGCCGCAGAGCAGGGCAAGCGACGCAGCGGCGATGAGCGCGAGGGCACTCCTGCTCCCGAGTGCCATCGCTGTGGCGCTCCAGGCGATCCAAAGAAGGATCGGCGGTGAGCGTCCCGAAATGGAACACATGAAATGCATGCTGATCAAGAGAAGTTACTTCCCAACTTCCCCCCAACAGATTACACGCAAATCGACTCAGGCATGATTGTAAGGCTGCACCTCGACCGCTCACCATGTGCACCATGCGCCCGCATGAAATTGTAACAGAGAGCCTGCTCCGAGACACCGGGGGTGCTCGCACGTCGTGCGGCCCTGGCTGCGGCGAGTTACACACCACGCACTCACATTCGATACATGTACCTACAAAGCTTCTCTTCATGGAGACGGCGAGGGCGAGGGCGCCGGCGACGGCGACGGCAACGGCGACGGCGAGTCTGGAAATGGCGACGGCGATGGCTGGAGCGACGACGGCCACGGGGCTCCTCCGGCGACTGCTTCCACGACGATGAACGTGTGCGTCTGCGACGCCCCGCCGAGGAACTCTTTGCCGTAATCGACGCCGTTGATGGTCAGGTAACCGCCGTGCCAGCCGTCGCCGTAGGAGTCCAAGAGCGCGGCCATATGCGCACCGACGGTGAGGCACACCGAGTACGTGTACACCTGGTGGTTAGCGAGCGAGCCCATCGCAACGATCTCCGTGCCATCGATCAGGAGGCCAATCTCGTTAGCGCCGATGGTACTGGTGACCGTCATGATCATTTCAATACATCCGATGATTGAGAACGTGTGCGTCGCAATAGTCCCGGTTAGGAAGTCCCTCCCGTAATCGACGCCGTTGATCCTCAAGTAGCCGCCGTGCCAGCCGTCGCCGTAGGAGTCTGTGAGAATCGCCTCGTGTACGCCGGCGCTGAGGCACATGTTGAACAAGTACACCTGGTTATTGGCCAGAGATCCTTCCACAACGAGCTCGGTGTCGTCGATCTTGAGTCCGATCTCATTGCCCCAGACTTCGGCGAACACCGTGACGGTCGTCTCGATGCAGTGGTCATCAAGACGAGTGCTCTTTTTTGGCTCGTGCGTCGGAAATTCTTGGAGACTCCCTTTCGACGACGGCTGTGCCTTTTCGGCTGGGCGGTGTTCCTCGTGAAGACTCGACTGCTTGTCTTCGAATTCGTCTTGGTGTTCTTGGTGCTGCTCCTTGTGGTGCTCATCGCGCTTGCGCAAGGAGAATGCATCGATAGGTATGAGAGGTTCGTTCTCAGTGCCGATGAGAACTGCGATGCGATTGGCTTTAGGCAGGAACCTGGACGAATGCAGGCCGTTTACATTCTCCAATAACCTCTGATTCCTCTCGTGCCGGCGTCTCCACTGCTGCCTCTGCTTCCACCAATGCTTCTGCGCGAGGTCACGGACCGAAATGCCGCCGAGGGTGTCCGCTGCGAGATCGTAGCCGCAGAGCAGGGCAAGCGACGCAGCGGCGATAAACGCGATGGCACTCCTGCTACCGAGTGCCATCTGCTGTGGCCGTGGCGTCGCCGCGATGAGGAGAGGCAGGGTCTCGGTGAACCTAAGAAGGGAAAAGGTGTCGGAGCGAACCAAAAATGGAAATCCCTTTTGTTGGTTTGTCGAACTTAGCGCGGAACGCCGGGACTTAACAAAGTTACGTACATGTACCACAGTCCCCCCGGTGTCTTTTTCCCGGCAAAAACCGGGGGGAGCCTCACACACACAGGACTCATGGTTTTTTTACTCTTACCATCTCACAGTTAATGTCGCTCCTGGCCGATCGTCAGGCCGAGGCTGAGTTGCAGGCGCTGCGACGCGCGGTGAATCACACGTTCACTACGCTCGATGTGGCCCGGCGCAAGTGGAACAAGCTCAGCTCGGTGGGGAAGGAAGCGCTCACAGCCTGCGCCAATGGGCAGTCACGGCTCGGGCACGCCCAGGGTGCACATTTGACTGCTGCGCTACAACGGCTCGACAGCACAGCTGCCAGAGGACGTTCATACTCGTCGATGCGCCGTGGCGTCGCCACGTATGCCCTTCGGGAGAGGCGCGACGCGCAGCTTGCGGTTCCTCCCGTGCTGGATGGGCTTGAGGAGGTGGTTGGTTCGATGCGACACGCAGTCGCGGACCTGGAGGCTCGCGTGGCTGCTTCGACGCGCGCCATCGGTGCTGAGCGCGCGCGTTCAACGCCGCTAGTGCATACTGAGACAGCGGCCCAGCTCGTCGCGCGCGCATCCGCCATGGCTGATTGCTTCGAACAAGAGCTCAAGCTGCGGCGCACGGTTGCTGCGCAGGTGGCAGGTGGCGGACGTGAGGGTGCTGCCACGAAGCCCGGATGGGATGGGGCGGTCAAGCTCTACCTTTCGGCGTGGGTGCTGGAACCGTACATTGACCACGATGTTCTCGATGCGCTGCTGCCGGCCTTGGGCGGCGACGAACAGCCCGTGCGCATGCGATAGAGGATAGTGTGGCGTCTGCGGGTACCCCTGCAGTTTACTGCAGAACCGCGTTTCGTGTACCCATGAGGGGTCGGTGAAAAATTCTACAATGCGTATCAACACCGGCCGAACAAAATAAGGTCTATGCTGTGGACAATCTCAGCGTGTTATGGCCGTTATCATTGCCCGCCCTGCGCCGGGCCCGCCGCCCGCCCGGCCCCGCCCGCGCATCCCGGTTGGGTCGTAAGCGGTTGGGTCGCTCCCGCGGCCGGCCCGACTGGGGGCGTGGTGCGAGATAGATCTTCGGATGCAACCGGCGGGCACGGCGCCGAGCTGGAGCCCGTGGAGAGCGGCGACGTGAGGCGGCGAGCTCTGGTCGAGCACAACGAGCACATGTGCTCTCAGCAGAAACCAAGCGCGGACGCCCGCATCCACGGCCGTGCCCCAGCGTTCGCGACGCTCGGGAGTACCACTGTCCTGGCAGTGCCCGAAATCGACGACAGTCTGGCCTCGAGTGCAAATCGACGACAGTCTGGCCTCGAGTGCGAAGCCCTTGCTGCGTGAGCTAACCCGCGTGACAGAAGCAACGACAAAGTACACAGGCGAATCAGCACAAGGAGACTCTATGTGTCCGCGCTCTGCACCTCCACGAACGCCCGCTGCATGTTTTTAAGCATGGCCTCGACGCACTTGCCGCTGGGGACGCTCTCATAATGCACTCGGCAGAAGCTCTGAGCCTCAACGGCAGGGTTGGCACCTTCCTCGTGAACAAAGCGAAGTTCTGCGCCAGAGGGTGAGCGGACGACAAAGCTTATGCCCGGTAGTGCTTGCTGCGCCTCATCCCGCAGGCCCTTCATGATGCTGATCTGCGACACTAGCTGCTGCGCGCACTCCTTCTGGTCGGTGCCAGGGAGGTGGGTGCTGCAAAAGCGCACAGCCGCAATCGCCACGTCGTCGTTGGCGGATACTGCAAAGTAGATGCTGGTTCCAGCCTGGTCGACCTGGACCGGTATGCGCACGGTTTCCACGTCGAGATACTCGGCGTCAGAGTTGATGCCGTTGCCACTGACGGCGAGCAGCATGGTCGTGAACGTAAGGGCCATTTACCGATGTGTGGAGGAAGGGGAGCGGCGAGGCTGCGGAGAAGTTGTGGAGGCTGCTGGAGGCTGGAGGGAGGACGCTTTATGTTTGATTGTTCGGAAAGAAATGTCGGTGGCCTGTGTGCTTCACTGTTCACAGTGCCTGCTACCCCTTTTTTGTGAGGGCTGTCTTCTTGCGCTTTGCTCCCGCCCGGCAACTCAGCGCGCGCAAAGCCACAGGACTTGCCTGAGCGCAAGGATGGCGGACTTTACGATGCCAATGCAGCCAGTAGGTATCGGCGGTGGCGGCGGCGGCAGCGGCGGTAGCATGGGAGCCGACTATGGCACGCTTGACGAACCCGTCACTGAGACTATTATGCGCGATGTGCGGATGGTGGGAAACAAGATGATGTGCGTGCTCAACCCGCGCAAGGCCAACATCCAGACGCTCAAGGACTGGGATCTGTGGGGCCCGCTCATCCTGTGCTTGATGCTCGCGACTTTGCTGAGCTGGTTTGCGCCGTACGAGCAGAAGTCCCTCGTCTTTGCGTCTGTCTTTGTGATCGTCTGGTGCGGCGCGGCTGTGGTGACGGTCAACGCACTGCTGCTCGGCGGGAATATCTCCTTTTTCCAGTCGGTGTGCGTACTCGGCTACTGCATCTTCCCGCTCAACATCGCGAGTATCGTGTGCTTGGTCGGTGGACCATTCTTCTGGCGAATCCTCGTTGTCGCAATATGTTTCTTCTGGTCGACGGGCGCGTCACTCGGTGCGCCGCCGGCCATGGCGCCCGCTGCAGACGGCCCGCTGCATGCTCGCGCACACGACCCGCTGTCGACCCGCCATGCTGCGGCCTCTGCCCCTCGGCTCACCCGTGCCCGCGTGTGCTTCCCGTGCAGGCTTCATGGGCGAGCTCGTGCCGCCCAACCGCAAAGCGCTCGCCGTGTATCCGCTCTTTCTCTTTTACACAGCAATCGGCTGGTTGATCTTGATCGCCGCGAAGCGTTCATGATGCTGCGCATCAGGATCTGCGAGCGCCGTCGCACACGGAAAGTTTGAGAAATAAACATTGTGGTGTTTGTGTGTCAGTTGAGTGTGCATGATTCCGCAGTGCCCTTTTCCAAGTGACTCTCGTCTCGTGAACCTGCTGCCATTCGGAAGTCCCTATTTTCAAGGTGTGAGGAAACTAATGAAGACCTTTCTCTTCGTGGCGTTGGTGGCGGGCGTTGGTGGCGTCGGTGGCGTAGAGCCAAGAGCCTTCACTCGGCGGGTTGCTCTTGGCGGCGCCCTCGCCATCGGCATGGTAGGACAACAGCGGGCAGCATTTGCAGCAACAAACCCACGCGAGAAGTTACTCGCTGCAATCACGTCAGACGCGCCCGAAGCGATGGTCATGTCAGCAATTGAGGAGCTCGTGCCGCTAGACCCAAGCAAGGGCTTAGCTGCCAAGAGCAAGGCGCTCGATGGCACCTGGAGGCTATTATGGAGCGCTGGCGCTGACAAGTTTAGCCCGCTCCTGGGTCTGCCACGAGGAATTCGACCAGAGTCCATGCAGCTCCTCGGCACATCAGCGACTGAGGCTGTGGGTACCGACCGCGTCGCCAACTTGCTCGCTCTGCCAGGCATCACAGCACGGCTCTCCTCTGGCGTGCGCGTAGCCGATGACAATGACGCGCTTCTCGTCATCTTGCCGCCTTTCCGGTTTGAGGTCTTGCTCCCTGGTGGTGCCCAAAAGACGCTCTTCGAAGCGGGTTCGGACGCTGACTTTCGCAAGCTGAACGCACGAGACGCTGACGCACAGGCCGCGGGTCGGAATCTGTATCTTCAGCGCTACCTGGACACCTCTGGAAAGCCCGGAGATTTGCGTGTCTCGACGATCGTTGCCGGCGATCCCGTCATCGTGGGCAGCGTGTTCGTGCACGAGCGGGTTGCATGAATTGCGAGTTCATGTACTGTTGAAACTGGACTCGATAAATCACTGTGAAGCGCGGCGCGACTGCGCGGTGCCGTC
>Ga0164295_10003875_pt1 | contig 11917 bp, 12 predicted proteins | sample GEODES006metaG_FD_111798 | JGI IMG/M metagenome (GOLD analysis project Ga0164295, IMG submission 111798) | Oligotrophic lake water microbial communities from Sparkling Lake, Wisconsin, USA - GEODES006 metaG | ecosystem: Environmental > Aquatic > Freshwater > Lake | place: USA: Sparkling Lake...
AATCTCGATGGGTCGATTGATTTGCGTAGGAAAACCAATGACACGGTTGTTAGTCTATTGGAATCGAGAGGATTCGATAGACTTGATGGTGACTACAAGTATTTAATAAAGATGCCGATGGACTCGGTGACTCAGGAGAATGTGGATGCAATCATGAAGGAGAAGGCGGATACGGAGGAGGCACTCGAGACTCTAAAAGCGACAAGTTGCGAGACAATGTGGATGCGCGAACTCGCGAATTTTGAGACAGAATATGCGAAGTATAAATTGGCAAGAGAGGCAATTCAGAACCCGGAACCTGCTGCTGGCACTGGTAAAGAAGGTAAGAAGAAGGTGGGAACAAAGGTTGTTGTAAAGAAGATAGTAAGTAAGAAATAAATGTAATTAACGTAACGAATAAAAACTTTAATTTATGCATTACTTATATATTGTAAGTAATGTCATTAATACTAAAAAATAAGTCAGTCAGAAAACTAGTTTTGCCCATATTAACTATCATTATTTTTGCATTTATCATTCAAAAAATACTACAATACTGTTTTGAAATATACACATTCAATATGTTTTCTTTTTTGAGAAACATCGTTTTTGTTATTTTACTTTGGAATGTAAATCGAAATAAAACGCTATCGAATTATGATTACGGGTTGATTCTATTTTTAATTTCACTTTATTTTTATAATTATTACTTGGAAACTGATGCAGAAAATATTTATCTTGGACAAGATGTAGTTATGCTACCATTAACCATTCCTGGATATTATTTTATTCATTTAGATAAGTTGCAAACAAATAAAACAATTATTCGAGACTATGAGGACGTGTATATACCGAATCTTTCGCCGACGCAAAAAGATAAAAATATTTGGTATCAGTACAATAATTTTCAGATTGGTGACGTAACTTATTATATTATTTTTACTAGTATTTCGAAATATGACCCTCATTTATCATTTTGGTTTCATTACGGGAATCATAAAACGAAAGAATCTTATCATTATAATGAAAAATTTCCTTTAAAACAGTTTATAACGTCAAGAAATGGGGATGAATACACTTCATTATGTAAAACTGATAATTTTGAATACAAATACATTATTGATTTTTCAAAAAATAAAAATTCAATTTATTTAAAAACAAAAGATGTTGACTTTTTGTATAATGGTGTAATTGAAACAAAATACAATCAATTTCTTGGAAAAGTTTTCCCATTTTCACTATTGGGACACTTTATTCCAGGGATTCATGGGCAAATTACTGCTGATAATGAAGAACGATTCAATGACCAACTTATTATAACTGGTGGAGAGGCGATTATAAACAATATTCAATATAAAAATTGTTCTGCTTGGCAAGATACTTTGATGGGATTAAATACTTATTTTATGACGACGTGGTTGTGGGTTTATCAGAGAAGTGAAAATTTTTGCATATACACAGTTTGGTATAGTGATCCTGAATATTATAATTCTCCTGATACAGTAAAAATTATATATATATATGATATCAAAAACAACAAAGTTATAGTAAATGGATCGACATTTACATCAGACAGAAATTTTATTAAATTTACTGGCGTTAGCGAATGCGTGGTAGACACGTTGGGAACTAGTGTCCAACAAAAAGAATTCTATTATAAATACAATATCAAAACTCCAAATTTTTATGCAAAAATTCAATCCGTAGAAGGTTCATCTATAAAAGTATGCGACGACAAATATATGTATGAAAGAGTCGATAAAAAGGTAGATTATGAAAATATGGAAGAATTGATGAAAGTTATGGAAGAAATTAGATATGACGAATTTTGCAATAAATCAATGTTTCATATCATATATAATGGAAAAGAGTATAATGAAACTGCAACGGTTGTGGTGGATAGCATGACTTGGAAATATGGATGGCCTACCGGATATAAAAAAAGAAATAGTAGTTTCTTTTCATATGATCATCCTTTTTATACAAATGATGCAAATCGCGACAAATTAAACGGTAAAATTTAAGATCTAGACGAGGGGATTAAATTCAATATTTCGAATCATATATGAAATCATTGATATGTTTTTTACTATTATTAAAAATGTCAAAAACAAGGAATATGCATAATACTAACGATCTTGATTCTAAAAAATTGTTATTGAAAAAATGCATAACACATGGTATAATCACAGCGAATATAACTAAACTAAAATTATTACAAAAATAAGGATTTAGTAAATAGTAAATAATTAAAACGATTGTTGACAATACGACCCAAAAATCTTTGGGTATTATCATACTTTCCATTTTCACAGTTCTATTTTGAATTGTGAATATTGGAGTCGTCACTGTTAAAAATGCAAGTGAAAGTATGACAAAAAAGTTATTAGTTGAATATATTAACCCAAAAAAATTTAAACGCACAAAGGTTGTAAGTACTTTATTTACAACGTCTTGAAAACATATATAAATTAAAGATATGAATAATAAAAATGAACCGAACACAATTAATGTCAACTTTATCATTGTTATTGGTAAATATCCAATTGTATAAGGAATAAAACAAAGAACAAATACGGATAAACTAGAAACTACGAGTCCTATACGTTTATCTTGAATATAATAATATAACAAACTGAGTGTAATTAACAAATATAAAATGTTGAAATAAATGCTAGTATAATTTAAACAATTTATTATCTTACGTGTATTATGTATTTGGTCCATCTATATCATATAAACTATTACTATTTATTATTTTTAAAGAAAAATATGTTAAGGTCTAGACGTGTGGTTTGATGCTGATGCGCACTATTATGAAGTGCGTAGTAGCGTAGGTCATCAATCCACACGACCGGACGTTAATAAATAGATTATATATCTATTAATAGTTATATTGACATTTTATGTGTTGGAATCAAGATATATCCATAAATACTTTTTTATTTGCGTGTTTTGCATTATGTTTTATTTACATAGCAAATACTTACACAAAATATAAATCTCCTGTATTTACGAGTCCATTGGGTTATTTGTTAATGTTTGAAGTGGCGCTAATCCAATTAGTTGAATTCTTTTTATGGCGAAATTTGAAAAATGAGTATATGAATAAACGGTTGTCTATGTTGGTGGCATTTATTATTTGTTTGCAGATGCTGACTCTCATTCTAATGATCCCAAATGATACATACAAGAATTTGATGTTGATTTTCGTATTAGCATTTTTGTTATTCTATTCCGCGTACAAATATGTATACAATCCTATTGCATTTCATACTTCTGTTGGAAAAAATGGACATTTGGTTTGGGAATGGTTACTTCAAAATGGATGGGAAAATATATTTTTGATAATTGCATTATCGTTTTATTTAATACCTGCATTAATAATAAATAATACACCTTTTTCGATTTTCTTGATAACGTCATTATGTATTTCTATAATTATGTATCTAAAATACCAAACGGCCGGAAGTATGTGGTGTTGGATTGGAAATCTATTTTTACTTTATTTTGTTGTAGATATTTTGCTGATACAACCATTTTATGAATACAATGGATTATGTTGAATCGCGCAAAATATAAATAAACGATTCAAATGTTTCTGCCGATATCATAAATAAAAATAAATGAGTTACTTAGATATAATCTGTCTAACATTTGCTGAAATTGTCGGCGATTTCGGATACAAAGAATTCGCAAACAAAGGCGGAATTCAACCATTCGCGATTGGTTCCATCGGTTATGTAGGTGTCATATTCTTCTTGATAAAATCATTGCAGGGTTCTAGCGTTTTATTGGTGAATTCGGCATGGGATGGAATTAGTGCATTGGTAGAGTCTTTAGCAGCATATGTCTTGTTAGGGGAGAGGTTCGATGACCCCTACAAATATATTGGAATCATATTTATTACAATAGGATTATTTTTCCTCAAATTACCTGTCGTAAATGAACACAAATTCGTGTTTCCTAAACTATTTCAATAATCAATCCTATTGTTTGTATGAATTTGAAAAACGGACTATGCAAAGAAAATATGGTCATATCGTAAAATGAAAATCGCATTTTTGATTTTTTGTATTTCATCATTTACCGTATTCACGAATGCATTGAACCAATTATCCTTCAGTGGCGGTGGGTCATTCGGAGCAGTGGAAATCGGTATTCTGAAGCGCCTTCAAGAACTCGAGAACAAGAATTTCGACCTCTATACAGGGATATCTGCCGGGGCACTCAATGCCGGTTATCTCTCTTATTACAAAAATCTGAATTTAGGCATAAAAAGTGCAGAACTACTTTACTCGAACATCAAAAACAAAATGATTTATGACATCTTTCCGAGTACGGGAATATCATTGCTAAATACCGACCCTCTCCGAAAAACCCTCGCAAATATTGTGCAGACAATGCCAAATTCGCCTGCAGTTCATACACTTATTGGAGCGACAAACATGTATTCTGGAAAACTCGACATCTATAGTTTTGAAGACCAATCCGACGATGATAAAGTCCGATTGCTGATGTCGTCGAGTGCCATTCCGGGTATGTTTCCTCCGATTAAATTCAAAGACCAATTGTATGCCGATGGTGGGACACTCAGCAATGAATTGATTGATGTGGAGCATGACAGTAGTTATCTGAATATCACCTTTATCACTCCATATGAAGATTATACTTATAATGATACGCCAATCAATTCAATCAAAGATATGTTGTGTAGGACTGCAATGATTGTTCTGAGCAATTTCAATAATCCGATGTCTTCACTCAATGAAAATTGCCGACTACCGATTGGCGAAATCAATAAGTATTATGTCCCACCAGAGGTTCTGAAAGGATACAATATTCTGAATTTCGATAAAGGCGAAGAACTGATTGATATCGGATACAAGAATATGATTCATAAGAGGTTCAGTCTTTGTTAGAAAATCCAAAGTACAGCAATGATTTTTATAATCACATTTGTGACCACAAATCAAGTCAATGAATTTGTGGTCACATCGATTTAGGAGTGCTGAATATATTGAAAAATGAAACGTAAACTCAATAATCAGATTCGGTTTATTTTATTGTTTCTGTTTCTGATATTTGTATTGTTGCATGTTTATTTTTTATTTGAATATGAAGAGTCGACGGAGAATTCGACAAGGACGTTAGAAAAAGACGGGTTTTGTTGTTTCAAGACGAAACGTCGAGAAGAGACGGAAGGTCGAACAGATAAAGGTCGAGAGGATAATCCATCTAAAAACCATGAAAATGAACGCACTAAAACACTCGAAAGACTTCCTCCCAACTACGTATTCCTCGACTATGAATACACAATATATTCTGCTGCATTATCTACATTCCATCGCGATGTCACGTCGAGTCAAACCCTATATAATTGTCAGAATCCAGTCTATACTCTCATCGTGTATGAATATGAAGGTGATTTACTGTCTATTTGTCCTGCGAGTGAACGAACATGGCCATTCGTATGGTCTCGCATCGTCAATTTGAGTGGTCCAAAAGGAACATGTGTGCTTTTTAACTCGGAAATACTACATGCCGGTCTTCCAAATCATTGCCGTCCTAGATTCGCGCGGCAATATAAGATTTGCCACCGGGATGATATAAAGAAACTCGCGCATTTACAGGGTGTCCGTGCGAAAAAAGACACCGAATGCGTCGATGATTTCGGGTCGAGAATGAAGCGTAAAATATCGTATTATTTTGCGTTTCTGATTAATCACGTTTTCTATCCATTTTTGATGCAGAAATGGGACGAAGATACGTGGATGGGACAGATGCAGTCATTGTTACCGGACCATCAGTTTTATAACAACATATAAAGGTCTAGGTCTAGATACCGCTTGTAGTAGAATAAATGTTGGATTGGATAGCGTTTGCGTCTAGTGGGGCAGACCTCATTTCAACAAAAGGTCTAAACTCCAGTGATTTATAGGTGCGGTCATTCGGTAGGGGTCTATCGATTGGTTGCGGTAACGTGCTCTGCGATATCAAATATTGGAAATAGCCGACCGCTTCAGAATACACATTCGGAACCGCATAATCTAGAACCAATTTATTTAGACGTTCGACTTGTCCTTTGATGTCTTTAGGGTAATGTTCCGCATATTCCATGTAGATGCCTCGCATAATGATTTTCAGATTATCGATATTTTGATTCGGAATATTGATTTTGCCGCCGGATAGTTTGTACACATTTGCCCGCAATGCATTCTGAATAATCTGTATGTTTTGGGCAGAAAAATAGACTTGCGCCAAGACATTCCATTCCATGATACCATTTAGCGCCTCGCTGTATTCGGTCGGTTTGTTGCGGATATTGACCCGTTCATGCATGCGAAACATGGCATCCGGGTCTTGAAGAACGGCAATGTCGACCAATCCGTTCTGTTTTTGCCCTTCGAGAAGACGAGCAACATTGGTAGGACCATTTTTGTCCGGTTTATTTTCAAACGGCATCCAGTTATTATCGGGAAATAGGTTACTAAATGATTGCATTCGATTCGATATAACTTGCGGAGAGAAATAAATGGATTGTCTAATCTATTTGTTATATATATTTTAAATTATAAAATGGACCCTTTTTTCATGTACGTTTCAATTGGCGCTTTAGTGCTTCTTATATTAATTTTGGTAGTTGTTGGGGTTGCCATGACACAACTTACTTCGCTCGACCCATTCCCGCCAATCATGAACGCTTGCCCCGACTATTGGGACGTGAGTGCAAACCCTGCCTATTGTGGAGTCCCCGTAAACCAAAGTATGAATAATTATGGGTACATTGTTTCCACGAACGGCAAAGTGGATACCACGAATAATCAAAATATCGGAATGTGTCTTGGAAACACATCTAGTTTTGGATGCAGTACTGGAAAAACTTACTTGAATTTGGATCCTGCTCCATCGGCGTCAAATTTCCAATACGTGCAATTAAGCAATAACCCGAATTGGAGCACATTGTATCCTGGAATATCGGAGCGGTGTGCACAGAGGAGTTGGGCACAGACCATGAATATCAGTTGGGATGGAGTAAGCAATTATAATGGGTGCTAACGAGGGAACCAAAGGTTCCCTTCGCAACCCTCCTTTAAAGGGAACCAAGGTTCCCTTTTAAACCCTCCTTCTTTGCGACCGCTTAGCGGTCGCTTTGCTCATCACTATTATTCATATAATAGTGATGTTCGTTAATAATAAGCGACCGCTTAGCGGTCGCAAAGAAGGAGGGTTCCGAAGGGAACGTAGTTCCCTTGAAGGAGGGTTTAAAAGGGAACCTTGGTTCCCTTTAAATAATATAGATAAATATTGCAAACCTATATTATTATTATTTATTACAACCATGGATTCTTCTTCCTCGCATCAAAATACACGCATCAATCAGATGAAACAAATTCAATCCCAGGCACTCGAACTTTTCACCCGAAAGAACACCGATTACGGCGACGCCTTCGCAGAATTCGGTGTCATCGGCGTTCTTATGCGAATCGAAGACAAGATAAAACGCGCATTATCCATCACAAAAAACGGGATCAACCTAGTCAACGATGAGAGCATCCGCGACACCATGTTGGATTTGCATAATTATGCTGCAATGGCACTTATGCTTTTAGACGAAAAATAGTGCCCTCTGATTTTATCAATATTTGATATTTTAGTTATATGAATTTAATTTAGTTAATATCAAATGTGAAGCGCTAGTGAAGATTAAAAGTCGAAAGGAGGGTTTCGAAGGGACACAATGCAGTCGGTCAATCCATTAGACTTCTGCGACCTTTGGTCGCCGTTGTCTAATAGACTTAAGCGAAGCAAATCGCCTTAGGACCTTTGGTTCCCTTGTTCAAATGGAACAACCTCCTCCTCGCCATCCCCTTCGTTTTCATCGTCGTCTTCTTGTTCTTTAACTTGATCCACATTCGTATCCTTCGATCCCGTAATAAATTTGAGCACTTTCGGCACCTCTCCATGCAACGTCTCCAACTGCCTCAAAGATGCCGCACCCTGATTCAGTGCCCTAACTGGTGTTTCCGTTTCTGTACCAGGAACCACCATTTCCATCACATTGTACCTCATGAGTCGCAAGTTATTCACTTCCGGCATATATTCCCGAATATAAATATCCATGGCAGCATTCAATTCATCGCGGTTCTCGGACGACTCGTATTCCTCCATATGTGTATTCATTGCTGCCTTTATATCCGCGAGTCTCTTTATTTTCGATTTTATCAATTCGCGTTTGTGGACATTGAACCGTTTGTCCTCTCGCATTTCAAGATCGGTCTTGTGCAGAAATGCAAATAAATTGTATTCTTCAATCAAATCTTTGAATTTAGTGACGGTTTCTTGTTCCGAGGCGTAGTTAAAAAGCACGTCCATTTTCTGGCGAATAATCTTATCTTTTGTATCATTCAGCGATTTTGCGGTATATTTCGCAAACTGGTCGTCGCTTTCAAATCTGCCTTTAAATATCTCGATTTTGAGATTACACGGTTCTTTCGTATCCGCACAATAGGCAATCAATCGGTCCTCTCGCATTTTAAACACGGTTCCCACTGGGCGTTTACAATTGACACATTTCGGGCGAAGTTCTCTGGCAATTTTCCTCGCACGTTTTTCGCCTAACCCGTGCCTCAGCGCATTCGATCGCGCAATGGATCTTGCATCACTTGCTTTATTCTCGTACTTTGCCTTCAGTTTGAAATAATCGTGCATGCTTTCCACAAAATCTGCCTCGGTCCCTTTCGCCCGGGTGTCTTCTTCCGACGCAGCATTCTTAGGCAAGAACGCATAATCCAGCAAAATATTCGGATTCCCGTCTTCCACTTGCAAATCCACCAGAGATTCTGGTATATTTTCGATGCGAATCATACGATTATTGCGACAGTGTAGGACGCGTAAGTTTTCGAGTGTATGTAAGTTAAGCATGGCAATTTGATTATTGTCGACATAGAGTTCCTCTAAAGATTCGGGCAATTCGTTTTTGCTGAGAGATTTTAGTCGGTTGCCATTCAGTCTTGCGACTTTTAGGTTTTTCAATTCCGACAAATCGATCTTTTCAATATAATTGCGGTTTAAATTGAGTTCGACCAGTGAATTCGGAAGTCGTGGCGCTTCTACCAAAAGGTGCCCCTCGAATTTCACGTTCTTGACGCCATCTGGAATTCCGACTACTTCGGTTATTGCTCCTCCTTCTTTGGTTATAATCGAAGTGATATTGAGAGGACGCAGTTTTGAGAGGTTGATATCGCCTCCGACAGGCATCAATGGAAACGAGAATTCGGTTTCTCTGGAACTGATTGCCATATTCTGGATTTTATCGTCGACCGCGCGTTGAGCATTGTCTTTTTCTTTTGCTAAATTACGTTTTGCTAATATTGCATCCATTTTTATTGATTATATTAGGTTATTGTACGATATATATTTGATAGACATATCGTAGAGGGAACTACGTTCCCTTCGGAACCCTCCTTTAAAGGGAACGTAGTTCCCTTTTAAACCCTCCTTCAAGGGAACTACGTTCCCTTTGGAACCCTCCTTCTTTGCGACCGCTAAGCGGTCGCTTTGCTCATCACTATTATTCATATAATAATGATGTTCGTTAATAACAATAATAATAAGCGACCGCTTAGCGGTCGCAAAAAAGGAGGGTGTTAGAGGGAACCTTGGTTCCCTTTAAAGGAGGGTTCCGAAGGGAACGTAGTTCCCTTGAAGGAGGGTTTTAAAGGGAACGTAGTTCCCTTTGTATAACGGGCAACCCTGATATTTCCGCCCCCGCTGCAAGTCGATTCGACTCCTGGATCTGCTGATTCTGCTCTTGAAAAAACCGGATTTTGGATAGCACATACTCCTGGTCTTTTATTAGTTTATAATTTGCTTCTTTCTGTGTAGGACGGTTCGTATATCTATAATAAAGCACTGCGGCAACGATGAAGAATACTCCGAAAACAAGACCGGCATTCCATAGAATCCGATGATATTTGATACGAATTTCATGCGATTTTTTTAATGCGCTGTCTAAATATTGAATGGCAGATGTGTCGATTAATTTTGGAGCAGGACCATCTTCAAAAGATGTCATTTTAATGTCTCGTCGTATTTTTTGTTGCCCATGGGTAACGGAAAACACGAAGAGGCATATACGCTAGTCATATGTGTTTTTGCCCATATGACTAGACATTAAAAAAAGATCAAGAAACTGAGCACAAACAGATAGCACAATATTGCCAAGAATATCGCGACTAACCAGATTGGAACAACCGTCTTCTGTTTGTACCCCACTCCAAATTGGCGAAACCCGCCATCTTTCGTATAAAGAAGGGCAGGTTTGAATTGATGGATCAGTGTAAATATGACCAAAAATAGCAAAATCGAAATGCTCGTTATGTTTACGCGAATGAAACTTTTATTCAATCCCGGAATTTTCATTTATTCTATATTAATGTCTAGTCGTATTTTTTGTTGCCCATTAGACGTTAATGGATAGAGTTATTCCGAGTTCGACAATACGCTAATACTCGTCCCTCTCTCCATCTTCCTCGTAATAGACACCATCCGTATAATCCTCGTCCAAATTATCCCACCCATCCCCCTGGTCATAATCCCCCGACTGTTGTATTCTTTCTGCTCGCTCTAAATCCTCCACATCCTCTCCCCCTTCGACGCCAGTATTATTTGCATTCTGTGCAAGTGCGATTTGAATGGCATTCGCGACCCCATCATCATCTGTATGCCATTGCGCGATCTCCTTGTCGTATACTCCCTTCTCGTATTGATAGAGTCCTTTCTGCATCCCCACATTCCACCGACCGATTTTATGACTTCGGAGTGTCTGTTCTACCCGGCGCTCATCGCGACTCAGATTCGCTAAATAATCGGTGATGTCCTTCTTGTCTTTGTATTTGAGAGAATTTGTCGATTCGATAATATCCTTGTAACTGCGATTGAATGCGGTTTTCGTGGCAAGTTCTCTGGTCAAAACCGCGTACAACCACTTCGCGGCAACCTTCTTCAATTCTGCGGCGTCGCTTTCGACAATATGAACCTGCCGTATTTGAGAGGTTGTGCCGTAGTCGCTATCTTCCTCTAAATTTTCAAAAACGTCTTCCGGGGGTTCATTCTCGGCAATCCGTTTCCGCTTTCCCTGTTTCACCTCCTCTGCCCGCATCTCCATAAATCGGCGGTCATTTGCTAAAATCACGTACTCATGAACCGCGGACAAGAATCCATATTGGTAGAGAAGAAGGACGGTTTCGTCGCTGAAAAGTGACCAGTATTTAATGCCGTTGCTAATGAGAGGCGCGAATACGGGTATCTGTTCGACAAACAGCACTAAATCAGTGAGATTCGACACCGCGGTATTCAAATACTTGCCAAATGTGGTTTTGGAAATTTCTCCGGACAATGCCGCAATGTCCTTGTAAAAGGATTCCGCGGCATCCTCTAAATACTTGCGATGGGCGACCGAGAATGCCCAATGTTTCGGCGCCTCACTCTGGAACCGGTTTGCTAAAGTCTTGTTCGGATATACCTTCGACACATTGTAGACCATATTGTAGACTTCTTTCACGGCAGTTGAGAGGTTGCCGATTTTCCAAGACGACACATTTTCCAAAAAGGTCGATATTTTATCGAGATTCCCTAAATTCAAATTTGCGTGGGAGTCTAAAAAATCGACGACGACCTCTCGCATTCCGTCATTTGCTCTTTTCAAATAGAGATTGAGTTTTCGAGTAGTTGCGCGTTCTTCGTGAATGACCACTTTCGGGTCATATTCGTCTAAAGTGAGTCGCAAGAGTTGGCGCAACCTCTCTTCCACTAAATTCGAATTCTTGTCGTCAAAGTAGTTTAGCATATCCTTCAATCCGTCTAAAGCAGCAATCTCTTTTTCGGGTTTCTTGTGAACCATGTTTCGCCCGTTAATCACGCGCATGATAGCGTA
>Ga0164295_10003879_pt1 | contig 11915 bp, 7 predicted proteins | sample GEODES006metaG_FD_111798 | JGI IMG/M metagenome (GOLD analysis project Ga0164295, IMG submission 111798) | Oligotrophic lake water microbial communities from Sparkling Lake, Wisconsin, USA - GEODES006 metaG | ecosystem: Environmental > Aquatic > Freshwater > Lake | place: USA: Sparkling Lake...
CGTAATCCCTTCCCGCGAACTCTCAATCCGACACGATGCAGATCCAAATGACATTGTTAAGGTAGGCGATCGCATTGAAGCGCTCGTGCTACAAAAGGAAGATAAAGAAGGCCGCACAATTCTCTCAAAGAAGCGCGCACAATACGAGCGCGCCTGGGGAGACATTGAAGGCAAGAAGGACCGCGATGAAGTTGTCGTTGGAACAGTTATTGAAGTTGTAAAGGGCGGCCTTATCGTTGATATCGGTCTTCGTGGCTTCTTACCGGCATCACTCGTTGAAATGCGCCGTGTTCGCGATCTAACTCCTTACATCGGCAAGGAAGTTGAAGCTCGCATTATCGAACTCGACAAGAACCGCAACAACGTTGTTCTCTCACGTCGCGCGTTCCTTGAGCAGACACAATCTGAATCACGCACAACATTCCTAAACCAACTACAAAAGGGTCAAGTACGCACTGGTGTGATTTCATCAATCGTTAACTTCGGTGCATTCGTTGATCTTGGTGGCGTAGATGGTCTCGTTCACGTTTCAGAGCTTTCTTGGAAGCATATTGATCACCCAGGTGAAGTTGTTGAAGTTGGCGATGAAGTAACGGTTGAAGTTCTAGAAGTTGATTTCGAGCGCGAGCGTGTTTCACTCTCACTCAAGGCGACTCAAGAAGATCCATGGCAAGCATTTGCTCGCACACACACCATTAACCAAGTTGTTCCAGGTGTTGTTACTAAGCTAGTTCCATTCGGTGCATTTATTCGTGTACACGAAGGAATTGAAGGCTTAGTTCACATTTCAGAGTTGGCCGAACGCCACGTTGAAATTCCTGAGCAGGTAGTAGCCGTTGATGATGAACTATTTGTAAAGATCATCGATATCGACCTAGAGCGACGTCGTATCTCACTTTCTCTAAAGCAAGCCAATGAAGGACATGAAGTTGAGATCGAAGCATTCGATCCAACCCAATACGGAATGGCTGCGCGTTACGATGCTGCAGGAAACTTTATCTACCCAGAAGGTTTCGATCCTGATACTCAGGAATGGAAGCCAGGTTTTGATTCACAACGCGAAGAATGGGAACGTCAATATCAGGAAGCACAAACTCGCTTCCTTGCACATAAGAAGCAGAAGGCTGAGGCGAAGGCTGCCGATGCTGCTGCTCCAGAGGTAGTAGAAACAGCAGAAGCTGTGGAAGTTGCTGCTGAATAATTAGTAATAAGGAAGAGGGCTCATCTTCGGGTGGGCCCTTTTCTTATGCTCGAAATATCTGTGCGGCGGTAGAGTTGGAACCATGCGAATCATTGCTTTGACCGGTGGTATTGGTGCTGGAAAATCTCTCGTTGCACAGTATTTCTCTGAACTAGGTGCACGCGTTGTCGATGCTGATCAGTTATCCCGAGTAGCAATTGAACGCGGCAGCGACGGTTTCGATGAAGTTTTGCTTCGTTTTGGTGAATCGATTTTGCGTGATGGAGATATCGATCGCAAGGCTCTGGCTGAAATTGTCTTTGCGGATGCATCAGCAAGGGCTGATCTCGAAGCAATAATTCATCCAAGAGTGCGTGAACTTTTCAACGATGTCGTCGCAGATCTTGCTCCAGATGAAACTCTAATTTATGAAATCCCACTCTTAGTCGAGAGCAATGCGGCTACTAATTTTGACTTAGTTATTACCGTAGAAGCTGATATAGAAATCCGTAAAGAACGTTTGCGCAAAAGGGGAATGTTCATCTCCGAAATTGAACGTCGCATCGCCGCACAAGCCAGCCGTGAAGAACGTCAAGCGCAAGCCGATTACATCATCATCAACGATGGTGATGAGGATGCGCTGCTGCGAAGCGTGGAAAACCTCTGGGAGGACTTACCGGGGCAAGCAAAGTAGGCTAGGAAAATGCGCCCGATCTCTGACCTGCAACGCAAAGTTGAACCCTTTCAGGTCATCAGCGACTATGTTCCAGCGGGAGATCAGCCGCAAGCAATCGAAGAAATTGTTAAGCGAATAAATGCTGGACAACAAGATGTCGTTCTCTTAGGAGCAACCGGTACGGGAAAGTCAGCTACGACCGCTTGGCTTGTAGAGCGTTTGCAACGTCCAACTTTGGTTCTAGCTCCGAATAAGACGCTGGCTGCCCAGTTAGCAAATGAATTTCGTGAATTGATGCCCAACAATGCTGTTGAGTATTTCGTTTCATATTATGACTATTACCAACCAGAGGCATATGTCCCACAGACCGATACCTTTATTGAGAAAGATTCCAGTGTCAACGATGAAGTAGAACGATTGCGCCACTCGGCAACAAACTCACTTCTAACCCGCCGCGACGTGATTGTGGTTGCTACCGTCTCGTGCATCTATGGTCTTGGAACTCCTCAGGAATATATAGATCGCATGATCCGGCTGAAGGTTGGCGATGAGATTGAGCGCAATAAATTACTGCGCCGCTTTGTAGATGTTCAATACCAAAGAAACGACATGGCTTTCGAGCGTGGCACCTTCCGTGTGCGCGGTGACACCATTGAAATCATTCCAATGTATGAAGAGCTGGCTATTCGTATTGAGATGTTTGGTGATGAGATTGAGAAAATCATGACCTTACATCCGCTGACGGGGGAGATCCTGCGCGATGAAACCGAGATCTATATATTCCCGGCGACTCATTACGCCGCAGGCCCTGAAACCATAAAACGTGCGATGAGCGATATTCAAGATGAACTACAGATTCAATTAAATCTCTTTGAAAAACAAGGCAAACTCCTGGAAGCGCAGCGCTTGAAGATGCGAACCACTTTTGATTTAGAAATGATGGAGCAATTGGGATTTTGTTCTGGAATCGAGAACTATTCTCGACATCTAGATGGTCGTGGACCAGGGTCGCCGCCTAACTGCCTCCTTGACTATTTTCCAGAAGATTTCTTACTCGTCATAGATGAAAGCCATGTCACTGTGCCGCAGATCGGTGCGATGTTTGAAGGAGATGCTTCTCGCAAGCGCACACTGGTGGAACATGGATTTCGACTTCCAAGTGCGATGGATAACCGACCATTGAAATGGCCAGAGTTCCTGGAACGAGTGGGACAGAAAGTATTTCTATCGGCGACTCCTGGCAAATATGAGATGGCTAAGGTTGATGGAGATGTGGTTGAACAAGTTATCCGGCCAACTGGTCTGGTTGATCCCGGGATCGTCATCAAACCGATCAAGGGCCAGATTGATGATTTATTAAATGAGATCAATATCCGCGCTGCGCGCAATGAACGTGTTCTTGTTACAACTCTTACAAAGAAGATGTCAGAGGATTTAACTGATTACTTGCAAGAACGTGGTGTTCGTGTTCGTTATCTCCACTCAGAGGTAGACACACTCCGCCGCGTTGAACTGCTCAGAGAACTACGCACCGGAGAATACGATGTGTTAATTGGAATCAACTTACTTCGCGAGGGTCTAGATCTACCGGAAGTTTCACTAGTTGCAATCTTGGATGCTGATAAGGAAGGCTTCTTACGTTCTGCTACTTCTCTCATTCAAACAATCGGTCGTGCGGCGCGAAATGTTTCTGGTGAAGTTCATATGTATGCAGACAACATTACAAAATCCATGGCCCAAGCAATTGATGAAACCAATCGACGCCGTGCCAAACAAGTTGCATATAACTTAGAACGTGGCGTAGATCCGCAGCCACTTCGTAAGAAGATTGCCGACATCACCGACACCATCGCCCGGGAAAGTGATGACACAGATGATTTACTTGCCAGTGCAAAGTTAAAGAAGGGCGCTAAAGCGAACGTTCCGGATCTTGGTTTCCATAGTAAATCTGTTCTATCGCTGCCGCGCCAAGAGTTACTTGCCTTGATAGGCTCCCTGGCTGAGCAGATGCGTTCTTCGGCGGCTAATTTGCAATTTGAACTAGCGGCTCGCCTACGCGATGAGATTAGAGAGTTGAAGAAAGAGTTACGTGGAATGGATGAGGCGGGAATTTAGTTGAGTATCGATAAGTTAATTGTGCGCGGTGCGCGCGAGCATAACCTGCGCGATGTTTCAATCGAGCTGCCACGCGAATCTTTGATTGTTTTCACAGGACTCTCTGGATCAGGTAAATCATCCCTCGCATTCGACACGATCTTTGCTGAAGGTCAACGTCGTTATGTCGAATCACTTTCTGCCTATGCTCGCCAATTCTTAGGACAAATGGATAAGCCAGATGTTGATTTCATTGAAGGTTTATCGCCGGCTGTATCCATAGATCAAAAATCCACCAACCGAAACCCTCGATCAACTGTTGGAACTATCACCGAGGTTTATGACTATCTGCGATTGTTATTTGCGCGTGCCGGTCGCCCGCATTGCCCTAAGTGCAGGAAGGCGGTCTCACGTCAGAGTCCTCAGCAGATCGTTGATCAGATTCTCACGATGCCGGCGACGACTAAATTCCAGGTATTGGCCCCAGTAATTCGTGAGCGAAAAGGAGAATTCGTAGATCTATTCGCCGAATTAGTAACACAAGGATATTCACGCGCGCGCGTGGATGGCGAGACTATTTCACTCTCCGAACCACCAAAACTTAAGAAGCAAGAGAAGCACACAATTGAAGTTGTCGTCGATCGCCTTACTGCGAAGGCGGAATCAAAGTCACGCTTGACCGACTCAATAGAAACTGCGCTGCGTTTAGCCAGCGGGATTGTGCTTTTGGATTTTGTTGACGCAAAAGCGGCAGAGAAAGAGCGCACCTACAGCGAACATCTTGCCTGTCATGATTGCAACTTATCTTTCGAAGAGCTCGAACCACGTTCGTTCTCATTTAACTCACCCTTCGGTGCTTGTCCCGAATGTTCTGGAATCGGAACAAAATTAGAAGTAGATGAAGAGTTGGTAATCCCAGATGACTCAATTTCTATCAATGAGGGAGCGATTGCCCCCTGGTCAGGTGGTCATACCTCTGAATATTTTATGCGCTTACTTGAGGCGCTGGCAGAGGAAGTAAAGTTTTCATTAGATAACCCTTGGAAGAAGCTCTCTGTAAAGGCGAAAGAAGCAATCCTTAACGGCTTCGAGTATGAAGTTCATGTTAAATACAAGAATCGCTATGGTCGGGTTCGCAACTATTCATCAGGCTTTGAGGGTGTAATCCCGTTCATTCATCGCAAGCATGATGAGACTGAAAGTGATTACTCCCGCGAGAAGTATGAGTCTTACATGCGCCAAATTCCTTGCAACGTTTGCAGCGGTGCTCGACTTAAGACAGAAGTATTGGCTGTCACAGTGGGGGATAGGAACATCTCAGAGATATGTGAACTTTCAATTGCTGACTGTGCTGATTTTTTAAAGACTATCTCTCTGAACGCGCGTGAGGCACAGATCGCTGAACGCGTGCTGAAAGAAGTAAATGCTCGCTTGGGATTTTTGCTTGACGTTGGCTTGGATTACTTATCATTAGCCCGTCCTGCAGCGACGCTATCTGGCGGAGAGGCGCAGCGAATTCGGCTGGCAACGCAGATTGGTTCAGGTTTAGTTGGAGTCCTATATGTTTTGGATGAGCCAAGTATTGGCCTTCATCAACGTGATAACCGCCGCCTCATTGAAACGCTTACACGCCTGCGCGATCTCGGAAACACCTTGATCGTTGTGGAGCATGATGAAGAGACAATTCGTACCGCCGATTGGATTGTAGATATTGGTCCTGGTGCAGGCGAACATGGTGGCAAAATCGTGGTCTCGGGTTCTTATCAAGATCTAATTGATTCTAAAGAGTCGATCACTGGCGCTTACTTGTCAGGCAGAAAATCAATTGCTATTCCAGAGAAACGTCGCCCAATTGATCCAAAACGTAAGCTAGTTATCAAAGGCGCAAAAGAGAATAACTTAAAGGATGTAGAAGTTGATATCCCGCTAGGAGTCTTTGTCTCGGTGACCGGAGTTAGTGGTTCTGGAAAATCAACTTTGGTAAATGACATTCTCTATACGACCCTTGCAAATAAGTTAAACGGTGCGCGCTTAGTTCCGGGCCGCCACCGCACCGTCACTGGCGTTGATCAATTGGATAAAGTGGTTCACGTCGATCAATCTCCTATCGGTCGTACCCCACGATCCAACCCAGCCACATATACCGGTGTATTCGATAAAGTTCGCGCGCTATTTGCCGAGACAACTGAAGCCAAGGTGCGGGGATACCAACAAGGGCGATTCTCATTTAACGTCAAAGGCGGCCGTTGCGAAAATTGTTCTGGCGACGGCACGATAACGATTGAAATGAACTTTTTGCCAGATGTTTATGTGCCTTGCGAAATCTGCCATGGCGCACGTTATAACCGTGAAACTTTAGAAGTGCATTACAAGGGTAAGACCATCGCTGAAGTACTAGATATGCCAATTGAAATCGCCCACACCTTCTTCGAATCAGTACCAACAATTGCGCGTTACTTAAAGACGCTCTGCGATGTTGGCCTCGGGTATGTCCGTTTGGGTCAATCAGCGCCGACGCTTTCAGGTGGTGAGGCGCAACGCGTAAAGCTGGCAACAGAACTGCAGCGCCGCTCGACCGGTCGCACAATTTATGTTCTGGATGAGCCAACGACTGGTCTGCACTTCGAAGATGTCAGCAAGTTACTAGGGGTTTTAAGTCGCTTAGTAGATTCAGGAAATACCGTGGTCGTAATCGAGCACAACTTAGATGTAATCAAATCATCTGACTGGGTAATTGATATGGGACCAGAAGGTGGTTTCCGCGGTGGATACGTTGTTGCAGAAGGAACTCCAGAAGATGTGGCGAAAGTAAAAGCTAGCTACACCGGACATTTCCTAGCAGAGATCCTGGCTAGCAATCGTGCGCCAGTTAAGAAAAAAGCTGCTGCAAAGTAAATGGCCGATCCAGCAAGTTATCGCCCAAGTGAGATACCTGAACTGCCGGGCGTTTATCGTTTCTATAACGCCAAGGATAAAGTTATATATGTCGGCAAGGCCAAGAATTTAAAGAATCGCCTGACCACTTACTTTGGGTCTAACCTGGCACGCAAAACTCATCGTATGGTCAATGAGGCAGTGCGGGTTGATTGGACCATTGTTGGCACAGAATTAGAGGCTTTGGCGCTGGAGTTCTCGTGGATCAAGCAATACCAACCAACTTATAACGTGCAGTTTAAGGACGATAAGTCTTATCCGTACTTGGCAATTTCGATGCAAGATGAGTTTCCAAGAATTTTTATAACCCGTAAAGAGAAGCGACCAGGGCTTAAATACTTTGGGCCATACACAAACGCTTGGGCGCTTAGAAATACATATGAAGTGTTACTGAAAGTCTTTCCCGTTCGCTCATGTAGTGAAGGCAATTTTCAGCGAGCCAAGCGAAGTAAGCGCCAATGCCTATTGGGGGATATTGGAAAGTGTGCGGCTCCCTGTGTTGGTTGGGTGACGCCAGATGAACATCGCGACATAGCAGTAAAGCTCGATGCCTTTATGGAAAAGGGTATGGAAGACATATTGCCCAAACTGCGCATCGAAATGGACGCGGCATCTGAGCGAGAAGAATATGAAAGAGCGGCGCGAATCCGTGATCAGATCGAATCATTTGAAAAAGCCCAAAGATCAACGCAAGGAAATCTTTCAGATGATTTAGATGGCGACTTTATTTCGATTCACGAAGAAGGTTTGCACGCAGCCGGTTCAATATTTATGGTCAGGCGCGGCTCGATCAAAGGTTCGCGTTCTTGGATAGTCGATCAAGAACGCGCACTAGAGGGCGATGACCAAGTTGCTTCACTTTTCTTTTCGATCTATAACGGAGCAACTGCAGCAGAGATCCCCAATGAGATTTACCTAAATCGTGAACCAGCCGATCAATTGGCACTGGAGGCTTGGCTAACTGAAATCAGAGGCGCCCGAGTCTCTATAAAAGTTCCGCAGCGCGGTGAGAAAGTAGAGCTACTGCAGACAGTAGACCGCAACGCACATTACGCACTCATCCAATTCCTCAGTAAGCGGGCAACGGATGCTGCGGTCAGCGGTAAAGCGCTGCTAGAGATCGAAGAACATCTGGGGCTAAAGCGCACCCCTCTTCGTATCGAATGCTTTGATATATCAAATATCTCTGGAACTTCAGTTGTGGCATCTATGGTGGTCTTTGAAGATGGACTAGCTAAAAAGAGTGAGTATCGCCGATTTATAATCGACACGACTGAGGCAAACGATGACACGGGTGCGATGCATCAAGTAATCACGCGCCGCATGAAACGCCTGCTTAATGATCGCGCCGTTGACGAGAGTGATGTTGCGGCAATTGGTGGAAAACTCAGCAAGTTCTCCTATCCGCCACAATTAATTGTTGTAGATGGTGGTTCTCCTCAAGTTGCTGCAGCACAACGTGCGCTAGATGAATTAGGCATTACTGACGTTGCCTTGTGCGGTCTAGCAAAGCGTTTGGAGGAAGTCTGGAGACCGGGAGAAAGTGATCCACTAATTCTTCCACGCACCAGCGAAGGAATGTATCTGCTACAAAGAATTCGTGATGAGGCGCATCGATTTGCAATTACCTTCCACCGATCTCGCCGTTCTAAAGTAATGCTCGAATCAGTCTTAGATGAGATTCCGCAGATGGGGCAGGCGCGCAGAGCTGCGCTACTTGAACGATTTGGTTCCGTTGCAGCCCTTCGCAAAGCAGCGTTAGCTGATCTAGCCATGACTCCTGGAATCGGAGAGAAGATCGCTGAAATAATCTTCACCCATCTGCAGCGCAAACCAAGCGGGGGTGCAGTAGATATGCAAACTGGTGAGATTCTATGAAGTACTCGCGAATCCTTGACAGTGCGGGCAGAATATAGCCATGGCCACTAAAGAGTTATTAATTGTCACCGGCATGTCAGGTGCGGGACGCTCAACTGTGGCACATGCCCTGGAGGATTTAGGTTGGTATGTAGTCGATAACTTGCCACCTGCGTTACTGCCAGAACTAGCGTTGCAAACCAGTGGATCAGAGATTTCATCATTGGCAGTAGTAGTCGATGTTCGTGGTGGTAAATTCTTTGACGCTTTAAATAATTCATTGCAAACTCTAAAGAATAAAGATGTCTCTTTTCGCCTCTTATTTCTTGATGCGACCGATCAATCACTAGTCCAAAGATTTGAATCAACCCGCAGGCCGCATCCTTTGCAAGGTAAAGATCGCATTGTCGATGGGATTGAGCGCGAACGAGCCAAATTAGAAGAACTTCGATCACAAGCAGATGTAGTAATCGACACCTCAAATTTAAATGTTCATCAGCTCGAGAAACGGGTCGGAGAGATTTTCTCTGCTGGCATGTTGGATGCGATCCGAATCAATGTTCTCTCCTTCGGCTATAAATACGGCATCCCGGTAGATTCCGACCTCGTATTAGATTGCCGCTTCATTCCAAACCCACATTGGATACCCGAACTTCGTCCACTCACTGGTCTGACTACGGAAGTTTCGTCGAAAGTACTGACTAGCGAAGGTGTCACTGAGTTTGTTGCTAGTTATGTGTCGGTTATACGGCAGATGATGCCTGGTTATTTACGTGAGGGAAAGAAATATGTAACTATTGCAATCGGTTGCACTGGTGGCAAACACCGAAGTGTCGCCATCGCCCAAGAGATTGCTCGACAACTCTCTGAGAATAAATCAGAGATTGAAATTTCAGCACATGCCACACACCGTGATGTAGGTCGTGAATGAATGAAGGCGGTCCGCGAGTATTCGTCGATTTACGCGATGATGGTGCGCTAATTCGTCACGATGGACGAAAATTGACCTCACTTTTGGCATACATGGCGCGTGAATTGCTGGTTGGATAACCCCATGGCCATGACAGCAGCAGTGAAAGATGAGTTGAGCCGTCTATCGGTTACCAAGCCTTGCTGCCGTAAAGCCGAAGTTTCATCCCTTCTCCGCTTTGCTGGCGGGCTACATATTGCCGCTGGAAAAGTTGTAATAGAAGTTGAATTAGATACCTCGCAGAGTGCGCGCCGTTTGAAGAAAGATATTGCTGATATTTATGGCCACGATAGCGATCTCGCTGTTTTATCATCAAGTGGATTGCGAAAAGGAAGTCGTTACGTTGTTCGCGTCATCGAAGCCGGTGATGCTCTTGCGCGACAAACGGGTTTAATTGATAGCAATGGACGACCAGTGCGTGGGTTGCCTCCGCAAGTAGTTGCCGCAAATATTTGCGATGCAGAAGCTGCTTGGCGTGGTGCCTTCGTTGCCCATGGATCTTTAACTGAACCAGGTCGCTCTTCTTCACTTGAAATCACTTGCCCTGGACCCGAAGCTGCGCTGGCGCTAGTTGGTGCGGCACGACGTTTAGGAATTACCGCTAAAGCACGCGAAGTTCGCGGCGTGGATCGCGTGGTCATTCGTGACGGTGACGCTATTGGAGTTTTATTAACTCGCTTGGGAGCTCACGAGTGCGTCTTGGCTTGGGAAGAACGACGCATGCGACGCGAAGTTCGCGCTACAGCAAATCGTCTAGCAAATTTTGATGACGCAAATTTACGTCGTTCGGCGCGCGCGGCAGTTGCTGCCGCTGCTCGGGTGCAACGAGCCATGGAAATATTAGGACCACAAATTCCAGATCATTTAAAAGAGGCTGGCGAACTTCGTATCAGCCACGGGCAAGCAAGCTTGGAAGAGTTGGGTTCATTGGCATCGCCTCCAATGACGAAGGATGCAATCGCTGGGCGAATTCGCCGACTTCTTGCGATGGCTGATAAGCGCGCCGGCGAACTTGGCATCCCAGATACCGAGGCAGGCCTCTCGCCAGATCTACTGAATTGATCTGTTCTCTTAGATTCACGCTTAAGTAGCCAGCGCTGGCTGGTAAGGTTAGCCACGACCCCAATGATGTGGCGCTTTTCAAGCCCCATACCCAAATGCGCGAAAGTGGTTCCAACCATTATCTAAAGCGCAGGGTCCTTACAATTCTTAAGCGAGGTTTTCACGTGGTTAATGTTGGAATCAATGGTTTTGGACGTATCGGACGTAACTTCTTCCGCGCATCACTTACCAACCCAAATATAAATATAGTTGCAATCAACGATCTGACCGATAACGCGACTTTGGCGCACCTTCTAAAGTACGACTCAATCTTGGGTCGCCTGGGTCTTGAAGTCACCTACACAGAAGACACTCTTACTGTTGGCGGAAAGACAATCAAAGTATTTGCAGATCGTGATCCCGCAAACTTGCCGTGGGCATCTGCAAAGGTAGATATCGTCATCGAATCAACTGGCCACTTCACAAAGGCTGCTGATTCCAAGAAGCACATCACGGCGGGTGCCAAGAAGGTAATTATTTCTGCGCCAGCATCTGATGAGGACATCACAATTGTTATGGGCGTTAACCACGAGAAGTACGACCCAGCAAATCACCACGTTATCTCTAACGCATCATGCACAACTAACTGCCTTGCTCCAATGGCGAAGGTTTTGCAAGATAACTGGGGCATCGTTAAGGGCCTTATGACGACTATTCACGCCTACACAAATGACCAGGTAATTCTTGACTTCCCTCACAAGGATCTACGTCGCTCACGTGCTGCGGCAACAAATATGATCCCTACTTCAACGGGGGCTGCAAAAGCGATCTCATTGGTAATGCCAGAGTTAAAGGGCAAGCTTGATGGATATGCCATGCGCGTTCCTGTTCCAACAGGTTCTGCAACAGATCTAACTGTCGAACTTGCTAAAGAAGCCACCGCTGCCGAAATTAACGCAGCGATGAAGGCGGCGGCAAATGGCGCGTTAAAGGGATACCTTTCTTACACAGAGGATCCAATTGTTTCTTCAGATATCGTTACCGATCCTTCATCTTGTATTTTCGATTCTGGTCTAACCAAGGTAATCGGAAACCAGGTAAAGGTCGTCGGTTGGTATGACAACGAATGGGGATACTCAAACCGCCTAGTCGACTTAGTCGGC
>Ga0164295_10003881_pt1 | contig 11913 bp, 5 predicted proteins | sample GEODES006metaG_FD_111798 | JGI IMG/M metagenome (GOLD analysis project Ga0164295, IMG submission 111798) | Oligotrophic lake water microbial communities from Sparkling Lake, Wisconsin, USA - GEODES006 metaG | ecosystem: Environmental > Aquatic > Freshwater > Lake | place: USA: Sparkling Lake...
CACCACCGTCGCCTCCATCTGGGTTATGGTTTGGGTTCGGGTTTGGGTTTGGGGCCACACCACTGTCGCTTCCATCTGCTGCCGCCTCCTTGGGTGATGCCCGCGGCGGCGCTGAGCCAGTGGGAGGCGGCGCGGGCCGTGGCGGTGGCGATGCCTCCTTGCCACGTGGTGGTGGCGATGCCTCCTTGCCAACGGAAACCACCGCCCCCGTCGACGGGACCTTCAAAACATCCCTGGTCCCCTCCGCCTGCACTGCCGCCCTCGCGGGCGTCGTCGCTGCGCCCGGCACAGCGTCCGGCACCGCCTGCTTGGCTTGCTTGGCCGCGGCTATGTTACTGGCTATCTGACTGTGGAGCACAACCGGCGAGACGGCCGTGGCCTTGGCCTCTGCTGTATCCTCTGCAATCGCCTCGAGGGGACGTGCGATCAGCTTCTGACGGTAAGCCTCTGCAAACACGGAGGGTGCCGCTGCAACGCTCGTCGGAGGCCGTTGGCTCGAGTTGGGCGCCGGCGTGGGCGCCGGCCTGAGCGCCGACTTGGGCGCTCCCTTGTCGGATGGGTCGATCTTGGTACCGCCGCCGCCCGCACGCCGCCGGCGATTGAGGCACAAACCCATGGGGTTTTTTGGGCACAAACTTGTTCCTAATTAGTCAAGTCAAGTCAAGTAGGATCCCCCTCCGCCATCTCCGCCCACTCCCGTCCTCTCCTGCTGGCTTCCGGAGCACATTCGACAGGCTTCCGTTTCGTCGTCTGTTTTTTAGATACTGTATACACGTGGTAAACATTCGGGGGAGGAGGGGCACCGGTCTGGCGCAGATGCTAGCCCGGCGCTCTCTCTTCCCCCACGCTTCGCCGATTAACGGCCTGTGTTAATACGGGTGTGTTGGCACGGGCTGTGTCGGCCACACCTCCGTCCATAGCGACAGTGACCCTCGTGCTTGGGGGTCCGGAGTGAGGGAGTGTGTAGAACGCGCGTTGTGTTGAACAGCATCAGCAGATATCGTGGCCAGCTACACGGCCTTGCGCCGCGAGGTGGCGGGCGCTCACCACGCGGTGCAGGAGATCGTGCTGCGCATGCGCACGGCTGCGCGCGACATGCGCAGAGGGGTGCTTGCTCGGAGACTACACGGGCCCTCTCGGATAGGGTACGAGCGGCGAGTGCGGATACGGCTCGTGGGGGTTACGCCGCCGCGGCGCTCGCGCGTGCGTGCTGCTGCAGCTGTGACCGCTGCGAACAGCGGTCCTATTGGTACCTCTGCTATACATTCGGGGGAAGTGGGGCACCAGACTGGCGCAGATGCTAGTCCGGCGCTCTCTCTTCCCCCAAGCTTCGCCGATTAACGGCCGGTGTTCACACGAGTTTTTGTGTTAGCACGGGCTGTGTCGGCCACACCTCCGTCCATAGTGATAGTGGCTCTCGTGCTTGGGGGTCCGGAGAGTGTGCGCGTTTGTGTTTCACAGCAGCAGATATTGGCCGCGTGAACGTGCACAATGGCGGCGGTGCCCGCGATCGGTGAGGCGGCCACCGGTGCTTCCTCGCGGCATTCGATCGCGCTTTGCTGCGACTTCTTCTACCCGTCTATAGGCGGTGTCGAGAGCCACGTGCACCAGCTCGCGCAGGGCCTGTTGCGCCTCGGCCACAAGGTGATTGTCGTCACGCATCGGTACGGCTCGCGTACCGGCGTGCGCTGGCTCGCGAGCGGCCTCAAGGTGTACCACGTGCCATTCCCAGCCGTATACGATGGCAGCATGCTTCCAACGGCCGTGCTGCTCATGCCGCTGCTTCGCGACATCTTCGAGCGCGAGAGCGTCACCGTTGTGCACGCGCACGCCTTGTGCACCATCTCGCTCGAGGCGGTCGTGCTTGCGGCGCTGATGGGCTACCGCGTCGTGTACACGGAGCACTCCAACTTTGGGCTCTCGGGCGTGCTTGATGGCAGCCTGAACCTCCTCTCGCGCGCCGTGCTCGCGCACGCCGACGCCCTCATCAGCGTCTCTCGCTCGTGCGCCGCCAACCTGGCACAGCGCTGCTGGCTCCCACCCTCACGCGTGCATGTGATCCCGAACGCGGTGGACGCGGCGCACTTCCAGCCGGCAGTGTGTAACGTGCGCCCGGCCGGGCGCGTCGTCATCGTCGTGCTCACGCGCCTCGTGCGTCGCAAGGGCGCTCTGCTCCTCACCCAACTGATCCCGGAGGTGTGCCGGCGCCACGCGGACGTTCACTTTGTCGTCGGCGGCGAGGGACCGAAGCGTTCGGCACTCGAGGCGATGCGAGAGCGGCACGGGCTGTGCGGGCGCATCGAGCTGCTCGGCGCTGTCGCCCACCGCGACGCGCCCGCCGTGCTTACGCGCGGCCACATCTTCTTGAACACGTCGCTGACCGAGGCCTTTTGCATCGCGATCCTCGAGGCCGTGTGTTGTGGGCTGACGGTGGTCTCTACGAACGTGGGGGGCGTGCCTGAGCTGCTGCCAGCGCACATGCTCCACCTGACCGAGCCCACTGCCGCCGCCCTCCTCAGCGTGCTTGATGATGTGATACCGACCGTACGTCGCACGCCGCACGCCGCAGTGGCCTTCCACGACGAGGTCGCCTCCAGGTACTCGTGGCACCGCTGATGACCTCCGATGAGCTCTGATGAGCTCTAATGACCTCCGATGACCTCCCTCATCAGGTACTCGTGGCACCGCGTCGCCGCCCAGACAGCACGCGTGTACGACGGACTGCTGACGCCCGGGACGGCGCGCCCAAAACTGTGCAGTCGACTGCACCATCTGCTCTTTGGCGCTCACCTCGGGCCGCTCGCCGCCCTCGTCGCGATCGCGGTGCTCTTGGTGCAGTGGGTGCTGCTGTGCTGGCTGCGCTGGTGGCGACCCGCTGAGCACATAGAGCGCGCGCCCGACTTCCCCACAGCCGCGTGTGAGGCGGCGCCCTCCAAGTACGATCCGCTGCCTGTGAAGGACGAATACTTGAGGGTGCTTGTGGCGAGGAGGACGTTTGTCCGGACTTAGGTGACGGGTCCAAGAGAGAAAAATTTGGCTCGGGTCGGCTTGTACAACATGAGCCCCGAACCGAACCCACGCGACGATACACCGCCAAAAAATAGTATACGACGAAGTCGCCCCGGCCACGCGCACGCCGGCGCAGCCATCGCCGATCGCGCCGAAAGATCGGCATCGGGTGGCAGCTACTCCCCCCCGTGTGCCAGCGTCGCGTTTGAGGGCTCGCTAGTAGTACTACGTAGTACAATAAGATGAGCTACTTGAACTCTCTCTTGAGCCTAGTTTTGCCCCTCATGCTGTTGTAATCACACAGCCTCTCGGCTCAATCAAGAATCATCAATCCTGTCGTGCTCGAGCCTCGACGCGACCGCGAGGCAGCGCGGGACGAGCGCGACGTGCCAACGCGAGTCGCGACGATCAAGGCTAGGTAACCGTGTCAGTGCGAGCGCCAGCTGATGTGTGCAAAGAAACACATAGCGTCACATATCGCGACTACACGCTACGCCGTTCTAAACAATTCGTCTTCACTCAAAGATACTATACTACTACGCTTCTCACTTGTTGCATGATCGATGATGGGTAGCTTCTCCACTACTAACTACTTGATGCGGCGGAGGGGGAGGCGAGGGAGCCACGATGGGAGATTGATCTAGGGACGAGATTTTGATCCCTCTCCTGCTCAAGGTGGGGGAGTGCTCACTCTGCAGCTCCCTCTCCCAGAGATTGCCGTTGCGGCCACTGCCCCCCTCGCTCAACGTTCCCCTCGGCGATGCCGATGCGGGGGTGGCAACGGCAACAGACACGGGCGGCAGCATCGCATACACAGCCTCGCGGCTCGCGACCAGCACGAGGTTGCCGCCGTCCGCTGCCCCGATCGCATGCTCTAGAGGGAGCCATTGTTGCTGAGGCTCCGCCTCGGGGTGGTGTACTTCCACCGCGTTCGGCAGCACGCTGATCGTCGCACGGCCGCGCGCGGCGCAGTCGAGTGGCGTCTGGCGCCAGTGGATGGTCGAGCGCTTGGCCACGTGTCCATTCGGATCGACGAAGAGGCCAAGCTGCCGCTCGCCCGCGCGCGGCGGTGGCTGCAAGACGAGGAGCGTGTTCTCAGAGAGGCGGCGTAAAAAGGGGGCTCCGTAGTCGGCTGCGAAGCGGAAGAGCTCTCGCACGCATCCGGAGCCGATGGAGATGAGCACGTACTCGTCCGGGTGGGCGACACAGAGCGAGTGCGTGCCGCAAAAGGCGAGCCCTAAGATGGGTACCGGTATCACGAGGGAGCGACAGTCTGACACGATCGAACGGTCCACCGGTAGCGCTCCTCCGAGCGCCGTCCCGAGCGCCGTCCCGACAGCCGCCCGGTCGGTTGAGCGTGCGCGATCAGCCAAGTTGGCGAGAACCATCACCCCAATGCCGCGCGCAACGGCCCTCTCGGTTGCATGCGTGCTCGCGAGCGCGATCAAGCTGCCGCCACGCCGGCGGGTGGCGATGGCGAGATGAGTGCCCACGTGGCCGTCGGGTAGCGGCAGCGGGAGAGCGTGCGTTAGACGCTGCTTCCATGCGTGCGCCGCGCCCTTGTCGCTCAGCGACACGAGGCGCGCACGCGTGCTGTCCGCTGTACCGACAAAGGCAAGGGTGACCGCGGGCTCAGCACAGCGCGTGCGAGCAAGCTCAGTGGTGGTGAGCCGAACCACATGCTGGCGAGTTGCGCCACCGCTGCCCGGGGATGGGCCATAAGGAGGCGGTGTCTCACTTGCGTCTCGGCGGGAACCGCTGCCCGGGGCGGGAGACGGTGACTCACTTGAGTCTCGGCGGGACCTTGCCAGCGCGGAGTCCGTCGCTAACGATGCCTCCACCGCCACGGCCGCTTCAACCACTTCCGCATCTGCCTCCTCCGCCGCCCCCGCCTTTGCCAACTTGCCCTCGACGTGTCCCTCGCCTTCGTCCTCATCCTCTCCCCCATCCTCATCGATGCCTTCGAAGGCGCTGGCGGCCACGCCCACGACGGCGCCCTCGCCAACGAGTCCCAGGAGGCCATTGACGAATCTTGAGCGGGGCGGCGTGGGCGGCGAGGGCGGCGAGGGCTGCGAGGGCGGCGGGAGCTCGGCTGCGGTCTCGGCTTTGGTCTCAGCTGCGGCCGGTGGCGGGAGCAGAGGCGGGGGGGCAAGAGGAGCGGGGACGAGAGGTGACAGCTGATGACGACGGCCAACGGCAGTTGCCGCTGAGAGCGATGTGGCCGATGGCGGTGTGATCACAGCGACAGGGAGCTGCGTCGAGGGGGTGGGCGGCGGTGCTGACGGCGGACGCGGCGGCGTGGCGTCGGCGGTGGCGGCACGGGCCGCGGGAGGGTCGGCGCCCACAGATGAAGCGGCATGGACCTGCGGCGCAGAGACGGCAAGCATGGCCCAGCTCATGAGACAGGCTCGGCCAGCGGGCTCGGCCAGCGGGCAGCGAGAGGGTGCGAGGAAGGGGGCGAGGGGAGGAGAGAGAGCATGGGCATGGGGTTGGGGATGCACGGAGGCCAGGATCAGCAAGGGGCCCCCGCCTGACGATCGGCCCTCTGCATAGGTGCTCCTGGCGGCCCGTGAGAGTGCTGTGCGAGAGTACTGTCCCTCCATTCTCCATGGAAAGATGGGAGAATTAAGGGCGAAACCCTCACGAATCGCGAAGGGAGGAGGGGAGGTGGGGTGAGGTCGGCGGCCAGTCGGGCAAGGCACACCTTGTACAAGATGAGGGTGCCGTCGCTCGTGCAGATGGCAAGCCCGCTGCCCGCGGCGGCGATGCTCACGATACGTAGGCCTGGCTCACTCGCACACGCGCCGCTGAGAGGGACGAGCTGCCACCTGTCAGCCATCTCCCGCGAGTCCCGCGACGCGCGCACGCGCGGCGGGAGGGCGGGCAGTAGATCGAGCAGAGGAGCCCCGTCGGCCGGATCCGAAAGCGACGCCGCACACGCGACGCAGTGCCCCGCGCGCGCAATGGGTGTGTCCGTGCCGAGCGCCCACGCGTGCAGGTACGCCCGTCGCATGAGCTCAAGGGAGGCGAGCCACCTGTGGAACAGAACGGCGCTGTGGTGAGCACTTGCATGCAAGCTGTCCTCAGGCTCAAGGGAGGCGAGCCACCTATCGCGCTGCGCACGCGCCGCCGCGCCACGTCCGAATCGCAACACCACCGGCTCGGCGCCCGGGCCATCGATGTTGATGCGTAGAAGAGCTTCGCCCAGCGTGGATGCGGCGGGCTGGACGGCACGGAGGGCGTGCAGCGAGGCTGCTGTGCGAAAGCCAAAGCCGGCGCCAAAGACGAGGGATCCAAAGATGAGGCGCTCCGAGGTGAGCACCAGCAGCCCCGGCATGCCGAGGGATTGGTCTCTGACGGACGAGCGAGAGGCTCGCATAATGAGGAGCTCGCGCGCCTCGAGCCCAAGACGGCGCCTCCACGCGACGGACGGGTGGACCGTGCCTCGCAGTGCCGAGTGCCAGGCTTCGAAGATGCTCAGCCGGAGCTCGTCAGCCACGTCAGCTTGTGGCGGTGGCGGGCGAGGCGCGGGGGGCGAGGGGCCACGCCCAACCCAGAGGCCATCGGCGGACCATCCCGACGGATCCTCCGACGCCTTTCCTGTAACTGCCTTCTCGGCCGCCGCCTTGTCGGCCGCCGCCTGGTCAACAGCTGCCTGGTCGACCGCTGCGCTCACGGCCGCTGCGCTCTCTGCCGCAGCCTTCTCTGCTGCAGCCTTCTCTCCCGCAGCCTTCTCTCCCGCAACCTCCTCTGCTGCAGGCTCAGCGTTTGCACCGGCAGCGGCGGTCGACAGGGTGGCGAGCGCCGCGCCAGTCGCAGTGGTAGCGCCGCCGTCACCCTCAGCTTCCTGCTCATCCGAGCTGCCCACCTTGCTCGCCTCAGCCGCCGTTTTAGGCGCGACGTACGAGGCGCGGCGCACCAGGCCGCCATCGGCGCGGCGTACCAAGCCGCTGTCAGCGCGACGCATGAGGCCGCTATCGGCGCGATGCACGAGGCTGCCCTTCGTCCCTAATGCACGAGGCTGCCCATCATCCAGAGGTGCGTCGCCGCCGCCGCCGATCGAGGGCACCATCTCCGCCCACGCTGAGCTGGGCTCTCGCGACCTGTCTCTTGAAGCAGCGAGGCCGAAGGAGGAGACAACCGCCGAGGAGACGACGTCGAAGCTCAGGTCGAGCAAGCCACCCCCCGACGGCGCAGGCTTAGCAGCGGCGAGTGCTTGCATGCGGCGACCCTCGGCCTCGGACGCGGCCACTCGGCGCTGCATCTGGCTCAGAGCTTCCCACAGCAGATCGAGATCTGGCGCGCCCATCACCTGGAGGAGCTCACCGCCAAATCGATCAAAGTCCGAACGATGGATGGTCTCAACGGCAGCGGAAGCGGTCGCACCGCCGCCGCCGCCGCCGCCGCCGCCGCCGCCGCTGCCGCCGCCGCCGCCGCTGCCACCCTCCGCGCCGTTGTCCTCCCGTAACCGTCGGAAGAAGTGCACTGGATCTACTTGGCTGCTGCGCCGGCCGCCACCGCCCACGCCCCACGCCCATGGAATCCCGAGCCCCCACCCCGGCGGTGGGCCCGTCGCCGCGCCGCTCGCGTCCGTGCCGGTAGGCTCAGCGAGGGAGCGTAACCCAAGACTGAAGGCGCCGCGCTGTTGGGCGCCAATCGATTGCCACCTCTCAAGGAACGCGCCCGGCGCGCTCTCGCCGCCGCCGCCGCCGCCGTTACGGTCGGCATCGTCGTCATCGTCGCCGGTGCCACAGTCCTCGCATGCCTCTGCATGCAGCTGAGCCTCGCGCTGTGCCTGCCCTTCCAAATAGGCGCGTGCCCACACGGCGAGCAACGGCTGGCGCTGTGGGGAGCTTGCGGCCGGCGACGGGTGCGACGCGGGCGCTCCCGCATGGATGCCCAGCGGCAACATGGCGCCACTGCGTTGGTGGATGCCGCCGCCCGCGGCGGCGGCGGCGGCCGCCACATCACTCAGCGTGCTCCGCAGCTTAGCTCGCCACTCGGCGGGTTGAGACGCGGGAGCAGCTTGATGCGTCGAGGGCGTCGAGGGCGTCGGCGTGTGTGGCGAGGCGGAGGGTGACGTGAAGCGAAGCGTCGCGAGCTCCGCCATCTGCCGCGCGTCGAGTCGGGCGAGACACTGACTGACAAGCACCAGGAGCGTTGCGTCCTGGGGTGCGCGCTCCATTCCATCGACCTTGCCGGCGCCGCCGCTGCCGAGCGGCTTGAGCAGGTCGGTGGTGCTGCTCGCGCGCACATCGAGGATGCTCGGGCCGCTGCATTTGCCACGCCGCTTGTGCGCGCGCCCGCGCTGGCGCTGGCGCGACGAGTGCTGCCGTTCAAGCTGCTCTTGCGCCGCCTGCAACACGCTGAGCGCCTCGACCGGCGCACTCGCCCGCAAGAGCTCACGCGCATGCATCAGGTGGAGGGGTATGAGCGTCGGCGCCGCCGAGACCGCTGCCTTGCATGCACGGAGTAGCACGGCGCTCGAGTCGCGCTCGTCACGGCGCTCGTCCACGTCCCATTCGAGCGTCTCCCAAATTTGGGTCAGCGCCGTGCCGAGCACCCGCGCAGTACTCGCGTTCGGGGGGGGCTCGAGCGTGGCGGGGGGGGGCGTGACGGGGATCCCCCAATGGTCCAGAACGTGATGGGCTGGCGCCGTACCGAGCACCTCGTGCAGAGCTTCGGGCTGCTCGCACAGGTTGTCAGGCAGCTCGAGGATAGCCAAAGAAAGCAACTCGAGGATGGCAAGTCGCTCCATGAGCCGGGCGCCGTCTCGGGCGCCGTCGCCCGGCGAGAGCGAGAGAAAGCGAGAGCTGGGCGCCGTCTCGGGCGTGGGCTGGGCAGTGGGTGATGGCGCTCCGGTCACGGCGCCGACAGGTGAGGCGGCCGTTGCGCCGGCGGTGGCGAGCAGTGCCCCGATGCCGGTACCGGTCGGGTCGGACGGTGAGGTGGGCGTGCGAGTGGAAGCTGCTGCTGCTGCTGCCGCTGCTGCTGCTGCTGCTACGCTAGACGGAGGTTGGCCTAGCTCATCAGGCTCCTCCCCGCGCTCCACCTTTTCCAGCCAGCGATGAAAGGGGGCCGAGGAGGCGAGCTTACGCAGGAACGGGCGCCGATCACTCTGCGCTGCTTGCACCCATGCTCCCACGTCGACGTCGGTGCCGCCGTCGATCAGATACGCTGAGGAGCCACCCAAGAGCTCGAGCCAATGGGTACGCCACACGCGCTGCAACGCGCCGTTGTGAGCATCGACTGCCACCGAGCGAGCTGAGGCGGCGACAGCGGCCGCCGCCCCCGGCACGCTCTCGTTGAGGTCCGTCGCCGCCCCCGGCACGCTCTCCTCCTCCTTGAGGTCGGTCGACCCCTCCAGCCGAGGCGGCGACGCGAGCCACTCGGCCATCTGACGAACGAGCCAGGCGCGCTCCAAGGGGGGGAAGCGCTCGAGGGGCTCGAGGGGGGGCACCTGCAACGTGCCCAAATCGAGGTTGAGCACGCACACGTCCTCCGGGATGGCGCTCGCATTCTCGTCCTCGTCCTCCGCATCCGCCGCGAGGGCGCCCGCGACGGCGCGCGCCTCGCGAGCACCAGCCGCCTCGCCCTTCGCCTCGTCCTCCTCCTCGCCCTCCTCCCCCTCCTCGCCCTCCTCCTCCTCCTCGCGCTCTCCAGCCCCCGAGGTACGCGCGCGGGCCGAGGGCCGGGCAACGGCCCCCTCCCGCAGCAGGCCGATGAGAAACGGGCACGGCGCCTCGAGGTACTGGTGCCATGCGGAGGGGAGGAGCGGGATGTACGTGTGCGGCCACTCGAGCGGGCGGAGCAACGCGAGCACCGCCTCCGCCGCCTCGCCTAGCCATCGATCACTCGCGCTCACCACTGCCAGCCGCAGCTCCGAAAGCAACACCTCGACCGCCGTGATGGCCACCTCCACACCCACACGGTGCACAAAGGCATAGAGCGAAATGCCTAAAATGGGCGGCGCGCCCGTGGGCGTCGCGCGTAGCACGTGCGTCGTCCAGCGAGTCGGCGCCCCAAGCCGAATCCGAAGCTCCACCCCAGGCAGCGGCATCGGCAGCCGAAGCAGCGCGCGCGCCACCAAGCGCGCCTCGGCGGCGCCGCGCAGCGTGGCTGCGCGTAGCGTGCGCAGCGCCGAGAGGAGCTGTTCCAGCAGCGGCACGTGCGAGAGCAGGCACAGCGAGCACGGCGTCCATGCGCCGCCTTCCTCCTGCTCGAAGAAGGTGAGGCTCGCCGCGTGGATGCGCGTGCCGTCCTCGAGCGTGAGCGCTGCGGTTAGCTCGAGCTCCTCGGGCGGCGCCTCGCCGCGCGGCGCAGCCGACCATGCACCCGCGGCCAAGGCAAACGCCGCGATGCCTGGCGGATGCGGCAAGTAGCTGCGGTCGACCTGCGGCCAGCGGCACAGCACGCGCGGCCGCCGCTGGGCGTCCACGCCGACGAGGCTGATGTAGGCAACGAGCGGGTGCGTCGCCATCCAAGACTAAGTTTGGCCACAGCCGCGTGCACGCGCAGCTTCGCCGGCGCGGCCTGCCCTGGGCACGAGTCTGTGTGAACGTTAACACGACAGACGCGACAACCGGTCTGTGTGTGACGAGCCCAAAGTCGCGTGAACACGTTCACGTTCACGTTCACGTTAAATTGAATGTTGCGTGAATGGTGAAACGGCACTGTTGCCGCTTGACCCAACAGTTAAGCGACCGTGAACTCAACGTGTGATGAGACTGTTGGCAGAGCTACCTGTCAGGGGCCCAACCAGGGGGAAGGGGTATTGGGCATATTATGGGGTACCGTGCGGACGCATACCGGGAGATATGCTGCTCACGTTTCAGATTCAAGGGAATCTCGAAACTGTTTGATGCGCATCCCGATTAAATCAAGGGATTAAATTCCAACGGGAGGCACGGACTGGGTGCATACACCTCGTTGCGGGGAGATTAGCGAACGATGGTGACTCTCATGTCTAGCTCTCAGTCGAGAGCGGAGTGGTCCCGCCCACCCAGCGCGATGTAAGCCTGGTCTAGCTTTTATAGCAGGGACCGCGTTGTCGCGCTCACCAGGCTGCTTGTGTAGCTCTGATGAACAGCAAGTCAAGTCAAACACGCGACCAAGTTTACAAACTGTTACAACCCGCTCAGAATTCCTTACTTAACCCCATGTACGTACAATTGTATCTCGTATGGCGCGGAGCAACATGCGCGAGCTCGCGGCGTTGAGGATGGTTTGGGCGTCGGCGGCAACGCGGCTTGGTGCGGTGGAGATGTTTGATACTGTTCACGTTGTACGCCGTACTTTTCAGGGCTTGTCCGGCGGCCTCTCGAATTCCGTCAAACCTCTCGCGTCATTCGGTCTTTAACTCGGACCTTTGATAAGACGAAGCAGTAGATAGGATTTAAGTGTGCTTCGGTTACCAATCGGTTACTTTGGTGGACCGTATCACGAAACGCATACCGGTACTAATTTTGGAAGTGAAAATACCCGCACACACTCAAAAATTTCATTCCATGGAGAAACAGAGCTCCAATGATCGCCGCTTTCGCACCTTACAGACGACCGGAGAAAGCGATGCTCGCGGCATCGGTCCAGGAGCACGCCGAGACGCACGCGGAATGTGACGAGGAGAAGGCGAAGCTCGAGGCTTCCTTCAAGACGCACGCCGAGACGCACGCGGAATGTGACGAGGAGAAGGCGAAGCTCGCGGCATCGGTCAAGGCGCACGCGCTAGCACAGGCCGAGGCCGAGAGCAAGGGCAACCGCGCGGTCAACCAAACCTTCAAGAGAGTGATGAGCAACACCTCCCTAATGTGCGAGCTTGCTCAGACGCACGCGGAATGTGACGAGGAGAAGGCGAAGCTCGCGGCATCGGTCAAGGCGCACGCCGAGACGCAGGTGGCATACGAC
>Ga0164295_10003882_pt1 | contig 11910 bp, 2 predicted proteins | sample GEODES006metaG_FD_111798 | JGI IMG/M metagenome (GOLD analysis project Ga0164295, IMG submission 111798) | Oligotrophic lake water microbial communities from Sparkling Lake, Wisconsin, USA - GEODES006 metaG | ecosystem: Environmental > Aquatic > Freshwater > Lake | place: USA: Sparkling Lake...
ACTTGACTCTTTCGACGCAGTGGTTACAAAATTTGCAACACCCGACATTGATGCTGCAACTGAATCTATTAACAAGTTCGTTTCCGAAAAATGTGGAGAAGCTAAATGAGATCCCGTGTCACTCAGTGCGCCATCTTGGCAATTGCTCTTGTAGCAGTTGCATCGTGTGGCGGTTCAAGTTCAGATTCGTCAAGTCCCGATACAACGCGCTTGAAGAACTCGGCTCTACCTATCGCCACCACCACGACCGCCGCTTCCACGGGAACGCTTCCGTCGAAGGGTTCTGCAGGCGAGACTGCAACAACAGTTGCTCCAGCAACAACTGCAGCTCCTGCAACAACTGCAGCCGCAACAACGCTTGTTCCTGTTCCTGCCGCTGCAGTGGTAACCGACCCAGGCAACTATCAAGCAACGTACTTGGCAAGCGACAATGCACTTGGTGCACCGCGCCCAGCACTTCCTGCAGAGGCATCACTCACTAGTAACGCCGCTCGTGCAGTAAGTGCAACTTGGAACACCGACTCTGCTGGTGTGCTCACCGTGACGAAAGCCGAGTGGGTAGGAACAACTACTCCTATGACTTTGCGTTGGACCATCAGCACCACATCATCTGGCTCATTGGTGTGTGACAACTGTGCGTTCATTACTCCTAAGGCAAAGAGCATCATTAAAGAAGTCACTTCGCAAACATTGAAGGGCTCAGGAATTAAGTCCATCCGTGGCCTCGACCCAACTGCTCCACAAGTCGGAGCCTTCCAGGGAAATGGTTGGGGAGTCGAGTTCCTTCTTGGTGATCAGACCAACGATTCTGCTGCAACAGGAAACGCAATTCGTGACTTCATGTTGTCGTGCAGTGGCACCACCGCTTCTACTTGCAAGAACGTCTCGTTGAAAGTTGCTGAACTGAAGTGGAAAAATACACTCTGGTCAACAAGCGACTGCATCTCGGCTTTGCGTAATGGCGGCCCCAGCCAGCTCATCGACGGAATTGCAACTGCTCTCACGGGTGCAAGTGCAGATACAGCCGCTCTCATCAGGGCCCGTGCGGCACTCGACCGTGTTTCCGTGGCAACACCTGCGTATCGCCCCGTTTTTAATACCTCAGGAACTACCCGAACTCTTACCGGTTTCGCTTCAACAGGATGTGCATCATGAAAATCAACGCCCGAGTAATTACGCGAAATGCAACGGTTCTCCTCACCGTTTTTGCGGTGGGAGTGACCTCAGTAATGCCGGCTAATGCCAGTGCACCTACCGACTCTTCGTCGACCACGTCGACATCACCATCAACAACCACGACAACCGCTAACGGTGTCACTACAACAACCGCTAATGGTGTCACTACTACAACAACTGCTGACGGTGTCACAACTACTTCAGTTCCTGGGCTCACCGACGCCACTGTTTTGCCGCTTTACGACGGTCCAGTAGACAAAAACGGTATCGATCAGCCACCTGCAGAGCAGGCAAAACCCGATACCAAACAATTTCCTGCTGGTGAAGAAGGCGAAAAAAAGAGCGGCTCTGACCTTTCGGCAGCGGCAAACCTTGTAGGCCCGGCCATTCCAGGTTATGTGTACATGGGAATTGTCTACGTCACCAACATTGGTAATGAAGTTGCCGGTGAAAAGTCACCTGTTTCTTTCACATTGGAATCATTACCAAAATTCGTCAAGTTCCTTGACGCAGCTCCTGTACTTGGCGCCAACTCAGTTGTTGGCGATCGCGGTTGGGATTGCAAAGGCACACAATGCGTACTTGTTGAAAAAACAGACAAAGGAATTGTCAATGCATTGTTGGCAAGTGCCGCAACCGCGCAAGCCGACCTTCGCTTCGATATTGCAAGTGACGCCGTAATTCCTGTTCCACCTGCAGACTTGCTCGACAAAATTAAGGCCGCATCAACAGCCGGCGATCTTTCTGCTTTCAATGCTGCTGTTAAGCAAGTAACTCACTTGTCGGCAGTTGCCAATACGGCAGGCGACATCAATACCAAGAACAACGAAGCAGTAGTGCAGTTGAATGGTGTTGAACAAGATTCTGGCGTTCAGGCTGGTTCAACTCGCCGCGTGAAGTCGGCGTTGGCTGTTAATGGTCAGGGCATTGCCGGTGTATTCATTGAATCAAAAATTAAAGGCCCTGTTTATCCAGGTGGCCCATTCCATATGGAATTGCGTTTCTTGCCAACAGGTACGGAAACACAATCGGGCGCTATTAAGTTCTCAAACGTTGTTGCCCCATTCTTGGCTCTCACTAAAGTAAAAATTAGTGGCGAAGGCTGGAAGTGCGATAGCGAAACTGCACCCAAGTCGTGTACACGTACTGGTGCCGACATCAAGCCTGGTACTTATACCGACCCACTTATTATCGACGCTCGCGTAGGAAAGACAGCACCAGTTGCAGAAAAGCCACAGAGCTGGGTTCTTTCTGCAAACTCAACTACTGCACTTGATGCAACTCCAATTGAAGCAAGCCAAACACTGTCAATTGATGTTCGCGATGTTCCAGAACCAGACACAACGATTCGTCTTGCTCCGCGCGATGAGCAAAGCAGCATCGATCCTCCAGGCTCAGTAGTAGTCGACGCACATGTGCGTTCGGTGTACGGCCCGTCAATGAATGCGCGAATCAAACTCAGCATGCGTAAAGGTCTTGTGTTCAAAGGCTTGGCATCTGATGCTGAAGGCTGGACATGTACCTCATCGACTCCAGAGGAATCTGCGGGTGAAGGTGCAACTGGCCAAGATTGCGTGAAGCCAGAAATTGAATCAGAAACTCCAGAAATAGTTGGATTCACCATTAGTGCCACTGAAGACACTGAAGCTGGTACGGCTCAAGTAATCGCCGCAATTTCTTCGGATAATGAAGCAGCGAAATACAAAGATGCAAACCGCGTTGCTCATACCTTGGTCATCCAGCCGCAGGCTGCACCAATGCCTGGTGTTGAACTCAGCCGTGCCGATGACAAGGGTGCAGTGAAAGTTGTTTCCGATGGTTCGGCAACAAAGGTCCGAATTGGTCAGAGTCAGAGCTATTCATTCAGCACCAAGAACTTGGGAAGCAAGGCACTTGCAGCTGGCGAAATTGTTCGCTTCGAACAATTTGTTGACAGCACTGCAACTTTCAGCGGACCAGCGTTTGCTAAATCTGCTGGCTATTCGGCTTCACTTGACAGTCAGAAAATCAATACTTCAGCTGCCGGTAAATGGGCTTGCGTAACGGGAACAGGAAACATTCCTCAAATCGCTTCGCCTCTTGATGCAACAAAAGCTGCAACAGCAACCTCGGTAGCCCCCGTTACAACAGTTGCAACAAAGAAGTCTGGCCCAGCAGTGCGTTGCGAAATCAAACTCGCATCAGCCATTGCACCCGATAAGACAACGCCAGTGTTGAACCTCACCGTCAGAATGTCGAATTCTGCAAAGGTAGGAACACCTGAATGGCCTGTATATGTAACGATGCTCGGCATTCCTGCAGCGCCAATCGCTCGTTTCGGCATGACCGTTGCAATTTCTGAAGATACAACCGATTTGGTTCCATCATTCTTGGCTCCAGCGGGACCCCGTCCGGGTGGTTCAGCAGTGGCAACCTTGAGTTTGCGCAACAGTGGCGACACCGATGCAAAAGCTCAATTTGTTGTTGTTCCTGGCATGAAAGATGGCCGCATTACCGGCGTTAAGGGTGAGTCATGGAAGTGCGCCCGATTGGGTACTGCGCTTGCATCGGGCTTCACCATTTGCTCGCGCACTCCAGCATTGAAGGCTGGTGCGGAAACTCCAGCGTTGAGCTTGAGCTACGAGTCAACAAGTAAGACGTCAAAGACTCTCAACTTGCAGGCTGCTTCGCTCTACGGAACCTCACGCAACGTGGCTGCCGGACGCGGATCCAATCTTTCGGTTGACCTCCGCCCTGCATTGGCATTCACGGTGAAAGGCCCAGGCTCTGTTGTCGACCAAATCGTCGATGCGAAGGGCAATCGTGTTGCTTCCACCGTTCTTCTTACAACTGAAGGCAATGGCGACGGAGCTGCTTACGTATGGAAGCAACTCTGCACAACGGCCGACGATGTAAAAGCTTCTGGTGGAGAATGTAAGTCTGTGACTCCAGCAGTGAAATGGGCAGATAACAAGGCTCCTAATGGACCTTCTGCAACGTTCTCTGCACCTGTTGTAACCGCAGACACCACACTCTTGTTCGAAGTGAAGGCAACTGAAGCTGGTTCCTCATCAACAGCTCGTGCTTCTGTCGTAGTTATTCCTTTGCCAACTGTTGAAGGACCAACCGGCAAATCTTCAAGTGGTGCTGGTTCATCAGTTCTTCGCCGTGTTCCACAGCAGAGTGTTTCTGCACGTGGCGCCATTCGCGCAACTGCTCCAACATCTGGAACTGGCGATGCAACGTATAGCCCACTTACTGCTACTGGTGTAACAGTAAACGGCAACGTCTTTGGTGCGAAGTCAGTCACCGTTGCACAAAGTGCAGCAGTTTCACTCACAGCTTCGGCTACTGGTGTTGGTGCAATCACTTATGCATGGTCACAGGCTTCTGGCCCAACACCATCAGTCATTGCTTCGGCAACAACTAACGCTGCAACATTGAGTTTCACTGCACCTGCAGTAAACGTCACTGTTACATTGCGCGTTGAAGCAACCGACTCGCGTGGTGTGAAGTCAACAGACTTCATCACCGTTGTGATTGGTTCTGGTGGAGCCCCAGTGGTCTCGGCAACAATTACTGGCGTCGATGGCCCAGTTGTAGTTGATACCTCACAAGCATTCACACTCACAGCTGCTGGTTCAGGTAGCGGAACATTGAGCTACGCCTGGACGCAAGTTTCAGGTACGGCTCTTACGTTGAACAACGCCGCAGCCGCAGCAGTAACTGTTGCAGCTACTGGCGCACTTGGCGATGCCGTATTGCAAGTTGTTGTAACCGACGGCACTGGTGCAAAAGCCACTGCTGAAGTTGCTCTTGAATTGAAGCCAGGTGGCGCTCCTGCTGCCTTGTGCAAATTTGTTGAAGCAGCTTCAAACAAAACTTTGAGCAGCGTGCAGTCAATTATTGATGCCATTGGCATTGGTGGACTTGACCTCACGAAGTTCACTGTGGCTTCAAGCACTTGTCTTGCAAGCTCAAAGGTGAGCTTCTCGGGTGCCGGGTTCTCACTTGGTAATTACCTCACCGTTTCTGATGCTTCAGGATCGGTATCGGGTTATGGCCTCACCATTCGTACGGCGCGTTTCACCGGCCCAGCCGATTGGGGTTCGCCACAGTTCGTTATTGCTGCAACCGATTCAGTTGGTCTATTCATTCCATTCACTGGTGCTGGTGCGTCAGTGGGCGCTTTTGAAGGTGAAGTTGTTGCGGCTGCAATGCCGTTCTTGAGTTTGCCTTCGGGCTACACCTCAAGCGCAGCACTTCGTTTCAGTGTTGATGCGGCTGGTGTGAAATCAGTTTCGCTCGATGCAAATGGAACAGGCACTCCAGCAAATGGTAAAACACCAACGGCTCGCGTTTATGGTGCAATCGCCACAAACGGAACCTTCACACTTGATGGTTCAATGACTAATGCAGTCAACTTGTTTGGTGTCGTCGTCGACTTCGCTGGCAAGGTCACCAAAACCGAAACCGATAAAAAAGTACTGGTCAACCTCTCTGGTACGCTCACAGGTCCAATCACTTTGACCCCAGGTTTCGTGTTGAATGCATTGTCGGCTTCGCGCAACGAAACTGGAGTTGTTACTGGCTCAGGTACTGTCACCATTGGAACGGCGCCTTCTGCGCTTGAACTCACTACCGAACTGTCTTACACCGATGAGAAGAATCATTCTTTGAAGGTGATGGCAACAACGCCTAATGGGTCATGGACTGCAGCGAAAGATGTAGTTATTCCTTTGAAGAGCGCATCGGGCTCTTATGCAAATGTAAATGGCGCACGCGATATTGCCATCAAGGTTGTAGGAGGTAACTCAACTCCAATGACAGGTCTTGAAATCAAGTCGCCATCAATTGAGGTCACTGCCAAATGCGCTGCCGATGCAGCGTGTGCGTTGGCAATGAAACTCAGTTCAACGGCAGAAATTACCTTAGGTTCTACAGTCGGTTCTGGAAGCCTTGAAGGTAGTTTCGACACGGCTACCAAGTCGGCTTCTTTCACAGCAAAAGTTGCTTCAATTGAAGTAGCAGCAGGCTTAGAACTCTCGGAAGCTTCACTTGCCATCGCGGCCACAAAGGTGGGTGCCGCAGACCAAACAACGTCCATCACCATGACGGGCTCGATGAACGTATTTGGTACAAAAGTAAGTGCCTCTGCAGCGTTTAGTAAAGAAAATGTGTTGCTCAGCGCTGATGTAAAAGATTTGGCAGCTTTTGGTGCCGATGGGCCTGTCTTAAAAGCAGGTCAACTTGTGTGGTCATTGCGTGATCTCTCTAGCTTCACGCCAAAGGTGCCTTCGTTGCCTACCTTTAAGTCGGTTCCACTTTCAGCCAAAGTGCCTCGCTTAATAGTTGCAATAGCGATGCCCGCTGCGTTGAAAGAGTTCACGGGCGCTAGTGGAGAAGTGAGCGACTTGGCTGTTCAAGGTGAAGTGAACTTCTCAAGTGGCGAGTTCTCTCTTGCTGCGTTGTTCTCTGACCCTGTCTTTGAATTGAGCGGAACCATCAGCAATAAAGCTGGTGGCGATAAGACCGATCTTTCAAAGAGCTATTTGTACAATCTCACTGGAAAAGTGAAGCGTCCAATTGAACTCAACAGTGTTGTTCAACTCTCAGACTTCGCGTTCACTTTTGGAAACACAGTTCCCGGTGGCAAGCCATCACTTAGTGGAAACGGAGCTGTAGGCATCACCGTTCCAGGTGGAACCGTGCTCACGGTCAAGGGAACTTTTGCTATCAAATCTTCCACTGACTATGCGGTGACGCTGTCGGTTGGTGCAACCAGTTCATCGTTTGAAGTGGGTGGTGGTGACCCGCTCGTTCTTGGCGAAATCAATGGTTCTTTCACTCGTAATGCAACGGGAACCAGTTTGCTGATGGATATGTCGTCGGCAGTTGTTTGGAAGCCAGTTTCAGGAATCACCATACAAAAAGTGACTGCGAACGCTGCATTTAATTGTGCAACAGGTGCAAAGTGCATAACGACATTCAACGTGAAAGGAACTCTCGGGTTCGATATTGGTATCGACTCATTGAGCAGTATTGCAGTTGAAGCAAATCTCGACAGTGCCGGTGTTTTCGTCTTCACTGCGAAGTTCTCAGACATGAACTTTTCACCAGATGTCAAGTTGACATCACCGACCATTGTGCTCACGGTTCCTCCTGCAGTGAAAGCTCCTGCAACTGGTACAGCTGCAGCCACAACACCAACTAAGACAACTCAACCTTCTGTTACGGCAAAATTGTCGGGAACAGTAGAACTGTTTGGTACAAAAACAACTTGCGAAGTGACCTTCGGTGCTGGTGTTTTGATGGAATGTGTATTTCCGAAGTTCAAATTGCCAGGCTTTGACTACGACTTCGATATTGGCAAGTTTGCTTGGATGTTGAAGGCTCCATCAATCAGCATTCCTTCCATTAACTGGTCGCCAAGTTTGCCGAACCTCAACTTGCCTTCAATTAATCTTGGTCTCAACGTGCCACGTCTGAGCTTCTCGCTTCCGATGCCAGAGATGATCAAAGAAGTAACGGGCACTGCAACATTCGGCCCCGTCTCTATTTCTGGTTCATGGACCTTTGCCACGGGTGCACTGAGCATGACAGCAGCATTTAAGACAGACAAAGTTGAGATAGACGGATCCATTTCACGGCCTGCAAGTTCAAAGCCTTGGGAGTATGCCCTTGTTGCAAAAGTCATCTCGCCTGTTGAGGTAATCAAGGGCGTCATGATTGATCGTTTAGATATCCGCATGGGTGGTACAACGACTGCTCCGGTGAAGGGTAGTGGGCAACTGTCGGTAGCTACCGATACTGGGGCGCTACTGATGCCATTTACCTTGAACTACACAAGTGCAACGAATTACGAATTTGTGGTTGCAACACCTGAAAACTCAACGGCATCATGGACGCCATTTAGTGGCTTCTCCATTCCGTTGAAGGGCGTGACGGGAACCGTGGTCCGCAAGGACAATGTAAAAACAATGAGTATTGGCTTTAAGTCCAGCACTGACTATGTGCCGTTCCCTGGCCTGAAAATCACTGAACCAGGTGTTCTCATTAACGCGACCTGCAACATTGGGACACCTTGTGACATTGGTTTTGGAGCACAAGGGAAACTCTTTGTTGATCTTGGAAACGGATTCACGGGGCCAACTGAAGTGAAGGGCAGTTTCAATAAGGGCGAAGCAAGCCTGAGCGCAACCTTCACTGCAGATATCAACATTGCGTCTGGTGTCACCATTACTAAGCCAGGTTTCTCGCTTGCTTATACGAAAGCCGGTGGCGTAACAGCTGGGGTGTCGGGCAGTTCGAATTTGCTGGGTACTACCTTGAGCATGGGCGCTACGTTTAGCTCAAAGGGTGTTCTCATTACAGCGGGAATGAAAGATTGGACTCCCGTACCGGGGATGACGTTGTCGAAGGCTTCCTTCGCATTGTCGTCGTACGATGCAACGGGCGTTGTCTTGGCGGGAGCTGAAGATTTAGGGAAGCTCAATATCGTTAAGGCAACACCAGTACTCATTGCTAGTTTCAATGTTCCAAGTTGGTTGCGCGAGATGTTGAAGCAACCGAACTTGACCAATGTGCCCATCACTATTCCGCTCAAAGACTTAGCGGGTGGCAAGTTGCCAACAATTCAAATCATGTTGCCAACTCCAGACAACTGGTACATGTACAAGTCGGGTGGATCCTCCATGCGCTTCACAGCTCTTGGTTTTGAAGTAAGTGGATCTCCTTCGCCTTCAATGAGCTTGATTGGTCAAACAGAAATGTTGACCGGTGCTTCTAATGAAACTCCTGTTCCACTAGAAATTCGTGGAACAGTTGCGCCAACCCGCATCAGCCTCAGCTTGAGTCTTGGAAAAGATAAGGCAACAGGCGGGCCATTCATATGGAAGAACGCATTTGGAGTAAACGACCTCACGCTTAGTGAAGCCGCAATTCAAATGGGTATTACTCTGACTGCGCCAATGCCACTGCCAAGTTTGGGTATTGCTGCAACAGCAATCTTGCCCGCTAGCTGGAGATCACCATTGGGTATGGAAGCGGGAGTAGCCGTACGTTTGGCTGCAAACATCGATATCACTCAGCCGTGCTTCTCGTTGCAAGCCGGCACGTTGCAAGCAGATAAGACCACCATTGCTGCAGGTTCTGCAAAGGTTGCAAGCATTGCTGGTGGTGCTCTGACCTCTACTTACATGAACATCACTATTGCGCCATTTGGTTGCACCATTGGAAACGTGGTGTATGCCCCAGGTGTTGCAGCTGGTTTCGTAGGAACAGTGTTCGGCACCAACGTGACGGTGAATGCGAAAATTGGCACGAGCCCATTCTCGCTTGAAGCCGATATGGCAATTGGTGCCTTCAATGTTGGCCCAGTGAAACTTGACGAAACTCGGATGGGTGTGAAAGTTTCACCAACCGATAACTACATCTCGTTTGCTGGTGGCGTCACTATTGGTTCTACGAAAGTTTCGGTGAGCGGTAGGGCTGGTGCTAACACCACCGATGGGCCTTACCTCGACATGACTGGTTCCATTGCGAACCTCATCATTGTTCCGTCCTTCCTTGAAGTGCGTAACGCAACAGTCACCATGAACCTGAAGCCATTGAGGGGATATGCAAATATCGTCGCTGGCGGCAGTTTCAATGTTCTTGGTACCGACGCAACAGTTGCATTGAACATGCAAATGTCGAACTACCAATTGCAGTCATTGAACGCAAGCCTTCAGCTGCAACGCACTATTGCGGGTGTCGTTACCCTGAACGGTAACTTCGCCATTGCATATACAAAGGGGTCGGCACCACGTATCGACTTCAGTGCGGCAGCCTCCATGGCCGGTTACAACTTGGGTACGGCGTCAGGATTCATCGACGGCAACCAAGTGTCTATTACGGCAACAGCATCTGTTGGTGGCGTGTTCTCGGCACAGGTCAGTGGCCAGTTCGTATGGCAGGCAGGCTCTGGTGTGAACATCGTGAACCGTTCGGGTCAAACCGTTGCGGCATCAGCTGGTGACTTCCGTATCGCAGCAACCAACATTCCAATGAGCCTCGGAGGTTTCCCAGGTTCAGGAAACGTTGTCATTGGTCGTGCACAGAATCTTGTGTATGGCGACTTCAATGCCAACTGGTCAATTGGGGCTGGTGACATTGGTGGTCAGGTTTACGTCAGTGGTTCATTTGACACCTCTGGCAACTTCTCCTTCGCTGGATCCGGAAACCTCAACCTCGTTGCATTCAATGCAGCGGTCAGCGTAAGTGGTTCGAAGAACGGCAACACATGGCAATTCGCTATGAGTTCCACCATCAACGTGATGGGTGCCGTGAGCGTAGGTTTCAACGGAAGCTTCTATAAGAGCGGCTCTACAACACGCTTCACAATGAGCGGTTCTGCTGATCTGCGTGCTGCAGGTATTGGTGGTGGCCGTGGAAACTTCCGCATCTCGAACGAGCCAGGTCAAGCTGGTTTGTACGCCGATGTTTCCATCAACATTGCCGGTATCAACGGTGGCGGTGCAATGTGGATCGGTGCCGATGGCACCTTCGACACATCAATCTGGGTAGGCATTAACTTCCCAGGAGTCAGCGCCGGTGGTTGGGTCAAGATCGGTAACGTCGCCTGGTACAACGGTCAGCGTTACCGCGGTAACAGCTACTTCATCGTCGATGCATGGCTCAACTTTGTTGGTGTGTCATTCCGTATGTACGGCTACATCAACGGTGACGGTTCATTCCAGTTCACCGCTTCAGCCGGACCATGGAGCTGGGGTACCTACATCAACGCCGGTTTCGTACAGCTCAGTTTCGGTACCCACTTCGCTTCGCACATCACCATCACCAGTTGGGCACCATACATCTCCATCTATATCGGTGGATCTGCATGGATGGACTGGAGTTGGCCAGAGTGCTGGTGGGGTGGTGGCCGTTGGAGCCGTTACTTCCGTTGCGGTTGGGGTGGCTGGAGCCGCGCAATTAATGCGGGCATGGGCTTCAACACCAACCCAGGAAACGTATGGATCGACTTGTGGGGCTACCGATTTAACATTCGATGAGAACCCTCAACTTGAAAAGATGTGGACAGGTGCTAGCAACTTTGTTGCTAGCACCTGTTGCATTTTCGTGTGGAGGTAATAGTTCTGCCGGTGCAGTACCAGACGCCTTGCCAAAGTTCGTAGAGATGTCACAACAAGTGGGCTTTACTGTTGCCCAAGGTCAACGCATCAAGGAGCCGAACTGTCTCTTTGACCCGAAGCTCATCGTCGCTCAGTTCCCCAAAGTCACTCCTCCTGCAGTGTCGAAAGATGTTGCACGGCAATGTGACCCCGAACGTTCTTCGGGTGGGGCAGCAGCAGTTGACGTGAACGGTGATGGGCTTGATGACATTGTCATGACTCGTATTTATAACTCGCCGTTGCTGTATTTGAACACCAGTACAAAAGAACAAGTGTCGTTCGTTGAATCAACGAAGGGTTCCGCATTTGAAAAGGTGACCTCGTCAACTAATGGTGTGGGGTATGCCGATATTGACAACGATGGCGACCAAGACGTGGTGCTTACCTCGCTTGGTGGAAAACAGCTGTATATGTTCATCAACGATGGAACCGGAAAGTTCACGGAAGAAGCAGTTGCCCGTGGCGTAGCGATGATTGATGATCGTCCTCATTCGGGAATGGGTGTGAGTTTTGGCGACTACAACAATGATGGCTGGCTCGACATGCATACCAACGAATGGCAACCAGCCGATGTGTCGGC
>Ga0164295_10003883_pt1 | contig 11910 bp, 10 predicted proteins | sample GEODES006metaG_FD_111798 | JGI IMG/M metagenome (GOLD analysis project Ga0164295, IMG submission 111798) | Oligotrophic lake water microbial communities from Sparkling Lake, Wisconsin, USA - GEODES006 metaG | ecosystem: Environmental > Aquatic > Freshwater > Lake | place: USA: Sparkling Lake...
GAGCCAGCGGCCGCTCTTCGGCGTGGACCTTCTCCCGCCACGCCGCCACCGGCTGCCGCTCCAGCGCGATCCGCGCTGCCGTCCGCAGCCAGCGATCGGAGGAGCCGAGCTCCGGCCAGAGGTTTTGAAGGGTGGCCGGCTCGGCGGTCGCCACTGGCCCCCCGTGGAAGCCTTCGAGCTCGCGGCGTCGAGCCCGGGCCTGCTTCGCGGCGGCGGCGACGGCGGGATCGACCGCCGGGCCAGCCGGCACGTCCGCCGTGTCCCCGGTGAACGACACTCTGTAAAGCCCCGACTGCGAGCCGCGGCCACCGGTGATGAACCACATCGCGCCGTCCGGGCCGAAGGCCATGTCACAGACGTTCATCGGGCTCCCCTCGGCGAACAGCTCGTCGGTGGCCGAGTAGCTCGCGCCGTCGGGGGTGAACCAGGCGGCGAGGATCCGGCCGTGTTGCCAATCGGCCATGTAAAGGGCGTCGCGCCACTTGCCGGGAAAGGCGCCGCGGCGGCCGAAGACGACACCGGTCGGCGAGCCGAGGCCGGTCTCGAGCGTGGCCGGGAGGCTGTCGGGATAGGAGGGGGGCCAGTTGAGCGTGCTCCACCGCCAGCCATATTCGGCACCCGAAACGACATGGCTGACGCGCGTCGGCCGGTACCACGGCTGGCCGACATCCCACTCCATGTCGCTGTCCCAGGTAAACCATTCGCCGTCGGCGTTCCAATCAGCGTCGACCTGATTGCGGAAGCCCCCGGCGAACACCGTCCACTCGTCTCCTGCGGGGGTGAAGCGGAGGAGGTAGCCGACCCGGTCGTCCTGACCGCCGTCGGCCGGATCGGGGAGGAGCCGATCGGTGCGCGGATCTCGGTAGGGGGAATCGGGCGATGTCCCTTCGGGGAAGGTGACGTCGTTGCCGACGATCGACCAGAGGGCGCCGTCGGGGCCGACGGTGAGCTGGTTTTGGCCATGGCCGTAGCGGCTGCGGTAATCAAACGATTTGAGTTTTGTGCGGTCGCGGTAGGTGCCGTCGCCATCGGCGTCGCGGAAGCGCCACAGCTCCTTGGTGTCGCAGGCGTTGACGTAGAGCGAGCCCTCATGGACGAGGACGCCGCGGCAGTGGCGGAGCGTGTCGTCAAGGCGGGTAAACGACCACGCCCCTCCAGGGGCGTCCGGTGGCGCGAGACGGGCGACGCCGACGTCGTCGAGGCCGACGATGATCCGCCCCGCTTCATCGAAGGCCATCGAGATCCAGGAGCTCTCAGACTCCTGCGCGGAGCGGACGAGCTCGAGGGTGAAACCGGCCGGGACGGTGATCGACGTCGGGGGCGTGGCGGACCGCGGTGCGGCGAGAACCGGAGAGGCGAGGAGCGCGACGCACGCGACGAGGAGGAACCGGCGGGGCATGGTGGTAGTCCTCTGGAAAAATGAAAACCGGAGATTCATAAAAAGAGGCGGCGGGTCGTCGTTCGACCCGCCGCCTCGCGTTGTGACACACGTTCCGGGGGCCGATCAGGCCTTGAGGGTGTCGTCGTGGCGGCCGGTGGCCGGGGGGAGATCGCAGCGGTGGACGGCGTGGAGCGCTGCAACGGCGCCAGCCTTCTTCTCCGCGTCGTTGTCCTCCCACTCGATGTTGATCGCCCCGGAATAGCCGGCCCGGTTGAGCTCGACGATCATCTCCTCGACGTTGACGCTGTCGCGCCGGCTGCCGGCGGTGACGAAGTTCCAGCCGTTGAGCTTGTTGCCCATCGGGCGGTGGCCACCCAAGCGCCCAGCGCGGGTCGGTCCGTCGATGACCTGCACCCCCTTGATGTGCGCCGTGTGAATCGCGTCGCCGTATTCGCGGATGAAGGCGATCGGGCAGACGCCCTGCCAGACCATGTGGCTGGGATCGATGTTGAAGCCCACGACATCGGTGCCGTAGCCGGCTAGCCCGAGAGCGCGGAGATAGTCACCGGCCGACTCGATATCCCCCATTGCCCGCTCGCCCGGATGGCACTCGAGATCGAACGTCACGCCATACTTCCGGCAGGCGTCGAACACCGGGGCGAAGCGCTCGACGAGGAGCTCGAGGCTGACATCGAGGACATCCGGAATCGGGTAGCCGCCGATCGACTTCGGACGCGGCGGAAACTCGAAGAAGTGGCTCCAGCAATGGGCCGGGGAGCCGACGAAGCCGGGGACGGCGACGGTCCGATCCTGGAGCTTGCCGAGATAGTGGGCGAGGCGCACCGAACGGATGAGATCCTTGCAGGCCTTCTCCTGCATCAGTTTCCCCACCTCGTCGGGAACGAAGTAGGGATTGGTGCGCGGCGGCTCATTGCCAGCCTTGCGCCACTTCACGTAGGCCTCGACCGGCTCGCCGCCGATGAACTGGAGCGTCTTGGCGGAGGGCTCGTCCCCCAGGACCTGCCCCTGGAGATGGGTGGCGATCGAGAAGATCTCGAGGCCGCGCTGCTTGGCCTTCTCGACCCGGCTCTTCGCATAGGCCTCGGCGCCGCTCTCGGTGTCGCACTGGGGGAGATCGAGTTCCCATGAGGCTTCTTCCCAGCCGTCGAAGCCGTTCTTGGCGAGGAAGTCGAGCCAAGTGTCCTCTGGAATATCCCCGAACTGGCCGCGAACGAGGCCGATCTGGTGGTAGGAGTGCTTGCCGGCCCGGTGTGTCTTGGTCTGGTGAAAGCCCATGTCGTCTCCCATGCTGGCGCCGGCTTCCCCGGAGCGGGGGCGGCGGTGAATTGTTCCCCTGGTCTGCCGGCCCACTCCCAACCGCGGGGCGGTGGTGGCCAGCCAGACGCCCCAATCGTCGACGGTGGCCGCGTTCCTGTAAATCCCCGCCCCTTTCCTACGGCTGCCGGCCGGGGATACAACCACAGGAGCCTTGGCCTGGCAAGTGCGACGGGCCCCCGGGGGAGCGGCACAAAGAGCTGGACGGGCAGAAATACAAATCGTCGGGCCTCATGGCTCCTTGAGAATGACGCCCTCCTTGGGAAGTTCTGAAGGGGAGCGTCCGATCGACCCATGGCGACCCACGATGCCCATGGCGAGGGGAGTCGATGCGATGATGAGCGACGACACAGCGCCCGAGGGGGACGGGGCAGTGGCTTCCGTCGACTTCGCCTTCCTCTACGACAGCCTCGCCGGCCGGTTGCTGGGGGCCGCGCGGACGCTCGGCTGCACCGGCACCGAGGCGGAGGACATCGTTCACGACCTGTTCGTGCGGCTGGTGCGCTCGGGAGCCTGTCTTGGCGACGTCGACGATCCCGAGGCCTACGCTTTCACGTCGCTGCGGCATGCGGTTTCCCGGAGCCGGCAGCGAAAGGCGCTGGAGCGAACGGCGATCGAGCGGATCGGACGGGAACGCGAAGCCGATGGCCGGATGGTGGCCGAAGGAACGGCCGGCGCCGCGGACGAACCCGACGTCAGGCTCGCCAAGGCGCTCGCGGGCCTGCCGGAGGCCCAGCGGGAGGTGGTGGCCCTGAAGATCGATGGCGGCCTGACGTTCGCGCAGATCGCGAAGGTGACCAACGTGAGTCTCAACACGGCCGCCGGCCGGTATCGCTACGCTCTCGACAAACTCCGCGCGGTGCTCGCCGTGGAGGTGATCCGATGAACCTGTTCGATTCTCACGACGCAGACGATTGTCTCAGCCCCGAATCGCAGCCGAGCGGCCACGCGATCGAAGCGATCCTCCGCGGTCGCAGTCTTCCCGCGCCGGCTGCCGGCTTCCGGGACTCCGTCATCGTTGCGATGGAGGAGGCGGCCGTGGAACGCCGCCTCATGCTCGCAGGCCGGGCTCAGGGTGCTCAAGGTTTGAATCCACGGCGGCGACTCCTCCCCGAGATGGTGGCCGGGATCGCCGCGGCGATCGTGTTCAGCGTCGTGCCGTGGGGAAGCGGAAGCCGGGCCGTTATCAAGCCCGAGGCGACGGCCGCAACTCCGATCGTGAGCATGCCAGTCGTTGCAGACGAGCCTCCCGACGTCCACCATGCGCTCGCGCTGCTCGATGCGCGCCGGGATCTGTTTGCGACAGTGGCTGGCACCGGCCGGCAGCACGCCGATTTTTAGGCTGTCCGACGGTGGGCGATCACTCCCCCGCGAGGTTTGTCAAACCGTGGCGAGCGCGGTTGCGAACTCGCGGAGGAACGTGGCGACGTCGGCCTCGGTGTTGTAGCCGTGGAACGCGACGCGGAGCCTGCCGGCGTGGTGCATGACGTGGATCTTTCGATCGTGGAGGAAGCGGTGGAGGGCATCGGCCCGGGGGTGGCGGAAGGCGAGGATGCCTGCCAGCTGCGCCGGATCGGTCGGGGAGAGGAGATCGACGTCAAGGGCCTCGAGGCCGGAGAGGCACTCGGCGACCAGAGGCGTGGCCCGGCGATCGATCGAGGCGACGCCGACGCCCGAGAGGTATTCAAGCGCCCCGTGGATCGCGTAGAGGGCGGGGTAGTTCGGCATCCCGACGGCGAAGCTCGCGGCGCCGGGGAGGCTCTCGGCCCGCTCGAAGCGGTCGGCCCCGAACGCGTCGTGAATGTTGAACCAGCCACCGGCCGGCACGGTCCACGCGTCGCGGCGCTTCGGCGGCACGCCGACGATCCCGCCGCCATGGGGACCCAAGAGCCACTTGTGCGTGCTCGAGACGATGAGATCGGCGCCGGCGAGGGCCCCCGAATCGCGATCGAGGGGGATCCGCCCCAGCCCCTGCGTGACATCGACGGCGAGGAGCGCCGGGGAATGACGGTGGACGATTTCGGCCACCGCCGGCACGGCGGCGCGGAAGCCGTTGTAGAAGCTCACCAGCGGCAGGGAGACGAGCCTCGTCCGTGGCGAGAGGAGCGCGACGAGGTCTTCGTTCACGAGGCTCCCCTGGCGCGATCGCCACACCTTTACCGTGGCCGGGCAGCCACCTTGAAGAAACGGCGTGACGCTTGACGGGAAATCGAGATCGGTGACGACGACCTCATCGCCGTCGCGAAGCCCGAGAGCAAGGCTCGCGAGATTGAACGCTTCGGAGGAGCAGGAGCAGATGGCGACGTCGTCGGCTTCGAGGCCTACAAGTGCGGCGGCGAGCCGGCGGGCTTCCGCATGGACCGCGGCATGCCGAAGCCTGCCGTCCATCCCGAGTTGCTTGTCGCGGAAGTACTGGCTGAGCCCCTCACCAACCTGCGGCGGCGGGATCCCTTCGGCGGCCGTATTGAGATAGACGAGCCCGGTGAGGGGAGGAAAGTCACGGGCCCGCGTGGCGGCATCGAGCATGGGAAACTCCGCTTTTCAGTGGTCCCCCACCTCGACGACTTCAGGCGAGGAATGGGGCATCGGAATCGGAAGGCCGTCGCCCGCCAGACTCTCGAGATGAAGCTGCACGGCCTCGTGAATCAAGCGGGTGACCTCAGCCCGCGTCGAACCGACGGCGATGCAGCCAGGAAGGTCCGGCACGTAGGCCCCGAATCCGGTTGCCGTTTCCTCGATGACGACCAGGTATTTCATGCCTCGCCCCCTCCGTTGTCGTGATCCTGCCGATCGGCAGGCCGCAGGCCGGCCTGCTTGAGCACGCTGTTGAGGGTGCCGGGAGGAACATCAGCCGACGGCTTTCCCGCCACGGTAACGGTACCCGACTTGTGAGGATGGCGAAACTGCCGGTGGCTTCCGCGCTGCCGCACCTGAATCCAACCATCATCTTCGAGCGCGCGGACGAGATCTCGCACGGTAGTGGCCATGTGTATAGTATTCTGGCCGGGCCACCGTCTGACAAGCGTCAGCGAGACATCGCGGCCGCAGGCCCAGCTACCCTCTATCCCCGAACCATCGCCCTGCCAAAATGAGACGATCCTCATCGCTTTGCTCTCCCGGAGGTTCCCCGCCGATGCGTGCCCGACTGATTCTCAACGGCAAGAAGGCGGGGCTCCAGCCGGTGCGCGACGCGGTCGCGGCCGTGCGTCGCTCGGGTCACGCGCTCGAAGTGCGCGTCACGTGGGAGAAGGGGGATGTCGAACGGCTCGTCGCCGAGGCGGCAGCCGACGGCGTCGAGCGGATCATCGCCGGTGGCGGTGACGGGAGCGTCAACGAGATGGCCAACGGGTTGATGGCGCTCGAGGCAGGCTCGCGGCCCGCGATGGGGATCCTTCCCCTCGGCACCGCCAACGACTTCGCCACCGCCTGCCAGGTGCCGACCGATCCGGTGGCGAGCTTGACGCTCGCCTGTGAGGGATTGCCGCGGCCGGTCGATCTGGCCCGGGCCAACGACCGCTACTTTGTGAACGTCGCCTCAGGTGGCTTTGGCGCCGCGGTCACCGCCGACACGCCGGTGGAACTCAAGGACTTCCTCGGCGGCGGGGCCTACACGCTGATGGGGATTCTCAAGGCGGTCAACTTTCGCCCCTACGCCTGCACGCTGCGGTCTCCCGAGGGGGAGAGCAGCGCCGGGATGATCGTCGGCGCTGTCTGCAACGGCCGCCTCGCCGGTGGCGGCCATCCCCTCGCCCCCGAGGCGCGAATCAACGACGGCCTCCTCGACGTCGTTTCGTTCGCCCCGTTCTCGATGACCGATGTTCCCGAGGTGGCGGCCGAGCTGGCGGCCGCGGTCTCCGCCGGTGCCCCCTGGCGCGGGGGGCGATGGATCATCCGTCAGCGGGTGCCGTGGATCGAGACGGAGAGTGCCGGGGAGCTTCCGGTGAATCTCGACGGCGAGCCGATGAAGGCCCACCGCTTCCGCTTCGAAGCCGTCCCGGGAGCCGTCGCCATGATCCTTCCTACAGACTGTCCTTGCCTGTGACGCCGGGAGGCGATTGAGAAAGCCCTCCACGGTCCTTCTGGCGCGCCTGCCCGGGCCGCGCAGTCCTTGACCGGTCGCGGTAGGATGGCAGCCGAGGGGGGAGGCGACAGGGATGGCTGCCGGAAAACCGGCGGCCCGGCGAAACCCCAGCGGGAGGAGTGAAGGATGGCGACCGTCGAGCCATCGACGGCAATGGAGAGCGCCGGGGGCGCTTTTGTCCCAGTGCGCGCCCCCGACCAGCCGACACGGATCGTTCCCCGAGGTCAGCAGCCGGAGGGACTCGTTTGCGGCGACGACAGCGGCGGTGCCCCGGTCTTCGACGATCGCTTCCACGCCCAACTCACCGTCGGGCCGATCGATCACACCGTCCACCTGCGGCCGCTTTCCGTCGCCGAGCGCCGGACGGTGATCCATGCGGGTGAAGCCCGTGCCGACGTCGATGCCGGAATGACGGCGGCGATCGGTGTGGCGGGGGCCGGGGGGCGCTATCGGCTTGTCCGCGAGGTTGGCCGCGGCGGGATGGGAGTGGTGTACGAGGCGCTCGATCTGCAACTCGAGCGCTCCGTGGCGATCAAGTCGCTGAAAGTCAGGGGAGATCGGCCGTCGCAGCTGAAGCGCTTCCTGCGCGAGGCGCGGATCACCAGCCGTCTCAACCATCCCGGCATCATGGCGATCCATGAGTTCGGCCAGACCGGCGACGGCCGGGCGTTCATGGTGATGCGGCTCCTGCGCGGCCAGACGCTGCGGCAGATTCTCGATGCCCGCGCCGGGGCGACCGACGATCTCCCCCAACTTCTCGCCGCCTTCCTCCAGGCCTGCCAGGCGGTGGCCTATGCCCATGCCGCCGGCGTCATTCATCGCGATCTCAAGCCTGCCAACATCATGGTCGGGGAGTACAGCCTCGTGACCGTGATGGATTGGGGGCTCGCGAAGGTCCTCGACGATCCCCAGCCGGAGTTCGTGTTCAACGAAGAGGATCGGGAAGAGACGTCCGAGGAGCTGCACACCGTTTGCGGGACCGTGTTTGGCACCCCCGGCTACCTCGCGCCAGAGCAGGCGCGGGGGGAGATTGACCGCGTCGATCGGCGGACCGACGTCTTCGGCCTGGGATGCATCCTCTGTGAGATCCTCACCGGAGGGCCCGCCTACCGGGGAACGATGCCGGTGGAGGTGTGGCGGCAGGCGGAGGAGGGGGACACCGCCGCGGCGCTCGCCCGCCTTGAAGTCTGTGACGGCCCTGAGGTGCTTTCGACCCTCGCCCGACGCTGCCTGGCGATCGACCCTGAGCAGCGCCCCGCCGATGCCGGCGAGATCGTCGAGGTCCTCGTCACGCATCTGGAGTCGGGGCAGCGCCGAGCCGAGCAGCAGCTCGTCCGGTTCTTCGATCTCTCGATCGATCTGTTTTGCATCGCCAGCCTGTCGGGGACATTTCTCCGCGTCAACGACAACGCCGTTCGCCTCCTCGGCTACCCTGAGAGCGTGCTCCTGTCGAGGAAGTTCCTCGATTTCGTCCATCCCGATGACCAGGCAACGACGCTTGCGGAAGTCGAGAAGCTCGGCCGCGGCGAAACGACGCACCGCTTCTGCAACCGCTACCGCTGCGCCGACGGCCGCTTCGTGACGCTCGAATGGAACGCCCGTGCCGTGCCGGAAGAGGGAGCGATCTACGCTGTGGCCCGGGATGTGACAGCGCTTCAGCCCGATCCGAGCATCGAGCGGCTCCGTGACGAGCGTGACGGCCTCCTTGGCCGCATCGCCGTCCTCGAGCGGATGCTGCCGACGGAGCCGCTGGCGTGAGCGTCTGGGGCCAAGGGCGAATGCCTCCCGCCGACTGCACCGGCGCGGCGGACAGTCCGGCGCGGCGATAGAATGCGAAAGGCGGTGACGGGGCATCTTCCCCGCCGGAAAGGTTTGAGATCTTGGGGAATGCGCGATGGACCGCCAGACGACCGACGACGAGCGGAAACGCGAAACCCGGTCGACCGGCTGCGGTGAACCCGTGGCCGGTGTCCCCAACGCCGGTGTCCCCAACGCCGGTGTCCCTGGCGGCGATGGCCGGCCCCCGCACGACTCCCCCACCGTCGCCGTGAGAAGCGTGTCGGACGGAGCCATTCCCTCCGTCGCCTTCGCCAGCGGCATCGACTTTGAGCCCGGAGCCGGCATCAAGTCGTCGGCTGCGCTTCCGGCGTCGGTCGACCATACCCTCGAGCTCCATCCCTGGGCGGACGGCAACGCCTCCGGAAGTGCGTCCGGTTCCGTCGCGCCCGGGCCGGGAGAAGACGCGCTCGCAGGCGTCGGCTCGGCCGCGAGCGGCAGTCGCTACCGGGTGGTGCGGGAGATCGGCCGCGGTGGCATGGGGATCGTCTACGAGGCGTGGGACGTGTTCCTCGAGCGTCCCGTGGCGATCAAGTCGCTCCAGGTGTGCGGCGACCGGCCGGCCCAGCTGCGACGCTTTCTCCGCGAAGCGAAGATCGCCAGCCGATTGAACCATCCTGGCATCATGGCGGTCCACGAGTTCGGGATTACCGACGACGGCCGCGCCTACATGGTGATGAGGCTCCTGCGCGGCCAGACGCTGCGGCAGATCCTCGACGCCAGAAGCGACCCCGGCGACGATCAGCCCCGGCTCCTCACCGCCTTCCTCCAGGCCTGCCAAGCCGTCGCCGCGGCGCACGATGCGGGGGTCATCCACCGCGACCTCAAGCCCTCCAACGTCATGGTCGGCGAGTACAGTCTCGTGACGGTCATGGACTGGGGGCTGGCGAAGGTACTCGCTGAGCGGGAGGGCAGTGATCAAGGAGTTCTCCACGAGTCCCCCGGCGACGCGCCGCACACCGTCTGCGGGACTCTCTTCGGCACGGCCGGGTATCTGGCGCCGGAGCAGGCCCGGGGGGAGACCGAGGCGATTGACCGCCGCTCCGACGTCTTCGGCTTGGGGTGCATCCTCTGCGAGATCCTCACCGGATCGCCGCCGTTTCGGGGCGACGGCCCCGCCGACGCTTGGCGCCGGGCCGCCACGGGGGACACCGCCGAGGCATTTGCGCGGCTCAAATCCTCCGGCGGCCCCGAGCCTGTGGTGCGGCTCGCCCGCCGCTGCCTCGCCGCCGATCGCGCCGCGAGGCCTGCCGATGCGGGGGCCGTCGTCGACGAACTCGTGGCTTACCTCGAGAGCGGACAGCGCCGGGCGGAGCAGCAACTCGTGCGGTTCTTCGATCTCTCGGTCGACCTGTTCTGCGTCGCCGGCCTCGATGGCTTCTTCCGTCGCGTCAACGACAACTTCTACCGCGTCCTGGGCTACGCCGAGTCGGAGCTGCTCGCGAAGCGGTTTGTCGACTTCGTCCATCCCGATGACCGCGAGGCGACCCTGAGAGAGGTCAGCCGGTTGTCGCGCGGCGAGACGACGCTCCGCTTCCACAACCGCTATCTCCGCGTCGACGGGGCGGCGGTGTGGCTTGAATGGAACGCCCGCGCCGTGCCCGACGAGGGGGTGATCTACGCGGTGGCGCGGGACGTGACCGAGCGGGTGCGCTTGGAAAACGATCTCGAGAAGTCGCGGCTTGACGTGGATGACTTCATGGAAAATGCGAACGTCCCCCTCCACCGCGTCGACGAGCGCCTCGCCCGCGCCGAGGCGGAACGGGACGCCCTGCGGCGCCGCCTGGCCGACTTCGAGCACGACGCACTCCGCCAGACGCCGGCATCGGCGACGCCCGAGAGGGCGTCATGAGGGAGGGGCGAGCCGCGCCGCCGATGCTGATCGCCGTCGGCGGGATCTGCACGACGACGCTCTACCGGGTGCCCGCGGTGCCGGCCGTGCCGGGGAAGGTGCTTGCCACCGACGTCGCCGAGGTGGTCGACGGGATGGCCGTGTCGGCGGCTTGTGCGTTTGTCCGCCTCGGGGGGCAGGCGGCGGTGTGGGGGCGCGTCGGCGATGATCCGCGTGGCGTGGGGATGCGCCGCGAGCTGGCCGCGGCAGGACTCGATGTCTCGGCCGTGCAGAGCGTGCCGGGTGGGCGATCGTCGATCGCCGTCAGCATCATCGATGCCCAAGGAGACCGGCTCGTCGTTCCCTACCATGACGCGAGCCTCGAAGCCGCGGCCAATTGGCTCCCGCTCGAGCGGGTCGCGAGCGCTGATTTCGTCCATGTCGACACGCGCTGGCCCGAGGGGGCTGCAGCGGCACTGGCGGCGGCCCGGGCGGCCGGCGTACCGGGGATGCTCGATGCCGATATCGCCCCCGCTGATATCCTCGCCCGGCTCGTGCCACTTTCGTCGCATGCGGTCTTCTCCGACGCTGGGCTCTTCCTCCACACCGGAATGAGCGATCTCGAAGCAGCGCTGCGGCAGGTTGCCGCCGGACATCCCGGGCATGTCGGCGCCAGTTGCGGCGCTGACGGCTATGCGTGGATCGAAGCCGGGGAGCTTTGCCGAGCACCGGCGCCGCACGTCGAGGTCGTCGATACGCTCGCCGCCGGTGATGTCTTTCACGGGGCGCTCGCGCTGCGGCTGGCTGAGGGAGCGACGATCGCGGCAGCGGCCCGCTTCGCCGTCGTCGCCGCGTCGCTCAAGTGCACGCGCTTCGGCGGCCGGCTCGGCTGCCCAGCGCGCGACGAGGTCGAACGCGCCGGTGGCTGACCCCTTTCTCGCTTTGGTTGACAGCGCTTTGGCACGAGCGCTAGACTCCGCACTCGGCCCGTCGACTGTCGACAGGAGGGCTTTTCGGGCTGCCGGGACTGGCAGGGGGGCTTTCATGAAGGTTGTGATCACCGACCGGTCGTTCGACGACATCGATCTCGAACGGGCGATTCTCGAGCGGGCCGGATGCACGGTCGTCGATCCGCGCTCCAAAGATCCGGTCGTTCTTGCCGCCGCGGTGGCCGATGCCGACGCCGTGATCACGCAGTTTGCCCCGATCAATGCCGATGTCATCGCCGCCATGGGGCGGGCGAAGGCGATCGTTCGCTACGGAATCGGTTACGACAACGTCGACTGCGACGCCGCCAAAGCCCGCGGCATTCCCGTCTGCAACATCCCCGACTACTGCATCGACGAGGTCGCCGACCATACCCTCGCCTTCATCCTCGCCCTGACGCGGCAGGTCGTCCCTCATGCGACGAAGGTCCATGGCGGCGGCTGGGGGCTCGCCACCGGC
>Ga0164295_10003884_pt1 | contig 11909 bp, 11 predicted proteins | sample GEODES006metaG_FD_111798 | JGI IMG/M metagenome (GOLD analysis project Ga0164295, IMG submission 111798) | Oligotrophic lake water microbial communities from Sparkling Lake, Wisconsin, USA - GEODES006 metaG | ecosystem: Environmental > Aquatic > Freshwater > Lake | place: USA: Sparkling Lake...
AGCAGATCGACCAAGCGGTCGCGGGCATACTTGCGCCCTGGTTGCGGATTGGTCGGCTTCGGCAGCAGGACCTTGTTGCAGTGCTCGCAGACATGGTCTGCGGCGAGGACGCTGGAGGCAAGAAGCAGGGAGAAGATCAGCAGGCGCATGGGTCAGATGGAATGAACTCAAAGCCTGCCTGTTAGGGCAGACGGTGTCGAGCTTCGTTTCCGCCGCCTGGAACCCGTTAGCCGCGCTTCTTCCAGTGGCTGCCGCTGGACAGGCCGGGCTGGTTGTTGCGCAAGTGCAGATCGGTGTAGTCCGTCTTGCCGTGCGCGCCGACCATCCACAGGCCGGTGGCCTTTTTCCACTGCTCGCTCATGGCTTCGCCGGTGTGGCAGCCCCAGCTCTGGCAGTAAGCATTGGAGGCGAAGGCGCTGCTGCGGATTTTCTTCAAGTCGTTCTGGTGCAGCCAGGCCGACGACACGCCGTAGATGTCCGAACTGTAGTCGAACATGAAGCAATACTTGTTGCTGTGGCCATAGAATTCGAAACCATTGATCTTGGTGCGTGAACGGTTCTGCCCGCGGTTGATGTAGCCGATGACCTCGTCGCCCGTGCGAAACCAGACCACGCGGATGTTGTATTTCGCCTGCTTCTCCTGAATCCAGGTGGTGTAGGGCTTGCCATCGGCGGCACTGCGGCGCAGATAGCTGTCGCGATACACCAGCCACGTGATCGGCAGGTTTGGCTGTGTCGCACGCAAGTCCTTCACGCGCTGCATGGCGGTGGCGATGAAGTTGCCCCACCATCGATCATGCTGCTCCCCTGCGCGGCGCAGGTCTTCCCATTTCCGCAGCGCCGGACCGCCGCTGACGAGGATGTATTCGGTCGATTGCGCCGAGGCACTCACGACGAGCGCGAGCGAGCAGGCGATGATCCACTGAGTCAGGCGGCGGTGCAGATTCATAGGGTGCGGATCGTTAAGCCGTTTCTTTGGCATCCGCCAGCACGCTTTCGCCACGGATGATGTCTTCCAAGGTCTGGCGTGAGCGCACGAGCGAGGCCTTGGCACCATCGACCATGACCTCGGCAGCAAGTGGGCGAGTGTTGTAGTTGGAGGCCATCGTGAAGCCATACGCACCGGCGCTCATCACCGCGAGCAGGTCGCCTTCCTTCACTGGTGCCATCTCGCGATCCTGCGCCAGGAAGTCGCCGGTCTCACAGATGGGGCCCACGATGTCGGCCTTCTCAGTCTCCGTGGTGGCTGGCTTGGTGGTGGGCACGATCTGGTGCCAGCCCTCGTAAAGAGTCGGGCGGATCAGGTCATTCATGCCAGCATCCACGATCTTGAAGGTCTTGGCGTTGCCCTTCTTTTCATAGAGCACGCGCGTCAGCAGCACGCCTGCGTTGCCGACCATGAAGCGGCCAGGCTCAAGCAGAATGCGCAGGCCCAGGGTTTCCAGATGCGGCGTGATCGCGTCGGCATAGGTCTGCACGCTCAGCGGTGCTTCCGCGCCCTGCTCGGACCACCAACCCGTGTCGCCCGAGTCCAGGCTTTGCTTGTAAACAATGCCGATGCCACCGCCGATGCTGAAGAACTTCAGGCCATGGCGCGCCTTCACTTCCTGCACCAGGGGCACGACCTTCTTCACCGCTTCGACAAAGGGATCCACGCTGGTGAGCTGCGAGCCGATATGCATTTGCAGGCCCTTGATTTCCAAGTTCGGGCAATCCTTCGCGATGGCGGCATAAGCGTCCAGCACGCGGTCGAAGTCGATGCCGAACTTGTTCTCGCTCTTGCCGGTGGTGATCTTGGCGTGTGTCTTGGCATCGACATTCGGATTCACCCGCAGCGCGATGGGCGCGATCTTGCCCAACTCACCCGCGACCTTGTCGATGTAGCGCACCTCGGCTTCGGACTCCGCATTGAAGCAGTAGATGCCTTCCTTCAGCGCATACTCGATCTCGTCGCGGGTCTTGCCCACACCGGCAAAGGTGCAGTTCGCCGCCTGGCCACCGGCCTTCAGCACACGGAACAACTCACCACCGGACACGATGTCAAAGCCGCCGCCGAGATTGGCAATGGTGTTCAGCACCGCGAGGTTCGAGTTCGCCTTCACCGCGTAGCAGACCAGATGGTCCACGCGGTTCATCGCTGTGTCCAGGCGTGTGAAGTGGTCTTCAATCGTCGCCTTGCTATACACATACAGCGGCGTGCCGTGCTTCTCGGCGAGCGTTTCAAGATCGGCGTTCTCCGCGTGCAAGCGGCCCTGGACATAACGGAAGTGGTGCATGGAACCGTGCTCCATAGCCAGCGAGCCGCGCTGCGCAAGGAGCCGAAGCGGCTCGCGGCAGATGGCGGCGCTGTGGAGAAGCTGAGCGATCTTGCCGCTCCCTGATCATCTGCGCCGATGGACAGGCTGTTGGCGCAAGTCACCCCAAAACAAAAAACCGTGCGACAGGCAGGCTGCGCGCACGGTTGGTTGAACCCAGCAGAGAAATCGTGATCGAGACTACCGCTTCTTCTTCTCCGCCGTGGCGACTTTTTTCTTGGCAGTAGGGGCGGCTTTCTTCGTGGGTGCTTTAGCCACGACTTTGGGCTTAACAGGCGGAGCCGCTTTTTTTGGAGGTGCCAGCTTGGTTTTGACCACGGGCTTTGGCGCTGGCTTCACGCTTTTAGCAGGAGCTTTGGCCTTGGGCTTCTCCACGGGCGCGGCTTTCAGAGGCTTAGCAGGTTCGACTTTGGCCACAGGTTTGGGAACCTCAATGACCACCGGCAAGGGCGCGGGTGGTGGGGCCACAATCAGAGGCTTGGCAGTGGGCAGCGGCTGCACCACGGGGCGCGGCATGGGCATGGAGCCTGGCGGCGGGGCGGCCAGCGACGGATCCTTCACGATCGCGGGTGGCGGTCCGTTTTTGCCCTTCTTCTTGTTCAGATTGGCGTTGCGCAGCGCTTTGGGAATCGGGTCCTCCTTCTTCTGCAGGGCTCGGCGCAGCTTGCGCAGGGCGATGTTCTGCAGCTGGCGGATACGCTCACGCGTCACGCCGAACTCCTGGCCGACTTCTTCCAGCGTGCGGGCCTTCTGGCCGTTCAAGCCAAAGCGAGCATCGATGATCTTGCGTTCGCGTTCATCCAGCACCGTCAGCAGGCCGTCGAGCTGGCCGTGCATATTCTTGTGGCTGAGCATCTCGAACGGCGTCTGCGCCGTGTCGTCGCCCACGATTTCACCGAACTCGGTGCTGTCGTCTTCGCTGATCGGCGCGTCCAGCGAGGCGGGGCGCATGGAGGCGACCTTCAGCTGGCTGAGCTTGGCGCGGTCGATGCCGATTTCCTCGGACAGCTCGTCGTCGCTGGGCTCGCGACCGAGTTCCTCGGACATCGACATGGCCACGCGGCGCATCTTGCTGATCTTGTCCACCATGTGGACCGGCAGACGGATGGTCTTGGATTGGTTCGCGAGCGCGCGTTTGATGGACTGCTTGATCCACCACGCGGCATAGGTGGAGAGCTTGCCGCCCTTGTTCGGGTCGAAGCGTTCCACGGCCTTCATCAGGCCGATGTTGCCTTCCGAGATCAGGTCGAGAAGCGGCAGGCCGTAGTTGGCGTAGTCCTGGGCGATCTTCACGACCAGTCGGAGGTTGGCGCGGATCATGTGCGACCGCGCCTCAGGGTCGCCTTTCTTGATCCGCTCGGCCAGCTCGACCTCCTGCTCCGGAGTCAGCAAGTCCGTCTTGCCGATCTCGCGCAGGTAGATCTTGATGCCTCCGTCGAGTTCCATGTTGGCCATATGTTAGTTACGTGGGAAAAAGTCGAAATTGTAACCCACGTGCTAAAACAACCAGCACATGGGGAACCTTGATTGACATAATGAAGGGCACTGTTCTACACATTTTTTCAGCAACTTGTCTGCCATAAAAGTAACGGCGGAAGACGTGTTGCGCTCGAAAGCTCGAAATATGGACAGTGGACGTGCTCATGGCACGCTGCGTTGAACCAAAAAAACCGATCTGGGTCAACTTGAATTTTAATAAATACGAAGCAATTTCAGGGAAATTCTAAAATGGAAGCGGCTGCTAGAGGATTTTGCCTAGTCTCTGGCTGACTGCACCTGAGGCTGACGGGACTTCAGAATGACGTTGGCTCCCAGCACACCGCTGAACATGGTCAGCGGATAAAGCACCGACCGCCGCCCGATGATGCTCCCGGGGTTGAGCACGCTGTTGCAGCCAATCTCCGCCTGATCGCCGAGCAACGCGCCAAATTTGCGCAGCCCGGTGGGAATCAGACTGGCTCCGTCTCGCACTGGCACTTCGCCGTGGTCCAGCCGGTAGTTCGACAGGATGACCCCGGCACCGAGGTGGGCTTTGTAGCCCAGGATGGAGTCGCCGACATAGTTAAAGTGCGGCACCTCGGCCTTGTCGAAGATGAGGCAGTTCTTGAATTCGCAGGAGTTCCCCAGCACCACACCGTCGCCCACAAGGACGTTGTCGCGGATGTAGCACCCGGCGCGCACCTGGCAGTTTTTGCCAATCCAGGCCGGCCCCTTGATCACCGCATGCGGTTCCACCACCGTGCCTTCGTCGATGAACACGTCCGGCCCGATGAAGGCCGAGGGCGCCACCTGCCCCAGGATCTGCGGCTTCAAGTGCTGCTTCAGGTAGCCGCCGATGCGGCTCAGGACCGTCCAGGCAGGCTCGCCTTCCACAAACAGCGCCGCATGGGCTGTGTGGCTAAAATCGAAGTAGTCGGCAGGGGCGAAGGTGGACATGGCGTGCAAGCATCCTACGGGTTGGCGACGACAGCAAAGGAGTTTCGCTTCCGGTGATCACGGGAGCGAGGAGGATAGACCTCTGGTCTGTCGATGGCTTGAGGCTTTCCAGCCTAAAGCTCCTCTGCCCCTGGGCTGAAAGCCCCAGGCCGATGACGGGCCAGAGGCCCATCCTCCCGCTGGCGACTAGAGGTTATTGGGGGCACCTTGAATGAATCTACGTTGACAGTCCCAAGCGAATCAGCAGTTCCACCGGTGACACGCCTTCCAAGTTGTGCAGAGCGATATCCGCCTCCGTCAGCTTTTCAATCGGATGCGTGCTGGCGATACCCACCACCTTCATGCCGCCGCTCTTGCCTGCTTGAATGCCGACGAACGCATCTTCAAACACCACGCAGCGCCCGGGCTCGCGGTTCAACTTGGCCGCGCCCTTCAAAAACACCTCGGGGTCCGGCTTGCCACGCTGCACATCATCGGCGGACACGATGGCCTCGAACAAGCCCTCCAGGCCTGCCATTTCGATCACGGTGTCGATGTTCTTGCGCGGTGTGGACGAGCCTACACTGGCAGGGATGCCTGCTGCACGCGCGGCTAGCAGGAACTTCTTCACTCCCGGCAGCGCTTCGATGCCATCGCGTCGCAAGATCTCGCGATACAGCTCTTCCTTCCGATTCCCGAGCGCGATGATCTCCGCGTCATTGCCGCTCAGATGCGGCATCCACATCGGAAAGATATTTTGGTTCCTCATGCCAAAGGTCTGTTTCATGAACCCCTCTGACAGCGGCACTCCGATCTCAGCTGACAGCAATACCCAGCTTTCCTCGTGCTGCGCATGAGAGTCGATCACCACGCCGTCCCAGTCGAATAAGAAGCCTATGTCCATGCGCAGTCTTTGCGGTGAGATGGCGCGCAGTTCAACGCGAAACACAAAACTTGCGCAACTCCTGCGCAAGATGCGCGCGCAAGAAAAGCATCAGTGAAGCCAAAGCACGCGGAGCAAGTGACGACGCCGTGAGCTTCATTCCATCAGCATCGGGGCTCCTCCAGATGCCCAACTCTCACTCTCATGGAAGTCTTCGCCGTCACTGTCTTTGTCAGCCTCGCCTTCGCCGTCTTGTTCGCGGCGCTCTTCTTTGCGGAACGTTCTCAGCGTCAGCGTCGCAGTATCGACCAAGACGCGCTGCTGCCGCTGGATGAGGGAAGCCCAGGGCGAAGCGCTGAGAGCATGGATCCCGTGCCCGTGATTGTGCGTCCTTCCACCCTTCGCCCTTAGCCCTCTGCCCTTTGCTTTCCTTATGACCTCCAAAGTAACCATCGAATACAACGACCGGGTCGTGCGACAATTCATGATCGCCTCGGTCGTGTTTGGCGTTGTGGCCATGCTCGTCGGCGTGCTCATCGCCTCGCAGTTGAACTACCATGAGCTTAATCTGGCGAGCTGGCTGACCTTCGGTCGTCTGCGTCCGTTGCACACGAACGCGGCCATCTTCGCTTTCGTGGGCAACATGATGTTTGCTGGCGTTTACTACTCCACGCAGCGCTTGTGCAAGGTGCGCATGGGCACGGACTTGCTGTCCGCGATTCATTTCTGGGGCTGGCAGCTCATCATTGTCGCGGCGGCGATCACACTGCCGCTGGGCTTGTCACGTGGGCAGGAATACGCCGAGCTGATCTGGCCCATCAATATCGCGGTGGCGCTGATCTGGGTCGTTTTTGCGGTGAACTTCTTCCTCACGCTGCACAAGCGCAACGAGCCGAGCCTCTACGTCGCGCTTTGGTTCTACATCGCCACCATCGTCACGGTGGCCATGCTTTACATTGTTAATCACCTGTCGATCCCCACGAGCTGGACCCACAGCTACACGATCTTCGCGGGCGTCCAGAATGCGCTGGTGCAGTGGTGGTATGGGCACAACGCCGTCGCCTTCTTCCTGACGACGCCCATCCTCGGCATCATGTATTACTTCATGCCGAAGGCGGCGGAGCGCCCGGTGTATTCCTACCGGTTGTCCATCGTGCATTTCTGGTCGCTGGTCTTCCTCTACATCTGGGCGGGCCCGCATCATCTGCTGAATACGGCGCTGCCGAAGTGGCTGCAAATGCTGGGCATGTTCTTCAGCCTCATGCTCTGGGCACCCTCGTGGGGAGGCATGTTGAATGGCCTGCTCACGCTGCGTGGCGCGTGGGACAAGCTGCGCACCGATCCAGTGATCAAGTTCTTCGTCGCGGGCGTGACCTTCTACGGCATGTCCACCTTTGAAGGGCCGCTGCTCTCAATCCGCTCGGTCAATGCGCTGTCCCATTACTCTGACTGGACCATCGGTCACGTGCACAGCGGAGCGCTCGGTTGGAATGGCTTCATGGCAGCGGGCATGTTCTACTACCTCGCGCCGCGTTTGTGGAAGACCAAGCTCTGGTCCATCCCGGCGGCCAACTTCCACTTCTGGATCGGCACCTTCGGCATCCTCCTCTACGTGGTCGCCATGTGGATCAGCGGTGTGATGCAGGGCTTGATGTTGAACGCGACCACGCCGGACGGCACCGCGCTGCAATACCCGGCCTTCCTCGACACGCTGCAAGCCATCCGCCCGGCCATGGGCTTCCGCATCATCGGCGGTGCCATGTATCTCGTTGGTTTCCTCGTCATGGTGGTGAACCTGACGATGACGATCCTCAGCGGCACCGCTTACAATGAGACGCGCGAGATCACGATCGACACTGGTGATGAAAAAGACACGATGACGTGGAAGGAGACCTTCCAAAACGATCCGGTGCTTTACTCGTTCGGTGCCCTATTGCTGCTCTGCGGCTGGTGGTTCCTGCCCACGGGCGCGGCCACAGTCTCGCTGATTTGCTCGGTCATCTTCGGCTGGCTGTCGGTGGTCCGCTTCAAAGCGGCGAACAAGGCGTGGACGCACTGGTATGAGAAGCTGCTGCACAACTACCTGCCCTTCACCGTGCTGACCTTCGTCGCCGTCGTGATCGGTGGTTTGATCCAGCTCATCCCCACGGTCACGGTGAATCGCGCCAAGAACATTGAGGACCGCCTGCAAAAGATCTACACGCCGCTGGAACTCGCAGGCCGTGATTTGTATGTCAGTGAAGGCTGCTACAACTGCCACTCGCAGATGATCCGCACCATGGTGCCCGATGTGCTTCGCTACGGCGATTACTCGCGCCTTGGCGAGAGCATCTATGATCATCCGTTCCAGTGGGGATCGAAGCGCACCGGTCCCGATCTTGCCCGCGAAGGCAAGGGGCCTGCGAAGAAGAGCGACTCCTGGCACTACAAGCATCTGGTTGATCCGCGCTCCATGTCGCCCGGCTCCAACATGCCGCCGTATGCCTTCCTCGCGGAGAAGACCTTCGATCAAAAGGCGCTGCCTTCGAAGATCGCGGTCATGACTCGCCTCGGCGTGCCTTACCCTGTGATGGAAGCGATCGAGATCAAGCTCAACGCTCTGCAACAAGGCGCCGAGATCGCCAAACGCCTGGCCGATGAAGGCGTGGCCGTCACGCCTGACAAGCAGATCGTCGCTGTCATCGCTTACTTGCAAAAGCTCGGTCATTACGAAGTGCCGGAGGCCGCCAAGCCCGGCCCTGCGCCGCTGACTGTGCCCTTCCCGCTGACCCCAGGCAATCCCGACAACTACCGCTCGGCAGCGGTCCCGCAGTAACCCCAACACTCTCACCTTTATGTTCTACCGCGTCGCCTACGAACACTGGCATGACATCGTGCCCTTCATCGCCTTCGGCACCACCGCTCTGATCTTCCTGACCATGAGCGTGCGTGGCCTGCTGCTGCGCAAAGACAAGGCCGAGCAGATGTCGCACATCCCTCTTGATGACTGACCCATGAGCACGAACCCCACTCCCCACTCCGGCGAGCCTGAGCTGCGTCCGCACACCTACGACGGCATTCAGGAGTATGACCAGAAGCTGCCGAATTGGTGGCTCTTCACCTTCTACATCATGATCGTCGCCTTCGTCATCTATTGGCTTGGCTACTATCAAATGGGCATCGGCAGCACGGATACCTTGCAGGTGGACGCCGTGGTCGCGCAGATTGAAAAGGCCCGGGAGAAAGAACTGGAAGGCATCGACGACACGAAGCTCTGGGCCATGTCTAAAGACGCCGACATCATCGCCGCCGGCAAGGCCACCTTCAACACGCCCGGCATGTGCGTCACCTGCCACGGCCCGGACCTGACCGGCACGCTGATGGCTGCCAAGCTGCCCGGCCTCCCCCTGCATGATCAGGAATGGAAGCACGGCGGCAAGCCGACCGAAGTCTTCAAGCTCATCCGCAAAGGCGCGCCGGACATCACCAAGGGCATGCCCGCGTGGGAACCCACCCTGGGCGTGAAACGAGTCGCCGAAGTCACCGCCTACGTGCTCAGCTTCCACAAGGAAGGCGAGCCCGTGAAGCTGGCAGCTGACTCGCCGCTCTTGAGCAAGTAGGTGGCAAGGTCACGCGATGATTTGCTTCACAACATTCCCTTTACCTCCGTCTGCTGCACGCCAATCCGGCCAAGGAGGAGATCCCGTCGTATTACCCGGACCATGAGGTGACGTGTAAGGGCTGAGCGCAGTATCTTGACGCGGCGAAGGCGCTAGATTTCGAGCGTCGTTGGGTCTGCGGGAAGCTCCAGATGGCTGGAGCACTACAGGGCTCTGTGGCACTCGTTGCCGGAGGTGATGCGGCGGAATTCAGAAGTGAGGAAAGATGGATATCGCAGTTCTCGGCGACCGCGAAACCTGGCCCGACTCCAACCGCGTCGAACGTGAGGCCGCGGTGAAGGTCCCGGAGCTACTGAGGCACGTGAAAGGAGATGGCTTTGGAGAATCCCGGGGCGACAAAGGCGATGAGAATCAAAGTTCTCCCGGCGAGATAATCTCATACTTCAGCCCGAGCTCTTGAAGGCCCTTTGTGAGGTGTGCGAGGCTCCAGCCACGCGGGAAGGTTCCTTTGGCGTCTTTTTTTAGCTCGGCGAAGTTCACGATCAGCTCGCCCTTGTGCTCGTCCCAGACGACGAGTTCGATGGACGACTTCCACTTCTCAAAGAGCGCCTTCACCTTGGCTGCGTTCTGGGAGAATCCGGGCACGCGAAGTTTCATCGTAGCGATGTAGGGCGTGCCATGGATACCAGGTGCCTCGCGCACGGCCTGTGCGATCTGGTGCTCGCTGACTGCCTTGGGATCGTAGCAGACGCTGGCGTAGTCTTCGAGCCCTTGCTGCACCTCGACCTCGACGATGCCGGGTGTTTGCGACAACTGATACTGCACCATATAAGCGCAGCTCCCGCATTCGAGGCCGGAGACGACGAATACCGTTTTTGTCGACGCAGGCTTTTCCTCGGCATGCAATGCCAAAGACAGGAGAAAGGCAAGGAGCGCAGAGAATCTCATTTCGCCCGTTTGGTGAAGGTTTTGCTGTCGAGCACGCGGCCGTCATCGAGGGCCTTCAGCTCGGATTTCAGTGTGCCGCCCTCACGGTCGAGGGTGAGGAGTTGGTAGCTCGCGGCCTTGTCTGAGAAGGCCGCCTGCGGATCGTGGCCAAAGGTGCCGTTGCCGCGCACGGAGCTGTTGTAGTAGGCCACGCCGTCCACCTCGGTGCGCTCGGCGTGGTAGCACTCGCCGGAGATGGCGAGCGTGCCTTTGCCGATCACTCGCTTCCATCCGCCCTCCGCGTGACGGCGAACGGTGCCGCCGGTTTCACCAAACATCGTCACGACGAAGCCGGCTTTTGTGCCGTTCATCGTCTCTTCGAACCATCTGAACTGCTCGGAGTCCTTGTCGAAGGCGTGACAGGCTTGGTTCGGCTTTCCGAAGTCGCCGGTGTGGCTCATGTCCACGCTGATGAGCCTCAAATCGAAGTCCGGGATGTCCCAGGCCCAGATCCATTCGTTGCCCGGCAGTGCGAAGAACTTCCGGTAGCCCGTGGCCTCGATGTCGTAGCCCGGCTCCTCCATGCTGAGGCCGTTCGGACGGATCTTGCGGTCCAGATTGCCCAGCGAGACCATCAGCGGCGTGCTCTTGAAAAGCTCCGCCTGGGTGTCGATGGCCGTGCTGTGCGACTTCGTGGCCTCCTTGTCCGCTTGCGTGGCATATTGATACTGCATGGCTGTGTCACCCGCTGAGATGAGCAGGTGCGGATCGTCCTTTTTGATCGCGGAGAAGTTCAGTTTCGCGTCCGCACGTATATTCGCCACCACCGCGATCCGCAGCAGCTTCGTCGAATAGCCTTTGAAGGTGTGGATGTCCGAAACCTGACCACCACTCTTCACGCGGTAGTGGTAAACGACGTCCTTCCGAGCCAGCGGGATCTCCACATGATGCAGCGTGCGGCTGCCATCCACTTTCACACTTTCCCCAAGTTGCCTCGAAGTCCCAAACTCGACCATCGAGTCCCCCGGATCTGTCGTCTCCCACGAGATGACCATCTTCGAGTTGTCCGGCGATTGATGCGTCATCCAGATGCGCTCGACCTTGGCGAAGGCGGCGGTGCTTAAAAGAGCGAGCGCGAGACTAAGAAGGTTGGTTTTCATGGTGATGAAAGTCTCATCCATACGCTTCTCGCGGTTAGCTTCTTGAACGTGATTAGTTCAGATGAGACTCTTTGTGCCAGGACTCCTTTCACCACGTTCCCCTTCACTTCGCTGTCGGCCACGACCTTCGTTGTCTGCCACTTGAGCCAGTGTTTCAAAATGAGATTCCGCGCCACACCGCGCCACCGCGCGGGCTGATTCTCGATGGCAGTTCCTTTTTCAATCTCCGCTGCTAGCCGCACTCAAACCTTCTGAATCACATCTTCTGCCGCATAAGGATCTCGCCGCCGCCCGCTGGATGATTTCGGATTCACGGGACATTCAAAGGGATGTTCCATGAACCGGCGAAAGGTGGACAAAGTTTTTTGGGGAGCCTGCGATGATGCGACATGCGGCGGTCGCAACATCCGCCTGTTCATGACCAAGCGATGTGGAGCAGATTCGCGGCTTTCGACGATGGTGGCGAGGCTTCTCTCACACCGCCATGCCCCCTGAACTCAACACCACCAGCCTCGGCTCCATCCATGAAGATGGATCGAAGAAGATTCTGCATCCGGCGGATGTCACCGGTCCCTTCACCTTCTGGCGGCGGGTGGTCGCAGCGGTGCTG
>Ga0164295_10003885_pt1 | contig 11908 bp, 7 predicted proteins | sample GEODES006metaG_FD_111798 | JGI IMG/M metagenome (GOLD analysis project Ga0164295, IMG submission 111798) | Oligotrophic lake water microbial communities from Sparkling Lake, Wisconsin, USA - GEODES006 metaG | ecosystem: Environmental > Aquatic > Freshwater > Lake | place: USA: Sparkling Lake...
ACGATGCGCGGACTGCTTGGACGGGCGAACGCGGCTGTGTGCCGACACCGTCCACATGGGGCATGGGCAGGGCTGGGGGGAGCGGGAGTTCTTTCCTGGCGCTTATGCCAAGTACGCCTTAGCTTGGGGCTCGACCTGTTTCCCGATATCCGATGCTCTTCCGTTCTCACACGCCGCGATGATGGACATTCTTGCCGTTTGTTTGCACGTGGCGGAGCAGGGGAACATTCAGCCAGGACGGCCGGTGCTTTGCATCGGGGCCGGACCGGCGGGCAACGGCGTGGCGCAGGTTGCGCTGAACCTCGGAGCGAGCCGAGTGCTGCTCCTGGAGCGATCTTCGGTTGCGATTGACATTGCCGCTACCCAAGGTGTGGGCACGGTTATAGACGTTTCCAATCTGTCCGACGCAGATCTTGCGGCGCGGTTGCGCGACTTTGCCCCGGAAGGTTTTGGCTCGGTTTTCGACACGGTCGGCTCGGCGGAATCGCTCAACCTCGGCATTCGGCACCTCGGGAAAGCCGCAACGCTGGTGAATCTGGCGGTCCACGACGAGGAGATTCCGCTTAACTTTTTACGTCTCGGATCGGAGCGGCGGATTGTGACTTCCTGCAACTTTGAAGTCGGGGACTATCCACGGGCGCTGGCCTGGCTGGAGTCGGGGAGACTGCGAGTAGATCAATGGCTCACTCCGGTTGCCCTATCTGACGTGCCGGAGTGGTTTGAGCGAGTGACGAAGGCCCCGCAGGAGAAGGGGGCCTTTAAGCTCGTGATCGATCCTTGGTGCTGATCGGGCTTGTAGCCAGATTGGTTCAGCGAAGGAAGTCTGGCATCTTGTCTTTCGGCTGAGGGTCGCATTCTATGGAAACGCTTTGCACCGCCCACTTCTCGCTTACTTTTCCGACGTTCGCCAAGACTCGAACCTTGCTCTTGCCGAGCGTGTAGTCTCGGAAGTACTCGGCGGTGGTTGTGCTCTTTCCGTTATTCTGCTTTGCGGAGAAGTTGCCCAACTCCATTTCCGTAACGGGAACCAGCTTTTCGGTTGCCACCGACTTTGCCACGCACGATCCGGTCGAATCGGTTTGAATGCCGCTCTCTCCGGGGTTCGCAACGAGCGCCTTGAGGTCCTTTGCCGTGGTCAACTTATCGATGAAGGCTTGGGCAACGGGTTCGGCATCTTTTGCATCCGAAACAATTTGCTTTGCTCCCCAAAATCCAAGGCCAGCGATACCGCCGCAGCAGCCAAGCACTAACACCAACGCTCCAACGATCCACATCCAAGGTTTCATGACTTTCCGCCACTATCTTACGCCAAACCTTGCGCGAGTTCTCGGGCCATTTGGCCGAAGGGCTTATGCCGCTGCCCAAGGAGTCCGAAGGAGCATGATAGGAACAAGCATGGATGAAATCACGATTTGCCCAACCTGTGGACGGAGCGACGTGGCCGGCCTCCGAACCCAACGTGTGATTCCGGCTGCGATCATCCAGCTTATTCACGCGGAAAAGCCAGAATGGACCGAAGCGGACGGACTTTGCCTCGATTGCCTAAACCGGTACCGAACCGAGTACGTGAATCAGGTACTGCGATCGGACGAAGGCGACTTGGACGTGATTGAGAAGCTGGTAACAAAGAGCTTTGAAGATGCGGAGAGCTCGGCGTTTGTCGAAGACTTGCCGGAAGCACTCACTTTCGGGAATCGGCTAGCCGATAAAGTAGCCGCGTTTGGCGGAAGCTGGGCGTTTATTATCTTCTTCGGTTGCGTGATCGTGGTTTGGATTACGCTAAACACCTTTGCCCTAGCCTACCGGTTTGATCCTTTTCCTTACATCCTGTTGAACCTGGTTCTGTCTTGTCTCGCGGCAATGCAAGCGCCGGTGATTATGATGAGCCAGAATCGCCAAGAAGCCAAAGACCGAATCCGGGCAGAGCGGGACTACCGAACGAACCTGAAGGCCGAGTTGGAGATTCGGAAACTACACGACAAGATCGACCACCTGCTGACGAGGCAGATGAAACGGCTGATGGAAGTGCAGGTGATTCAGGTTGAGATGATGTCGGAACGGGTGCTGGAGCGCACATGATGTGCGCTCAATGCCTCCTTTAGTGGCTGAACCCGCCCGAACTTACTGATATCGGTCCTGCTATTTGTCGTCGACGGTTGGAATCTTAAATGGGCGGATTTTCAGTCGCACTCCCGTTCCAGAACTTCGGATCCAAACTCGATAGACAGCCGATTCTTTCGGAGTGAAGTAGTTAAGGGTTGCCTTGCTTGTGACCAAGGTCTGAACGGGTTCGCTAGTCCCTCCAGGATTGACTAGCTGAAAATATGCATAACCACCTTGGACGGATGCCATGGGCTCGACGATAGCTTCATAGGACTGATTTGCCTCCAACTTTACAGCGACGTAGGAAGTTCCCTCACGATTCGGAACCGTCTTCGTAGCCTCACCAATTCGGATTACCGGAGGCGGTATGACCTTTTGTGTGATTTGATAACTGCCCGAACCACCGTGCCCTACGCAGCTGACAACGACAAGGTAGTCATCTGATTCTTGATAAAGCACGTCTGCGGAGGCTACGGGCCTATTCGCCATGGCTCCGGTCAGTGCATAGGTTGATACATTCAGCAAGAAGCCCTGCACTTGGTACTCATACCGGACCAGCTCACCCTTTGTTGTTTTGAGTCGGTACACGTGAGTATCTCCGATGGCGAGATCAGCCTTTGCAGGTTGTTCTGACGTGAAATCCGGAATGAACTCCGTATTCTCAACTTCAATCTTGGTGTCTCGAAGTTTGTTCCTAACCAGAAGAATCATCGTGTCATCAGCTTGATAGACACGGGTCACATCGCGGTCTTCACCTTGTCGTTTTTGAATTGCAAACCATGGGCTGACTTTTGCTCCGTTGGAGTCATCAACCCGATACTGCTCAGATTGGGCTTCATTGCGTTTTGGCGTGATCAGAGAATCGGCAGCTGACCGAATGATCGTACGAACGATTTGAAGTTTCTTTACCGGAATCTCAAGCCGAACGGTTTGATCCCGCTCGGCAGGGAGCGAAAGTTTTTGGGAAGTACCAAACTTAGTTACGGGCACAGTCTGAAAGTTTGTCGAGACTTGGATATTATTCGGCGCGCTGTACTCTAGGATGAGTTCACCATCCACTTTTGATTCGATGATATTTGCAAACGTTCCGCCGAACGAACGGTACTCCTCGCTTGGAATTCCGATAGGGCCAATGATCTTTAAAGAGGAAAAGTAGACCGGGCTATTCTCTTGTTTCGCCTGAATCCCGCTTAAATCGTACGTAGTGCCAGCTTTCACCGGAACTCTTAAAGCAAACCGATAGCTTCTTTCTCTTGACTGTATGTGGACGGCCACGTTTTCTGCCCGCGTAAGGGGCACGTCGGTCGGATGCAGCGACCTCATTCGGACTTCAAATTTTCCGCCGGCGACGCTTCGGTAACTGAGCACTTTCAGAATGTAGTCACCATCAGCCGGTGCCTTGAAGTTTACAAATGGGTCTTGGTTACCTTCCTTCCGATCATCGTTCCTGAGCAGTTCTTTTCCGCCGGCGTCGGTGACGGCAAGCGCGGGATCAAACGCTTCGCTAGTTGCTCCGGCGAGGATCGTCTCGCCCTTTTTCAGAGAAAACCTGAACTCGACGCGATCGCCCGGGGTTAGGATGGCGCTTCTCGTTTGCCAGAACGAATCCGATGGATCTCGATCTGCCATGGGCAGCCGCGACTCGTCAGAGTACGAACCGATCGGACCCTGGGAACCACCAAACCCGCCGCCACCGCCGCCGAATCCGCCGCCTCCCTGCCCAATAAACCCGCCTTGCGCAAAGCCGACAGCTTGAGATGCGAGGAGAATGAAGGCGAAAAGAACCCAGCGAAAGATCACTACGATCTGACGCCCTGCCTCCCGGAGTCGTTTCTCGGGAAGCAGACCAGAGTCAGATTGAGATCTACTTAAACGCCAGTAACAAACCTGCCGGTGAACGTAGTCGCAAGCCCGACTCGGTCAGTGGCTATAAGGTCGTACTCGTAACTCGTGTTCCGGACAAGACCGCTAACGATGGTTTCGAACGAGGTGAACGGAGCATCATCGACCTGCTCGTAAACAGTATCACCAGTACCAGCAAGGCGGATGCGGACCCGCCAGCGGACGGCCTCTGAGGCGGACCCAGAAATCTTAGCGGTCGTTTTGGAGATTCTGGCGGCACCAGATACTTCGGGTGCGCTCGTGTCGCTGGTGACCCAAAGGGTACCGGGCGTGGGATCAACTCGGCCAGCCGAGTCTACGCTCCGCACAGAAATCTGATGAACGCCATCGTTTGGCAAGGTGACGGTTTGTTGAGCAGGACCCGGGGTTGACCATGGACCTGAACCGATCCGGACCTGAAACTTTAGGTTCTCTGGGAGTTCTTTGAAACTTTGACCACGCAAATTCAGATTGATTTCCGACTTCACTAGGGTCGTGCTTGTGTAGATGAAGGTATCCGGAGAATGATCGGGAAGGCCTACTCGCACCATGTATGGCTGGTTCAAGTGGCTAATCGGCAATCCACCCAGGTTCATCGAGGCATAGACAATCGGATCAGCGCCGTTCGTGATACCGACGGAATTGGCTTCCTCGTTGTCCAATCTCCAGCCAGCCGCATTATCAATATCAAAGACAAGGTCCCCTTTATTGGCGTATCGACCATTTCTGGAGATGGCTAAATTTCCCCACGGGATCGGTATCGGCAGGCTCGTGATCTGACGAGTCCGCAGATTCAGTTTCCTTTCGATGCGCGTGATCTGCGACACACCTATCGTTGTTACGCTCAAGAGTAGCGCGTACTTGCCATCTTCAGAAATGTTAACTACTTCATCGTTGCGTGCTAAGGGCACGGCATCGACGGTCAAACCGTTCATCGACACTCTAAGGATGGAACGCGTGCTGTTGGTCGTATCGGTGATCGGGAGAAATACTTCGTTTCCATCCGCGGTACTCCAGATTCCGTAAAACGAATTGCCTAGGGTACTTCCGGCTGGAATTTGGCTCTTGATATCCACCTCGAGACCGGTGAACGGATCAAACTGCCTTGCAACGTTCGCAACGTAGTCAGAGACAATCACGACGCGTCCGTCATTCGCAACACGGATGTGTTGTGCTCTGCCAGGATAACTCTTTGAACCGATGTTCTTTCTTGTTTGAAGGTCACGGACGATGAGCGAAAAATCAGTCGCGAAGTAGGATCGCTTTACGCTATAAGCAAGGTAACGACCATTCGACGAGATGTTGACCATCTCAACGGTTCCGCGCACGGGTTCACCATCTGCGCCTATGCTCTCCAAAGTGGTTGTCTTTTCGGGCAAATTGCGCACGTAAACTTGAGGAGTGCCTGGAACGACTCGTGCAACCAAGTTTGTGGCACTCGTAGCCATCGCGATTCGCGACCCATTTGCGGAGATGGAAATCGAAGTCAGATGATCGTTTACCGCACCGGGTAGGTTAGCGTCCACGTTCGGCACTTCAACTCCATCGAGATCGCAAACTGAAACGGTTGGAGAAGGCGATTGCCGTGACTCCGCATATACGATTCGGCTGCCGTCCACAGAAAGACTTCTCACCTCGTGATTCTGTGTGTTCCGATCCCGCACCTTCTTCCACGTTCCATCTACAATCCGATATGCCATGATCGGTCCAGCTAAGTACGGTTCGCGTGTAAAGGTTCCGAACACCAGCGCGCCGTCTCCGGATAGCTTTAGCCGCGAAAGGGTAACCGGGAGCCACTGCTTCTTCTTTGTTTTCAGATCGAAAATCGAGTAGCCTGCGCGCTGGCCGGAGGCAAGGGAAGGATCTCTAAACAGAAGCATCTTGTCTCCCGCAAAGTCTGTCTCTAGCAGCGCATCACCACTATCTTCAACTAACGTCACTTCGCCGGTATTCAGAGATTTTCGGTACGTGCTGTATTCACCTCGTCCTTTTGGCAAACGAGGATCGTTTGATCGGAAGAAGACCGCCTTGCCATCTTGCGTTAGCTGAGCTTCGAGAAAGCTCTTAATCCCTTCACCGACTGAGTTTGTCTGTACGCGGGTCACGATCCCTGTTGCCACATCTCGAAGGTAATAGCTGTAGTCGAACCACTTGCCATTGTTCAGGCGAAGCAGCAGCTTCGAGCCATCACGATTCATCCCCACCACCTCCCCTTTCACGTTCTTGCCATCGGGGAGGATTCCAACGGTTCTAATTAAGTTAGTCGTCCGGTCATAAAGAAAGACTGATGTCAAGTCTGAAAATGCCAGCCGCCGGCCATCTGCGCTTAACCGAAACCGGCCCAAAGCAAAGTCACTTGTTGTCGGGACGCGATGAATCTTTCGGTCGCTGAGGGTTTGAACGTACAGCGAGTAAAAGCTTGGCTTGAACCCGGCTGTCAAGTTTGAGGCGTATGACTTGAAGGCGAATACGCTGCCGTCAGCACTCAACATCCCATCGGTCGCCGGGGCGTCGGGCCCGGTGAATGGCAGCCCAGGGGCGATGGGCTCGACGGACTTAACCTGCGCCACCGAAATTGACACACAGAGAATTGCAAACAAAGAAAGGGTCCGCCGCATATTTGTAACTTACTCCATCACTAACATTAAATCGTCGTCAATTTCACTGGCACGGACCATCACTTGGTTACGAAACCGGAAAATACGCGGGCCGTCAAGCGTCGTGCGCCGGTGCCTCAGTTAAGGCCCCGTCTGAAACGTCCCGGTCGCTGTCGCTTGCAAGCCTGCCCGGTCTGACGCGACAAGTTCGTATTCGTATGAGGTGTTTGGTGTCAAGCCTTCCACGAGACCCTCGAACGAGGCGGCTGCTCCGTACTGATACTTTTCCGCAACAAACGCCCCGCTAGGCAATCGTACGCGGAGAATCCAATTACAACCTTCCGATGCTGACGCCTCAATCTTCACTGCGCTTCTTTTGGCACGTGCGTTTACGCGGAGCGTAGGCGGCGTCGAGTCGCTTGTCACCGTTACCGTGGCGGGCGTTAGGTCAACTCGTCCGGCGGAATCTACACTTCGAACCGAGATAACATGGACGCCGTCTTCAGGCAAAATCAGCGTTTGTTGCGCAGGACCTGGCGCAGTCCAGTCTCCCGAACCAACTCGGTACTGAAACTTCAGGTTTTCGGAAGGTTCTTGGAAACTGTGTCCCGAACTTGCGATCGTAACCGAACCTCGTGCTACCGTGTAAATAGGGCTCGTAAAGGTGCTTGGATTTAGAATCGGTCGATCTACCCGAACGAGATATGGAACATACGCATGGCTAATCGAAATACCGCCGATTTTTTCTGAAGCAAATAGGAGGGGATCGGCGCCATTCGTTACACCGTAAGTGTAAGGGTCAGACGTCTCCACGTACCACCCATGCTTAGTTTGAAAGTCATAAATGTACTGACCGATAGACACATACCGGCCGTTACCTGAAAAGTGAATCGCGGTGTTGGTATAGGATGCCGGTATAGGCAACTGTGAATCGACACCAGTCTCCAAATCAAGGATACGGAACGAACCTACATTTGTGTATAGGCCAACCCGCTTGCCGTCTTCCGAAATACTGCTCGGATAAGCGTCGCGCGGCAGGGCGATGAGGTCGGGTCGGGTGGCATCCCCGGCTATTCGAAGCAGAGAATCTATTTGCGTCGCTTGCTCGACTATGCTGAGAGTCACTTGATCGCCGTCCGCCGCAACCCAGACCGAACGAACGAGACTGCCCGAAGGAACTAAAGCGGACAAGTCTGAATCTTTGGCTGTAAACGGGTCGAAGAAGTTGGCCAGGTAATCCGATCCAACATAGCGGGTGAGCGCCGTGCGTCCGTCATTCTTCACGGAAACTTGCATCGGATATCCAATGTAACTACGCTGACCGATGTTCTTGCGGGTCTCCAGGTCTCGCACGACAAGCGTAAACTGATTTGGAAGCGTTAGCCGCTTTACGCAATAGGCCAGGTATCTGCCATTCGAAGAGAGATCAAGCGATTCCACATCGCCACGTACAGGACTACCATCCGAACCGATGCTTTCCACAGCCGTCGTTCTGTCCGGAACATTGCGGACGTAGACCTGAAAAGTCCCAGTAATGGGTTGACTCACAATATTCGTCGAGTCGGTCGAGTATGCAACGCGAGATCCATCTGCCGACATTGCAATGGACGCGATTCTTCCGTTTGCCGCCCCGGGAAGGTTCGTATCGATGTTTGGAACTTGAACGCCGTTTCGATCGTAGACGTCAAGAGTTCCTAAGCCAGTCTCGGTCACCCTTGAAACGACAAGCCTACTGCCATCAGCCGAAGTGCTAAGCACCCGCAATGTGGCTCGTGTCCGAGGAAGTACGGTCGACATGGCTCCATCGGAAACACGGTAAGAAACGATCGGCCCATAGGTGATGTACGTTGGATCCTCGATCGTCCCAAATACATAGTTACCGTCGGGAGACAGTTTGGCCGACACTAAGTTTTGAGGGAAGTTGACTTTCCGTCCAGTGCTGGTGTTAAGCACGCTAAATCCCGGTTGACTGAACGAGGGGCCCCGTAGCAGGACCGATGACCCCTTAGCGTCGATATCTACCAAGGTGTCCTTAGCGCTACTCAACAACTCCACTAACCCTGATCCTAACGATTTCCGATACAGATTAAAATCAGAACCGCCACCGGGCAAACGGGAATCCTTCGAGCGAAAAATGATTGACGTTCCGTCGTTCGTCATTTTTGGATTCTCAAAGCTAGTTAAGCCCGCGCCGGAGGAACTTAGCTGAATATGCGAAGTCTGACGCGAAGTAAAATCGTAAAGATAGTGCTTGTAGTTTTGCTCAAATTTCGGACTCAAGCGTAAGAGAAGCTTAGTGCCATCTCGACTCATTCCTTCAACTGATCCAAGCGCAGACTTGCCGTCTGGCAGGAAGCTCACGTTTCGAATCGCGTCAGTAGTTCGATCGTAAACATAGGCTGTCGAAGCCTGGCTAAATGCGATTCGTCGGCCGTTAGCGCAGATGCGAAAACGGCTGATAGAGGAACTAGTCGTGGTAGGAATCCGATGAATGCGACGATCGCTCAACGTCTGAACATAGAGCGAAATCCAGCTCGGCTTCGCTCCTGGCGTGAGGTTCGTGGCGTATGACGTAAAGGCAAGAACGTTGCCATCTGCACTCAGAACCCCTGAGAATGCGGGCGCGTCGGGCCCGGTGAACGGCAATCCCGGCGCGATCGGCTCCACAGACCGAACCTGGCCAAAGGCCAAGGTCGTGGGAATAACAGTCAGGAGCGCAAGCAGCCACCTCATGTCTTAACTTTACTACGACCTTTGCCAAAACGCTTCAATGGACCAGAAACCTTAACATTGAGAGAGCGTGTGACAAGCGGTGTCTGGGGCAAGCGCCCCAAACACCGCTGGCAAACGAGTTGCCCCTATCTGCGTCAGCGAGCAAACTCGGCGATCAGCCGAACGTACATCGCTTGGTAGTAGATGGCGTTCTCGCTCAGCTCCCAGCTACTCTCTGGCCAAACCCGGTTGAAGTCGGCGTAGGCCTTAGCGCGGGGCTGAGACTTGATCCACTCAACGGAAGGCGTACCTTCGGCCGCCTTGCCAGAGTAGCTCTGGTTAGGACCTCCGACAACGTAGCCAGGCGGCGGGTTGTAGGCAAACGGGGTGTTCACGTTATAACGCTCGTGGTAAATGCTTCGAATCGAATTCTCCGCGCCGAGCTTGCCCATGTTCGATAGGTAAACCACGTTCAGCGGGTTCACGCCATGGAACGAGTGAAGCATATCGGCAGCGCGGACCTTTAAGCGTGCCTTCGTGGCTGCGTCGAGCCCGCCGTACTTTGCGGCCACCATACTGCTCAGACCATAGCTTGCGCGGACAAAGTTGCTCCCCCAGTGGTAGCTGGTCGGAACCATCCAAGCTCGATAAAGGTCGGCCGTTGGCGCCGGAGCCCAGGCTGCACTCGCGGCGGAGCGCTTCAGTTGCGCTTTGATCTTTGCCACCAAGGCGGGGTCTGCCTTCTTAAAGGTGGTGTATTCAGCCAGCGCCTCGCCCGCTCCAGCATCGTACGGGCTCCAAGTGGGTTCCGACATCTGCCGAGCTTTGCCGGCCAAAGCCTTAATCACGCGGTGGTACTTCTCATCTCCGGTGAGGTCGTACAGGTGGATTGCCGTGAAGCAGTGGTACCGATCTTGGTCCTCGGCCGACTTGTTGGCAATGCCGCTTTTAATCTCGCCCGTGTCCGATTTGAATGTCGGCGGGTTGTTTTCGAACCAGTTGTAAGAAAGGATGGCTCGTCGCTTTAGGTCTTCGGCGAAGCTCTTCCAAGCAGGGAAATTGCGATAGACCCGGGCAGCGTGGGCGAAGTTGGCGGCGGTATAAATCGCCGCGCCGCTGTCCTTCGGGCCGTAGTATCGGGTCCGCTTGTCTTCGCTCAGCGGCCATTTGCCGTTGTAGTCGATGTTGCCCATCTTCACCGGCACCGCGCCGTCTGGGAACTGCATTTTGACCAGCCAGTCGAGCTGGACCTTGATTTCGTCGAGGATATCGGGGCGTCCGTTCCCGCTTTCAGGGATGCCGTTTCCTTCGCCGAAGGCCTTCGGATTGGCCGTGTAGGCGTAAAGCATGGGGTGCAACACGTCGGCGTTGAAGGGTGGATATTTGTTCGTGTCCCCCGCGTCCATCCAGCCGCCGCTGAGGTCGCGCTTTTGGCTCGCATCATCCTTCGCCAAAACGTTTCGAGCCCGCGCATCTTGGGTCAGGGCTGCCTTCTCCGTCCATGGCTTTTCTGCGTAGGGCACCTTAAGGTCCACGCCGAGGCGCTGATAGTAAAACGTGCGAATCGCCGCCCGCATCACGGGCGAGAAAATCTTGTCGTTGACGGAGAAGACTGCGCTTCGAACGTTGTTCGCCGGATCGTAAATGTAGTATTCGCCGGGGGTCTGAACCTTCGAAAAGTCGAACCACCAGCCACGGTCACCGGAGTCTTCGTGCACTTTGCCGTTATTCCAAATTCGGACCGGACCGGTGAACACCGTCTTTCCGTTTCGAGCTCGAACCTGCAGCGTCTTTCCGACCGCAATGTCCTGGTCGGCGTTGAAGCCAATTTGCGGATCCGACAAGATCGCCGTCTTTGTTTCAGCAGGCAGATACCCAAACTGATCTACATGAATGCGGCTAGTCACCGCCGGGAGCCCTTTCACCGTGACGCCGGACATTTGGGCCACGGCATAAGGCGGAAGCTCGGCACTCGGGCCGAGGAGGAGCAGCATCGCGCCAGAAATAGGCATGCTTACAATTTATCACGTAGCGCTCCGTCGAAAGTCCGGCAAATCTTGCAAATGCCTTCCGGAGAGGCTAAAGTGTGGGTGATATGAATAGGCTGCCAGTTTGCGCCGCGCTTCTCCTCGTTCTTGGATCCACTAGCCATGCGGAGTCCCTGAAGGAAATGATCCTCAAAAGCGACGCGGTTTCCCGAAAAGCGCTGATGGCCAAGGATATGGTCGCGTTCAAGAAGGCCATGCAGCCGACCATCACGGCAGATTTCAAGTACATCGAAGCCGGCAAGACGATGACCTTCGACCAGATGCTTGCGGGAATGAAGCAAGGCACCGGATCGCTTCAGAAGATCACCGACGTCACTAGCAAGTTGCTGAAGCTGACCGAGAAGGGCAACAAAGCCACCGCCGAAATGACCCGATCCATGACCGGCACGGTCCCTGGTCCAGATAAAAAGATGCACAAGCTGACCATGTCCGGCAAAACCGTCGAAACCTACGTCAAGCAGGGCGGAAAGTGGAAGCTCGCAATCATGGACTGGAAGTCGTCCGAGATGATCATGGACGGCAAAAAGATGGACCCAAGCCAGATGGGCGGACAGTAAAACCGCAAGC
>Ga0164295_10003889_pt1 | contig 11905 bp, 6 predicted proteins | sample GEODES006metaG_FD_111798 | JGI IMG/M metagenome (GOLD analysis project Ga0164295, IMG submission 111798) | Oligotrophic lake water microbial communities from Sparkling Lake, Wisconsin, USA - GEODES006 metaG | ecosystem: Environmental > Aquatic > Freshwater > Lake | place: USA: Sparkling Lake...
CTGGAGGGATTCGGCGCGGGCAATGAGACCAAGGCAGAACCGCTCACCGATGCGGAGGAACTGGCTGTCGGGAAGCTCAATGATCTACGCAACGCTTTGGGGGAATTAAAAATAGTGAACGTGGCCCGGAAGCCTTCCGGCTTCAGTGCCGAACTGAAAGCTGAAGAGTCTTTCACCAACGATCCCGAGGCAGTGACCTCGATGCAGCAGCGCGGTTTTCTCCCCTTGAAATCGGGCGACATCCTCTCCACCGATGGCGAGACCATCGTGGGGATGAAGGATGGCGTGGAATATGTTCTGCGTTTCGGCGCGGGCACGACCGTCGCTGGCGAGGGGAGCGGGGAGTCGGCGCCCGGATCTGAAAAGGAGCCTGAGAGTGGCGGCGAGACGACCGGCCGATATCTGTTGGTGATGGCTCGGTTCAACGAGACGCTCCTCGGCAAGCCGCAGATCGATCCTCTGCCGGAGGTGCCAGCCGGCCAACCGGCGGCTGACGCTGCTCAAGGGAGCGAGGGCTCTGACAAGCCTGCCGAGGGAGCGGCCGCCGAGGCACTCAAGGCAGCCGATGAGGCGGAGGTCAAGGCTCAGGCCGCGCTTGAGGAGCGGCGGCGTGTGGAACGGGAAAACAGACGCCGGCAGGACGACTACGACGCGCAAGTGAAGGCCGCCCAAAAGCGGGTGCGCGATCTCAACAGCCGGTTTGCCGATTGGTATTACGTCGTTTCAGACAAGGAATACGCCAAGATCCATCTCAACCGAGCGGGCATCGTACAGCCGGTGGGGGCCGAGGCCGCCTCGGGGCCGCCGGCACCACCCGCCGGCGGATTGTGATGCCGGCGATTGTGAAGCGGTCGGCTGCGTTTGATTCCGTCCTTGCACCGCTGGAGTGGGCTCTGTCTATCCGTGGAACTGTCCGTAGAAAAAAGCCATCCATGGCCCTCTGGTTTGAATACAGTCCACGAAGTCGACCGGTGGAAACGCCCCCGCCACGGGGCCGTCTAGCGTTTTCACGGTCGACGGGCATCGCATCCAGCGCTGCTGAACTTTACCCACAGCCTGCTACGATAACGGCCCCGGGCGGCAGCCTCTCGGGGAGAATTGTCCGCATCTCCGGTAGGCACCATGTCTGACATCCTCACTTCTCCGCGGGCATCCCGGTTTGGTCGGGCGGTGGGGTTTCGCGTGGCCGGGATCGGCAGCTACGTTCCCACGCAGGTGGTCACCAACGCCGATCTGGCCAGACTCGGCTGTGATCCGGAGTGGATCGTGGCCCGTACGGGTATTCACGAGCGCCGCCACGCCCCGCCGGGCATGGCCACCAGTGACATGGCGGCCGCTGCCGGCCGGGCAGCTCTCGCTCAGGCCGGGGCCGATCCGGCGCAGGTTGACATGCTGGTCGTGGGTACGTTCACGCCCGACACGACGATCCCCTCGACTGCATGTATCGTCCAGGAGCAGTTGGGGCTCAATGCCCCGGCGATGGACATCACCGCAGCCTGTGCGGGTTTTGTGTATGCGCTGGTGACCGGTGCGCAGTTTGTGGCTTCAGGATCGAGTCGGTCGGCGCTCGTTATCGGGGCCGACACCAATTCGCGATTTGTCGATCCCGAGGACATCACCACCTGGCCGCTGTTTGGCGACGGTGCCGGGGCCGTGCTGCTGGAGCCAACCGGCCCCGTTTCCCCGGGAGAGGAGCGGGGGTTGCTCGCCTATGCGCTCGGCTCTGATGGCCGTGGGGCAGGCATGCTGGTCTGCCCGATGGGCGGATCGCGCCAGCCGGTTTCGGCCGAGGGAATGGCGCAGCGACAGCAGTACATGCGCATGGATGGCAGAGGTGTTTTCAAGTGGGCTATCCGGCTCGCCGAGGAGAATATCCGCGCAGTGGTGGCCCACGCCGGCCTGACGCTGGAAGAGATCGACTGCTTTGTGCTCCATCAGGCCAATGCCCGGATCATTCAGGGTGTTCAAGGCGCGCTCGGACTCTCAGCGGAGAAGTGGGTGATGAACCTCGACCGCTACGGCAATACCTCCAGCGGTTCGATTCCCCTGGCGATGGATGAGGCCTGGCGGGCTGGCCGCATCGGTCCGGGCAGCACCATTGTCGTCTGCGGGTTCGGGGGTGGCTTGGCCTGGGGCAGCGCCGTGTGGAAGCTGTAGCCGGTCGGATGATCCAGCCTCGACTGCAGGTTTTCAGTCGCTCACATTCAGGAGACTTGACGTTCATGGCAGCCCCCGCCGAAACGCGATCCCCCGTCAGGTCCCTCCCTCCCCGCGCCGCCGTGGCTGCGAGCGATACCTGGGATCTCTCCAGCCTGTTTGCCTGCGATGCCGACTGGGAGACGGCCCTCACCGAATGGGAGGGTTTGATTCCAGGTTTTGCTCCGTTTGCCGGCACCCTTGCCTCGGCACCAGAGCGACTGGCCGAATGCCTCGCCTACGATTTGGCCGTTGATCGCGCGGGAGACCGGTTGGGCACCTATGCCCACCTGCGGGCCAGCGAGGATCAAGGGGCGGCCGAGGCGCAGCGGATGGTGGGACGATTTCAGCATGTCTCCACGCTGGCCGGGGAAAAGGCGAGTTTCATCCGGCCGGAGATCATGGCGATCGCCCCCGCCACGCTAGCCTCCTGGCTGGAACTGCCGGTGCTGGCCCCCTACCGGCTCAACCTGGAGCGGTTGGTGCGCACCAGGCCGCATGTGCTCTCAGAGCCGGAGGAGAAGCTCCTGGCGATGCAGGGCACCTTCGCCGGCACGGCGTCGAAGGTCTTTCGCCAGCTGACCGATGCCGATCTGAAGTTTGGCAGCATCACCACCGGCAAGGGGGATGCTGTGGAGCTCTCCAATGCCACCTTCATAACGCTCCTGCACGACACCGATGCAGGCGTGCGGCGCACCGCCTTCCATCAGTATTACGCCCAGTACGAAGCCCACGCCAACACCCTCGCGGCCGCGCTCTCCGGTTCGGTGGAACGTGATGTCTACGCCGCCCGGGTGCGCCATTACCCCAGTGCCGTTGAGGCGGCGCTGTTTGCCGATAACGTGCCGCTAGCGGTGTACGACCAGCTCGTGGCCGCCGTGCGGGGCCATCTCCCTGCGGTGCACCACTACTACGATCTCCGTCGGCGATTGCTCGGGCTCGATACCATCCACCATTACGACTGCTACGTGCCGCTGGTGCCGGAACTGGAGCAGCAGCACTCGTGGGGCGAGAGCGTGAGCCTGATTGTGGAGGCGCTGGCACCGCTCGGAACAGACTACTGCAGCCGACTCAAGCGGGGGCTCTCTGGTCGCTGGTGTGACCGGTATCCCAACGCCGGCAAGCAATCGGGGGCGTTCAGTTCCGGGACCTACGATTCCGATCCCTACATCCTGATGAATTTCCAGGAAGAGGCCATCGAGCACGTGTTCACGCTGGCCCATGAGGCGGGGCACTCGATGCACACCCGCTATTCCGCCGAGGCCCAGCCCTACCAACTTTCCGGCTACACGATCTTTGTCGCCGAGGTCGCCAGCACCTTCAACGAGCAGTTGCTCACGCGGTTGCTGTTGAAGCGGGCCAGTTCGCCGCGGGAGCGGGCCGCGATCCTCACCCGCGAGATCGATGCGGTCCGCAGCACGATCGTGCGGCAGACGATGTTTGCCGAATTCGAGCGGCGCACCCACGCCTCGGCGGAAGCGGGCGAACCGCTCACGCTGGAGCGATTGCGGTCGATCTACCGCGAATTGCTCAATGCCTATTTTGGCCCCGCGTTCGCGATTGACTCGCAACTTGAGCTGGAGTGCCTGCGCATTCCCCACTTCTACAACGCCTTTTATGTCTACAAATATGCCACCGGGCTCTCTGCTGCGATTGCGCTGGCGGAGCGGGTGGCCGAGGGGGGGGAAAGCGAACTGCAGGCCTATCTCCGCTTTCTCCAGGGGGGATGCTCCAAGTGGCCTCTGGAACTGCTGCGCGATGCCGGAGTGGATCTGGAGAGGCCTGAGCCGGTGGCCACGGCGCTGACGCGTTTCAGCCAACTCGTCGCGGAACTGGAGACTGTTTTGGCCGCCGGCTAGCCGTGCCGGGAGCCGAGGGTGCGTTGCGTGGTACACTGAGGGTCCGTGGAAAAATCATCCATGGCCCCTCTGAGTCGAACACAGTCCACTCGGTCGACCGGTGGAAACGCCCCCGCCACGGGGCCGGCTAACGTTTCCGCGGTCGACGGGCATTGCATCCGGCGATGCTGCACTTTACCCACAGCCTGCTAGGGCCGATCGTCCTGCAACGTGCGACGCGGAGCTTTTTGAGTCGATGACAGCCCCCTTTTCTGCCGCGGTTGGCAGCCCGCCGACAGCCGGTCCCTTCAGTGGCTACCGCGTACCAGAGGGCTGCTACGACGAATTGAGCGCCGCCGACGGCCGGCCCCGGGCCCATTGGCAACGGTTGGCCGATCAATTTGCTGCCTGGCATCCGGCCGAACTGAGCGAGCGCTGGGAGCAGGCCCGCAAGCTGATCCGGGACAACGGCGTCACCTACAACGTGCATGATCAGGCGCTCGGGGAGCAGCGGCCGTGGGTGCTCGACCCCATTCCGCTGGTGGTCGCGGCAGCCGAATGGGAGATTCTCTCGCGGGGGATCGCTCAGCGGGCCCGGGTGCTCGATAGCCTCCTGGCCGATCTCTACGGGCCGCAGCATGTGGTTCGCGAAGGGCTGATTCCCCCCGAGATGGTCTTCACGCATCCCGGCTTTCTGCGCGGCTGCCACGGGGTTGTGCCGGCTGGCGGCCGCCGTCTCCATCTCCATGCGGCGGTGGTGGCGCGCAACCGCCAGGGAGACTGGACCGTGCTGGGAGACCGGACCGGCGTGGCCCATGGCCTCGGCTATAGTCTGGAAAATCGGCTGGTGGTATCGCGGTTGCTGCCGGGTCTGTTTGGCGAGTGCCATGTCGAGCGACTGGCCCCCTTTTTCATCGCCCTGCGCAGCATGCTCCAAGGGCTGGCGCCTGGCCGGGAGAATCCCCGCATCGCCCTGCAGAGCCCAGGGCCGACAAGCGCGACCTATTTCGAGGACGCCTACCTGGCCCGCTATCTCGGGTACACGCTGGTCGAAGGTGGCGACCTGACGGTGCGCGACGATCGGGTCAATCTCAAGACGCTCGGCGGCCTGGTGCCGATTGATGTGCTCCTGCGTCGGGTGGCAGACAGGGAGTGCGATCCTCTGGAGCTCGACAGTGCGGCGCTGGCCGGCACGCCAGGATTGGTGCAGGCTGTGCGGCAATCGCGTGTGGCGGTGGCCAACGCGCTGGGCAGCGGGTTGGTGGAATCGGCCGGCTTTGTCGAATTCCTGCCGGCGGTGGCCCGCCGCCTGCTGGGTGAGGAATTATTGCTTCCCTCGCCCCGTTCGTGGTGGTGTGGGCGGCCTGAGAATCTGGCACATGTGCTGGGAATGCTGCCGGAACTGGTGATCGAGCCGTTGGTGCCGCGGCCGGGTGTGAAGCGGTTTGTGCCTTCGCTGCTGGCCGCTGCTGCCCGGGACGAACTGGTGGCCCGCATTCGTGCCCGGCCTGGAGATTGGGTGGGCCGCGAGATGGTCGATCGCTCCGTTGCGCCCTGCTGGGACGGCGAACGGATGACGCCCGCTTCGGTCCTGCTGCGCCTCTTTTCGGTCGCCGCTCCCACTGGCTACGAGGTGATGCGGGGCGGTCTGGCACGGATGTCGGTCGGGCGTTCCAGCGGTGAGGAGTCGCTGCTGTCGGGACAGGGATCGAAGGATGTGTGGGTGCTGTCCTCGGGCCCGGTCGCGCCAGTCTCGCTGTTGCCCCCCCCCGGGCAGCCGCTTACGCTGCGGCGGAGCGGGAACGATCTCCCCAGTCGCGTGGCCGACCATCTGCACTGGCTCGGACGCCACGTCGAACGGGCCGAGGGGGCGGCGCGGCTGCTGCGCACGGTATCGGTGCGGGTGGCCTCGGAGAGCAATCTGGAAACTGCGGCAGCGGTGGCTCTGCTCTTGGGAGCTATGGCTGATCCGCCGCTCCCGAAACTTGAGTGGCTGGAACCGGGCAGGCAGGAGACGCCAGCGGAAATCACGGCGGAGATCGGGGCACTGGTATTTGAAGAGTCGCGGCCGGCGAGCGTCTACGCATCCATTCGCAGCATGTGGCAGATGGCGTCGGTGGTGCGGGATCGGATCTCGATCGATTCCTGGAAAATCCTCTCCCGTGTCCGGCGCGATGGCTTTCCGCGGCCACAGGCGGGGCCTGGCGGCGTGCCGGCGGTCCTTTTGCCGGGAGGCGATCTGGTTTCCCTGCTCGACACGCTGATCCTCGACCTCTCGGCGTTTGCCGGGTTGGGCACGGAGAGCATGACGCGCGGGCCAGGCTGGCGCTTCCTCGACATGGGCAGGCGGGTCGAGCGTGCTTCTGGCCTGATCCAACTGCTACGCAGTTCGCTCAAGCACGTGCGTGCCGACGAGCCGCGGATCGAGGAGATGCTGCTGGAAATTGCCGACAGTTCCATGACCTACCGCAATCGCTATCTCGGCACGCTCGAGGCGGCTCCGCTGATCGATCTGCTCCTCATCGATGAGACCAATCCGCGGAGCATTGGCTTTCAGATTGCGGCCTTGGCCGACCACACAGAACACCTCCCGCACGACGAATCCTCGCCTGTGCTCTCGGAGGAACAGCGTGCCATCATGGCAGCCACATCAATGCTGCGCCTGATCGACGTTCGGGAGTTGGCGGCCCCCGACTCAGATGGAACGCGGAACCAACTCATGCAGGCGCTTTTGCGCCTGGAAGGGTATGTCCGGGTTTTTTCGGAGAGCATCACCCATCGCTACCTTGTCCATGCCACGCCACGCCGGCGGCTGGGCGACATACTTGAATCGAGTGAGAATCGTGTCTGAAGTTATTCCCCAGGTTGTTGTGGTGGGACGCCCCAACGTTGGTAAATCGAGCCTGTTCAACTGGCTCATCGAGAAGCGCATCGCCATCGAGGATCCCAATGCTGGCGTGACGCGCGACCGACTGGTCCAGCGGGTGGAGATGGAGGGACGCGTCTTTGATCTGATCGACACCGGAGGGATGGGATTTGACGATCCCGACGGCCTCGCCGCCAAGATCGATGCCCAGATTGAGTCGGGGCTGTCGGGGGCGGCGCTGGTGATGTTTGTGGTGGAGGTGCGCAACGGCCTTCTGACGGCCGATCTCGAAGTGGCGCAGCGGGTGCGGCGGTTGAATGTCCCGGTTCTGCTGGTGGCCAACAAGGCCGACGACATGAAATACGATCTCTTGGCGCACGAGTTCGACGCCCTCGGCTTCGGCCCACCGGTGATCGTCAGCGTGCGGCAAAACCGCAACCGGGGACTGCTTGTCGAGGCGATCACGGAGCGGCTGCCTGAGCCCTGGCCGGAGGAGCAGGAGGGAGCGGCGCTGCCGGAAATGAAGGTGGCAATCGTGGGGCGGCGCAACGTGGGCAAGAGCACGTTCGTCAATGCCCTTGCCCAGACGGAGCGCTGCATCACCAGCCCCGTGGCTGGCACCACGCGGGACAGCGTCGACGTGCGGTTTGAAACCGACGGCCATGCCTTTCTGGCGATCGACACGCCGGGACTCAGACGCACCAAGAGCCGCAAGAGTGATCTCGACTTCTACTCCACCCACCGGGCCCAGCGCAGTGTGCGGCGGGCCGATGTTGTGCTCCTGTTCTTCGATGCCTCCGAGCCGGTGGGACGCGTTGACAAACAGTTGGCCGACACCGTGATGGAGGGGTCGAAGCCGGTGGTTTTTGTGGTCAACAAGTGGGATCTTTATGCAGGGGATGTGGAGCGGCAGGAGTGGGTGCAATATCTGCGCGACACCTTCCGCACGATGCCGTGGGCCCCGGTGGAATTCGCCACGGCCAAAAGCGGGCGCAATGTGAAGGCGGTGATCGACACGGCACAGCGACTGTTCCGCCAGAGCAGTTCCCGGGTTCCCACCGCCAGGCTCAACACGATCATTCGGGCGGCCGTCGATGCCAACCCGCCGCCGCCCGACTCGCGGGGGCGCTCTGTGCGCATCTACTACGCCACCCAGGTGGAAACCAATCCGCCCACCATTGTGCTCTCCACGAGCGCGGCGCGGAGCCTGACGGAGCCCTACAAGCGATATCTGATCGGCGTGCTGCGCAAGCAAACTCCGTTTCGCGAGGTGCCGATCAGGCTGCTGGTCCGCGGCCGCACCGCGGAAGAAAAAGAAGAGGAATGAGGCGGCATTGGCGGGGTTTCTGATGCCAGTCGCCCCCGTCTCAGGCGGGAGTCGCCCCGGGGATTTGCCCAGTCCGGGCCGGGGAGGGTAGGCTCCAAGGATTCCGGTCTTCGTTTTCCTGCATGGAGTTTCCTCTGCGATGAGCCCACTCGATTCGTTTGTGCCCGCTGGCAGCCAGTTCTCCCGTCGTGACGCCCTCAAGCTGGCCGGTGGTGTGGCCGGAACGCTCTCTGCCATGTCGGCTGTGCATGGGCAGTCGCCGTCGAGCGACGTGATCCGGATCGGCGTGATTGGGTGTGGCGGCCGGGGCACGGGAGCGCTGCAGCAGGCGCTGTCGGTGCCGGGATCGAACGTCAAAGTGACTGCCGCAGCCGACGCCTTCGGCGACAGGATCGAGGGGGCGCTGAAGGCGGTGGAGTCGATGAAGGACAAGATCGACTGCCCGGAGGAGCGGCAGTTCAAGGGGCTCGACGGCTACCAGAAGGTGTTTGATCACTGCGATCTGGTGATCCTCGCCACGCCCCCCGGTTTTCGTCCCTTCCATTTCGAGGCGGCGGTAAAAGCTGGCAAGCACGTCTTCATGGAGAAGCCGGTCTGCGTTGACAGCTTCGGCGCCCGATTGGTCCTCGCGGCCGCCAAGATGGCTGACGAGAAGAAGCTCAAAGTGGTCGTCGGCCTGCAGCGCCGCTACGAGAACAAGTATCGGGAGACTCTGGCCCGCGTCCGCGAGGGGCTCGCTGGCGACATCATCGGCGGCCAGGTCTACTGGAATGGCGGCGGCATCTGGTATCGCCCGCGCACGCCCGACATGACCGAGATGCAGTTCCAGGTCAACAACTGGTACCACTTCAACTGGCTCAGCGGTGACCATATCTGCGAGCAGCATGTTCACAACATCGACATCGCCAACTGGTTTCTCGACTCCGTGCCCGAAACCGCCTATGGCACCGGCGGCAAGCAGCAGCGCATTCCCGGGCAGCCGGGCGAAATTTACGATCATCATTGCGTCAACTTCACCTATCCCGGTGGCGTGCGGATCGCCAGCCAGTGCCGGCAGTTTCCCGGTGGCGACGGCCGCGTGGCCGAGGAATTCCAGGGCACAAAGGGCTTCGTGAAGATCGGTGAGATCACCGATCATTCCGGCAAGGTGCTGTGGAAGTTCGAGGGGGACAATCCCAACCCCTATCAGGTGGAGCACGACGAACTCCACGATGCGATCCGCACCGACAGGCCACTCAACAACGCCTACTACGGCGCCACGTCGAGCTTCTCCTCCGTGCTGGCCCGAAATGCCACCTACAGCGGCAAGCAATGGAGCTATAAGCAGGCGCTCGAGCTTGAGAACAGGACCATGCCTGTCGATCCGACATGGGAAACCAATCCGCCGGTCATGCCCGACAAGGAGGGCAACTACAAGCTCCCCATGCCGGCCGACTACAAGCTGGCCTGAGCCATGACCAGCAGAGTGCCACCGGCGGGCGGAACCGGCATGACCGTCGGCGTTCCCAAGGAAACCAAGCGGGACGAATATCGGGTATCGATGCTGCCGGTGGGCGTCGAGGAACTGGTCCGCGCCGGCCACAGGGTGCTCGTGCAGCGGGGGGCAGGCGTGGGCTCCGGGCTGCCCGATGAGGCCTATGCTGCCTGCGGGGCCCGGTTGGTCGACACCGCAGCCGAGGTGTTCGCCGAGTCAGACTTGGTGGTGAAGGTCAAGGAACCGCAGCCCCCCGAACTGTCCCTGCTGCGCCCCGGGCAGATCCTGTTTACTTATTTCCATTTCGCTGCCGACCGGGCGCTCACCGAGGGATTTCTGGCCAGCGGTGCCACGGCCGTGGCCTATGAAACGCTGCGCGATGCGCAGGGAAGGCTGCCGCTGCTGGTGCCGATGAGCGAGGTGGCGGGGCGGATGAGCATCCAGGAGGGGGCCAAGTATCTGGAGAAGCCGCAGATGGGGCGGGGGATTCTCCTCGGCGGAGTGCCGGGGGTGGCACCGGCCCATGTGACGGTGCTCGGGGCCGGCACGGTGGGGGCGAATGCTGCCAAGGTGGCCGCCGGATTCGGAGCCAATGTGGGCCTCCTCGACACCAGCCTCGAGCGGCTCCGCTATCTCGATGATGTCACGCCCCCCAATGTCGACTGCCTCTTTTCCGACCGGCACACGATCCGCGAGCAGATCGCCCGGGCCGACCTCGTGATCGGCAGTGTGCTCATTCCCGGGGCGCGGGCCCCGCATCTGATCGAACGGGAAGATCTCAAGATCATGAAGCCGGGCGCCGTGATCATTGATGTGGCGATCGATCAGGGGGGCTGTGTGGCAACCAGTCGGCCCACCACCCATGCCGCCCCCACATTCGTTGTGGATGATGTCGTTCACTACTGCGTCACCAACATGCCCGGCGCCGTCGGCCGCACCAGCACCTACGCTCTGTGCAATGCGACGCTGCCGTATGTACTGCAACTGGCAGCAGAGGGGCTCGAGGCGGCCGCACGCCGCACCCCTGCCATTCTTTCGGCGGTGAATATCTACCGCGGCACGCTCGTCTATCGGGCTGTCGCCGACGCCTTCGGGCTGCCCTGCGGCGTGCTGCCGTTTGCGGGCTGAAAACAATCCCTGTTTCCCGGAGTCGGCAGTCATGGCGGCAGAAGCGACGAACGTGCCTGAGGCTCTGCGCTGGATGGGCGACGCCGGAGGGCATCTGGAGCTGTTGGATCAGACCCGTCTGCCGCTGGAGCAGGAGTGGCTGGCCTGCCAGAATGTGGATCTGTTGATCGGAGCGATCAAGCGACTGTCCGTGCGGGGAGCCCCTGCCATCGGCATCGCCGGCGCGTATGGAGTGGTGCTGGCCGCCGGCGAGGCAGCCCAGCAACGGCTCTCCCCTGCAGCGGCCAAGGCACATCTGCTCGCCAGAGCGGAGCAGCTCGCCGACGCCCGTCCGACAGCGGTCAATCTGCGCTGGGCGGTGGAGCGGGTGCTGGCGGCAGGCGCCCCAGAATATTCCACCGAAACATTGCTGGCCGAGGCCCGCGAGATCCACGAGGAGGATCGGCGGCTCTGCGCGACAATAGGCACTCATGGCGCGGCGATCCTGCCCGCTGGCGACGTGCTCACGCACTGCAACACCGGGGCGCTGGCCACTGGCGGCATCGGCACAGCGCTCGGCGTCATCACCACCGCTTGGCGGCAGGGGAGGCGATTTCGGGTGTTTGCCGATGAAACCCGCCCGCTGTTTCAGGGCTCCCGGCTGACCGCCTGGGAACTGGTGCAAGCGGGGATTCCCGTCACCGTGCTGGCAGATGGTGCCGCCGCCCATCTGCTCTCCACCGGCCGCATCGGCGCCTGCATCGTGGGGGCCGACAGAATTACCGCCAATGGCGATGTGGCCAACAAGATCGGCACCTATGGCCTGGCCCTGCTGGCCGCGGCGCATGGCGTGCCCTTTTTTGTGGCCGCCCCGTCGAGCACGTTTGACCTCACGCTGGCCACCGGCGCCGGCATTCCGATCGAACAGCGGGGCGCAGCCGAGGTGCTCGAGCCGCTGGGGGTGCGGGTGGCTCCCAAGGGGGCGGAGGCGTTCAATCCGGCGTTTGACGTCACCCCCGCGCGGCTGATCCGGGCGATCATCACCGAGCATGGGGTGATCGATCCGGTCACTCCCGAGCAGGTGGCCCGGCTGGTGC
>Ga0164295_10003892_pt1 | contig 11897 bp, 12 predicted proteins | sample GEODES006metaG_FD_111798 | JGI IMG/M metagenome (GOLD analysis project Ga0164295, IMG submission 111798) | Oligotrophic lake water microbial communities from Sparkling Lake, Wisconsin, USA - GEODES006 metaG | ecosystem: Environmental > Aquatic > Freshwater > Lake | place: USA: Sparkling Lake...
CGCTTTGAGCCGAAAGATGGTGTGGGGGCTTTTTTAGATCCTGAGGGGATCTGAATTTGGTGGCGCTTCACGGATTCGAACCGCGGACCTGTGGATTATGATGAAAAATCTTTATAAAAAATCTATATAAATCAATTACTTATTTTAGGTGTGTAGCAAAGTGTGTAGTTAGGTAATTGGTAAACGCTGGGCATAGAAAAATTAAAGTTATTCACTTTGGTTGGCAACCAACCAAATACGCTTGAGTGGAATTTCAGCTTGAATGCTTTGATCAAGTCGATCGTAGTTAATTAAGAGCTGTTCAATTAAGTCATTCTGATTCCAAAGTCGAACTTTGAAGAACTTGGCGGCCTCCTCTTTGTTGACTGATTGCTTGAAGTCCGACCAAGACACAAATAACCCATAGTCAGCTTGCACCCCTTGCATTGCACCGATTAAATGAGTGAATTCAGGGTGATCAGCAGGCGTATCTCCTGATTTGACCTGCACACAGATTTTGGGATTCATAAAACCAAAAGCACCACTACCCGCCAGAATGTCAACGCCTTTATCAGGCCCCTCAGGACTTAGGTAAGTTGTAAATCCCTGAGCACGAAGAATAGCATCAACCAGTCTAGCCATACCGTGACCTTTGAATTTACGAATGATCAGCTTGGCAATGGAATCCCTTGCAAGCACTTCCAGATCTACTTCAGCTTCATCGTTGATAGCTTCAGCTGCCAGATTCTGCGAATTGGATGTCGATGTCGCAGCAGTTGTTCGACTGTTAGTTACAGTTGCAGACTGCCAATTATTTGCAGCCATCGCACGAACACGAGCTTCGGCTTCGTTTCTCCTAATTTCACAAACCGTAAGAAAAGCACCAAATGAATACAGAATATCTTGATCAAAGTTACTACGAGGAATCTCTGTATTCAACCATTCCACTTCGCGATAGTGCCTGTAATCAACTGGTGCAGTAGCGTCAAATTTACAAACACTAACAACTTTCCCAATGGCAATAGTCGACTGCCTTTTGCGAGGCATAACCACCCAATCACCTTCGCCGATGCCAAGTAAGAAAGCCCAGACTTGACCAGACCAATTACCTACTCTACGAACTGGTTCATTGGGGTAATACTGAGTTAGCCGTAAGCGAATTCCGTCATAGTCGGCAATTGAAGTCATATCCGTAGCTGTTAGATCACCCCAAGTTAAAAACACTCGGTTATCTTCAATGAATTTTGCTTCGTGCTCTCCGTGACTACCACCTCTTACAAGCCATAACGCCATTTTTATCTCCTGATTTTTCTATTCAACTTGATTATGAAGCCTTAAAGTTAGATCTTTGCTTAGCAAAGTGGTTACCAAACGTCATCGTCATCTGCATCAAATCCAAACTTGTTTTGCTTGCGATCGTTAAACACCGACCCCAATCCAGTTGCAGTACTTCCCATACGTGTACTGCCATCAGTACTGAAATCACCCATTTGCGTAAAAACTGAGCCGTCGCTCCCTACAGTAGTTGACCCCATTTTTGTGTATATCGTGCCGTCACACGCTATGCTGGTTGTGTCAGACACCTTTTGAATCGTTTCACCTGTATCTGATACAGCGAACTTACCAAAGATATTCCAAAAAGACATTTGAACTCCTATCAAGAACAACAGGATTTTGTGGAACTTCCACTCTTCAACAACAACCTTAGCTCCTCGTGCTTTACTTCAATATGTTGGTAAAAAACTTTAAGGTGCAGTTCTTTGTGATCTAGTGCCTCCCATACTTCAATTGGTAAAGCATCACTTAGGTTGCGATTCCAAACCTCAACAAACTGCAGTAAAACTGGATAGTAATTTCTTGTTTCTTCGTCAGCAAGCCAATAGTTCTTTCTAAAGCAATTCAACATTTCTTCGTATAGAGGAAATAAGTCATTTTCAAATTTTTGATCGTCATATTCGAGAAGCTTCTTAAAACGGGGCCATTTTCCAGTGGTAATGGCTTGTTTTTTTTCAGGCTCAAGAGATTCGGTCTTTGAACACAGCAAAGCCCACTGCTCTTGAGCCGAACTTTGGATAGTCACCCTCAGTTGTGCATTTTGTTGAATCGTATTTCGGATTCCCAGAAGTGGGGAATAAAACAAGCTAAGTTGATTCTCAATGTACTTAAGTTGTCGTTGAGTTTGCTCTCGCCTAGCAGCTAGCCTCGCGCCGATGATGACACCCAAAAGACCAGCTAGTGCAGTTAAGGCTGGAGCAAAGAATAGTTGATAACTATCAATCATTTCAAGTTACCTCTGCCCAATCCTCACCCAACGCCTGCACCTGCTGCAAGACCAATTCCACAGCACCGTCCTGCTCGTCCGGCGGGTACTTGTACTTTCGCAAAATACGTCTAACCATCAGCCTTAAACTGGCTCTTACACTCTCGCGCTCATTCCAATCCACCTTAATGTTCTGCCTTAGGTTTTCAGTAAGTTCGTGCGCGATTTTCTTAAGTGTCTCGTCGTTCATCTCACGAACTGCAGACTCATTGTTTGCCAATGCATCATAAAACTTAACCTCATCATCCGTTAGGCCTAATTGATCTCCACGACCTGCAGCTTCGCGAAACTTCTTAGCCATCTCAATCAACTCTTCCATTACCTGTGCCGTTTCAATTGCACGGTTTTGGTAACGCAGGATTACGCTGGTCAACATATCGCTGAATTTCTTTTCTTGCGTTACGTTTGTCTTAAATCTGCTCTTAATCTCTCCGTGCAGCAGTCGTTCAAGTAGTTCAACGGCTAAGTTACGTTCAGGCAAGTTTTTAACCTGCGCAAGAAACTCATCGTCAAGAAGGCCAATGTTAGGCTTATCTAGGCCAACAGCATCAAAAATATCTACCACGCTGTCAGATACAACAGCTGAGCTGATGATCTGCCTTATCGCAAAGTCCTTCTGTTCATCGCTCTTACGCTGTGCTGTTAGTTCACGCTTAGTAAGTAAAACTTTTACACCTTGCATAAACGCCACTTCTTCGCGTACAGACTTAGCCTCATCCAATGTGCAGCAGAGGGAGAATGCTTTGCTCATTGCAACTGCGGTGTCAGCAAAGCGTTTTTTACCTTCCTTAATGCCTAATATGTGGTTAGCTGCACCGGATAGCGTTTTATGACCACCAGTCATAAAGTCGCTGTAATCAAATCCGTGCAACATACCTCGTAGTACGTCTAATTTTTCCGCTAGCACGCTATAAGCTTCGTGCGCATCTACTGTGGTTTTTCCCCTGCCTTTGCTGCCCGTGTATTCCTTCATCGCAGCTTTAAGCTCGTTACCAATACCAATATAGTCAACGACCAAGCCACCTTGCTTGTCTTTAAACACTCGGTTAACCCTAGCAATTGCTTGCATCAGGTTGTGCCCCTTCATTGGCTTGTCAACATAGAGCGTGTGCACACAAGGAGCATCAAAACCTGTTAGCCACATATCACGAACTATTACGATCTGCAGTTCGTCACTTGGGTCTTTAAATCGTTTTTCTAATCGCTTCTTAGTCTTGCCGTCATAGATGTGCGGCCTCAGCAATGCCTTATCACTGGCAGAACCTGTCATCACAATCTTGATTTGACCTTTTTCAGGATCATCACTGTGCCATTCAGGTTTAAGCTTTTTGATTTCGTTATACAAATGAACGCAAATATCGCGACTCATTCCAACAATCATCGCCTTGCCTGGCATTGCAGCATTTCGTTCTGCAAAATGCTCAACAATGTCTGCAGCAACACTAGCTATTCGCGGTGCAGCCCCAACAATCTTTTCAAGTGCTGCCCATCGGCTCTTTAGTTTGGCCTGCGCACTGTCTTCCTCATCCTCAGCAAGCTCATCAACTTCTGCATCTATCTTTGGCAGGGCCTCTTCTTTAATTCTTAACTTAGCTAGCCTTGACTCGTAGTAGATCGCAACAGTTGCACCATCTTCTTTGGCCTGTTGCATATCGTAAATATGGATGTAGTCACCAAATACAGCTCGTGTGTCTCGGTCTTCGCTACTAACAGGTGTTCCAGTAAAGGCTACAAAGGTTGCATTAGGTAGCGCATCACGCAAATGCTGCGCATAGCCTGCCTGATAACGCTCTTCTCCAGCCTTGCCTTTTAACTTGGCATCAAACCCGTATTGCGTCCTGTGTGCCTCATCTGCAATAACCACGATATTGCTGCGGTCGGACAAGACAGGATACGTGTCTTCATCTTCACCAAGCATAAATTTTTGTATGGTTGCAAAGACGATACCGCCAGAGGGTCGATTGCCTAACTTTGCTCTTAGGTCTTGCCTTGTTGTTGCCTGAACAGGCTGCTCACGTAGCAGGTCTTGAGACAGGCTGAAAACACCAAAAAGCTGACCATCTAAGTCATTGCGATCAGTGATTACAAGTATTGTTGGATTTTCCATTGCAGCGTCTTGCATCACACGTGCTGCGAAACAGGTCATAGTTATGCTCTTGCCACTGCCCTGCGTATGCCAAACCACGCCGCCTTTGTGTGAGCCATTCGGTCGAGACGCAATGACAACTTGATTTATTGCAGACCGTACAGCGTGAAACTGGTGATAGCCTGCAATTTTCTTAACTAACTTACCATCATCTTCAAACAGCACAAAGTAACGTAGGTAGTCTAGGAAGTACTCAGGCGCTAGTAACCCTCGGACCAATGTTTGAAGTTCTTGAAATTGGCCGAGTGGGTCTAGGGTATTGCCGTCAATAGTGCGCCAAGCCATAAAACGCTCACTATCGGCAGAAAGCGATCCTAGTAATGCCTCCGTACCGTCACTGATGACTAATACCTCGTTGTATTGGAATACATCAGGTATCTGCTCTTTGTAAGTCTGTATCTGGTCGTAGGCTTTCCAGACATCTGCGTTTTCATCGGCGGGGTTTTTAAGCTCGATTAATACCAACGGTAAGCCGTTAACAAAAAGAATAATGTCAGGCCTACGTGTATGTCTTGGGCCTTTGATAGAAAACTGGTTAACAGCCAACCATTCGTTATTGGCAGGAGTTACCCAGTCAACTAGTCTTACAAAGTCGCCTCTGGTCTCACCGTCAAGTTGATATTGCACAGGTACACCCGTGACCAGCAACTTGTGAAAATGTCGATTGGCTAAAAGCAGCGCTGGAATTCCTAGGTCTTGAACTTGCTTGATTGCATCTTCACGGGCAACGGTAGGTATTGTGGGATTTAAACGATTGACCGCAGCGCGAACACGATCAGGCAAATAGGTTTGCACATAATTGGCACGCTCAGGAGTCAATCCATCAACGGCAATTTCAGGACCGCTAAATAACGTATAGCCAACGTCACTCAGCCAGCTTAATGCCTCTTGTTCAAGTTGGTCTTCGGTCATAGTTAGGCCGTTGTCTTTTCTAGTTCTGCTTCAGCGTCAGTAATACGCAGCTGCCCCGAAATTAAACGTGGCAACAAGGTGTCACGTAGGCCAGATATAACATTGATGTTTTGGGTATTAGCCTCTATGCGATCTTCAATTACAGATGAATAATTTTCATAAATCTGCAATATTTCCAACAGAGGGAAGAGAAATTTAAAATTTTTCAGATTGTCGATCGTCACTTGAGGTTGTGCTGACCCCGTAACAAATGGCGCTAGATCAGCCGATAAGATGCACCCCTTTAAATAGCCAAAAGGAATTTCAGATCTTGGGCCACTTTCCAAAACTAGCGAATTATTTGTTACAAAAGATTTGGGAACAGTTTGATTAAATTTTCCAGATGCAGCGCCACGGCAAGAAACCAAAACTTGCCTACTTTCATACAAATATTTGTCAATAAATCCTATTTGACCATTACCACCGTATACGGGATAGCCAAATTCAAGAAGGTTATTAGTAGGCAAATTTTTCCCATATGAAATTTTTACTTTTTCACTAAGAAATTTCACTTGCCAACCTCTCGGCACCACTCCCAACTCAGTTTCTTGAAATGCATCAGGAAAAAATGCAGCAGTAGCTTCATCCATTCCCTCAGGTAGCTTTCCTTCAGACTTTGCACGTACAGGGTCAAAATCCACAAACCAAGACTTGAATAATGCTTGAGCTATAGCTTCTAGCGTGACATTGGTTTCGTGAAGGAGTGTGATGCGTTCGTCGAGCGCATTTAAAAACTTTGTTATTTCATTTCGAGTTTCCGAAGGCGGACAAAGGAAACAGAAGTCCTCTATCGCATCCTTTGTAATCATCCGTACAGTAGTTCCCTTGGAACAATCAATAATTCTGCGTCGATATTCTTTTCCGCGAAGTAGCCAGTATAAAAATTGATTTTCAAGATCGGAAGTATTTGTAACCTTGTAAAGATTTGTACCCACAACTATGTCATCGCTGGGCAAATCTTTTGGAACAAGCGCTGGACAGCCGAGGATCGGTAAGTTATCCGATTGCTGACGTGTTGCGATAACCATATCACCAGCCGACACTCGATGAGTAGAAGGCAATTCACCTCTGTAACGCCTTATTCCGTCTTTCAAAAAACGTTCAGAGTGTGAAACGACCCCCATTCCTAGAAGCACTGCACCATTTAAACCAAGGAATTCCCCTTTATAGGCAAAACCGCCCTTTAAACTAATCAAATCACCCAAGCGAACAAGCGGCCACTCAAAACTCATAGCCAAGGCTCCCGAGTTTTTGCTTAATCACTGCATCAAGCTCAGAGCCTTTAGCCATCTGCTCACCTAACTTTTCAGTCAATTTCTGCATCTTGTCTGCAAATGCTTCGTGATCCTCCTCAACTTCTTCAGCACCAACATAGCGCCCCGGAGTGAGTACGTGTCCGTGTGTGGCAATCTCAGCTAAGCTAACGCTACGGCAATAACCTGCTTCATCTTCATACACGCCTGTTTCACCGCGCCAAGCTGCAACAGTCTGCTCAATCCTTGCAATTACTTCATCTGTAAATTCAGCCTGAACACGGCTAATCATCGAACCCAACTTGCGAGCGTCAATAAAAAGTACTTGGCCTTTCCGTTCTTTTTTCTGCTTTACTAAAAACCACAAGCAAGCTGGTATCTGCGTATTAAAGAATAGCTGACTAGGTAGCGCAATCATTACTTCTACTACATCTGAATCGACCATCGCAGCACGAATAACGCCTTCGTTATTTTGACTACTGCTCATACTACCGTTAGCCAAAACTATGCCCGCCCGACCAGTGGGTTTTAAGTGATGCAGCATATGCTGCAGCCAAGCATAGTTTGCGTTACCTTGAGGTGGGTCGCCATAGACCCAGCGTGCATCACCCGTCAAGCTAGCGTGCCACCAATCACTGATGTTGAATGGTGGATTAGCAAGGATGAAGTCAGCACGCAAGTCAGGATGCTGATTTTTGGTAAAAGTGTCGTCAGGTTCACGACCTAAATTGAAGTCAATCCCCCTAATTGCCAAGTTCATCGCAGCTAACCGCCAAGTCGTCGGGTTGGCTTCTTGTCCATAGATCGCTACATCACCTAACTTGCCACCGTGTGCCTCAATAAATTTTTCACTTTGCACAAACATTCCACCTGATCCACAGCAAGGGTCATAGACCTTGCCTGAATGCGGAGACAGCACGGCTACCAGTGTTTTAACGATGCTTGCGGGTGTGTAGAACTGACCACCACGTTTTCCCTCTGCATTAGCAAACATTCCAAGGAAGTACTCGTATACCTGCCCTAATATGTCACGGGCAGTGCTTGGGTTATCTCCAAAACCAATGGTTGATATCAAATCAACCAACTCACCTAGCTTGCCATCGGGCAGCTGAGCTCTTGCATAGCGCTTGTCAAGAATGCCTTTTAATTTAGGGTTTTCTATTTCTATGACAGTTAGCGCATCATCAATGCGTTTACCAATGTCAGGACTTTTGGCAGCAGCTCGTAATGCTTCCCAACGTGCTGATTCAGGTACCCAGAAAACATTAGTAGCTGTGTAATAGTCTCGCAGCTCTAATTCTTTTGCTAGCTCAGCATCACTAGCTTCACCAAAGTAGTACTCATCCTTGGGTTCTCGTAGTCGCTGTTTAAGTTCAAGCTGCCTAGCTAAAAATGTATCGCTGATGTATTTGACAAAGATCAGGCCAAGAACTAAGTGCTTGTATTCAGCAGCATCTAGGTTGACACGCAGCTTGTCTGCGGTTGCCCAAAGTGTTTTTTTGATGTCATCAATCATTGTTATGTTCTTTTAGCTGTAGTTCCGAGGCGACCGTGAGCAGCAGACTTTTTTGCCAAGGGCTGAGGTCGAGATTTCGGCTGCGTTTTGTTACCCTGCACATATTCGCGCATAAAAGAGCGCAAGACCTGCGCTGCTGGCACATCGTTATCACGACAAAGGTTGACGAACTTCTCCCGTAGTTCAGGCTCAACCCTAATACGCATACCTGCATCTTTCATCGCCACTCCCGCTTATGGACACACAATGTGTATCCAAAGTCTATCAGGTTCTATGCTTAGTCAGTGTCTTTTTTAGCCTGAAATGGGAATGCCGTACTGACTTACTTCTGGATCACAACCTTGTATGAAATTAATCGTAACAACAACAACGTACTCGTCATCTAAATACAAATAGGTGGCGTGCCAGAGCTTATGGCCATTTCTTTCAAAATTTTCTGTTGCAACATATTTCATCGTGGGCATTGGCGATAGCCATACCTGCTCAAATGCATCTTCGAGATCATTCACTATAGTTTCTGTGATTTCGAAAGATGAATTTTTTATCTGTGCATACAAATCATCTAGTTCTTGAAGTTGACTTGTTGTTAGTCTTTGATTAATTTCCAAAGCTGCTTGTTTAAAAGCTTGATTCAATGAAGCCAAATAATTAAACAATGTCATATGAAGTTTTCCTTTTTTAAAAAAGAACTTACCTTGTGCTTGTAGCTTAATTTTTTATGGGTTAGCTAGAGAATTAATGTTTCGTTGGCATCAAACAGCGGACTCCATTGCTTGGATGTCACAGCTTCTTCTAAGCGTTGCCTCTGAACAGTACGCCAAACAATCGGCTCTCTATTGGGTAGAACTGAGGGAAAAGTACCCACTGCTGCGTTTCCAATCAAATTGTTAGCTCTGCCCAACATTCTTGAAACAGCCACTTTCATACCATTTATCCGCTTTGCAGCACGCTCTGCATTATCAGTAGGTGCAGGCATACAAGTCTTCACCAAACGAAGCTCCTTGCCAATTTGGTAAAGGCTTTTGCTACCCTGTACCTGACCTATCTTTTGAACTTCTCTGCCATCGCGTGACTGTTCGTAAACTCGCCACACAGCATAGGCAGATTCAATTACGTCCTGCCGAATACCAACTAGCTTTGCCAGCTTACGTTGTGCAGTGCTAACACGTTCTATCTCGCGATCTGGATGTGAACGGATCAAAGTGCGTATTTGGCTAATAATCGCACGTTCAGTCATATTGATTGGAATTTCAAGCAATAAGTGTCGATCAACAGGCTTGCTCAATTGCAGATTGTTTGGAGCTAGCTGTCGTACCGCAGGTAGGGCCACCTGTTCACTAAAAAGATTTATGCCACGGCGCTCCCACCATTGCTCAAATGTCATTTCGTAGACCTTGCCAAAGTCTCTGTACATCTCACGCAACCTAGGGTCATCTGCAATGCCGTTGCGCTGGCATACCCACCAATAGTCCTTGCTAAGCCTCAAGTATGCCCACCACCAGAAGTAAGGGCTTCGCTGAGCGTCACCTAGAAGCAGCCCATCGCGCCTGTAGCGAAATCGCCGCATTCCTTTGAAGAGTAGTTCGTCGTTGTCTGTTTCCATTCGATCATTTTACCGTTAACACTTAAATCAAGGAAAGGCACGTTAACTGATATCTGCGGATAATTTAAGTTGTGGATGACGGGCAAACGAACTGCCAGATGTCTACTAATATATTAATTAATTTCTAAAAAAGAAAGGTATCGAAATGTATCGCGTAACACTTGAATTTATCAAAGCGCGAGAAAAATCTGCAGTATTCGGGCGGCCGATTTGAAGTTCTGATTGACCAAGAAAAAATGCTTTTTATAGAGTTGCCTGATCTAAGGACGTCCTTGCTTTTTGGATTAACCCTTTAATCAAATTGAAAATTAGAAGGAAAAAAATGACTTTAAAAGAAAATATTCAAGCGTATGTCAATAGATTGCGTATGGAAGAAAATGAACATAACAGAAGGATGAACTTGGTTGAAGAAAAACTACCTTTGGTAGTTTTATTATTAGAAGAAGATGAAATTACCGATCCTGAACAAGTTAGATATTGGTTTGAAGGCACTTCATCTTGGGTATATTATCGCGATGGTGAAAATCCTATTGAATATGAGTTTTTGAATGGATTTGCAGACTTGGCTTATAAAAGCAGCAGCGGAAGAAGCTATAGTAAATCCGCAATAGTGGTCGAAGGCGTGGCCTCAGATAATAAAGAAGCAGGCGCATTACTTGCAAAAACTACGATGAAATTTAGCGACATTTTTTATATAGAAAAAATAGAACAAATCTATACGGGAGCGAAGCTGGATTACATTGTTGAAGAACTGCTTAGCGCCGAAATACTTTCAAAACAACTTATTGATAAGGTTTGGGAAGGCTACGAACTTATGCGAGAAGAGTTGATTGATATGAATCTTACTCCAGCAATGGTTTCGGAATTCACTGATAAATTTAGATTTTCTAGTGATGGTGAGAATATTTTAATAAATGCGGCTCTCTGCGAACTTAATAAATTGCGTTTATAAAAAAATTTAAACAGTTAAGAAATACATATGCCAATTAAAAAAACCCCAAATCAACTAATTTTTACAGTAGTTGAAGATGATGCCGTAATCAATATTTTTACAAGAAGTAAAAAAGAACACTTCACGTGCTCTATGCCCAAGTTGTTTGATTATTTAGAATTTTGTATTGGTGATACCTACCAATACTACCAAGTTCATTTAACGACATATCCAAATGTTGCAGTTCACATTACTGGAGAAATAACAAGAATTCAAGCAAATAAAGCCCAACTTCGTGCGGCAATTATGAAACAACTAGAAGAATTACACGATTCAGGAACTATCAAGCGTTGAGTATGTTGTCTTACTCAATTCAGTGCTATGCCAACTCAACAGCATTGCGTTTCATATCGTCGTTGACATCAATATACTTTTGCGTCACTGCAATGCTGCGGTGACCCGCCAAGCTGGCTAACACGCGAACACTGATGCCTTTACTGGCCAAGTTGGTGATGAATGTTCTTCGTCCACTATGGCTGCTGGCGCCTGAAATACCTGCTGCGCGGTAAAGCCAGAAGAGATGCTGTGTAAGTACATTGGCCGTGAATGCGCGACGGCCTGCTGTGACGAACAAGGGATGAGCGGGATTGGCTGGCTGCCGCAGGTCCAAGTAGGCTTGCAGCTCGATTTGCAGGCGCTGTGGCAAAAAAACCGTGCGTGGTTGGCGACCTTTGGTCTGTTCAGCAGATAAACGCACTTCGGTTTTGACACGCCCATCTGCTGTCATTACATCGGCAATGGTCAAACTGGCAATCTCTCCAACACGCATACCAGCGTGAAAGCCGAACGCAAGGATCAACCGATTTCGCAAGGCATATTTGCGCTGTGCGACAAAGTCCAACAGATGTTCAAGTTCTGTTGGTGTAAGTGATTTAGCTTGTGCCATTTGTATTTTCCTTTTGGGTAATAAATTAGTTCAATTAAGTATGTTTTCTTTTACGAAAATGGTCGACCGCAGTGTGGGATAAATGCGGCACGAAAATCTTCAATGAAATCAACAAGGTAAAGAAAAGCACACTTTTCTTTGGTGTTTGTATTTATCTAATTTTTTAATAAGTCAATCTTTAAGCTGTGTTTTGATGGTCCAGTTGCCCTAGCATTACTAAGGCGCAGATCAGTGCTTGTAGGGCTGATTTGA
>Ga0164295_10003893_pt1 | contig 11895 bp, 6 predicted proteins | sample GEODES006metaG_FD_111798 | JGI IMG/M metagenome (GOLD analysis project Ga0164295, IMG submission 111798) | Oligotrophic lake water microbial communities from Sparkling Lake, Wisconsin, USA - GEODES006 metaG | ecosystem: Environmental > Aquatic > Freshwater > Lake | place: USA: Sparkling Lake...
CCTTCCCCCATACCCTTCCCCCATCACCCCTCCCCCATACCCTTCCCCCATCACCCCTCCAATCTCTCACCCCCCTTTCCCTTCTCACCCCTCTGACGCGCACCTCGCCCCCTCGCCCCTTGGCCAATCTCGGCCTCTATCTCGGCCTCTATCTCGGCCTCTATCTCGGCCTCGCAGATCCAAATGATGCTGCAGGCAACTGACGAGATGCCCATGAATTTCGGATTCTCGTCCAAGGGCAACACGTCCGACCCCGCGGGCATGTACGCGTGCATAGAGGCGGGCGCGGCAGGCTTCAAGCTCCACGAAGATTGGGGCACCACGCCGTCGTCCATTGACGCATGCCTCACCTTCGCTGAGCAGCACGACGTCGCTGTCACCATCCACACCGACACTCTCAACGAGAGCGGTTACGTCGACGACTCGATCGCGGCCATCAAGGGGCGCACGATGCACACGTACCACTCCGAGGGTGCGGGCGGCGGCCACGCGCCCGACATCATCAAGGTGTGCTCGGAGCCGAATGTGCTGCCCTCCTCCACCAACCCGACCCGCCCCTTCACTGTGAACACCGTCGACGAGCACCTCGACATGCTCATGGTGTGCCACCATCTGGACAAGAACATCCCCGAGGATGTGGCCTTCGCCGAGAGCCGTATCCGTGGCGAGACGATCGCGGCGGAGGATATCCTGCACGATCTCGGCGCGATCTCGATCATGGCGACCGACTCGCAGGCCATGGGGCGCGTGGGCGAGCTCGTCACGCGCACGTGGCAGACGGCCAGCAAGATGAAGCAGCAACGCGGGCCGCTGCCGGAGGACAAGGACACGGGCAACGACAACTTCCGCATCAAGCGCTATCTCGCCAAGTACACGATCAACCCGGCTATCGCTCACGGCATGTCGCACCTGATCGGCTCGGTCCAACCCGGCCGCCTCGCCGATCTGGTCCTGTGGAAGCCAAGCCTCTTTGGCGCCAAGCCCGAGATGATCGTCAAGGGCGGCGCGGTCGCCTGGGCGCAGATGGGCGATCCAAACGCTTCGATCCCCACGCCGCAGCCTGTGATCATGCGCCCGATGTTCGGCGCGCACGGCAAGGCCGTGGGCCAGACGTCGATTGCCTTTGTCTCGTCGGCCGCGCACGCGGCCGGCATCAAGAACAAGTACCGCCTCAATAAGGCAGTCGAGCCGGTCAAGCGCACGCGCGGCCTGGGGAAGAAAGATATGCTCCACAACGACGCGATGCCGAAGATCACTGTCGATCCGGAGACCTTCGAGGTGACAGCCGACGGCGTCAAGCTCACCTGCGAGCCTGCCAAGGTGCTGCCGCTCGCTCAAAAGTTCTTCCTCTTTTGAGTCCGCGGAAGAAGAGGAGCCCTTCGGAGGCGCGGCAGGCGGTTTGTGGCCGGCTTGGTATGAGGCGCACATACACCACATACATGCTCGGCAGTATGCGCTTATTGGATGACCTCACTGAGGTCGCTGATGTTATGCGATGCGGGATGGCGCGGGCCGGTGCCCGGCCGGACGAGTGGGTGGGGAAAAACTAAGGCCCGCACGGCAGCGGCTCGCAATGTTGTCATTACACCACACCGGTACACGACGCAACTACGAACGTTCACAATTACACGGAACACGGCCTGTCACGCCAACCGGTTACACTTACAGCGGCCATGCTCCCTCTTTGCACTCTTCATACGCCAGACGGGGGCCCAGCCTCGCAAGCTCTCGCGCGTCGATCCCGGCGATGCCGAGCCCACCCGCGCCGCGGCACGTGGCTTCATCGGGCCTCGCTGTGCTACGAAGGAGCTTGCGAGGGTGCTTCACTGCGTCTGCGAGTAGTGCGTGCCGCAGCCTCAATGGTCGCAGGCATACGGTCGGGGTCGCCCGCGGGCGAGCGCACGTGCTTCGTCAGGTTACTTTGAGCGCTCGCCGCAGGCCTCGTGAACGCGGGCGAACGTGCGCAGTTGTGGGGCCCTCGGACAGCTTCTCCGACAACCAAAATTGGCCGGAAAGGATTTCTTCCCTGACCTGAGCCCATTTGGATGCTTTCTGCGTCGAGCCTTTCTTAGCCTTAAGAGGTCCGCTCTCATCAGGGGGCATCCAGAAGAGGCCAGGACTTTGACCGGAGAGTACTTCGTCCCTGACGCGAGCCCATTTCGATGCTTTCTGCGTCGAGACTTTGTCAAGCACGAGCGTGTGCTGGAGCACCGTCTCCTCGGCCGGAAGCGCTGGGACGAGGAATTCTTCTCCGCCCTTAGCCGGCGTTGCCCAGAAGAGGCCCGGACTGTGGCCTGCAAGGATGGAGGACTTGAACATTTCCTCAGCCGATGTTCGCCGGGAACGTCCTTCCTCAGTAGACGCTTCTTTTGTTAGGCCCGTGGGCTCGTCCACCGTCCAGAAGAGGCCCGGGCTCTCTCCTGCAAGGATGTCCTCCTTCGACACACGACGCGTCGCAAGTGGCTGGTGGGACATCCTCCTGAGAGCTACAGTTTAATTCGTCAAAAAATGACAATCTCCACGAATGCGGCCACGATTTAACGAAGCAAATTTGTCGCACACACGCATGCAAAGGTCATCAAGCTCAATCCCGTACGACCACCGAAGCGAGGTACTTCTGTATGTGTACTTATACGACTAAGTTTCCACTAGACTACTGCGGTAAATAACAGGCCTCTCGCACATGTACATTTTAGGACGCTCAACCAGAAGGCATCTCTACCGAGACCTGCTCGAGCCCATCCACTCGGCAGGCCGCCCTTTCAGAGCGGCTCACCCACTATCAGAGCTGCTGAAGCGGTAATCCCCAGAGGCGCCCCAGAGGTCGTTCGTATCTAAGGGGCGCAACGGCGTCCTCCAGGCCGGCGGCTCGTCTCCCCAAGAGGTCTCCGCCGGTGCATCGGGGAATGCCGAGCCGGGGTCCTGATAGCCGTTGCTGCCCTCCTCAACAGCGTCCAAGTTGTCGAGATTCGTCCCCCGCAAGCGGCGCGGTCGTGCGGCGACGCCGCGTGCGAGCTCCGCGTACGGCGGCGCGGCGGACGCCTCTGTGGCAGATGGTTCGTAGCGCGCGGACGGGAAGCGTGGGTTGCATCCAAAGGCTTCACAGCTCGTCATCGGGCGCGCGCAGCCCGTCGGGCCCTCGCACAACTGCCAACCGAGCGCATAGTGGTTTTGGAAGCGGCGGCCCGTCGAGGCGCTCAGCCCGACCCAGGCTCGGCCGTCGTGCAGCCCGAGAGTGTGCCTGAGGTCGATTGGCAGTGCGAGCAGCGGTGTGGCCATGGCATCGAGGTACACCTGCAGCACCCCCGTCCCCGCGCGCATCCACGAGCCAATCGACTCGGAGTACGGGTAGCCTGGATCGGCCACTGGACCCTCCTGAACCCAATACTTGAGGTGATGATGCGAAGCGGACGGGCCCGAGCCGAGCTTGGTGATGTCCAGCCCGGGCGTATACACGATTCGAGCGAGATGCGCATGGCCGTCCGCGAGCCCCATAGGGTAGTCGATGGGGTCGAGGTGCGCGGAGCTCAGGTAGTGCTCGCGGTGAGCGCCCACTGTGCCAGTCGGCCCGCCCGTCTGCACGCTGACATGGTTATAGAAGGCATCGTCGCCCATCTCCGGGTTATGCCACGTGTCGAACTCGATCGCGAGTGTGCGCTCAAGCCCACCGTAGCCGAGGGAGGCGCCCCCCGCGCCGAGCGCGGTGGGGGGGCCGCCGCCTCGAAGCAGGAGCGACATACCGTCCGCACCGCTGCGTACGCACTTCTCGTACATGAGGACTCCGGTGACGAGCGTGCGCACCGTCTTGCAGAGCAGCGCACCATTGTCGATCTGGAACGAGAAGAGGATCTCAAAGCCGTCAACGAGCCGCTGTGTCGCCCGATGCCATGCTGCGCCGCGGCGGAACTGCTCGGACGGCGTGAGCCGAAGCTTCTCGAAGCAGTAGTTGTCGGGCTGCAGAGTGTGCGAGAGGGTGTAGCGCGTCGTGTACATGTCGGTTGCGGTCAGACGCTCGATGGTGAAGGGTTTGGGCGGCTGTTGGACCAGTTCGACTGTCCGGTTGACGTAGGGCACGAGCACCGCGCAGTGAAGCAGTGGGAATGGCTGTGTGAAGTTGAAGCAGGAGAGACCGTCCGTGTACGCGGCGAGCTGGAGCACGAGCAGCATCGTCAAGTGCCACGAACGCAGTGAATCGACGGGATTCGAGGCGTTCGAGATGATCCCGCCGAGCCAGATGGACATCCAGTCGCTCATGTTCTGCGTGCGGTATTGCGGCACGTTGTAGCACGCGTACGGCTGAGAGAAGTTGGCGGTCACCTCGGCCGCGCTCATGTTGGGCTGCGTGTCGAGCAGCAGCTGCAGTCCGAAGTCACGCAGGTAGCGCGACTGCTCGATACGCCGGCGCGAGCGTATGTGGAAGACGGACGCATTCGACTCATTGAGCGGCACGAAGAAACCGAAGGGCACGTAGCCGCGAAGCGCACCCGACGAGTGTAAGTCCTCTCGTGGCAGAAAGACGCCACCGTGCGGCGGCAGCACGCCCCAACAGTGGACGAGACGCGCGTGCGTGAGCCCGCAGCAATACTGCTCACCCAGCTGTACGAAGCGCTGCACTGGGTCATTAGCGCCGGGCGCGGGCGTAGTCGCATTGCGCGCCGCCGTGCCGCCGCAGCTGACCTGCGTGAATGAGATCCCTCTCTCGAGCAGGTCGATCCTATGGGGCTGGAGCTTGATGGGAGGATGAATCAACCTGAGCTCCCGCTGCCCAGGCTCACCGCCGCAGTAGGCCTGTCCGTCTCGGCCGACCACGCACGCAATCGAGTCGGCGAGGGTGATCGAGGCGACTCCGCCCCAGGAGCCGGTCGGAGCGCCGATCAGCTCCTCAATCCAAGTTGCATCTGACAAATATTGGCCGCTGCCCGAGGTGCAGGCAAAGGTACCGTCTATCTTGCCGCCGCAGATGTGCGTCCCGCCACACGCCAAGCCGACCAAGGCAAACGAGGGGCCGAGCGAGGCCGGAATGAGGGGAAAGTTACCAAAGCACCGAAGCCGGAACCCTAACCTGAGGATGCCACACGCGTGGTTGGCCCCGGCGGCGAAGGCATCGAAGTGCCCGATAGACGGATCGTTGTTACTCAATTGTGGCCAGTAGGCCGACGGCAGCGTGTGATCGATCCCCTCTGCACGGCTCTGCACAATGCCAGTGCAGTACGGGTAGAGGCCAATCAGCGGCGGGGTCGGCATCTCGTTAGTCGCCGGTGGGACCACTTGCACATGTTGCGCCACGCACACGAAGCGCGCGCCGCAGTAGACGCGTTTTGGGCCACCGCGTTCGGGCTTCAATTCGAGGCGCGACATGACATCGGCCACATCGAGGGCTTCCGAGTAGTTGGAGCCCCAGCACACGAGGCGAGTGCCCGTGACGTTGCCCATGGCATCGTACGTCCCCTCGATTGCACACGTGTGCGCCTGCCCCGTACAGACGTCGAGAGTTCGATTCGGCAGGTGGCGAGTGACTGCCGCCTGCATGCGAGCCTCGAGCTCCTCCGCGCTCTCGCCCGCGAGCTGGCCCGCCGCCTGTGCGACTTCGAGTGCCGCGAGCGCATCGCTCGTCAGCTCAGGCGCCGCCCGTTGACCAGGCCAATAGAGGGAAGAGCGCCCGTCGCCATTGTGCCCGGTGCAGCGCAGGACTTGCTCCTCGTCGATGGCGCAGTAGTGGTGCGCGCCCGCCGCCAAGAACACATCTGCTCAGGAATGAGTCGATCTCGGGACAAGCGGGTGAGCAGCGTTATCTTCAGTGAGCGCCGGAGAATCGGCTGAGCTCCGGGTGATCTCGGGGTGAGCTCTAGGTGATCTCCAGACTATCGGGTGAGCAGCAGCAGGCCAGACGCAGCGCCGGAGGTTTGGGGTTCGTCATCGGCCGACGTACAGCTATCAAACGGCCGTTCCCAAGGGTCGACGTAACCGTCGGAACCGTTACTCGGCAGAGGGAAGAGGTACCCCGCGTCGGCCGCGTGCCGATACACGTCGAGCAGCGGCCACGCCGTGCAGCGCGTCGTCGTCTCGTTGTAATACTCCTCCCCCGCAGCGAACAGTTCCGTAGCGTTGCCGCGGTACGCGTCGGTGTACGGACACGTGAGCGCAGTAGTGGGCGTGAGGCACGAGATGGACGTCGAGTTGGGCCAGGAAGGCTGCACGCAGCTCACTGTATGCCGGTCGAAGGTGGTGTTCGCATTGACGGCGTGTAACGTCGGACGCGCAGCCAGCGAGCGCGGCGGCAGGATCGACACATTCGGCTGCAGGTACACATTGGCCCACCAGCAAGAAAACTCATGCAGCAGAAGCGGAGGCGGCAGCGGGTCGGAGCAGTTATGGTAGAAGCGGCAGTCGCCCGTGAGCTGCGCGTGCTGGCGCACCAGCCGTGCGTGGTGCTCCGCCGCATCCTCCGCCAGCCAAAAGTCCCATTCGGAGCGATCGATCTCAAATTCGTGATAGAGCTGCCGGCCACGCGGTGGCGGGCGGCGGGCCGTGCGCCAGCGGCGCGCCCAATGCGACGCGTTCCGAGCCTGCCGGATGGCCAAGGCATGCTGCCAGTCCCAATCGGAGCCCAGGCCGTTCGGGTCCCAGTGCATCGAGTCCCAGGACGCGGTGTCGAGCACATCGTGAGTCGTATTGGCATCGGCCTGCTGCTGCTGCTCCATCTCTCTCGCATCCTGCGCCGCCTCCTCAGAGTCGCGCTCAAGCTGCCGCTCGAGCTGCCGTCTGCCCGCGCCCGCACCGTTCGCACCACCCGCGCCGCCGGAGGCGCCCACAGGAGCCGGCCCAATCGACACGTTGTATGGTTCGAATCGTGGCTCGTGGCACACGAGCGCATGCTGGTAGGGCCCGCCCAGGCCTGGTTGCACCCCGAGGCCCAACGCGCCGGGGAAGGGGGTGACGCATTGGAGGCCCTCGAGCGGCCGAAGAACGTGCAGTGCGACATAGAGCGTCAGGTCGAAGACGTTCATCGCGTGGAAACGGCGCCCATACATGTCGAGCAAGCCCTGGGAGGCAGTGAGGTTGCTGGAACTACCGCCGAAGATAAGACGATGACGCGTCTCAGTCATCGTGGGCATGGTGCACGTGACATTATCGGGCTCGCGCTGGCGCCCGTAGGTGCTCGGCGCGTTCCCGCGCAGGTACTGCGCCGGGTGATTCTCTGAGTAGAGTGTGCCGTTCATCACAAACTCGCGCGGATTGTTGTCGATCTCCCTATCGTAGACCCAAGCGCTCATGTGAGGCGCGAGCTCATGCACGGAGCGATGGTTGGTGGTGCAGACGGTCTCGCACACAGCGCGGCATTGCACCTCGCATACCACCACAGCGAGCGCATCCTGCAGCGCCATCGCATCTGTAAAGTTGAGCAGCTCGGGTGGCAGGGCGCTCTCGCCTACGTCGTCGCGGATGAGGCACGATACAGCCGTGACGTTGTTCCAGTAAAACGAACGCGAGGGTAGCTCCTCATTATTCCACCACTGCCCGAGCGTCGCGTTCACATCCAGCGCCGGTATGTCACAGATGACTGCGTGGTTTGGCGTGAGGCACGTAACGTTGCTCTTGTCCCGGTAGAAGACGGTGCACACGGCGTGGCTCACGTTCCCGCTCTCCGAATCCAGACAAGGAAAGACCGATGAATTATAGCCCGGTGAGGGAGGCAAAGGGGGTTCTCCGCACGGAGGCTGCGGGCACGGGCATATGTAGACGGCAGCATCACCAATAAGGTTGACATCTGAATGGTTGGTGGGCGTCCAGTTGCCTCCAGTTAGGACTGTCCAGTCGCCAGCCGCATTGTAGCCAGGTACATAGTGCATCTCGGAGAAAAGGTTGGTCGAGTGCGTCCAGTTGCCTGCAGGGTAAATGAAATCGGAGAGCGGCGTGAGCAGCAGCAGCAACGCCCCGAGCATTTACAAAAGCGTTCACAAAAGGACCGTCTGTGAACGTTAACACGGAACCGTGGCTGAGGTGGCGACTTGGGTCGCCAAGCAAGTAAGGAAGACGAAGTGTTGTCGTTCGAGAGTCCTCGAGCTCGACTAAATTAGGTCTTAGCCTGCTTGCTTGCTTGAGCTCCACCATGCTTCGCCATGCTCCGCGGCGTACAGCCGGCTCTAAATTTCTCAATTGATAAACGTTGTGTTCGCGGATGGACGCTATCTGCTCTGCAGGCACAGTTCTCCCTGAATGGCGGAATGTGTAGGGACTCAATGTGAAGTTGCGCGTCTCCGGAGCCGCTCCGGTGTACGCACACGACACCTGTGCTTCGTGTTCTAGCTGTTGGAAATGACTGACGGACTCATGTGATCTCGACTGCTTCCCTTGATTTGCGAGTCTTATCGCCCCCATCCTGCGGCGCGACGAAGACGAGTTTAAGCGGCTCCATCTCCACGTTATCCACCCGAACGGTGACGCGGCACTCGCCGACAACTGCCGCGGAGAAGGTGATGATGTATGTGCCGTTGCCCTTGTCATCGGTTGTGCACCCAGAGACGCCAGGTCCGTTAGCCCGAGCATCAATGCGCTGTCCGCCGCGGTCAAGCTTGTTGCCGTATCTATCGATCGCCTCAAGCGTGATCTCGCACGGCTGTTTAATGATCGGTGGCTCGACGGGAGGGAACAGTCGACACTTGGTGCCGAGCGCGGGGGCTGCATTCACATCGAACTCGACGGGCGAACCCTGAATGTGCTCGCCCCTGAGCAGAAACTGCATTTGGTGCTTGCCCTTTATCTGCACCTCATAGCTGACCTCGTAGGCGCCCAACCCCTTAAGCGACCGGTGGTTGACCTTGTGCATGCCATCTGGCGCTTCGATGAATACCTGGAAGTCGCCCTCCGCCGCGGATGATGCGTTACCGAACTGATCGCGCAGCTGCGGCTTGAGGATCACCGTCTCGCCCGCCGTCATTGTGTTCGCAAGGAGCCAATCGACGCCGCCAATGTACGAACCGGATGTCGAGGGGCGCACGCCGCTGACGCGCACCGGAAAGGGGGACCCGGTGAGCCACCGTCGCGTCCCTGTGCCGTCGGGGTCGCACCACACATACAGATCAAAGTCGCCCGCCTCCTTTGCGGTGTAGGCGATCTCGAAGCATTGGCCCTCGACATCCGTCGACTTGACCCAACCGCCTTCGAAGGGCATCGACTCAACCGTAGCGCTCGCAGCCTTACCCTCGGCACCCGGCAGTATCAGGGCGAGGCCAAAGCTGAGCGAAGCGCCCTGCAGCGAGTCGGCTGACAGAGGGTTAGCAAAACGATCCTTGCAGGTGATCTGCACGAGGGCCTGCTGGCCCGCCACGGCGTTACGGAGCCCGTTGCCGGCGATCTCGCACTTGTTTATGTCAGGAGGCCCAGCATGCATTTTGATGTTGAGCGGCGAACCGATCACGTGCGCGCCGTCGATGCGCACCTGCGTCCTGAACAAGCCTGCGACCTTGCCCTTCCACTGCAGCGTGTACGAGCCGTCCTCATTGTCGGTGCAGCGAGTGGCCACAGGATCCTTTCCGCAATCGACCACAATTTTCGCTTTGCCGGCAGTACAGCGATTCCCCATCCGGTCGGCCGCGTGCAGCGTGCACGTGCACGACCAGTCGTCGCCGACCACGCCGCGAAGAGGCAGGCCATCGGGTGGCAGAGAAGTCGACGGCGCGTGTGCAGTGGATGGTTTCACGTACAGGTCAAAGGGCGAGCCGGGCAGCGCGATGGCCTGATTGCGAAGGCCAACATGCAGCTTGTAATGGCCGGCGGCACCGATAGAGTAACTCGCGGTGTGCGTCTTGACATTCTTGCCACCCGCATGCAGCGTGCCCGGGTGGATCCCACCAAAGGCGAAGCCGATGCCCATCGGGTCGTCGTCCAGCTCGTATTTCAAGCTCGGACCGACGTTCAACACGCCTCCTGCTGGCGCCTCTTTTTCACCTCCTTTCGCCTCCAACCGTTTGCCCATCGCAGCCAGTGCCGCCTTACGGGCTTTGTCGTTTGCCTCGCGCGATTTCCAAAGCGCCATGTGCTTCTGGCGCTCAGAAGCGTTAAGTCTGGGTCGCTCTGCGACGAGCCCGGCGCCATTCTTCATGAGCGTGACCCATCCCTGCCGCTCGGGGCGGCCGAAACGTTGCGTCTGGAGCGGCGGCACCCCGACTGCGATCAGCGCCGTAGATAGCGAGATGGATTGGCTCGACGCAGTCGCGGTCGACGCGTTCGAGCGCGTCGACGCGAAATGGGCGCGCTCCGTCGAGGTTGGAAGGGGCATGCCGAAGGCGTCAACAGGCATCGCTACCTCGATCGGGCTCCACCACGATTCAGCAATCGCGCTGGTGGCAGCGTCCTCGTCGATCAGTGCGACGCGCGCGCGCACCTTCCCGTCGTCTTCGAGAATGCGCTCCTCGATGACGGTAACGAGCTGGCCGGGCGCCAGCACGGTGACGACCGGCGAATCTAGGCGTGCCTCGGATCGCATGATGAGAGGCTTGTCGCCCACCTGGACGCGACCTCCGCCACGAGCGAGCGCCTCAGCACGCAGCTGCATAAATGTGCGCCGGGCTATGCGCTTGCTCTCCTCAGGGTCAACGGCCTCTTTCTTGGCTCGGCTGGAAGCGGCGTAGGCGGCTAGGGTGGTTGTTGCGACGGCGGCGGTGAAGGCGGCTTTGAGAGTGCTGGCACTTGGTGCAGGAGCTGGTGCCTGGGCTGCCGATGCCGCAGATCCATCAGCCTTAGCGCCCTTCGCGGGCTTGCCCAAGGCGTGAAGCTTGTCATCCGCTCCCTTTGGAACAGCTGCGGGAGCGGCTACGACGACAGGGAGAGGGTTGCCGTCCGCATCCTTGCCCTCGACCTCCTTTGGGACTCGCATGACCCACACGTCGATCTCCTCCGCGCGGGCGGGCTGTCCCATCGCATTCATGAATTCGATCTCGAATGTTGCGAGCTCGCGCGCGCTCGCTTTGGTGAGCGCGTCGCCGCGCAGGACGCAGCGAACCGCATCAGGTGCTGGCGTTAGCACGGTCAGAGGGAATGGACTGTCGGGCAGCGGCACGCCGTTAAGCGATACCGAGACGGCGTAGCTGCCCGAGGTGGATGGCTTGTACTCGACCTTGTACGAGCCATCCTCGTTGTCAGCCACCTTGGCGTTCACCTTGGAGGAGCCGCGAATCGCGACCATGAACACATCCCCGCCAGCCTGCTGCCTGACACCCTCGGCGTCACGCGCTTCGATGGTAAAGGAGGCGGACTGGCGGGCCATCGCCAGGTGCAATCCGTCGCCCGACACTACGCACATCCGGGCGACGGTCATGCGCCGGACTTGAGGCTTGTCGCCCCGCTGTGAAGCTGGAGCAACTGCTGGAGCCTTTGGATCTCTGGTCGCGGCTGCCATCGCACTGTTTGCCATCGCACTGTTTGGATGGATGGCTGCGTGTGCGAGTACACAACAAATCGGGCCAAGCCTGGTTTTGGACGCCGCGCGGCCATACACAGCGATGCGGCATGAGGACACAAACAGACTTATTAGGATTTGCAAACAGAAACTTAACAGTCAGTCTCAAACTCTCTCAAGCAACAGGCAGCCTGAACTCAGAGCTACCTGCGAACGTAAGAGAACCGTTCATCCGTGCATGAGCGTCCCCGGCGGTCCAGCGCACCAGCGGTCCTCCGGTCCTTCGAACCCGGTCCTCCAGACAAGTTTTGACTTGACTTGACGTTTTAAACCAAAAAAATTTCTCTCTTCGGATATTTGACGCGTCCGTAAGGGGGATTGACGCGACGCGACTGTTCGATCGTTTTTGCAGATTTTTAGCAGATTTACCGGTACCAGCGGCGTTCATCAACAAACTCCAGAAAGCCCGTGCGTGGACGCAAGGCGCTCAAGACAAA
>Ga0164295_10003894_pt1 | contig 11893 bp, 4 predicted proteins | sample GEODES006metaG_FD_111798 | JGI IMG/M metagenome (GOLD analysis project Ga0164295, IMG submission 111798) | Oligotrophic lake water microbial communities from Sparkling Lake, Wisconsin, USA - GEODES006 metaG | ecosystem: Environmental > Aquatic > Freshwater > Lake | place: USA: Sparkling Lake...
AGGAGTCGACCAGCAGCTTCATATACTCCTCGAGCTTCCCCTGCTTGGCGAGCAGATCAGCGAAGCGCTTGATCGGCATGTTGGTCATCGTGAAGAGCTCATTAAAGACGACTCCAAATTTGGACTGGAGCTCCTCCGTGTACTTCGCATGCAGCATCTCCTGCGCCGGCGGCAGGAATGCGCCACCGGGATTGTACACGAGATCCAGCTTGAGCCCACTGCCCGCGACGCCGTAGCCGAGCGCGTTCAAGCGCTTGAGGCCTTCGATCGAGCGTTCGAAGACCTTGCTGCCACGCTGCGTGTCGACGTTGCGCTCCGAGTAGCACGGCAGCGAGGCTGTGCGCGCGAGGGAGCGCCGCAGCGGGCGTCGGCCGAGGGTTCGAGGGCGCCGTGCGATCTCGGAGCATATCTCGGAGCATATCTCGGAGATGGCCGAGGGTTCGAGGGCGCCGTGCGCCCAAACAGGGCGGTAGGCAAGGCGGCCAGGGCTGCGCAGGCGCAGGAGCGAGCGCGCGGCGGCTCACCAACGATTCGGACCTTGTGCTCCTTCAGAAAGGGGCCGAGCCACTGCATGCTCGGCTCGACCATCACGGTCAGGTTGCACCGGTCGATGACCTCCACGCCCAGCTTGGTCGCGCCGATCACGAGCGGCTTGAAGGCGCTGTTCATCTCAGGCGCGCCTCCGGTGATGTCGAGCGTCTCGATCGAGGGTGAGGCTGCGAGCACCTGGAGCACGCGCGCGACCGTCTCATCCGACATCGTCTCCGTCCGCTTCGGTGACGACTCGACGTGGCAGTGGTTGCACGCCTGGTTGCAGTACAGCCCGACGTTGACCTGCAGCATCGTAGTGGCCCGGCGTGGCAGCTCCTCACCCTTGGTGAGGAGTCCACGCTCTGCGAGGAAGGAGTTGAATTCGGGCACGCCGATCGCATCGAGCGCGCGGCGCCGCTTCTTTTTCTCCTCGAGTGTCAGCCGCTTCTGACCCATCGCACGCAGCGAAGCTGCCGTAGTTTCCACGCCTTCGCTGTCGCCCGAGTTCTCAGCCATCTCCTTGAGTGTGATCGGAATGAGCGACTCGTCGGAGGGGGCGGTATTCAATAAACGAGTGCCCGCCTGCAGGCTGCGGCGGACATTGACGGTACGGTGCAATCGTCGGCTGAGCATGCCAATCTAAGCCTCCCGCATTCTGGCGACTTCACACCAAAAGTTTGTCGTCTTTCAGCCTTCCGAGCCTCCCGTGGATTCAAGAGCTCTTGAGAGACGGCATTCTTGATTGCCCTTGCCATTAACAAATCCGCAAATGGCGGGTGTGATATTATGCAGTGCCCCAACAATTGACGCTTGACCTCCGACAATTTACCCTCCGGCATCCCGAGGGCAGGATCAGCATTTCAGCGGGCGATGGCGTCGGAGCTGTCCGAGCTTTCCTCCCTAGCACGTGGCCTTGACCTCGGCGCAAGCGTGGCCAGCGGTGGCGCCTCAAAGGCGTCCGCCGAGGACTCGCTCCGCGAGCTGCGTTCCACGATGCAGGCATCGGCCTTTGACTTGCCGCCGGTCGACGATTTCCTCACGGGATCCGTGCTGCCCCGAAGCAGTGCAACGTTGTTGCAGTCGACCTCTCCAAAACGTGCTACACCCGCCCCCGCTGGAAAGCTCGACTCTCCCGCCCATGCGGCCACACCGGCAGGTACGCCGCTGCTCGACTCCTCGAGCTCGTACCAGCTGCCAAACACAGCCAATACCAAGGCCGTGGCTAAGGCGATGACATCGCTCAAGGACAAGGTCGCGTCGCTAACGGCCGAACGAGACGAATTCTCGAGCAAGCTCTTGCAGCTGCAGACGGCGCACAATGCGTTGCGCGCGAGCTCCGCCGACGCACAGGCCATCGCGGCCAACGAAGTGCGCACGGCGGTCGCGGGCATGGACGCTCAGAACCTTGCGCTGCACAAGGAGCTCGATTTCGTCAAAGACATCGCGCAGGCGGCCGAGTCGGAGAAGCGTGCGGCGCAGGCGAGCGTCATCTCTCTCGAACGGCAGCTCGCGGGCATGCGCTTCGACGCCGAGACGCGCATGCACGAGCTCGAGGCGCGCGCCACGAGCGCCACGCAGGCCGAGGCGCTCGCGCAGTCGCGCGCGAGAGAGCTCGAGGCCGAGTTGGGGTCCCTGAAGGCCAAGTACGACGAGCAGGCGGGCCAGAAGAGGCGTGTGGACGAGGCGTTGCGTTCTGTGCTCGCCATCAACGAGGCCCTTCTCACCCGCGTCTCCGCAGTCGATGGGCCTCGTGCGCAGTACGCCGCCAATGCTGGCGCGCTGCCTCGTAGGGTCCTCAAACGGCCGACAACACGCCCATTGGACGCCTTGATGGACCCCGATGGCGGCGGCGATGCTGCCGCTGCTGCCGCTGCTGCTGCCTATCTTGGGTTTCGCGGCGCAGCTGGTGCTGCTGGTGCTGCTGGCGCTGCGGGTGCTGCTGGCGCTGCGGGTGCTGGTTGCAGCCTCAGGCATAGCGACGACGATCCACTAGCACTCGCAGGTTGGATGCTACCAGGCTGCGGCGGGCGCGACAAGCTCCGCACGACGAGTGCCGTCGGCTTGGCGGACGCGGGCTTGGCTGATCGGGCTCGTATGACCCAACACGTCGCGATGCGCACCTGGGCGATGGAGGCCGGGTCTGCGAGCGTGAGCTCATCCGAACCGCTGAGGACGGAGGCGCTCGAAGACCAGGCGCGGCGCCAAGTGCCACTTGTGCCAGCAGTCACCGCGTCGTCACTTGCGCCAGCAGAGGGGCCGCCGCCGCCGCCACCGCCGCCACCGCCGCCACTGCCAGCCCCACCGTCGTGCAACTGGGAGATGTGCGGGGCGTCGCTCGCCTCCGCCTCGTACGAGCTGCCGCACGAGCTCTTCGCAGAGGGTGCCGCGGCGCGAAGAAAGCATGCGGCGAGCTGCGACGCGCCGCTAGGATCACACATGCTGGTGCGTGCGGAGCGCCCGAGCGTCGGGGTGGAGCGCGCCACCCTCGCGTCGTATCGGCGCTCGGCCGACCACCCGGTACGTACCGGTACAGCACGTCGAAAGGGGTATGATGGCAACTACGACGCCACCTTCTCTGGCCGCCCCTCCGCACGCCCCCAGAGTGCGTACGACTCGCTCGCCGCCGCCGTACAGCAGTACGATCTGCAGCAGCAGCAGCAGCAGCAGCAGCAGCAGCAGCAGCAGCAGCAGCAGCAGCAGCCGTGCTTACGAGCCACGAGCGCGCGGGAGCTGCACCGAGCCACCACAAGTCGTTGGGCCGGGGCCGATCTTGCCGTGCAGCGCAAGTCGAGCGTCGGCGCTCTGCGCGCCTCGAGCACATGCGCAGCGGCGCGCGAGGCGGTCGCAAACGCTGGACGTTTGGTTGCACGCAGCGCCGTCGGTACCGGCAGCGGCGGGAGCGCGCGCAACGGGCCTCGGCAGCCACTCAGCCACGAGCGGCACAATCGAGCGATCCTCTCGGCGTCCACGACACGAAGCAAGCCGGTGCCGCCCAAGGCCATCCAAGTTCTCGGCCGTGACAGCGCCTCGGCGGCGGTTGAGGGCGAGCTCACAGGCGCACAGGCGCAGGTGATGGCCGTGGTGCGATCAGTCGAGGCGGAGCTCGCGGAGCTCAACCTGCAATACAAGCGTGCCGTGGCCCAGCTGCGAGCTCCCCAGGCCTCAGGCGAGGAGGAGCAGGTGCATGCGCGGCTGCGCGACCTAGTGTTGCAGATGGAGCAGAAGAGTGCGCAGCTCGCGGCGCTGCGGCGCACGCACACGGTGATGACTGATCACCTCTCCGGCGTGCGTGACGAGCTACTCGCGACGCGGGCCGCCCTCGAGGAGGCGGCCGAGACCGCGGCTGCGCGCTTCCATCGAATACGGCAGCTCGAGCTCGAGCAGCAGAGGGCGGGGACTGGATATTGACAAACCCCACACCAGCGCAGGGGATCCGGTTTGGGTACGGGGTACTACGCGTAGGAGAGACAGAGAGTCCATCACGTCAGGAAGGGAAGGTGACTGGGTGAACTAGGCATCTATCAGTTCACAGCCGTAAAGTTTACACGCGGTCTGTGACGTCCCCTACGGCCTACGCTATTCGCTATTCCTAAAGGAAACACTTAGCTTGACGAAGTGAAGACGGACGCTGAGGTGCTGGTCCGCATCAGCCATCACGGCTTTATCTCGCCGTACGTACGGTCTAGACAAGTCCACCTCGACCTCGAGCTTGCACTTGGGGAGCCGCAAGATCACGTTTCTCGCGGCGGCGGCGGCGATCCCGTTGCGGCTGCACCTGCTGCTGCAGCTGATGCTTCTCGGTGGAGCCTCCTCTGGCATCTGCACGCTGCTTACGATTCGAGCCGCGTCGCGCACGCGAGGACGACTGAGCTGTCGGCTTGCCGATGGCAGGCATGCGCTCGTCGACGGCCAGCAGCTCGAGGAACCCCACGAAGCTCAGCGTTTGTGACGGCTCGAGGCCGCGCTGCTGGTAGATCGCGTGAGCCTCGCGCATGCCGATCGTCGAGGAGGCGGCTCTGCGCACCGCTGCGCTCTTGGGCCCTTGGGCAGTGGAAGCGCTCGGCTCGAGGGCGGTGCTCGCCGCACGCTCAGCGAGGAGGGCGAGTAGGGCGACAAACTCATGGAGGGTAAGGGCACCGTCGCCGTCCGTGTCGAGGTCGTCGAAGAGATGGGCCAGCGCGCGCAGCTCTGCGCGCCCAAACGGAGTCGCGGTCCCCGCGACCTTGTCGAGGAAGGGCGCAGCTGACGTCAGCAGGGCCGCCACGCGCCGATGCCTGATGGCCTCCGCTTGGGCGACGGCGGGGCTGCAGAGGGGGAGCTCCGATGGGACTTTGGCCGGTGCGCTCCCATCGCCCAAGGCTGCTCCATCGGCACTGCCTCCGGTGGCGAGCAGGGAGGCGAGTAGCCAGGGATCGGCTGTCTTGGCAATGGGGCTGGCGGCCATCAGGTGCAGGTAGAGCTCGTTCAGGTCGATTGTCCCGGAGTGGTCCGTGTCTGCACGCTCCCACAGCAGCTGTGACTCCATGTGCGTTGGCGGTCGGCCACCCGCCTCCACCGCCACGTTGTTCACCAGCGCGCAGAATTCGTCAAACTCGAGATAGCCTTTCCGCCCGCGGTCGTACCGGCGCATCAGCAGCACACACTCCTCTATTGTCTCATCAGGCGCCCTCAGTACCGACCCACGGCGCCCGGCGCCAGCACGTTCGCTGTGGAGGGCGTTGGCGTCCGGGGCCTTTGCAGTCTGGCGACGGTGTTCAGCAGCAGCGCTCTCGAGTTTGACCATGGAGCGCGCCGCCTCGTGCAGCACACGTGCCCGGTAGGCCTCGAGCTCCAAGGGTGCCTCGAGCTGCAGTCCAAGCTGCTCCAGAAGCAAGAGTACCTCGAGCACGTCCAGGCTGCCCGCAGTCGCAAGGTCCGCAGTCTCAAAGAGGCGATCCACCTCCTTGGTTGAGAAGCGCACTCCGTTCTGACGGCTAATGAGCCCGAGTAGCCGTGCAAACTCATCCGGCTGCAACCGCCCGTCGCCATCGGCGTCAAAGCGCTCATACAGCGCGAGGGCGGACGAGAGGTGGTCCGACGAAAGGGCCGCGAGCGCCGCAGCGCCCTCACGGCTCAGCTTGGCGCTCGCGGCCTGTGACACAAGCTTGGCGAGGTAGGCGTGGAGACGCTCGTCCTCGACCTCGCTGATCTGAGCCCGCTCGCGCGCGCGCTCGGCCGCACTCGCCTCCGCCTGGGCATCCTGGGCGGCCTCGGCCGCGTTCGTGTATCGCGGGGGGCGGGTGTGGGCGCCGTATCGGACGCGAGGCACCTCGAGCGTCGGCTGTGGGGAAGTGTGATATGCTCCGGGAGAAGAATCCCGCGCCGCGGGCGCCGTACCGAGCGGATCAGGCGCCGTACCGAGCGCCTCGGGCGGCGCCAACGGCTCGAGAAGGTCGAGCGTCGCGGCGGCTCGCTGCTGCTGCTCGCGGAGCGCCTTCTCCCGGGCGCTCACGGACGATGTGAGCGCACCTGGCGCAGAGGCTCCGAAGACAGCCACCGCCGCCTTGCCGCGCAGACCCGACTCGCGCTTCGTCTTGATCCCTTCGAACCAGGGCGAAAACTCCGAAGACCACAGCGAGCTTTCGTAGCGCTCGTCCTCATCTGCCTCGTCGCCGGCGCCAGAACTGCCGGCGGTGATGCCAGCAGTGGTGCCAGCTTGTCGTTGCTGTCGTCGTCCGGAGGCCTTCGCTCGTCTCGTCATCTTGTGCTTGTCGCGTGCCCGCACTACCTGAGCGCCTCTCATCGCCCCCTCGCCCTCCATGGCCGCCACCTCGCCCTCGGCCACGGGGCCATAGAGCAGCTCAAGCCATGCGCAGATGTCGACCCGGCCTGTGGATGCAATGGCAGCAAACCAAAGGCGAGCCTCCATCGGCCCAATCGGGCGCCTTGACGAACCGCAGAGGAACTTTGCATGCGAGGTGAGGCCGGACGCATGCGCTGACTTGAGCGCTTCCTCAAACTCATCGAGATCGAGGCTGCCCGACGCGTCACGATCGGCGCGGGCGAAGCACTCAACGGCGGCACTCGAGGCAGAGTCGCTCACCCTCAGCAGCACCCTCGCACCGTTCGCGTCACCGCCGAGCCGCTCGAGACAGCGCTCAATCATCTTGGCACGATGCGCCTCATTTAGCGCCGCCTCATTCACAGTCTCGTTCACAGCCTCATTCGGCGCCGCCATGCTCGTCGGATCGATCATCGCGACGGCCGCGGCCGACATTGTGATGCTGGCCACCTCCTGACTTAGACTCGGCGCGGCGGCTGCTGCGAGCCGCTTACCGCTCGACGATGCAGCTCTCCGAGGTAGACCCTCTCGCGCGACCATCTTGACGAAACTCGCGCCCTCCGCGACACGTGGCACGATGCCGCTCGTGAGCAGCCGTACGAATTCGTTAAAGTCCACGTGCCCGTTGCCGTCCGTGTCAGCAAACACAAAGAGCGCCTGCGCCGCCTCCACAGCTTCGTTTCCACTGCGCAGGCGCTCATCTACACCAGCCGAGCTGGGCGCCGTGCTGAGCGGGACGATGCCCTTGCTCGCGCCCATCTCCCTGGAGCCGGCAGGAGGCGAGCTCAACATCTCTCGAAGCTCGGCCTCGCGGGTCGTGTGCGTGCACGAGGCGATCGGCAACGCAACCGGCGCGTTGTGGCCCGCAAGGCAATCGGTCGCCAGGCCTGATGCGATCTCCGAGGCAGATGCGATCTCCGATGCAGATGCGATCCCCGTGCGCTCCCCGATCGAGCCGAGCGCTGTCTTGAGCGAGCGCAACGGTCGGACGAGGCCTGTCCACGCCCACGCGTCCTCGTGAGCGTCCTCGGTGGCGGCCCGAGGCGCGAGTGCCGCCGCCACCTTCTCCGCCGCCTTCTCCGCCGCCTTGGCCGCCGACGACCCCTGGGGCATCCCGGGCTTTTCGGCCGCTCCGATGGCCAGTCGCGTGTAGGCGTCACTCAAGACTGCCTGCGCGCCCTTGCTGTTGGCAACCGTAGCTGCATTGGAGGCGGCGGCGGAGGCGGCGGCCGCCCGAGACGGCGCCTCGGGTGCGAGCGCCCGAGTTACAAAGGCTGTCTCGGGTGCCCGAGACGGCGCCTCGACTGCTCGAGACGGCGCCTCGGGTGCCCGAGACGGCGCCTCGCGTGCGAGCGCCCGAGTGACAAAGGCTGTCTCCAGAGCTGGGACGAGCATGAGGACGAAATCGGTGCGCTCGAGCGTGCCGCACTGCTGATGGTCAAACCGCCGGAAGAGGCGCAGCGCGCGCAGCAGCAGCCGATGATCGGGCAGCTGGTCAAGATCGAAGTGAGAGCCAACGGAGCGCGCTTGCTCAACCAGTTTCGTCAAATAGGTCTCGTCTGAGAGCAGCGCGGAGTCGGCGGCCGGCACGAGCGAAAGATGGCCGAAGCGCTCCGTGTGCTGCTCGGCGCTCGCCGCACCGCCGTGCGCCACCTCCGCCGCATGCCCGGGTGAGGCCGCGTAATCAAGCGTCGCGTGCACGCCCAAGTGAAACGTCGGCGCATGCATCGAGGAGGGTGCACGGTACAGCTCTACCATCGGCAGCGCGTCGCGTCCCTGTAGGTAGTGCACGAGCTCATTCAAGTCCACCTTGCCGTCGCCGTTTAGATCCGCGCGCCAAAACGCCGTGTGCCAGTCGCCCTTTCGCTCAGCAAAGGGGTTAGCGTCGACGGCGTCGGCGCCAGCGCTGGACGCGGCAGCGTCGTCGCCCCCCCCGCTCGCACTGCGGGCATGAGCGAGGAAGGTATTGAGGGCGGCATACAAGGGTGGAAAATCTTCCGGGCCAAGAAGAGCGCCCACGCTCGTGTCGAACGCGGCAAACAAGTGCACAGCACCCTCGAGCTGAGCGCCGGAGAGTGGCGTCAGGGAGTCGATGTGGGTGAGTGAGCTGCAGTGCGCCGTGAGCATGATCCCGTACAGATGGCGCGCCGCATTCTGGTGGCGCGTGGCGAGGATGCGCTGCTCGACGGCCATCGCACCGCCCGCCGCCGCCGCCATCGGCCTCGCCCTCGTCACACTCGCCGCCGTTGGCTGCGCCACGCTCGGCACTCTTCCAGCAGCGAAGGTGCCGATGGGCGCGAGCTCATCCACGAGATCGTCACCAAGCGCTAACCTCTCGCGGACGAGCTGCGTGTAGCGCCGGAGGGCCTCGGAGCGCCTGCGCGAGCCGGCACGCTCCGCATCGCTCGCAAAGTGCCCGTGCGATGCCTCAAAGCATATGTCCAATTCGCAGAGCTCCTTGCGCAGACGCGCTGCCTCGAGCGCCTGCGCGGCGGCGCGTGACGCGGTGGCGCTCTCCTCATCCGTGAGCGGTGGCGCCGTCTCGACGCCTCGCGCCACCATAGCCGCAGCAGCCACGGTGCGCCCGACGTCGACGAGCTCGCCGTTGGTGGATGAGCGCACCATCGGGGCCGCCGGCTTGAGCTGCACTGCCCACGGGTTGGGTGGCATCGTCTTGATTGGCTTGGAGGGCGCCGATCCGTAGGGCTGCGCACCGCCGCTGTCTGGGTCGATCGCTGCCACACGGAACGAGTACCACGTCTCCGGCTCGAGCGTGTCCACGACCGCGTGCCCAGCATCGGAGCGCGTGTCTGAGATCAAGATGGCCCAATCGCCCGCGCCGCCCGCTTGTGCGCTGATGCAAAAGCCGAGTGGCCGTGGCTCACCGGTCGGCACGGTCCAGCGCAGCTCCGCCGAGCGTACGCCCACGCTGACGACCGTCGGCCGGCCGGGACGCTGCGCCGCCGACATCTTGGTTCCCGTCCAGCACCCTGGCCACCCCGTCCAACCCACCTTTACCACAAGTTAGAGTTTGGCGGCCGCGGCATGTCGCGGTTGACAAACATAATCCGAAACCGGCCCATCAGCTACACGTGCGTCTGCGTCGCGGACCACTCGTAACATCCCCGAGCGATTTCCACCACGACGACGCATGTGAATCCGAGCGCGACGATCCATTTTGGACACAGCTCAAAAGCGTGTCGGCTCAGGCCGCCAGGCGCCTCTAACCCAATCGACACCTACACGATGTTCAACTCGGACAAAACACCGCGTGGCGAGGATCGTGGGCTCCACAGAGCCGTCGAGTCTCACTCCCAGCTGAGACTGCCCGTCAAGCGGGATACATCGGATGCAACGACTGCGTTCGACGCCTTCTCAGTCAACCTAAGTGCGCAGCTCGCATCGCGCGAGACGCCACGAGGCGAGTCCTGCCACGACGATTCAACGGCCGGCTCGCAGGGAGGAAAGAGCCCTGCACCGCGCAAGGCCAATGACGCTCCAGCAACCCTCGAGCCCACCACCGCCTCCTCTGAGACGGGCTGGTTCAGCACGCGTATGCTCCATGACGGCCAGGACCCCGACGCGCCGAAAGCGACTGCTCTCAAGGACGCGCCCGAATCGTCTCGCCGCGCAACTCGTAGCTACACCGCCGACTACTCTTGCGCGCCGCGGACGCCGCCGAGCATCCACTCGGCTGCCAGCCCATCCTCAAGGGAGAAAAGGACGCGCGCCACACCGATCGACTTGCCAGCGCCAGTCGGCTTGCCAGCACCAGCCGATCCGGCACCAGTCGGGCCAGCACCGGGCGGCTTCACACTGGCTCGGGTGCGCGGGTGCGCTTACGTCATGCAGCCTCGGGATACCCGGCCACCCCCCCCTAGGCTCTTCGCTGAGACCCTCAAAGCAGACGATGTGAAGCCAACGTTTGACGACGAGGAGGGCGGCGGCGAGGACGACGACGACACTCGCAGCCTACACGTCGACGATGACAGCGATCTTCGAGTGGGCTCGGGAGGCTGCCAAAAGGCCTTCTCGCAGATGGTCGCCGAGGGGCAGGCCGCCGATCTGCGCGCCATCCAACAGCGCTACATCGCCACTCTGGAGCAGACGATGCTCTCGCCACGCGATGGGGCGTCGCCCGATGGGGCGTCGCCCGTGCGGCCTCTGGGCCCGAGCGAGGCCAATGCGAGCCGTAAGGGGAAGTTCACGGTCAACCTCAAAGGGAAGGCTGACCGGCAGCGCCAACCGTCGCTGTTGACCAAGTTCGCCCGCGCGGCCGGATTGGCCACCACCTCTGACACCGCGAAGGTTGTGGTATTGCCCCCTTCGATTGGCCCAGCATCGCCGGTGAAAGCGACCGCCGAGGACGTGGAGCCCAGCCCGCCGCCCGACCCGTTCCTCGCGCCGCCCGCGCCGATGCCGGCGCTGCTGGCGGCGCTCGGGCTGCGTGACGTCGACGTGCTGAACGTCTGGTGCGGCGGCTCGCGGCTGTGGGGATGTGCGTCCGACGCGTCCGACTATGACGTGTACGTGGTCCATCGTTCCAAGGAGGCGGAACAGCGCGTGGCCACTGTCCGGCTCGAGAAGCCCGTGCGCATGGATGCGACGCTGCTGCATGCCGATGAGTGGGCTCAACGGCTGCGGCAGCACAACCCAACGTGGCTGCTCTTCCTCTCGCATCCGTACCCATGGAGGCTCGAGCTCGACCCGGCCGCCCTCGGTTTCGAGCTCGCGCCCGATCAGCTGCAGGCCGCCATGATGCAGCACTCGCTGCGCGAGTGGTCGCGCGTGCACCGGTACTTCCAGAGCGCTCCGCCCGACGTGACCGCGGGCCGCGAGACGCTCATCCATCTGCTGCGCACCTATGCGCTCGTCACGCAGCTCGTGAACGGTGCTGGGCGCGTGCGGGACTACCGCGCAGGCAACGCAATCCGCGACGAGATCCTCGGCTACCGGGAGACCGATTGGGTCTGGTGGCGCGACCAGTTCCAGCCTCGGCTCTCAGCAATTAACCAGGAGCTGCGACGCGCCACGAAGGAGGAGCGCGATCTTGCGTCGTAGAGTCGGAATGGCCATACGCGGTGGGTAGCTCGTTGCCAGGCGAGGGGGCGGCTGCGGCGGGTGGCGGCGGTCGATACCTATCCGCCGCATCGACGAAGTGCTCGCAGAGCAGCGCAAGATCCGTAAAGGGGGGCGCCGTATTGCGGGTCACCACCAACTTCAAGCTCCCGGCCTCCTCACTGCAGTGAACGGCCACGGCGTGTGTGACGCGACGATTGAAGGACCCACCCTTTGCGCATTGAACCCTACCGAGTACACAGCATGTTTATGGGCACTCAGCTCACCGTGGCATGTCGCCCTTCTAAACCGCCCCCGTGTGCGGTACCCGCCATGGTGCTAAGGTGGTGTGTGAATGTGAATGTGTCGGTCTGTGTTATTTCACATGATTAGCTCTGCAGCGAACCCTTTCTCTTATAGGACTTTGAACTGTGAGGGACTGCATGCATGGCGATCTTCGCACAGGAGATTTCCGGGCATAAT
>Ga0164295_10003895_pt1 | contig 11893 bp, 4 predicted proteins | sample GEODES006metaG_FD_111798 | JGI IMG/M metagenome (GOLD analysis project Ga0164295, IMG submission 111798) | Oligotrophic lake water microbial communities from Sparkling Lake, Wisconsin, USA - GEODES006 metaG | ecosystem: Environmental > Aquatic > Freshwater > Lake | place: USA: Sparkling Lake...
ACCGCCTTCTTGGTCGCTGCCTTGGCTGCCGCCTGCGCCGCCGCTTCTTTCTCGGCAACCGCCTTCTCGGCCGCCACCCTCTCGGCCGCCGCTTTCTCGGCCGCCGCTTTCTCGGCCGCCGCTTTCTCGGCCGCCACCCTCTCGGCCGCCACCCTCTCGGCCGCCGCCTTCTCGGCCGCTGCCTTCACGGCCGCTGCCTTGGCCGCCGCCCTCTCGGCCACCGCCTTTTCGGCCGCTGCCCTCTCGGCCGCCGCCTTCTCGGCCGCCGCCCTCTCGGCCGCCGCCTTCTCCGCCACAGCGGGTGCGCGCGCAGGCGCAGGTGCGGGCGAAGGTACTCGGTAGAGCTGCGTGCCAACGGCCACTTTGCCAGAAATCACCGCCTCTCGGAGCTCACGGCGTGCTCGATCTCGCTCGAGCTCAGCCTCGCCAACGCGTAACGACAGTCGTCCGCATGCGATGCTCGCCTCCGACTGAGCCCGATCGACCTCGCGCGCCATCTCGTCCACGGCGGCACGCACGGCCTTCTGGCAAGCCTTCCCGTGAGCGACCAATTCCTTGGAACGCGAACTCAAGTCGACCAGCAGCAGCTCATCCTTCCGGCGCTGCTCAATCACGTCAGGCATCTCGAAGCCGTTGGCGGCCGCGGTGGCGGCGCCCGCGACGGCACTGCCAGTGGGCGAGCCCGCGCCGCTGCCACGGCCTCCGCCGACGCTGCCCCGGGCCCCACTGACGCCGCCACGCCCCCCACCGACGCCACGGCCAGCACCTCCGCGGCCCGCGCCGCGGCCGGCGGCGTCGACCGGTTGGGTCTGCTTAGGGGCCGGTGTCGCCTCGGGCTGACCACCGGTGACCTTTTGCCACAGGTCGACGACAAAGCGTATCGGGCTGGGCGGTTCGAGCTCCCATTCAGGCGCCGTCTCGGGCGCCTGCTCGACGCTCACCGGGCGGGCTCGGGCTGGCGTGGACAGCATCATTGCGTCCGCGGGCGGCGCTCGCCATGCGCCCTTGCGCAGCAGCGTCATCTCGAGGCGCGAGAGCGTCGATTCCATTTCGTCAAGCTCGGCCGCCGGCACAGCCACCGTGCCAAGCGCACCGGCACCGGCGCCGGCCGCCGGTGCTTGCCCGAGACGGCGCGCCGCATCTGCTCCCTTGGGGGTACTTGGCAACGGCCGCTGCCGCTCCTGCTGCGCAATCTGCAGCGAGGTGCGCAGGGTCTCCACCTCGGCCTCGCGCGCCTGGAGCTGCGCCTGTACCTCGAGCAACGCCTCCTGCAATGGCCGGCGCGCCTCCGCCACCGCCACGACCGCCGCCGCCTCCTGCGCGGCGGTGTGCCCGTCCTTGCCTTCTCGAGCAGCGTCCGCGAGCAACGCCACGCCGGCCGCGACCGTGGCGGCGCCCGGTCGGCTCTGCTTCGCCCTCTCCGCCAAGCGTTCGGCTGCCTCCTTGGCGACGACAGCCGCCGCGCACGAGCGGACGAGCGCCGGTGCGGCGCTCTCTAATTGGCCGAGCAATCCCTCAAGTTCGCCCAATTGGGCGTGCATGCGCGTCTCCATCCTTCTCTCCGCCTCGGCCGCCGCCGCCTCGGCCACCGCCTCGAAAGTCGGCGCCGTCGGAGCGACCGGAGCCTGACGCTCGGCAGCAGCTTGCGCAGCCAGCTGCGCTTTGAGTGCCTCAATCTCCTGACGCAGATGTGCACTCTCCTGACGCAGATGTGCACTCTCCTGACGCAGATCGGCCGCCTCGTCGTCGTCGGAGGCGCAGAGCTGGGCCTTGAGCCCCTCAATCTCCTCGCCCAGTCTCGCGATCTCCTCGTCGGAGATCGCGAGCCGTCGGCTCACCTGTGGAGCAGGGATGGCGCTGTGGTGAGCACTCGCATGCAAGGCATCATCAGGATCATCGTCGGCGCTCGCGAGCCGTCGGCTCACGTTGCGGGCGTCGGTCTCGGCAGTCTCCCTGGCTTCCTTCGCCAGTTGGGCTTGCTGCTTCTGAGCATCGAGCTGCGCTTGAGCAGCCTGCTGCCCTCGCTCAAACGCCTCGCGCGCCGCCGCCACCGCTGCCTCTCGCTCCTCCTCGAGCTCCTCATTGACAGCTGCCGCGGCCGCGAGCGCAGCGCGCAACTGCTGCGCCATCACCTCGGTCGCCTCTTGGGACTCACTCAGCGCCGCCTTGATCTCCTCATTCGACTCTTGCGAGCGATATGGCGTGCTTGGGCCCTCGACGAGCACGCCGCCCGCCATGCCGCCCCGCGGACTCAGTGTCGGCGAGGCCGCCTGCCGATCGCCCATGGGAGAGGGCAGCACACCGGCCAGCTCGGGCGAAGAGGGTCCGCCCTCAGAGGTACGCGGTGACGGCTCCGACTCGGAAAAGTCGCTGTAGTCGCTCTGCCACTCGCCCACCGCGAGCCGCGGGTTCCGACGCTCTTCTGTCCGACGCTCTAGCCGGTGTCCACTCGATGGCAACTCGATGGCGGCCGGTCGACTCGGCGAGCGCGCCGCGTTGGGCGCCTCCGCTGCCGTGAGGGCAGCCATCCCCACCCCGCGTGCCGCCTTGGGTAACGCGACGGGTATCGCGCTCTCGATTTGGTCGAGCATCGCCTCGATTTGCTCGAGCTCGCGGTGGGTGGTGGCCTCCGACGCCTGGGTCAAAGCGAGCGCCTTCGATTGCAGCTTCTGCTGCAGCGCGAGCGCCATCGCCTCCGCCTTGGCGGTCGCCTCCGCCGTCGCGCGCGCCGCTGCCGCCTCCGCAGCGGCCTTCTCGCGCGCCTCGACGTGCGCCGTAATCTTGGCCTTGACCTCCTCGGCCTTGGCTTCCACAGCCGCTGCCAGCCGCACTGCGACACGCATCTCCACCGCCGCCTCGAACTGCTTGTCCACCTCGCGTGTGTCGCCGGACATCGAGGCGCGCCGGGCGTTCCGCGCGTCTTCCTGAGCGGCCGCCACGAGAGCGGCGGCCGCGGCCGCCTGACCTGCCATCTGCGCCTCCACTTGGACTTTGACCTTCTCACGCACCTCTGCATTCGCCCAGGCCATCGCCTCCGCCCTCGCCTCCGCCCTCGCCTCCGCCTTCGCCTCCGCCATTGCCTGCGCCTTGGCCTCCCTCTTCGCCGTCTCAATGGCTTTCACCATCTCATCGGTGGCCGCCATCGCACTCGCTGCGAGGGAGGCACCTGCGAGATTGACCTTCTCACGCACCTCCTCAGCCGCCGCCATCCGCGCCTCGTGCATCGCCGCCGCCTTGGCCTCGACGAGCGCCTCCCTCTTCGCCTCCGCCATCGCCTCCGTCTTCGCCTCGGCCATCGCGGTCTCCCTCGCCTCTCGCTTGGCCTCTTGCACGGCCTTGATCATCTCGTCCGTGGCCTTCATCGCGCTGGCCGCTAACGAGGTACCAACCTCCTCCCGTGCCGCCTGGCGCGCTTCCGCGACCGCCTTCGCCAGCTCCACCTTTGCTTCCTCTCGCGCCTCGGCGAGCGCCTCTGCGCGTGCCTTCGCGGCGGCGTCCGCCGCGCTCGCCGCACCAGCCGCCATCGCCTGCGCCTTGGCTTCGGCGAACGCCTGCGCACGCGCTTCGAGCCTTGCCGCCTCCACCACTTGCGCCGCCTGCGCATGCACCTGCTCCATGACCATCTGCGCCATCGCCGCCTGGTCGAGGGCCTTGGCCTGCGCCGCCGACTCGTCGCGTGCAGCCGCCACAGCCGCCGCGAGCTCCGCCTTCGCCTTGGCGGCCATGGACGCCTCGGTGACAAGGCGCGCGTCCGAGGCGGCCTTGGCCACCATCTGGCGCGTCTTCTCCTCCCATACCTCCTGATAAGGGAGGCAAGCAGTGCCCATTAGTGGAAGAGGTACTCAAGAGGTACTCAAGAGGTACTCCAGAGGCAATCTCAAGGGTCGCCTGCGCTACCTCGGTCACACGACGTGCCTCCGCTTCCTCCGCACGTCGCATCGCCGAGGCGCCGTCATCAGCGAGCACGGCCGCGTTCCACAACGACCACGCCCCCGTGAGGGCCGCCGCACGACGCGTGCGCAGCACAGAGCGCAGCCGCGCAGCCGCCACAAGCGATTGCATCGCTTCGAGCTCCTGCCTCGTCTCCGCGAGGAGGATCTCAACTGCACGCGGCGAGTGGGGCGAGGCGCCGCCCGCGCCCACCTCGGTGCTCGGCGAGCGAGCCGCTTGAAGGAGGCGAGAGGCCGGGCCGGGTGTGATCTCCGAGTGGTGTGAAGATGGCCCCTCGAGCAGCCGTGTGCGCGAAGGTGTCGCGGCAGCAGCATTGCGCGCCGCCGCCGCCGACACGCGCACAAAGGCTTCGCCAGCCGAGACGGCGGCGGCGGCGGCTGCGGCGGCGCGCGCGGCCTCGGCGCTTGCGGAGGACGCGCGCGCCTCGGCCTCAACCGCGCGCGCCTCTGCATAGCGCAGCTCGTCGCGCATCGAAGTGAGGGTCGCATCGAGCATCAGCTTCCCATGCTGCCACTCCGAGGCCGCGAATTGCGCCTCGCTCACCTCCCTCCGTGCCCTCGCGCCAGCCGAGGCGGCAGCGTCGGCGGCGGCGAGCGCAGCGGCATCGGCTGCCGCCGCCGAGGCGCGCGCGCGTGCAGCGGCTTGGGCCTCGAGCGCTGCCGCCTCCCGCGCACGAGCGCATTCGTCATTCGCCGCCTGCATCTCGGCCTGGGCCTTGGCCAGGGCTTCTCTCGCAGCTGCCAACTCGCCCATTAGGTTGTCGGCGCGCGCGCGCTCGCGCTCCGCGGCGCTGAATGCATGCGCCTCACGCCGCTCAGCTGCCGCCGTCTCGGCCTTGGCGTCGTGCGCTTCGCGACGCGCCTTCGCCTCTCGCTCCATCAGACTCGCGGCGCCGAGCTGAGCGGCAGTGCCCGCAGACAAGGCGCGCGTCTCGAGCGAGGCGAGTGCATCCGCATGCGAGCGCTTGAGCTCATTGACGTACCCCGTGTAGTGCGCCACCTCGGTCTCCAATTGAGCAATGCGTTGCTTGAAGGCCGTCGCTTCGGCCGCCGCTGCCGATCGCAGCTCGTGCTCGGCCTTCTCGCGCTGGCGGTGCATTGCGGCCTCGGCCACGGCGGCCGCGTCCGCCGCCTCGGCGCGCATCGCCATCGCCATGTCCTCACGGGCCGCGCTCGCCGCCGCCGCGGCCGCAGTAGCCGCTTCGAGCCGGGCGGCGACCATCTGCTCCGAGAGTGACTGCCGTTGTCGCACGAGCTCGGCCTCGTGGCTCGCCTGCGTGCATGCAGCAGATCGGGGTGAGGTGGGGCGTCGTGGGGAGCGCGTGCATGCAGGCAGCAGATCGGGGTGAGGTGTTGAGTGACGGGTCAGGTGCGGGCTCGAGATCGCAAGCTCGCGCCTGGAGCTCAGCGAGCTTGTGCTCCTTGAGCATCAGCTCGTGCCGCGCCGCGCCGGCCGCCGCCTCCGCCGCCTCCGAGCGGATCGAAAGGCGCGCCTGCATCGTGCTCGACTGCGCCGAGAGCTCGTCCGCGCGCCTCTGGGCCGCCTCAAGAGCCTCCTTCAGTTGACGACGCTCGTCGGCCGAAAAGGCCCGAGCGGCCACGGCCTGGGCGGACGCCTCGGCGGCCTCGGCGGCCTCCTGCGCGGCGCGAAGCGCCTCGTGAAGCTGCGCGATTTGGTCCTCGAGCTGCCGCTCGCGCCCTCGCGCCATCGCGCCCGCCTCCGAGGACGCCTCTGCCGTCGCCCGCCACTCGCGGGCTTCAGCCATCGCCGCCGCGCGAAGCTCGCGCGCGTCGTCGAGCTCGCCGCGCAGCCTCGCCGCCTCGGCCTGCGCCTGCGCGGCCAGATGAGCGGAGCGCTCCGCCGCGATGCGCGTCCGGTTCAGTGCTGCCTCTTTTTGGGCCAACTGAAGTTCGAGAGCGTCCGCACGCTCACGAGAGCGTGCCGCCGCCGTCACCGCCGCCGTCGAGCGCGGCGAGCCGCCGTCGGCCGGCGCCGTGCTCGGCCGCTCGTCGCGATCAGCACGCTCCATCGCGGTGCTGCGCATGCTCGTCATGGGTAAGGGCGAGACGGCTCGGCGGTGGTCCGTCGCAGGTGCGGGCGGCTCGGACCCGTCGCCCATACGCGCCCATCCGCCGACAGGGAGCGGCTCGGGCTCGTCGCGCATGGGCGACGGGTCGCGCGAGACGCCGTCGCGTGCAAGCGCGAGCGTGCGCGCGCCCGCGTCGGTACGTTGCTGGCGCTGACGCGACATGAGCTCGCGCCGCTCCATCACCAAGGCCTGCAGCTCGGCGACTTCCTTGCGCGGTGCCGCTGGCGGCCGCCGGCGCGTGGCGCTTTCGGGCAGCTGTCGGGCCACCGTCGGGCGGCCACCGCCCCTCTGAGCATCCTCGAGCGCGCGCCAGCGCGCGAGCTCCTCCTGCTGGCGCCGCATTTGCAGACTGAGCAAGCCCTCCCCTGACATTTCAATCGAGGCCTTCCTCAGGTGCTCTATGAGACGCTCGATCTGTGAAGGTCTAGTAAGGAGCTCTGTGAAGAGACGAACACTTCCCCCCTCGGTTTCCGAATTTCAGAACCGACGATCGTCGCAATAAACCTGAAGAATCGGATTCCGTCACGAACAACGGCGAGCTCGTTGCCGACGTGTCGGACGTGCCCATGCCGACCACTGTTCTCTCTCTTCTCTGCGTTCTTGCGCAGAACACCGACAAAGTAATCCGCGCCGCCTTTTATTGCTGCCTCTCCCCAGCCTCCCCGTGTGATGCTGCGATGCTGCGGTTTGATCATGTTGTGCTTGTGGTGCGGTGTGGATCACGCGGTAAAGATCCTCGTAGTGCAATCTAATATGCAGGTGATTGCGTTGCGTTTTTGGCAGGCAAGGGTTCGTGAATCAGCAAGACGGAGTACTTCAGAAATAGCTGACTGTGCCTTGAACCATACGCAGTCGTTCAAGCACGAGGACTTGGTGCTTCTTCCTTCGCTGTATGCACTTACTCTCGAACGCGGATCCGGTACGTTTGTAGAGATCGGAGCTTTCGATGGGGTCACTGGCTCCAACACGTTCATGATCGAGAAATGCCTTGGCTGGCGAGGTGTGCTCATCGAAGCCAACCCTGGAAACTACATGAAGGCGAGGACAGCTGGACGAATGTCTCCTGTGGTTCACTCAGCAGTATGCGACCAAGAAAAAGGTGCGACGGCAACAATTTCGGTCGCTGGTGAACAGACCAAGCGGCCTCATCCATAGGCTCACAACTTACAGGCAGTTGGCACGAAAAAATTCAACTGTTCAAGTTCCTTGCCAACCACTCAAAAATCTCCTCGCAAAGCACGGCTTTGGTTCTGACGCGCAAATTGATTTTCTCTCGCTTGACGTGGAAGGTGCGGAAGACATAGTGCTGCGGACGTCCGTAGCGAATCGTTTTCGTATCGTGCTGGTCGAGACCGTCCCCGGACCAAGTGTGAAGATGACACGGAAGATATTGGAGGGCAATGGGCTGCACCGCGCGAGCAACCAGCTGTACCCGCTCTCGATCCATGCGATGAATGATGTATGGCTTCAAAGCTCCACACGCGAGTTCCCCCTCTCTGGCATGATCTACCACAGAGCCGACTTATTTTTTGCCTCGAGCCAAAAGCCGCACGTTCCGAGGGATGCGCTGTTGGCAGCGCTCCAGGAAGCCGATCGAAGTACCGCTGTAGGACTCCTACCGGTATCCCCCCGTGTGGTACCGGCACTCTCGTGACTTTGAACGGGTAAACCCCAACGAAACCGACTTCCCATCAGACTATCCTATTTTGTCTAGTGCGGGACGCGCGGTGGGTAAACGGAAAAGCAGCAACGCTTGTCTCCAATGGCATTTGCCGGGCCGCCGCCTGTCGAATCGTCCGTGGCGCCGACGTGCTCATCCATCCACGAAGCCGTCGTCAAGCAGGACCGTCGCTCCGTCGCGTGGTACCTTCAGCGGCAGCCGGACTGCGTGCTCAGCCGCGACGAGGACGGCCGCACGCCGCTGCTGCTCGCGGCGGCAGCGGGCGACGCCTCCACGTGCACACTGCTCGTGCGGCGCATGTCCACGTACGACTCCGATGCCATCAACTGGGCCGACGCGGGCGGACTCACGCCGCTGCACTGGGCGCTCACGCAGCAGCGGTACGACGCGGCCGCGCTGCTGCTCCGGCATGGTGCGTCTGCGGCGGTCGAGGACGAGGACGGGCGCCGGCCGCTGCACGCGGCGGCCTTCTCGGGCAACGCGCGCTGCGTCTCGCTGCTGCTGCCGCATGTCACGCGCGAGGGCGTGAGCGTGCCGAGTGCGGACGCTCTCACGCCGCTGCACTACGCAGCGCTGAGCGGCTCGGCCCAGGTGGTGGGGCAGTTGCTCGAGGCGGGCGCGGACCTGCACGCGATCGACGAGGAGGGACGCTCCGCCCTCTCGTGGGCCGCGGGCGAGGGCCACGCCAACGTCGTCAGCGCGCTGCTCAGCTCGCGCGCTGACCCATCGATCGCGGATGCAAACGGCATGGGCGCGCTGCATCATGCGGTCAAGGCGGGATCGCTGCAGTGCGCGCAGCTGCTGCTACGAGCGGGCGCGTCGGCACTGCAGCGCTCCGTCGGCGGCTCACTGCCCGAGGAGATTGCGCGTCAGTTGAACGGCCAGAGCGCACGCGCGCTCCAGGAGCTTCTGCAGAGTGCTGGCGAGGCCGAGGCGCTCGTCCGGCAGGAGACGCTGCTCGCCGAGCTGCATGGGGAGCGGATGGCCGCGCCGGCGCCGGGCGCCGCGCCGGGCGCCGCCGGGACGAGCGCCAAGAAGTCGAAGAAGGCCAAGAAGGCCAAGAAGAGCCTCGAGGACAAGCGGCGGCAAACGCTGCTGCAGCAGGCGCAACAGGAGCGCAACTACAGCGCGGTGGCCTCGGTGGCGGCGAGCCACTTTGATGGCAACGAGTCGTCGGACGAGGAAGCGTCTGACGAGGAGGGCGCGGCCGAGCGCGTGGCCGAGTCGCCCGCCGTGACGGCCAGCATGGGCTCGTCTGCGTGGTCGACGCCTCGCCCGCCCGCGGGGCCCGCGGTGCCCGCACTACCGTCGCCTCGAGCGTCCGATGCCTCGCAACGAAGCGGCGGTGGCGCAGTCGTGGGCGCCATCGGTCCTAACGCGGCGCGCACGCGCCCGGCCGTGGACGCTTCCGCCATGCCGCCCGCGCCCACGAACGCTGCGCAGCCGTCCCCAGGGGCCGCACTGAGCAGCGGTAAGCCGTTGGTGCGCCCGGGGCTCCGCGCGATGCCCTCGCTGCCGCCGCTGAGCACTGGCGCTGGGCTGCAACAGCCGCAGCCGCAGCCGCAGCAGCAGCAGCAGCCGCCGCCGCAGCAGCAGCAGCAGCAGCAGCAGCAGCAGCAGCAGCAGCAGCAGCAGCAGCCGGCTGGCGGTTCCCAGACGCCGCGCCCGCCGCGCGTGCAGCAGAATGCGGCGGCGCTCATGTCGCCCTCGGGGGCGCTCTCGGCGCGCTCGCATTTCAAGGAGGGGCGAGCAGCGATGCAGGCTGGCGCGCCGCCGGGTAGCGCTCTCCATCCCTGCGCCCAGCCCTCCGCCGCCGGGCTCAGCGCCTCTATCTCGGCCTCTATCTCGGCCGTACCGCCCTCGGGCGCGGCCGCAGCCGCGGCGGCGGCCGGCACGGGCGGCTCGGCGGCGGTTGAATCGCCGATGAGGCGCATGCCGTCGCCGCCAGTTGGGCCGCCTGGCCCGAATTCCGCAGCGTTCCGAGCGAGCCTCGCCACCCCTCACTCGGTCGTCTCATGGCTTGAGAACGCCAACGTGGAGCAGAAGCGAGCGCTCGCCCAGTTCCTAAGTCAGCTCGGCCCGGGGCTCAAGGTGGCAGAGGCTACTAGCGCGCGCTCTCGCGCGATGCACCCCGGCGGCGGTGGGGGGCTGCCTAGCAGCGGCGGCGGCGGCAGCCGTGACGAGCCGCCGCCGCCGCCGCAGCCGCCGCCGCCGCCGCAGCAGCAGCGAGGTGGGTACGCCGAGGGCGGCGCACGCGGCGGTGGCAGCACACTTGTCGACCTGCGCACAGGCGCTGTGACGGCAACGGGCGGTGAGGTGCGTCAGGTGGGGCGTGTGCGCGTGCACGTGAGCGAGGTGCTCGGGCGTGGGCGCAGCGGCACTATCGTGCTTATGGGCAGCTTCGAGGGCAAGCGCGCTGCGGTCAAGGTGGTGCCGAAACGGCGCCCGAACACGCCCGAAGCTGCCGCGCATTCGGCGTTGATCGCGCGGCGCGAGGCGGAGCTGATGGACCTGTGTGAGAACGAGAACGCACACCCGAACGTGCTACGGCTCTTTGGATGTGAAGAGGACGCCTCTCAGTTCTATCTCGCGCAGGAGCTTTGCGCCGCCTCGCTGCACGACTTGATCAGCGCCGCGCGCGAGCCAGCGACGCTCTCGGCGAGCACTCGTGGGCTGCTGAGCAAGCTGGGGCTCTGGCCGCCGCCGCTGCAGCAGCTCGCCCTTCCGGTGCCACTGCGCCGATGGGTCAGTGCACTCTTCGATGGGTTGAGCCACTTGCATGCGCTGGGCATCCTGCATTGCAAGCTTCGACCGAGCGCCGTCCTGATCAACTCGGCCGGCATCCTGAAGCTCTCGGGGCTCGGGCTCGGGCGCCGTGAGGCTGGCGTCGAGCAGACGCGCCACGACTCACGCCAGGCCATGCGCGACGCGATGGCTGACGACGGCTTCGAGCCGCCCGAAGTGGTGCGCGCTCGATACAGCGCGCAGAGCGATCGGCTACCCCCCGGCGCCGTGCTGCACGGCGGCGGCGCCCGCTCGCATGCAGCCGACGAGGACGACGCGATCCTCTCGGTACCGGCCAAGAAGGCGGCAGACATCTTCTCGGCGGGTGTGCTGCTCTACTGGAGCCTCACGTGCGGACTTCACCCCTTTGGCGAGGACAGCGCGACTCGGCGCAAGAATGTGCTGCGTGGCGAGCCGGCGAACCTCGGACAGCTGAAACGGCTTCCCGAGGCGCAGCACCTGATGATGCACCTGCTGCATCCAGATGCCGAGCGACGGCTGAGCGCCGCGTCTGCGCGCCTGCACCCAGCCTTGTGGGAAGATGAGCAAAAGCTGCTCTTCGTGCGCTGCGTCTCTGATGAGCCCGAGCTTACGGAGGAGCATTCACACTTCGTTCACGCTCTCGAGGACAAAGGGAAGGCCATCTTTGGCACCGACGGCTGGGGTGGCCGGTTGCATGCGGAGCTGCTCGCCGTGCTCACCGCCCATCGATCGTACCAGCATACGTGCGTCCGCGATTTGCTGCGCGCCGTGCGTAACTGTGACCATCTGCAGGGCATGCCACCCGAGGTGCAGCGGCTGCTGCTCCCGCGGCCTGCGGGCATCGCGCGCTACTTTTTGCCGCGCTTCCCCGCGCTCTTCTGGTCGCTCTACTCACTCGTCGAGCACCACTGGCAGAAGCCGCAGCCGCGGCGCGTCTTCGAACCCTTTTTCGCGTGGTGCGCGGGTGAGCAGCAGCAGCACACACGTGCGCCCTGACCCTGAGGGGTGAGCAGTGCCACGACTGACGACTGAGCAGCTGAGGATGTACAGTAGATCAACTTGAACGATGATGTGATCGCATCGGAGTGGCGAGCGTGCGATCGACCAGACTGCACGACCGGACGAATGGGTCCCAGGAAGGTATAGCGAAGATCGACGAGCGGCTGAGTAGTGGCTAGTGCGTAGTGAGTTTCACAATATTGGCGACGGCTCAAGACGGATTTTAATCCTCACGTACAATGAGTCAAAAAAAGCTTCTTCACACCTAAAAGTTTAAGTAGCGTCGTCCCGGTTGTCCGCTTCGCGCGAACAACCCGTCGACACTGGGGCGCACGGTGCGCTGCAACTTTGCAGCGGGCGACAGCGCCAGCTTTTTTGCCGCCAGGCTGAAAACGGCACGAGCTCAC
>Ga0164295_10003896_pt1 | contig 11893 bp, 16 predicted proteins | sample GEODES006metaG_FD_111798 | JGI IMG/M metagenome (GOLD analysis project Ga0164295, IMG submission 111798) | Oligotrophic lake water microbial communities from Sparkling Lake, Wisconsin, USA - GEODES006 metaG | ecosystem: Environmental > Aquatic > Freshwater > Lake | place: USA: Sparkling Lake...
ACAGCTGGATTGTTAGGTGAGCAATATGTTGGTTTGGAAGCAGGTGGCGATGAAGTTGTCCTTAAAAATGGCGACAAAATCTCACATACTCAGGACGCAGTGGTTTTAGAAAAAATGATTAGTCAGTTCTTATATAACAAAGCTTCAGATAATAAATCCTCTGAAACAACAAAGGCGGCAGAATAAAATGAAATATGTAGTGACACTTTATGTGGGTCTCATGATGTTTGCTTATTCAGCGCTCGCTCAAGCAATTGTCCCGGCTGATGTTTTTGTAAAGTCTGTGGCGGATGAAGTATTAACTATCATCAAAAAAGATAAAGACATCCAGAATGGAGACCAAGCAAAGATTTTTGCGTTGGTCGAAGAAAAAATTGTACCTAACTTTAATTTTGACCATGTTTGTAAGTTGGTGTTAGGTAAAAATTTCAGCAAGGCTACCAAAGATCAACAAGAATCATTTGAACGTGAGTTCCGTACCTTATTAATTAGAACTTATGCTTCAGCACTTTCAAAATACCGTAATCAAACGATCGAATACAAACCGGTTCGTGAAGCAATTGATGACAAGCAAGTTGTCATTAAAACATTTATCTTGCAACCAGGTGGTCAACCTCTTGGAGTGGACTATAGTGTTGAGCAAGTAGGTGATGCCTGGAAAGTTTATGACATTACTATTGAAGGCGTGAGTTTGGTCACGAATTATCGCGGCCAGTTCGGTACAGAAATACGTCAGGGTGGTATGGATGGGTTGATTCAAAGAATTGCTGATAAGAACAAAAGTAATGCCGCTGCTAAGAAATAATCCATGTTTAGAAAACGCATCGAGAAATTAATTGGCCAAAATTAATAAAACGAATAATCGCTGGGAAATTGACGGTGATCTCACTATTGGTGAAGCAAAATCGCTAATGGCAGAGAGTAATGCTTTGCCCATGGCCGGATCGTTGGTGATTGATTTTGCAAAAGTGACGCATGTCGATACTGCAAGCATTAGTTTAATGTTCGAGTGGTTGCGTCAAGCGCAAGCAAAAAAATGTGACTTAAGATTCACGCATTTCCCAAAAAACTTATTAAGTTTGATGTCGCTTTATGGCGTGATGGACTTAATTCCGCAAGTAACGCACTAAACCATTAATTGGGCGATCTTCTAGCCCGAGGAACCTATGACTCCCGCAATTAAAATAGAGCAAGTCCACAAGCAATTTGGTGCTTTACACGCACTGAATGGTGTAGATTTGACTATTGAACAAGGTGAGTTTTTTGCGCTGCTTGGCCCTAACGGTGCTGGCAAATCTACGCTCATTAACTTGTTGGCGGGTTTGTTACGACCAACCAGCGGAAACCTGTCGGTGATGGGGCATGACGTAATGGCACAATATCGACAAGCACGCCATGCCTTAGGGGTTGTGCCCCAAGAGTTAGTGTTCGATCCATTTTTTAATGTGCGTGAAATGTTGCGTTTTCAAGCTGGCTATTTTGGCAAAGGCCCGGAAAACGACCCATGGATAGACGAAGTGATCGAATCTCTTGGTCTCACCGACAAAAGGAATACCAATATGCGCCGTTTGTCAGGCGGCATGAAGCGTCGTGCGCTCATAGCACAAGCCCTTGCGCATAAGCCACCAGTGATTGTGCTGGATGAACCGACTGCTGGCGTGGACGTGGAGTTGCGCTATATGTTGTGGGAGTTCATCAAGCGATTAAATCGCGAAGGACATACTATTATCCTCACCACGCATTATTTGGAAGAGGCGGAAACCTTATGTTCACGTGTTGCATTGCTAAAACAAGGTGAGGTGATCGCCTTAGATAGTACTAAAAACTTGTTAGCGAGCATCCCAGGAAAAAAACTGCGACTAAAACTGTCTGGCGCATTACCAGCTAAACTAACAGAAATGGTACGCCACCAAGATCAGCATGATTACACTTTGTCGCTCAATGCAATTAATCAAGTGGAATATGTCTTGGCTGAGTTAAGAAGTGCCAATGTGCTAGTCGAAGATGTGCAATTGATAGAGCCAGACCTGGAAGATGTGTTTGTTGATTTAATGGGGCGAGCATGAGTCTGATTAATCATCGTTTTCGTGGTCCCTGGACACTGTTCAAAAAAGAGATTCTTCGTTTTTGGCGCGTGAGCTTCCAAACAGTAGCCGCCCCCGTCATGACGGCGCTTTTGTATCTGTTGATCTTCTCGCATGTATTGGGTGGACGCGTTGAAGTATATCCTGGCGTGGCTTACACCGTATTCTTGATTCCTGGCTTAATCATGATGTCTGTTTTACAAAATGCTTTTGCAAATAGCTCCTCTAGCCTTATTCAATCAAAAGTGATGGGAAGCATTATTTTTGTGCTACTCACACCATTAAGTTATTTGGAATTCTTTCTAGCGTTTTTGGCAGCGTCTATTGTGAGAGGATTGGTGGTTGGTTTAAGTATATATTTAGTGGCGATTTGCTTTATTGATTTGCCGGTGGTGCACCCTTTATTTATTTTGGCTTTTGCATTTTTTGGTAGCGGAATGTTGGGGGCTTTTGGGATTATTGCAGGCTTGTGGGCTGAGAAATTCGATCAAATGGCAGCTTTTCAAAACTTTGTCATCATGCCACTGTCATTCTTATCAGGCGTCTTTTATTCGATCCATTCCTTGCCACCATTTTGGCAAAAAATATCGCATTTAAATCCGTTTTTTTACATGATTGATGGTTTTAGATATGGCTTCTTTGGGCAAGGCGATATTTCAGCTTGGTTTAGTTTGAGTGTTGTGGTCGGAAGCTTTATTGCACTATCATTAGTGACAATAAGCATGTTGAAAGCTGGATATAAATTACGGGGTTAAGATGTTAAGTGCAGATGAGTTGAAAACCTTTATTACGAATGGTCTTGCATGCGAGCATATTGCAGTGCTTGGCGATGATGGACAGCATTTTGAAGCCATTATTGTGAGTGCTGCTTTTGTGGGTAAGAATATGGTGCAACAGCATCAATTAGTTTATCAAGCGCTGGGCGATAGAATGCGCTCCGAGATACACGCGCTTTCAATGCGTACTTTTACGCCAGAGGCCTGGCAGGCCAATGGCAAACGCGCTTAAAAGAATTTTTTATTAGGAGTTTAGTATGGATGCTCAAGCATTAATTAAGAGTCAAGTAACAGGCAACCCAGTTGTGCTTTATATGAAAGGTAGTCCGAAATTTCCACAATGTGGTTTTTCTGGCCTAGCTATCCAGATTTTGCAGGCTTGTGGGGTACAAAATTTAGTGGCGGTGGATGTGTTGGCAGATCCAGCCATTCTTGATGGCATTAAGTTATATGCAAACTGGCCAACTATTCCACAGCTTTATATCAATGGCGAATTTGTCGGCGGTTCTGACATTATGCGTAGCATGTATGAGCAAGGCGAATTGCAAAAACTATTAGCGGAAGTGGCTGCGTAATTGGATAAACTGATTATTCAGGGCGGTGCTCGCCTTCATGGCGAAGTGACTATTTCTGGTGCTAAAAATGCAGCATTGCCAATTTTGTGTGCAGCCTTATTAGCTGAAGATACCTTGAAATTATCAAGCGTGCCTAAGCTCAAAGATGTTGGTACTACGATTCACTTGCTTGAGCATATGGGCGTTAAGGTCAATCGCCAGACAGATAAGGTGGAGTTGGATGCTCGTGTTATTGAGGTCCTCGAAGCCCCTTACGAAATGGTGAAGACCATGCGTGCTTCTATCTTAGTATTGGGCCCCTTGTTAGCGCGCTTTGGTAAGGCGCGTGTTTCATTGCCAGGCGGCTGTGCTATTGGCTCTCGTCCTGTAGATTTACATATCAAAGGCTTGCAAGCCATGGGTGCAGAGATCCGTATCGAGCATGGCTACATTGAAGCAACAGCAGAGCATTTGCCAAATAAGCGCTTGCAAGGTGCACGTTATTATATGGATTTAGTCACCGTGACCGGGACTGAAAACTTGATGATGGCAGCCGCTTTGGCGAACGGTACAACCGTTTTAGAAAATGCTGCTAAAGAGCCTGAAGTCGTAGACATGGCAGAGTGTTTGATTAAGATGGGTGCCAAGATTAAAGGCGCTGGTACTGATGTCATCACTATTGAAGGTGTTGAAAAGCTTCATGGCGCAACGCATCAGGTGGTATGTGATCGCATTGAAGCCGGCACTTACATGGTTGCAGCAGCAATGACTGGCGGAGAAATCAAGCTTCTTAATGTCAAAGAGAACTTGCTGGATGCTGTCATTGAGAAGTTACGTGAAGCAGGTGCTGAAGTCATCTGTGATAACAACACTATTACAGTAAAGAGTGACGGCAAGCTAAAAGCGGTCAATATTCGAACCGCGCCGCATCCTGCATTCCCAACCGATATGCAAGCGCAGTTTATGGCGCTCAATACCGTTGCTGAAGGCGTTTCAAAAGTTACAGAAACGATTTTTGAAAATCGTTTTATGCACGTTCAAGAAATGCAGCGTTTGGGCGCCAATATTGATATTGATGGCAATACAGCTTTAGTGCAAGGTGTAGCTCAGTTAGAGGGCGCTACTGTAATGGCGACTGATTTACGTGCCTCCGCAAGTCTTGTATTAGCTGGTTTGGTGGCTAAAGGCCAAACGGTGATTGAACGAATCTATCATTTAGACCGTGGCTACGAAAATCTTGAAGAAAAATTTAATGCGCTTGGTGCAAACGTAAAGCGCGTTTCTAAATAACGAAAATTAAAGACAACATGATTACCATCGCACTTTCAAAAGGCAGAATATTCCAAGAAACCACCCCGTTGTTGGCGGCGGCAGGTATTCATGCCTTAGAAGACCCTGAAGCTTCACGCAAATTGATTTTGCCAACGAATCGTGACGATGTGCGATTAATTATTGTGCGTGCTTCCGATGTGCCTACCTATGTGCAATATGGCGCTGCCGACCTTGGAATTGCTGGCAAAGATGTGCTTGATGAGCATGGCGGTGAAGGTTTGTATCAGCCAATTGATTTACAAATTGCAAAGTGCAAAATGATGGTTGCCGTTCGAGAAGATTTTGATTACTTCGCCTCCATTCGAAGTGGTGCGCGACTCAAGGTGGTGACCAAATACGTTAAAACTGCGCGGGAGCATTTTGCAGCAAAAGGCATGCACGTTGATTTAATTAAGCTTTACGGTTCAATGGAGCTTGGCCCTTTAGTGGGATTAGCTGATGTGATTGTCGACTTGGTCAGTACTGGGAGCACATTGCGTGCGAACAATCTAAAAGCAGTTGAGGAAGTGGGTGAGGTGAGTTCACGTTTGGTCGTGAACCAAGCCTCTTTCAAACTTAATCGATCTAAATTACAGCCTATGATGGATGCCTTTATTGGCGCTGTCGGTAAATAATCATTTAAATAACATTCTAAATAAATATTTGAAATAGGTTCAGGAAGCTATGAGTACCGAAATTAAAGTAAGGCGTTTTTCTAGTGAAGATGCGGATTTTGATAGCAAACTTAAAGCCTTGCTCGCATTTGAAACTGCGCAAGATGATACCGTTGATGAGGTTGTAGCGAATATTCTCAAGGACGTGAAAAAGCGTGGTGATGCCGCTGTGTTGGATTACACCAATCGTTTTGATAAAACTAATGCAACGACTCTCGCGCAATTAGAAATTCCTCAAGCAGAGCTTTTGGCGGCATTAAATGGATTGCCAGCTGAACAGCGTGATGCTCTTAAAGCAGCGGCTGATCGTGTTCGGGTTTACCATGAGAAGCAGTTGATGGCTTCGTGGCAGTACACTGAAGCGGATGGCACAATTTTAGGGCAGCAAGTGACATCTTTAGACCGTGTAGGTCTTTACGTGCCAGGTGGTAAAGCCGCATATCCGTCGTCAGTGTTGATGAATGCGATTCCAGCTAAAGTGGCAGGTGTTGAAGAACTCATCATGGTGGTACCAACCCCAAATGGTGAGAAGAATCAATTGGTGTTAGCAGCTGCCGCAATTTCTGGTGTTGATCGTGTGTTTTGTATAGGCGGTGCACAAGGCGTTGGTGCAATGGCTTATGGGACTGAAACAGTGCCACAAGTTGATAAAATTGTCGGTCCAGGCAATGCTTATGTGGCCGCTGCGAAACGCCGAGTATTTGGTGTGGTGGGTATTGATATGGTTGCTGGGCCTTCAGAAATCTTAGTGATTTGTGATGGCAAAACCAATCCTGATTGGGTGGCGATGGATTTATTCAGTCAAGCGGAACATGACGAATTGGCGCAGGCTATTTTACTCAGTCCTGATGCTGCGTTCTTGGATCAAGTCCATGCGAGTATTCAAAAGCTTGTACAGACCATGCCGCGTAAAGAAATTATCTCTACTTCACTTACAGACCGTGGCGCATTAATTCAGGTGCGTGATTTAGATGAAGCTGCCGAAATTAGCAACTATATTGCGCCTGAGCATTTGGAGCTTTCGCTTGAAGATCCGCTCGCGTTCAGCAAAAAAATTAAACATGCAGGCGCAATATTTATGGGGCGTGATACCTGCGAAGCGCTGGGTGATTATTGTGCTGGTCCTAACCATGTGTTGCCAACTTCCCGAACTGCAAGGTTTTCTTCACCTTTAGGTGTGTACGACTTTCAAAAGCGCTCAAGCCTAATTTTTGTATCTTCAGCTGGCGCTCAAACATTGGGTAAAGTCGCTGCTACTTTAGCCTATGGTGAGGGTTTGCAAGCTCACGCCCAATCAGCGGAGTATAGATTAAAGAAATGAGTCGATATTGGAGCAAGCTTGTTCACGCCCTGACGCCTTATCTCCCGGGAGAACAGCCTAAAATCAACAATCTCATTAAGTTAAATACTAATGAGAATCCTTATGGGCCAAGTCCAAAGGTGATTGCTGCTTTGCAGAAAGAGGCAACTGATAGTCTGCGCTTATATCCTGATCCGAATTCGGATGGTTTAAAGCAGGCGATAGCTCTTTATCATGGCCTGAATGCAAATCAGGTTTTCGTTGGTAATGGTTCAGATGAAGTGCTGGCTCATGTTTTTAATGCGCTGCTCAAGCATGACAAGCCTATTTTATTTCCTGATATTACTTACAGCTTTTATCCTGTTTATTGTGGATTGTATGAAATTGCATTTGAAACAGTACCTTTAAACGATGCATTCGAAATAAAAGTGGAAGATTATTTTAAGGCAAATGGCGGAATTATTTTTCCTAATCCGAATGCGCCTACGGGGCGCTTAGTAGACTTGGGAGACATTGAGCGACTGTTAAATCAAAACACTGAATCTGTTGTGGTGATTGATGAAGCTTATGTGGATTTTGGGGGCGAGTCGGCGGTTAAGCTTGTGAATCGATACCCACAATTATTGGTGACTCACACCCTTTCAAAGGGTCGCTCGCTTGCAGGGTTGCGTGTTGGTTATGCTGTCGGTCATCCGGACCTGATTGATGCCCTGCATCGGGTTAAAGATAGTTTTAATTCTTATCCGCTTGATCGTTTTGCACAAGCAGGAGCAACCGCAGCGATTGAAGATCAAGCCTATTTTGAGGAGTGCTGTCAGCATGTCATTAAAACACGTGGCGTAGTCGTTGAATCTTTGCAGCGACTTGGTTTTGAAGTATTGCCTTCAGGCGCCAATTTTATATTTGCAAGGCACCCAAGTCATGATGCAGAACGTTTATCTGCATTGCTCAGGGAACAAAAAATCATTATCCGTCATTTCAAAAAGCCTGCACGAATTGATCAATTTTTGCGCATCACTATTGGGACTGATGCCGAGTGCCAAGCGCTTATATCTGCACTTGAAAACATCATTTAAATATAAAGAATTTTGACCAAATAGCGAAATAGTTATATAAAGTCACTTTTGGTAGAGTAGTATCTATTTACCATTAAGTTCATAAAAAAATGTATCATTACGCGGTAGTTAAATCGTAAACGTGTAATTAAGCGGAGGAAGTAACATGGCATTAACACAGATGGCTTTAGACTCATTGGATTTTGACGCAACAGTTGCATTGGCTACAAAAGTTGCTCCACATGTTGATATTCTTGAAATTGGTACACCATGCATTAAGCATAACGGTATCAAATTGCTTGAAACACTTCGTGCTAAATTCCCAAACAACAAAATCTTAGTTGACTTAAAAACAGCAGATGCTGGTTTTTATGAAGCTGAGCCGTTTTACAAAGCTGGTGCAGACATCTGTACAGTTTTGGGTACTTCAGATATCGGCACTGTTAAAGGTGTGATCGATGTTGCTAACAAGTACGGTAAAAAAGCGCAAGTTGACTTAATCAACGTTGCTGATAAAAAAGCATTAACAGAACAAGTTGCTAAACTAGGTGCACACATTATTGGTGTTCATACTGGTTTGGATCAACAAGCTGCAGGTCAAACACCATTTGCAGACTTGGCTTTGGTAGCTGGTTTGAAATTGGGCGTTGAAATCTCAGTTGCTGGCGGCGTAAAAGCTTCTACAGCTGCACAAGTACGTGATGCTGGCGCGACAATCATTGTTGCTGGCGCTGCAATCTACGGTGCTGCTGATCCTGCTGCTTCTGCTGCAGAAATCACTGCAATTGCACACGGTGGTAAATCAGGTGGTTTGTTCGGTTGGTTGAAAGGTTTATTTAGCTAATATTAAATTGGCTAAATAAAAAGGTATTAAAAGACCATCATAGACCGCTGCAAAACAAAGAATGACGTTTTGCGGCGGTTTTTATTTGTAAATTAAGAAAGAAAACATACTCTCATGCGTAAAGCTGAAGTTAGCCGTAATACTCTAGAAACCCAAATCATTGCATCGATTGATCTTGATGGCACTGGGGCCTCTCAATTGGCGAGTGGGCTAGGTTTTCTTGATCACATGATTGACCAGATTGCCAGACACGGCATGATGGACATCAAGATTGAAGCAAAGGGTGATTTGCATATTGATGCGCATCACACGGTTGAAGATGTTGGCATTACCTTAGGCCAAGCTTTTGCAAAAGCCATTGGCGACAAAAAAGGCGTGCGTCGCTACGGACATTCATATGTGCCTTTAGATGAAGCATTGTCACGCGTGGTGTTAGATTTGTCTGGCCGTCCAGGTTTAGAGTTTGGTGTTGAGTTCAAACGCGCACGTATTGGTGACTTTGATGTGGATCTCATTCACGAATTTTTCCAAGGCTTTGTAAACCATGCTTTGGTAACTTTGCATATTGATAATTTGCGTGGAGATAACGCACACCATCAAGCGGAAACGATCTTTAAGGCATTTGGCCGTGCGTTACGTATGGCTGCCGAATTAGATCCTCGTATGGCAGGCATCATGCCTTCTACCAAGGGAACTTTATAAGTCTGAGTGTTAATACTCAAAACTTTCGTCATCCAAACTTTACGAATGGATGATGAAATTTTCAGAAAAGTATCATGATTGATATCGCAGTAGTAGATTATGGCATGGGCAATTTACGCTCAGTTTCAAAAGCCTTGGAGCATGTTGCCCCCAATAAAAACGTTGTGGTGACAAGCAGCGCTCAGGATATCCTTGAAGCAGAGCGCGTTGTGTTCCCAGGGCAAGGTGCCATGCCAGATTGTATGCGCGAGCTTGAATCTAGAGGCTTGCACGATGCGATTGTGAAATCCGCAGCAACTAAACCTTTCTTGGGTATTTGTATTGGCCTGCAACTCCTGTTTCAACATTCTGAAGAAGGTAATGCAGATGGCTTGGATATTTTATCTGGCAAGGTAAAACGCTTTGCTACGGCTGCGATGCATGACGCAGAAGGCAATAAACTCAAAGTGCCACACATGGGCTGGAATCAGGTGTATCAAAAACAAGACCACCCGATGTGGAAAGATATTCCGGATGGTGAGCGTTTCTATTACGTGCACAGTTATTATGTCCAACCCTATGACGCGAGTTTAGTTGCAGGTGTGACTGAATATCCTAAAGCGTTTACAGGCGCTATCGCGCACAACAATATTTTTGCAGTTCAGTTTCACCCAGAGAAAAGTCAGCACGCTGGATTACAGTTGTTATCAAACTTTGTTCAGTGGAATGGCAAACCTTAATTTTATTAATCTCATTTAATTTGTAAAACAGCCTTCATATTATGTTAATTATTCCTGCTATCGATTTAAAAGACGGTCACTGTGTACGTTTAAAACAAGGTTTGATGGAAGATGCTACGGTGTTTTCTGAAGATCCAGGCGCGATGGCGCGCCATTGGGTAGACCAAGGTGGTCAACGTTTACACCTTGTAGATTTGAATGGCGCTTTTGCGGGTAAGCCAGTCAATGAAGGTGCGATTAAAGCCATTGTTGAAGCTTGCCGTGGCGAGATCCCAATTCAGTTAGGTGGAGGTATCCGTGATTTGGAAACTATTGAGCGCTATCTTGATAGTGGAATTGACTATGTCATTATCGGCACAGCTGCAGTAAAGACCCCAGGTTTCTTACACGAAGCTTGTTACGCATTCCCTGGTCAAATTATGGTGGGCTTGGATGCTAAAGATGGCAAAGTGGCGGTTGATGGTTGGTCAAGATTAACGGGTCATGACGTGATCGATTTAGCCAAGAAATTTGAAGACTATGGTGTTGAGGCGATTGTTTATACAGACATCGGCCGTGACGGCATGTTGAATGGCGTGAATATTGAAGCGACTGTAGCCTTGGCGCAAGCCTTAACCATTCCAGTGATTGCAAGTGGCGGTATTACCGATTTAGAGGATGTCCGTAAACTTTGTGCCGTTGAAAGCGAAGGCATTATGGGCGCTATTACTGGCCGTGCTATTTATGAGGGCACTTTGAATTTTGAAGCAGCTCAAGCATTAGCAAACGAGTTAAACGGTTAATGTTAGCTAAACGCATCATTCCATGTCTTGACGTGACCGATGGTCGCGTTGTGAAAGGTGTGAATTTTCTTGAACTGCGTGATGCAGGAGATCCTGTTGAAATTGCGCGTCGTTACGATGAGCAAGGCGCAGACGAATTAACCTTTTTAGATATTACGGCGAGTTCTGATAATCGTGGATTGATTCTGCACATTATTGAAGAAGTCGCTTCGCAAGTATTTATTCCGTTGACGGTAGGTGGTGGCGTTCGAGAAGTGGAAGATGTACGACGTTTACTTAATGCTGGCGCAGATAAAGTCAGCATTAATACCTCTGCTGTGGTTAATCCGCAGTTGGTTGCGGATGCATCAGACCGCTATGGTTCGCAATGTATCGTCGTTGCGATTGATGCTAAACAAGTTGGCGTAGATGCTTCTGGTCAACCTAGATGGGAGGTATTTACCCATGGTGGCCGCAAAGAAACAGGTTTAGATGCTGTTGAGTGGGCCCGAAAAATGGTGAGTCTCGGCGCAGGTGAATTACTTGTCACTAGCATGGATAGAGACGGAACTAAGATAGGCTTTAATTTAGGCTTGAATAAAGCCATTAGCGATGCTGTTGATGTGCCAATTATTGCTTCTGGTGGTGTTGGTAATTTGCAGCATCTCGTGGATGGCGTGAAATTGGGCGGCGCTGATGCGGTTTTAGCCGCCAGTATTTTTCACTATGGTGAATATACGGTGCGCCAAGCTAAAGAATATATGCGTGAACATGGCATTGAGGTGCGACTTTGAGCTGCTTAGATAAAGTGAACTGGACTGATGGCCTGGTGCCTGTGATTGCGCAAGAGCTTGGCACCAATCAGGTGTTGATGTTTGCTTTTATGAACCGTGAGGCTTTGCAGCTCACTGTTGAAACGGGACATGCTGTTTATTGGTCACGCTCACGTGGCAAACTCTGGCACAAAGGCGAGGAGTCTGGGCACATGCAAAAAGTGCATGAGCTTCGTTTGGACTGTGATGAGGACGTTATTCTAATGACGGTTGAATAGATAGGCGGGATTGCCTGTCATACTGGACGTCATGACTGTTTTTTCCAAAAGCTTGAAAATGG
>Ga0164295_10003898_pt1 | contig 11892 bp, 5 predicted proteins | sample GEODES006metaG_FD_111798 | JGI IMG/M metagenome (GOLD analysis project Ga0164295, IMG submission 111798) | Oligotrophic lake water microbial communities from Sparkling Lake, Wisconsin, USA - GEODES006 metaG | ecosystem: Environmental > Aquatic > Freshwater > Lake | place: USA: Sparkling Lake...
CCGCCGTATACGCTGGGGACGCACCAGCACGGCGTCCAGTGTAGCGTCACGATCATGATCGGATGTATGCCCATGGTATCGAGGGGGACGCACCGACCATTCTCAAGCCAGACCTCAACAGGTCCGGGCTACAAGCGTGGGGGGTCACCAGTTGGTCACCAGCGTCCAGCCGAGCCAAGGGACCTGGACACAGGTACCGGGCAAGAAACGTGGGGGGCAAGAGTGCCCTGATAAGGGCACCGCACGATACAGGCATGTTCCACCGCTCTATTCGCTCAACGGCTCAAGCCGCCTTAAGCGTGGGGGATGCGAGCGGGGAGAGGGTGTGGGTTCTATTTAGGCATTGAGCTCCGTGCCGACCATAACGTACTTAGTCTTAGACCGGTCGGACGAGATTCCGGCGGATTCTTCGACGGGTAGGTCGAGAGTGCTCATAGGGTGGGGGTAGGGTAAAAGTGATGGCATCTCGGTGTAATAACATCGTGCCTCCGTATCCAGGGTAAAAGCCACTTTTGCCGAACGTACCAGTACAGCTAGCCGCTCCCGACATCCGGGATGTGGATTACACGGCGCGCACTTGATCCCTGAGGATCTGTCTCGTGAGCATGGTGATTCTTGGGAGGAGTTGATTTAACGAGCGGAGGTCGGGCGTGATCCAAACAGTGATATGGAGCGTGCGGATGGCGAGCGTGCGCGAGGAGAGGGCGGGTGAATGCCATTTGGAGCGACGTGACCTCGCCAGAGGGCGCGCGCCTCAAGCGTGCTGGCGAGATCCCACGGCGTGGTGGGCCTTGACGCCTCCCTTGGCGATGGCGATGGCGTAGACGCCAAAGTCTTCGGACCATATTCAGACATGATTTGACGCCACATGCCTCGGGGAGCCACGTCAGAACGCTCTTGATGGAGCCTCGACGCGACGATATGGGCCGCCGCCGGAGTAACATAATACATCTTCGAAGGCCGGAGCGGCTTGAATGCCACATTCCTCTGCCCGACCATCCCTGCAGCCGAAGCCGGCTTGATGTGCACGCCTGCCCACTTCTGGCTCGGCCTCGGAGCGACTGGGATCGGTGAGCCAAAGTGCATTCGGGAGACCAGCAGCGGCCTCGTGCGATACGCAATTGCAATCTTAGGCGGTCGCCGACGCATGAGCGCCGCGAGCTCCTCCGTCGTGAGGGCCGCGAGCTCTTCAACTGTGAGCCCATGCCATCCTAACGGCCCATCACCCATATGTCGGCCCTCGCCCCAGATCCCCAGTGACTCCGGCGGCCCGCGTCGAGCAGCTTCAAGCAGCGCGTCGGCGGCGGCGCGCTCGGCGGCTATCACCGCGTCTAGCTCCTTCTTCCTGGCTTCGAGTCGCCTCAGCTCCTCCTCCTCCTCGGGGGTGAGCTGCCCGAGTGCCTGCCGCCGCTTGAGGTCCGCAATGCGCTCGGCAATCTCTGCTGCCTCCCTCTCGGCGTCTGAGAGCTCACCGCCTTTGCCAGCGGCGGCGGCGGCGGCGGCGGCGGCGGCTCTTTGTTTGAGCGCGGCGCGGTCATCAGCCTGGATGAGCGCTGCAGCCTGCTCACGCTCCTTATCCTCGCGCGCTGCGATCTGTCGCCTTCGCTGCGCTTGGATCCCAATCGCCCCATTCCGTCGCTCCACCGCGCGGCGCTTCGCTTCTGCGAGGTGGCTCCGAGATTCCATCTTGGCCTCATCGAGCGCCGCGAGCCGCGCGCCCTCGGCCAGCTCCACCGCGAGCGCCGCGTCAAACTTGATCGACTGGAGTGAGCGTAGGTTGCCATTTTGGTCCACGCAGCTCGTCAAGAGGCGGCGCAAGAACGCGGCATACACCGCCGCGTCAATGCTCGGCGTCCAGACGTCAGCGAGCTCGAAGAGCGCGGAGAAGAAGACCTCCTGGGGCATGCCGTCGCTGCCATTGCTATCGCCAAGGTCGTCCACCCAGTCCTTCTCTACCATTGCCTTTGCCATGGTGTAATCAAAGTCGTCAAGTAAGATCTTGTGGAAGCGTAGCATGATGGCGTGGTACCCATCTTTCTGGAGCGCGGGCTCTGCTGCCTCCGTGCAGAACCCGTTGGCTTTCGCCGCGACCAGCCATGCATGCAGGGCCGCGCGCACGCCCTCGTCAGACTTGAGGGAGCGACGCCTCTTCAAACGGTCCTCTTTCGAAAGGCTCTCGCTCCCCTGCTCCCAGTACGCCACGGAATTGAGCTCGGCCTCGTCGTCGACTTGCACGATGATGCGCCCTGAGGACACGTGTGCGGCCAGCGCTTCCTGCGTCTTCTTGATTCGCCGGTTTTCGACCATTCTCGATATCTGGTTTCGAGCCGCTACCCCAACCTTGAGCTTCTGCAGATAACCAGCGTGCTGCTGAAAGCCCTTGCGCTGCGCAGCATCGATGCCCACGCTGAGCACAGTTGACATCGCCTCACGAGATACATCGTCGCTTCCCACCGTGAGGACCATGATGGCCAAGGCTTCTTGCAAGGGCCTACGGCATTATTATATTATGGGCTCTTACGTTAACAGTGAAACAGGACACAGTGAAGCAAGCAAGCCCAATTATTATATTATTATGTTGTTGTTACATGACCTCCCCAGGCGCCACCGACGACACACTGTACGGCGAGGGCCGCGCGTCCCCCGCAGCTTCCTCACGCACCATGTCGTTATACATGTACATGTATAAACATCTCCACCGCCATTCACAAGCCGCCGAGGACGCCCAAACCATCAAAGATTGCAAACCAACCACGAGCTCAATGCCGCGAGCGCGCATGTTCCGAGTCTCGTATGGGGTCAAGTAAGGTGTGTGTATTCTGAGCGGGCAGGAACAGTGCCGTGCGTACATCCTGGTCCGACAGCTAACACTGTGCCCGATAGCTGCCCGATCGAGAACAGCGGAAAAGGCGCGTGCTGGAGTTTATACACACGCCCGTCGCGTTCACTTTGCAACTCTACGCATGCAAACAGGTGTCGAGTTCACGAAATAATTTGCCGTTTCACAAAAAACCGGCTTTTCTCGGATTTTGCTTGCAAAGATATTAACACGTGTGTGTGCACCTCCGCGACTGCGTCAGGGAGCGTGTCGCGTGTGGCCTACCCGCCGTTGGGGCCGTGAGCGCGGTCGAGCCACACGTGAGCGCTGAGCGGGACACCGTTCGTTGTTGCTCACGTTCGTGGGCGCGCCTCACAAACCGCCCGATTCGTCCGCGGGGTACGATTCATCCGGCCCGCCTTCTTTTCTATACGTTCTAGTACAGGATCAACTCAAAAGGAGAACTCAAGGATCAACTACAAGTCCTATCTTAGACGGCGCGCGTCAAGCCTCAAGCGCGTGACCGCGTGAGGGGCGTGTCAAGCGCGCGAGGGAGATGTGTAGCGACGTGCGGTTTTTCGTTCTCATCGGGAAGGCGCGTGGAGTTCACACGCCCTTGCGTTAATTACCTTTGCAGCGTGCGCATGCAAAAGAGCTGTGATTTTTACCGTTTTACGAAATAAAACGGTTTTGCAAGCTTTTGTCGCTTTTGCACACTGAAAGCGTGTGCGGATCCGACAGCCTTGCGGAGGAAGGCATCCAAGCTCCTCACAATGACCGAGGAAGTGCGCGCACTGCCCATGACATTCACTGTGCCGGAGTATGCACAGCTCGGCGACATGCTCAATATCATGACGCAAGTCGGCGGCTTCGAGGTGCCCGTGCCAGAGAACGCGAAGCCCGGCAAGGAACTCGAAGTCTTTGTGCCAGTGCAGGCGGACGTCTGGAAGCCACATGAGGGCACCACATTGGTGTGCGCCTTCGTGCAAGTTCGTCGCGACGGCATCGAGGTACCCCCACCGCCGGCCCCTGCAAAGAAAAAGAAGTTGATCGATGGGGTCTCGCCAAGGCGTTTGGGCACCCTGTTTGGAGGTGACAATTTTAAGAGCCCGACAAGATCTCCCCGGAGCGCTCCCTCAGGCGATAAGTCCAACACGTCGCCCCACACAGCAGAGCTCACAGCAGAGCTCACAGCAGAGCTGACAGCAGAGCCAGATCCAGAGGACACTGATGCCTCTGTCATCGACTTGGCTATGGCCAATGCCATTGTTGAGGCTGCCCTGCTCGACGCCAAAGCCGTAGAGCAGGCTGAACGCCTGCAGCGCCGCTGCACGTTCACCTTCGGTCCCGGCTCTCTGGGGGTGACGTTCAAGGACGCGGCCGGCTCCATCATCGTCAAAGAGGTGACCGCGGGCTCGCAGGCGGCACAGCAGGGCGCAGTGGTCGGCAGCCAGCTCATCAGCGTCGCAGGCAAGCCAATCAAGGGCGTGGCTTTCTTGGCGCTGATGGCCCTCATCAAGGAAGAGATGAAGAGCGCGTCGGAGACGCCGATGACCATGGAGCTCGAGTCCGCAGAGTATGCCGAGCGCGCGGAGATCAATGACCTCGGCAGGTCGCTCGCGGCGGCGGCCGTCAATGAGGCGATCTCCAAAGACGAGGCGCGACGAAACGCCGAGACGGAGAAGAACAGCAGCAGCAAAAAAGACGGGGGGCTGCCAGTCTGGCTTGGTGGGGGGTTGCCGGGGGGGTCCCCCCTGGGCTTCATCTTGCAGCCGATCTTGAAGCCGTTTGAGATGGGATGCCTCGGGCGCAGCTCGAAGCTTCCCAAGCTTGATCTGTCGGAGGGCATCCCTACGAGAGATCCCAATGATACTCCCAAAGACAGCGCGCCTCCCTCAGGCGAGAAGCCTGCGTAGGAGCCCCACAGGAGCCCCACACAGGAGCCCGTCGCTCCGTTCTGGGACGTGGTCTAAGGGTGGTCACAGTTGTGAGGGTGTACACGTGGCGTCAGGGATGGTGGGCGCGGGGGCGTGTGCCGGGCGGGTACGACGGAACCGGGCTATACCACTGGGGCGGGCGCGGAACGGTCGAGCCCGCGTGTGTAGGCAATACACATGTACCGCGTATACCGTGTCGCATGACGCATGTACGTGTGCTACATGTACGCGCGTTCATCCGGTCCGACCGGCCGGTCCGCGGTGATGTCGGCTAATGCACTGTGAACGCCTCTCTTGTGTCTTGATGATATCTTGATGAGTTCGGTGTGTGTGTGTCGACGTTTCGAACCCTACATGTATGTGTGTGAAAGTGAATGTGTCAGATATTTTAGCACTGAGGAAACGGTCGGTGGTCGGTGCTCACCGACACGCCTTTTGCAATGGGTAGGAGGTACCACTATAGTCGCGCACCGACAGGGCGGGGCGTGTTCTGGTCTTCTGGAAGGGGTATAGTCAAGTTTGCCCCTTACACACAGGCGCTAAATTTTGGTATTTGGACTGTAAATCACTACATATCTTAGGCCCTATGACATATGACCGAATACTACGTTGACACACTATAGCCACAATGACAAAAACAACTGTCTCACTCCCTCTTATCCGCCCGCTCTCTCGACTGCATGGCCGGGATCCATACAAGCGAATAACAAGCGAACTCGAGCCTGAAGTGAAGATATCCTTGTTCCTTGACAAGTACAGAATTAACCTAGCTGGATTGTAGCCTCACACCGCCCTGCGGAGCACACGAGAGCCATCAACGAGCACAAGCTGAGTCGTCAACAAGTTATCTGCGTGGAGTCGGTCGAGGCTCACACGCTCACAAGGCGTGAAGCATGACATATGTGTATACAGCACTGTTGATTGCTCGGTCGACTGCTGCTCATCACTGAGTGCTTGGCCCACTGCTTCCAGCTAGCTTCCAGCGGTTGGCCACCGCCGCCTTTCATACACATTTTGTATAAATATCAATTGCTCGGAGGCATGTTTTATTCGGTGATCTGCACCAAAAAAGTGTAAATCATGAAGTACGGAACGTATGGATCTGAAGATTTGACTGCATGTGACCTAAAGTCTCCTGTAACTCTACGCTGCCCCCGCTGTTTCCAGTTTGGTCACAAGGAGTGTAAATCACAGAGTTCTCGATATGCGATGCCAGGTAGACGCCCGCGCCATCATGTTGATCATGAGCGCCCGACAAAGGGCCTCTTCATCTCTCCTGAAGCATCACGACCGCCTGAGACCGCCGAGCACAGTCAGCGCAATCGGTGCCCAGATCGCAGTTTCCACGGCCTCGTGCGCCGTCGCTTGCGCTGCTCTCGATGTTCGCACGCTGGCGGCCGGGTGATCTCACATGCGTCGGCATCTCGGCCCCTTTCTCGGACCCTGATCCTGTTCTTCTTCAGTATTACAGTCACGCGACGGCAGCACAGACTTTGCTTCATCTGTAAAACAAAGCCACTCAACGCGGCGGTGCGTCGTGCTTACGTCGTGCTACGCACATCTAGGCGTGTAGCGATAGTGTAGCGGTAGCCGCACGAAGCGGCGTCCTCGATGTGCACCGTCGCGTCGTTGAGCATGCAGACGGGTTGCGCACAATGGGGTTGCGTCGAATGTCGCACAAGAAACCTTGCTCATGCTTCTGTGCAACAAGGCCACACACTCAAGACTCAACGCAGCGGTCGCATCATGGCGTGGGGCAGTGAGCGCAGGACGCGGCGTCCTTGATGTGCACGTGCATCGCGCGTCGTCGTCGAGCATGCTGATGTGTCATCAAGCAGCATAATCTGTGTGCTAATGCGCAGGTGCGTGGCGACTGATCTTGCGTCAGTGCCGTCGCTCTGGGCCACACTCAAGCGTCGCTCCGCAGGCGTAGCGCCCGTCCGAGACGCAGCTACGCGTGGTCTCGCATCAGCAGGAAGCGGCGGGATGAGATCCAAGTGAGGCTCGCAAGGTCACTTCCTCCGCAAGACCCAGCATGAGCATTGTTGTCGACACCTTGGACTCAAGTGCATCGTTGACGACGCAATGCAAGTGCAGATCGATGAGGCCGCTTCCTGCGGCCGCTCTTACATGCGTCTAGCACGAGCGCTCCGTCGGTGCATAGCTGCTCAGCGTCACAGATCTCGACGTGAGGCACGCAGGATCAACTTCCTTGCAAGACTAAGCATATATGAGCACCTATTACGTGCACTTCATGATGCACTCGACGACGCCATGCACGTGCACAACGACGCCGCCACTTCGTGCGGTCACTGCTACACGCCAAGATGCGTACAGCATGGGCGCTGCGTCTGTGTATAGCTGCTGAGCGTCACAGTCTGTGTATAGCTGCTGAGCAATCAGGTCAGCGCTCTCGCAAGCACATGAGCAAGGTTGGTGCGGTGCGATCTTTGACAAAAGACAGGTCGCGCAAGCGCCGTTCGGATCGGCCGGGCTTTGTTCACGCTGAGCAACTATACACAGACGCAGCTCTCGTGCTAGATGCATCTACGCGTGTAGCAGCGACCACAGGAAGCGGCCTGATCGATCTGCACTTGCATTGCGTCGTCGACCATGCAGACGAGATGGGTTGGGTTGCAGGTTGAAAGAAACAGTGCTCATGACCTTGTGTGCATCACGTCGATCTGTCACGCTGAGCAGCTATACATAGACACAGCGTTCATGCTAGCCGCCTCTACGCGTGTAGCAGCGGCCGCAAGGAGCGACGCGATGTCGATCCGATCTTCAGGGGGGAACTCTGCACAAGGACTCTGCAACTCTCGAGATCAGTACCATTGTTCCGCTCCTGATCTACCTTTTTTGGACTAGATCCTGAAGCGGTCCTTAATAAATACCCCTTTTGTGCACGTGTATGTGATGAGATCTGCCCACCCCCGCGAAACCCCGACGCTTACCATGGAAGCTTTCCTCAGCGTTTGCTGCCTCTTCCTCTAGCTCTTCCTTCGCCTTTGCTGCAGGCCTTTGCTGCAGCTGCTGCGGCGCGACCACCCTGGTTATCCTGCCAGTAGCCGGCAGGCAGGCCAGCCTTGCTGCGGTCGCCGCTATGGCCACCCTTGCGGATGTATGTCCTAACCATAAGACAGAGAGAGAGGGGCGACAGCCAAGGTGCTGGGTCGCACCGCTTAACGACGCGTGTGCGTGGGGTTTCGTGAACAAAGTTGGAAGTGCTGTTTGCGAGCGTGGGTTTGCTAATCCAGAAAGGATGATTGCGGATCGGGGGCCTACGTTTTTCGTGTTCACGTTCACACTCGACTCACGCGCGGCGAACTCTCGCGTCGATCGCGAAGCAAGCAGCGATGAGCCGCAAAGACCGCGATGTCGCCAAGGCCAAGGAAACCGGCGCGTTCGCCACGGCGCAATGTCTCGTTGCATATCTTGGCTACTCACCCATCAAGCCGACGCAAATGCCTCCAGACCTCGCTGTCGTGCTGTGGCTTCCGGAGCCCGCGGCGCAGCCCAAGAGGACAGAGTGGTCACACCCTGGCGTGGGTCCGAGCGTGGGCCTAATCCTTCCGGCCGTGCAGCGTGTGCTCATGACCACGGACGCGAGCGTATCGCCTCCTGGCGCCATCTTCATCCTCGACTGCACGCCGCTCATCCCAGCAAATGAGAGCGCGCAGTCGGTCCTCGACAAGGAGGCGACGGCCGGGCAGCTCGGCAAGCAGCTCGGCAAGCCAGTGGGCCGGCTGCTGGAGAAGTTGCTCACCGGCCACCATGGGACCGTGACTCTCGTCGGCATCGACGGCGGCGCGGCGCTCGCGCTGGGCTTGCTGCAGGTGCCGCCGGCCGAGCACGGCCTTCGAGAGGGTGTCGTCGAGCGGGTCGTGCTGCTGAAGCCGAAGCTGAGCGTTGCCGTGGTGAACGCACGACTGGCCAAGTCGGCGCAGAAAGTTGGAGTGGCCCTCGACGTCTTCTACGAAAACCGCACAGCGCTCGAGCGTCGTGACGCCGTTGTGCGCCATGCGTTCCCAAGAGGAGCCTCACGCGTGCTCGAGACGCTCTCCTCGCGGCCCGAGCTCGCGGCAGCCGGAGGGGCGCTGTACTCGGCGCTGCTCTCCGACGGCGTGCGCAGCGGCCCCGCAGCCGCTGAGATCGACGGCGCGCTGCTCGACCCGGGCGCGACCGACGCGCTCGGCCAGACCATCTTTTGGGGCGAAGTGACCTTTGAGATGAGCCGGAACACGAAGCAGACCGAGGCAGTCGTGAGCGATCTTGATCCCCAGATGCTCGCGGAGGCGGCGTCGGCGGCGGAGGTGGCGGTTGCGGTAGCGCTCGTCCCGATGCCGGTGCCCGCCGCCGCGACCTCACCAGAGTCCTCGGGCACGGGCACGGGCTCCGTCCCCTTTTCCTCGACTGCTGCTCGAGCGAACGGGTCTGCGAATGGGTGTGTGAATGGATCCGTGACTGGGTCCGAGTCGCCTGTCCAAATGGTGGGCACCCTCATCCTGCGCGGCAATCGCTGTGTGCTCGTGCGCTCGCTCGCGTCGCCGCCGCTGTGGAAGGGGATGGCCTTCCCAACAGTCGCGCTTCGTCCGGGCGAGACCGACATGGAGGGCGCCTACCGCGCAGCCGCCGAGAATTGCGACATCGCGGATGAGTGGAGGCACTCGGAGCTTGAGAGTCTGCCCGCCGTTCCGCCTGCCGCTCTGCACCTGGGCGATGAATGGCCTATTACGCGCCACGCTCTGATCTACGCTCTGTACGCCGCCCGGCCGCCGCCGCCTGGCCCATTGGAGGATGCCGACTTGACCGACGAAGACGACACGTATGATTGGTACACGTGGCCACGCGCGGTGCACGCACTGCGTCACGATGCACACGCTCTCGCGACCTTGCGGACGCTCGCCTGCGCTCTCGCTGCCGCAGTGCATGCGGGCCGTCTCGTGCCCAAATGGGGCGGATATTTTGGGCAGGAGTGGCTTGGCACGCCTTCGCCTGCCTCGCTCGCGCTGCCGCTGCCGCCGCGCCACGCCACCGGCGCGACGCCAGCCGAGCCGCCGACGGAGACGCACCATGGTCTCCACCGAGGGAGCGGGAGCGCTCATGCGTCGCCGTCAGCTGCTGCAGGGGCGCATGACGGCGAGAGCGAGGTGAGGCAACGCCTCTTTTCTCTTGAGACCAAGTTCGATCAGCTGCTGGCGCTTCTGGCGGCGAATGTGCTAGGCGCCGCCCCAGCGGCCAACGGCCTTGGTAGCGCGGACCCTTCCATGCCCTTGAATGGCCCGCCGAGTAACGGCCATGGCATGGCTCCTCCCGTCTCCCTGGCGGGCTTCGGGCTCGGGCACGATCCACGCATCTTAGGCACGATTCGCACCGAGCCGCTGGTGCCTCCAGCGGGAGCCGACGCGGGGGCTGCCAAGGTGCGAGCTTCCAAGGTGCCCTCTTCGTTGCTGGCGGTGCAGCAGGCGGCGAACGCGCTGGCGCCCAGGGGCCTCGACGGCAAGGTGCCGTTGCTACCGGTCACGGTCCTTTCAGGGTTCCTCGGTGCTGGCAAGACGACCCTCCTGAACCATTTGCTGCGCAATAGCGCCGGCTACCGCATCGCCATCATCGTCAACGACATGGCGACGATCAACATTGACGCCGAGCTCGTGCGGCGCGCGAACGTGCTCCAAATGGAGGAGAAGATGATCGAGCTGTCGAACGGGTGCATCTGCTGCACGCTGCGCGAGGATCTCCTCGCCTCGATCGCCGCCCTCGCGGCCGAGCAGCGCTTCGATCACTGCATCGTCGAGTCGTCGGGCATCTCGGAGCCGATGCCCGTGGCCGAGACCTTCAGCTTCAAGGACGATGCGTCCGGCTTGAGCTTGGGCGACGTGGCGAGCCTCCACAACCTCGTGACCGTGGTCGACTCAGCCGCGATCTTCGAGCAGCTGACCACCATGGACACGCTCGCGGAGCGCGGCTGGCAGGCGGGCACCGGCGACGTGCGCACGGTCTCGCAGCTGCTGTGTGAGCAGCTCGAGTTCGCCGACGTGATCACGCTCAATAAGGTGGATCTCCTCAGCGAGGTCGAGATGGCCGCTGTCGAGAGGTTCGTCAAGAAGATCAACCCCGGGGCGGAAGTCCTCCGCACCATGAACAGCCGCCTCGAGCCGTCGGTACTGCTCGACAAGGCGCGCTTCTCGTTGCGGGTCGCCGAGACGCATCCCAACTGGTTGGCCGAAGCGCGGGAACACGAGCACTTGCCCGAGACCGTCGAGTATGGAATCTCCTCCTTCATCTACCGCGCCAAGCGCCCGTTCCACCCGCAGCGCCTGCATGGCGCCTTTTGCAGCCGCCCGCGTCCAGGCGCGCTCTCCAACCTGCTCCGGCTCAAGGGCATCGCGTGGATCGCCACGCGCCACAGCCAGCAAGCTCACGCCGCGCTCGCGGGTACGCAGTTCAGCCTGGATCCAGGCCCGCCATGGTGGGACGCGATCCCGCGCGAGCTGTGGCCGGAGACACTCGAGGAAGACATCAAGCCGCTCTGGCACGAGGAGCACGGCGACCGGCAGACAGAGCTCGTCGTCATTGGACGGCACTTGGATCATCGTGCAGCCGAGGCCGCGATCCACGCGTGCCTGCTGACCGACGCGGAGATGGTTGGCGGCGCGGAGGGGTGGCTCACGTTGGCGGACCCGTTTGCGGAGAAGTGGGACAGGGACCTGGAGATGGCGTCGCCGGGCGGTGCGGAGGGGCACGACCACGACCACGACCACGGCCACACGCACTGAGGCCGTCACTGAGGCCGCATTTGTGGACCCACATACGTAGCACAGGAGCGTGCGTGCGCAGCAGAGCTTGGATCGAGCATTACGCTCTCTCTGAGATGCGCAGTATACGGGGTGCGTGAACAGTGTGTTGGATCGTATCACGGTGCGTTTTACGACGGGGCATTGTGTTCACGCCTAGTTGTTCACGCCTAGTTGTTCACGGCTGAATCGCGAGTAGCGACACCCGATCGATCGCCGTGGAGTCATCACGATGATGATGATTGCGCTCCTCGCTCTCGCCTTTGCGCCAACACCGCGCACGCAAGCAAAAGCACTGCGGCCGCAGCTTAGGCCACTCATGATTTCAGCCGCTGAATCAACC
>Ga0164295_10003900_pt1 | contig 11889 bp, 9 predicted proteins | sample GEODES006metaG_FD_111798 | JGI IMG/M metagenome (GOLD analysis project Ga0164295, IMG submission 111798) | Oligotrophic lake water microbial communities from Sparkling Lake, Wisconsin, USA - GEODES006 metaG | ecosystem: Environmental > Aquatic > Freshwater > Lake | place: USA: Sparkling Lake...
CGGCGGACAAAAAGCCCGCGCCGAAGCCGAAGCGGTCGGAACAGCAAGCGGACCCGAAGATGGAGCAGCAGCAGCAGCAGCAGTAAAGACCGAGGCGTGAGGACAACTGAGCATGGCCCGGCCCCGCCTTGGCTCGGCTTATTGTCGTGTTCACCACCGCAAAGCAGAGCGAGTGCGATCGCGAACATCCGATCGCTCGTCCATCGAAAATCGGATCAACTATGCACAATTTCCGTGTAAACAATAAGCATACTCTAAATCGCACTAGCTACTACACGCGTAAGCGGCGACAACCACGTGCTCCCAACGATTCTCTCCTCGTTGCCTGAATTGTCGTTCAGCCTGTCCCCCCTCATCAGCCCTCTGTCCGGTCCCGCACGCCGCCGCGTCACCCCTCGAGCGTAACATCGAGAGCTACAGCCACCTACGCGCGCTGCGGCGCCTCCTTAAAGTCGTCCGCAAGGGCTGGCAAGAGCGGTTCCTCCGTCGGAATGGCCTCGTTCATCGGCCGGCGCGTGTACCGGCCAGGTAGAGCGCACCGCGAGGCTGTGGAAAGGGGAGGTGGGTGGTGGCAAGACACGTGGCGTCGGCGGCAAAGAGAAGGTGTGCGGGCTGTGCCCCAGGGAGAGGTGCCCCAGGGAGCCCTCTCCACCGCCTGACGTGGCGATCAATCGGGGCTCACGCGGCGAATGCCGCGGCGCCTACCGTCGAGACAGCGGAGGCACGCCGTCGCAAACCGAAGGAAGAAGAAGAGAGCGCTCACACGGAAGACATTGAGCCGCAAGTCCCAGACTAGCTTGAGCCCCTTGCGGCGTGCCGCCGCGTAACGCGCCCGAGTGGCTGATCGGACCATGAGCTCGACACGTGTCTGCTCGGGCGTGCCCAGGGCGTTCTGCAGCCCGCGCACGTAGCCGAGCGAGTGGAGGAGGCCGAGCACGTCGCTCTCGCCTGCATGCATGGCCACGAGCGTCTGCCACACGTCATCGAGAGTCGTGCCTTCGGGCAGCCTGCGAGCGTGGCGCGGCGGCGAGAGGGGGCGTTGAGGGTGCAGGTGGTAAGAGCGAGTGGACGGGAGGATGTGCGGGGGCAGAGGGAACCCAATTAAGGCAAGAGGGCGAGAGGTGCAGGGAGTCGTGTGCACGGAAGTGCATGGAGTCGGGGGCGGCTGACGATGCGCTCATAACGACGCGCTCACCGTCCTTCAGCGGCCGCGCGCAGCTGCTTGACGTTGAGTCCGGTGGCAAAGGCAAAGGCGGGCGAGATCAGCGCGGGGAAGAGCGGCGCGAGCGCGCCCGCAAACTGACCACTGAGCCGGAGCACCTCTGCACGGTTGGGCCAGGGGGTTGCGCATGCTAGGATCAGGTCGCACACTGCAAGACGGTCCGTGTCGGAGAGCCGATGGTACAGCCCATGGTCGAGGATGACGAGCTGCGGCTGTGGCACGGAGGGACTCGTCGTCGACGGCGCGGCGCCGGGCACCGGCGGCCGCACGCGCGCGTACACGTTGCCCGCATGCGGATCGCCATGCACGAGGCCGTACTCGAGAGGAAGTTGACTGAAGGCCGTGCCGACGAGCACGCCGATGGCGAGCGGCTCGAGCTGGAGCGCTCGCAGCTCGGCGGGCCGGTCGAGGCGCGTCAGCCCGTCGAGGAACTCAGTCGTCATCACGCGCCTCGTGCTCAGCTGGCTGACGACTGGCGGCACGAGCACCGAGGGGGCAAGCGACGCGAGGGCGTCGGAAGCTGCGCGCGAGTTGAGCGCCTCGCGTGTGAAATCGAGCTCGGAGGTGACATACTTTTGGATGTCGTCGATGATCCAGCCGAAATCGTACCCGTTGGGCGCGATCATCGTCGCCATCATCTTGAGCGTCTCGAAGTCTGACGCCATCTGCTCCTGCAGAGTCGGGTACTGCAGCTTCACAGCCACCTTGCGCCGGCCGAGCTTGCCCTCGGCGGGCAGGTATGCGCAGTGCACCTGCGCCAAGCTCGCAGCCGCGACGGGCCACTCGTCGAGCGACTCGACAAGCGAGGTCAGCGGCTGACCGAGCTCCTCCTGAGCGACTAGGGCGACCGCCTCGTAGTGGCGCGGAGGCACTCGGTCGGTGAGCGGCTTGAACGCCTCGACGTACTCGCGCGGCACGCCCGCCTCGCCCGCGCCGCCCTGCAGCGACGCAACGAACTGCGCGGCCTTAATGTACACGCCGCCATTGTCGATCGCAAATTGCAGTGCCTCCTTGGCATGCTTGCGGTGACAGGCAGTGCGCTGCTCATTGGCGTCCGGCGCTGTTGGGTCGACCTTCGCATATTCCTCCTTGGCCGCGTTGAAGAGCGCCATCGCGCACATGCTGCGCGTGAAGCCATCCGCCGACGCTGCGCTCACGGGCGCGTACACGCGCGATTGGGAAGCGGGATCTGGAGTGGCAGCCATGTTCACGAGACAAAAATTCAGCCCCACCGTTCTCATTGTGAATTTGGCTCCCACGCCGAGCCGACTCTCCCGCCGCTCCGCCGAATCCAACGTCTTGCCTTGTGAATCTTCGCAAGATATGATGCATTGGCGTGTGTATGCGATGCCGCTGTCGCTGCTGCTGCTCAGCTGCGCGGCCGAACAGCCTCCTCCGGTCGCCGCGCGCAGCTCGGAGCGCAGGCTCGCATGGCGAGGCGGTGGCGCATTCAGCAGCAGCAGCAGCGTGCTCGCGGTAGCTCGTATTCAGGACGAGATAGCAGTGCAGCAGGCTCTTGCACTGCGTGGCGGCGGCTCGACGCTCTCGCGGCTGCTTCCCATCCTGCTCGGCAAGACGCAGTGTCGCATCCTCATGGTTGGGCTCGACGCGGCGGGAAAGACGACCATCCTATATCAGCTGAAGCTGGGTGAGATGACACACACGGCGCCGACGCTCGGCTTCAACGTGGAGACCGTCTCGTACAAGAATATCGAGTTCATGGTCTGGGACATGGGCGGGCAGGACGCCATCCGGCCGCTGTGGCGCCACTACTACGAGAACGCACAGGCTCTCATCTTCGTCGTCGACTCGGCTGACGAAGAGCGGCTCGAGGAGGCGCGTGAGGAGCTCGCCAAGCTGATGGGCGAGGAGCAGCTCAAGGACGCTGTGCTCCTCGTGTATGCCAACAAGCAGGACATGCCCGAGGCCCTCGGTGTGCATGAGGTCGCCGACGCGCTCGCGCTCACGAGCATCCGCGATCGCGTGTGGTACATCCAGGCCGCGTCCGCTGCCAGCGGCGATGGCATTCGCGACGGTCTCGACTGGCTCGCGGAGAAGCTCGTCAAGAAAAGGAAATGACAGCGCAGCAAGCTCGGCATGACCCTCGGCAATGGCCAGTGTGGCTGCGCGCGGTGCTGCAACCCTGTCTGATGAGATCTGCCGTACGATTCTTCCAATGAATATGATGATGAGATCCGTGATCCAGATCCTCATCACCTGCCGGCGCGGTGCCGGCGCCAAGAGGAGTCAGCCCGGACCGCGCGCGGAAAAAGACGTTAGTCGCTTATTTATTTTAACATGGTACGGGCGGGTACATTAGACTGTCTGCTCTGCCCCGGGTCCTGGCCAGGTGGCTGCCGCGACGTCGCCTCGAGACGTCGCCGCGGAAGCGGACCGGGCGAAGACCGCCGGGCGTGCGAGCCGCGCAACAGGCGGCGGGATCGCTCGTGCACTCCGCTCTTACCTCTTAGCCTTCGCCTGCGGGGCCACGAGATTGAGGGCGCGCAGGCCGATCATGAGTCGATTCAGGGTGCGCACGTCCGTGAGCGCGAGCGGAAGGCTGCCAGCCTTATGACTGCGCGCGGCAGCCACGAGGACATCGCGCAGCTGCTGACGTTGCCGGTCAGGCACGTTTCGCGGGTCGCGCAGCAGGAGGTCTGCAATGTCGAGCAGCGACGGCCAGAGCTGCACCGCGCTGCCTGGGTCGGCCACCGATCCCATGCCTAGAAAGCAGATCAGCTTGACAACGCCAGCCTTGACGAGCGTCGCGATGAGCGCCGGTCGCTCAGCCAACGTCGCAAGCAACGCAAGCCCGTGCGCGCGCATCAGCGGCTCGTCCGCACGGAGCACTGCCGTGAGCACAGGCACCGCGCCGGCGAGGACCACGTTCTCGGCGCCGTCGTTGTTCAGGCTCAGGCTGAGCAGCAGCTGCACCGCAATCTCACCAAGCGCGTCGCCGTTCACGAGCATCTCGACGAGGGCGGCGCACAGGCCTCGTGAGCCGCGGAGCAGATCCGCGACGAGGGCGATCGCCTCCTCATATGAGGCGCAAGCGGCGAACCGCTCGTTGATCATGTGCGCAGCCGCAACCCGATCGCTGTGCTCGGTCGCCGTCGTCAGCTTTGCGGAGAGCTTCGCGGTGGACACGGTGCTCATCACGGCCTTCGTGGCAGCCGATGCGGCCTCCGCGGCAGCGAAGGCCTGCTGCGCTTGCGCGTAGGATATTTTGAGTTGGCTCGACGACGGAGCCGAGGACGACGGAGCCGAGGACGACGACCGCGAAGCTGCGGCCGGGGCCGTTGACATTTGGACGGCCATTCTGTGAAGAGTTCCTATTCATTCACAACACACGCCGCAACGTAAACTGCAAGTCAAGTGTAAGTCAAGTCAAATATGTGGAGGGCAACACCTCACACTGCGACCGTTACCGGTAAATGTGGGTTTCCGCGAATACAATGTATCAGAGGATGGTCGGGCAGTGGTCGGGTTTAGGCTCACGTACGCGACGTACAACGAGGATCGTCAGCCTTGCCGCTCATCGCGCTCAAGTTGTCCCCGCCGGCGACGTTCCTCGCGACTGTCGGCGGGAGCCCATGAAGGTCGTCCGGGTTGAGGTGAGCCTGCTCGGTAGGCTCTCCCTCGACGTCGCTCTCGCTGAATGAGAGAAGCCTCTCCGGCCTGGCCCGCGCGGGAGCCTCCTTGCCCACAGCGTACGCGACGGAGCCGCCGATAATGAGCACGATGCCGAGCGCCGACGGCACCGAGATTGGCGTGGCGAAGATGAGGAGCGCGGCGATGATGGTGACGGCGCGCCGGGCGGTGTTGCACACGGAATGCGAGACGACATCGAGCAGCAGCAGCACGTACAGCGACAGGAAGTTGTAGCTTACAAATCCAAGCGCGCTCAGCAGCGCCGCACGCAGCACCAGCCATCTCTCCCCGAGCTCAGCGAGACACACGGCTCCCTCGTCGGCATACGCAGCGGGTGCTAGGAGCATCAGGCCGAGGACGTGCTGCGCGGCGAAGAGGCTCACGCTGTCGATCTCGCCGCCAAGCTTGCGCTGCGCATCCTGCAGCAGTGTCACGAGAAGCGAGCGCGCCGAGAAGGCGGTGTTGGCCAGGAGCCCCAGCAGAAGGCCGCCCACGTCGAAGTTGGGCTGCGCCCAGACACTGAGGGCCGCGCCACAGAGCACCACGCCGAGCGCCGTCGCCGTCATGGGCACCAGCTGGCTGCCGCGCGCACCAAGCAGCCGCGCGAGCGCGAACGACGTGAGCGGCTCGAGGCCGCGCACTGTCTCCGTAAAGGAGGCTGCAAGCCGGCCGAGCGACTGGTTGAGGAACAGGAAGCCGAGCGTGTAGGCTATCGAGACGAACACTAGCTCGCGCGCCGCCGGCGGCGGCCGCCGGCGCAAGAGCACGCACGCGGCCACTGCCGCCAAAGCGGCGGCGGTGAATTGCACCGATGTGATGGTGAGCGCGCAGCTGCCAGACTTCGGAGCGAGCATGGAGAGCGCGACTTTGGCACACGCCGTGGATACGGCGCTCGAACCGAACCAGACCACGATGCAGGCGATAAGCTTAAAGCGGTGCACCACCTTCGCGGCGTCGTCGACCGGATCGTGCCAGCCGACGCGCGATCGTATGGCTGTCATCGAGAAGGGAGCGAAAGTGTGAAGTTAATCAAGTCAAGTCAAGACAAAACAAGTCAAGTCAAAACAAGACCACACATACAGCGGCGCTCATGCAAGCGCGTCCCCGGGGGGCGCGCTTACATGACTACTCATACTGGCTGCATTGTACAGGCGAGCACAGCGAGCACAAGCGGGGCGCCGCTAAGGAGGTGAGGGTGTGAGTGAGAGAGTGAATCAAGGCCACTCTCGTCGACCCCAGCCCATAAGTTGGGTAAGATAGGACTACAAATTCCTGTCGAAATCGACGAATTTCGACGAGACGCGCAATCGACCGTCCAGCATGCTCCCTCGCAAGATGCTCGCAACTCGCCGAATCGTCATGACCGCGGCCCGTCGCGGTGTCTCGGGTGAAGCGCAAGAAGGTGCCCTCGGTCCAGCCCACCGTGCGCACATTTACAGGCATGTCGTCCCAGGCAAGGCGACCACCCCTGCCGTCGTCGACAAGATTGAGACGGTCGTGCCAGTGGTCACTCAACATGCATCTATCCTCTCTCCCGGTGCCACGACGATGGCTGAGAGCTTGGTGCACGCGCAAGAGGGTGACCTCGGGCCGGCCCATCGCGAGCACATCTACAGACATGTGATCCCAGGTGCGGCTCAGAACTTGGCGCAGGCGCAGGAGTTCATGCACTCGTTTACACAGAAAAGCCCTCAGCGCCTGATCCGAGAGGTTGCGAAGCCCAAGTGATCAAGGCCGCTGCGTTGCCTAGGCGTCCGAGATGCACAACTTGCTGTCAGTGCAAATTTGTACGCGTGCGTGTGTGAAAAAGGTGATGGTGTGACGAGGTGACGAGGAGACGAGCCGGGTCGGTCCGAGACGGCATACGGAGGCGATTCCGTCAAGACGGTTCGGTGTACGGTGTGCACGTTACGACATAGCATGAGCTGGCGGTCAAAGCCAGGCCGAAGTGTGCATTGTATTCGAAGCGACGAGACCCCGGACGAGACCCCCGAACCCCCCGAGAGAACGCTCCCTCCAATGGCTCCCTCGCAGCGCCGCTGCTGTAATCCTCACTACTCGCTCGAGGGCCCCTGGAACCTCGTCTCAACAATTCCCACTTCACGCCTATGAAAACAGCACGTGCCCACAACTTCGCTCGCTTCTCCCAGCCCCAACTAGCTCGCGCGGCGGAAGATGGCGAGCAGGGCTCAGGAACTAAGCGCCCGTGGCGCTGGCATCTTTGGCGCGACGCGCCGGCGCGGCTGCCCGAGGAGCGTCATGCACCTGCTCATGGAACGCGAGCGCGGCTCGTCGCCCAACGTCGAGATGCAGCTGCTTCGATGGGCCGCGGGCGAGTGGCTGCAGGCGCCGATGCGCTCGAGTGCCTATTGCAAGCTCAATCCGGAAGCGAAATCGACAATAGCGCTCGCGTTCAGCAGCGATGGCGTCCTCTTCGCGAGCACGCACGGCGACCATACTGTCAAGGTCTTCCTTTGCGCGACGTGGGGGCTGGTGTGCACGCTGAAGGGCCACCGGCGCACACCCTGGTCGATCAAGTTCCATCCGCGCGACCGCAAGGTGCTCGCGTCCGGCTCCCTCGATGAGTCCGTGCGCATATGGGACCTGGACACCGAGAAATGCGTGCGCGTGCTCAATTTCGACTTCGTCGTCTCATGTATCGCCTTCCACTCTACGGGCGAGCTGCTCGCTGTCACATCGGGCCGGCGGATCTGGTTGTGCCGCTGGCAGACGCAGCGCGCGCCGCACACGGTGCTGCCGCTCGATGGACAGCCCTCGCCGCCCGCCTCGCTGGCCCCGCCCCGCCCTACGATCCTCGAGCGCCTGGGGGCTGGCCTGGTTTCCATCGTCTCGTCGGCGGGTGGTGTCTCGTCGGCACCCTCCGGCCTTTCAACTCCCAGAGGCGCGGTCGGAGGTGGCGGCGGCGGCGAGGGCGGCGGCGGCAGCGGCGGCGGCGACGGCGGCATGAGCGGGCCGGACATCGAATCCAGCGGCGCTGACGCGGGCGGCGCCAACGCGGGCGGCGCCAACGCCGGTGGAGCAGCAGCAGCCGCCGTGCCAGCAGCAGCAGCAGCAGCAGTAACGCCGGGTGAGTCAGCGGGCGCCGGGATGCCGCCGCGGCCCGGGGGGGGAGGGTCGCCCGAGGACGAGGCTGCGACCAAGGTGGTGATCCTAAATGGCGCCAACCCACAGCGCTGCGTAGCCTTCAAGCGTTCAGCCACCCATGAGCTCTTCTTCGTCGCGGAGACGAACCCCGAGCCACCGCCCGAGCCGCCGCCACAGCCGACGCTTTACCAGCCGCATCAGGCGCCGCCGTTCACGGTGCAGCTCTCCATGTGGACGTTGCCGCTCGACCGCTCGGCCGACTTGATGAGTATGCACCTCGACGAACAACGTCCCGCCCTTAACGTCGCGCGCTCAGTGATGTACTCCGATGCTGGATTTGACGTGTCGCGCTGTGGCCGTTACCTGGCCCTGTGCGAGCTAGACCCGCAGGTTGGATACCACCTGCGCACCTTTTCGCTGCAGCGCCGGTCGATGGGCGTAGCCCTCCAAACGGTCGCCCTGCCCAACTGCCCGTTTGTGACCTCGGTGCAGTTCGCGCCTCTGCCCTTCGCTGTTCTTATCGGCTATGGCCGGTGTCAGGCACCGGCTCTCGCACAGGCGCCGCAATACGCGGTGCTCCGCTGTATAGAGTTCCAGCCCAAACCGGGTGGCGCGCGCCAACTGACTGAGGAGGTCGAGCTCTTCGCCGTCGATAGCACCGACGAGTCCAACGTGGCGCTTTTCCATCCGCACCCGCACGCGTGCGCTGAGCTCGGCTTCCTCTACGCCACCAAGGACGGCCGCATTCGCGCCTTCAAGTTTGACCGCACCGGCATGCAGCTCGGCGGTGCAGGCAGCAGCTAGAGGCTGGGGGTCGTGGCGCGCGAGAGCGGGGCGACGGTGGAGTGCGGTTGAGGTCCAACTCCATCGTACACCACCCGTAGGCCCACCCCGTCCCGGCGGCTTGGCTCCATCTGGCGCCGTACCGGCCGCACCTGGCGCCGTTTCAGGCGCATCTGGCTACCAGTCCCCCACGCTCGTGCGGGTAGGCTGTGCCTCCCAGCCTCCTTGGCCGTCGGAATCACGGCGTGTACTTCAACACCGTGGCGGCACAACAACATCTGGTAATACGGTACGTGGGGCGCGCCGAGCACTGCAGGCATGTGCTGGGACCGGACGGTCGGGGACATATCGCACCACCACATATGCTGTGGCCCAAGAGCCGCCGGCTGAAACCTACTTGTAGTATGATGGAGGGGGTACATGCTGTAATATGCGTGCGTATTTATGTATACTTACGTCTTTGTCTCTCTTGGGTCGCAACAAACCACCTCTCTCGACTCTCCAGTGGGCGGCGGCGCACAGAGGCTCCGAAGCGTCGAAGGCGCGAGGCCGGCGCTACACCCGCCCGCAGCGCACTCCTCCCTCGAACACCGCAATCAAAACGCGTGTCAAGACGCTTGAAGCCTGCTAGCAGAGGCGGCCAATAAACCTTGCTTTCGGGTATTTGGAGACGAGGTTCGGCCACTGCACGAGGAAATGGTCCGTAAATGGGAGCAGCAGCTTGCCGCTCAGCGAGAGGCTCTCAACACGGCAGATGGACTCGACGTACACGACGGTCACGTACTTGATGCCGAGCCAGCGCAATGCGATCGCGGCGGCTGCTATGGGCACACACGTGCCAGGCCCGTTGCACAGCAGCAGCGAAGGACGCGAGCGTAGCACCAGCACCACGGCGTGCATCATCGCATACAGCGTCGTCAGCACCGACGAGCCGTACGACTGGCCCACCTCGCGGCTGCGCGGAAGGAGCAGTAGCCGATGATTCGACTTATTGGCATTGTCCGATGCCTCAAAAGCCTCGATGCGCTGCGCGCTCGTGTGGTCAGTGGTCGCAATCACATACTCACGTGGCGAGTAGAGAGAGCGATCCAGCGTCTTCAGCAGTGCGAGCATCTCCGCGGTGTGGCCGCCGGAGCCGAGAACCGCCATGGTGTGAACGGGTGGTATGCCAGCTGGATTCGCAGCTCGCTTGTAGCTGAGTCGAAGGCTGACAACACGTGCGAGCCAACAGAGGAGAAGGCCGAAAATGGCAACGAGCAGCAACACGCTCATTGCTACAAGGTCCGGCGAAGTTCTTTTCATTGAGAAAGGGTCAGTCCTTATGAATTCACAGCCAATGTTTATAACTCGACACCCAAGACACCGGACCGGCGTACATACGTGTGCGGTTAAAACTGGCTCGGGGACCCCTGGACCCCCTTATCACAGCCATACTCGCAGGGCATACTCGTTACTCGATCAGCCGCCGGGCCGGACGCCGGGCCGCTTTAAAGCCCCGCCCGGTTGCCTTAATTCACACCGTAGCTTGGTCACTTACAAATCAAAAGAAGACAACAGTTGCGCGCTTACTTTATCAGGCCCAGATGCTGTCCAATTGTGAATTGATGCTGTCGTCACACGTCACAATTGTGTCGTGCTGTCGTCTTTGACGGCCATCCGTCGCCGAGCGCCAGACGCTTAAGCGCATAAGCGGACGCGCGCACTCCCCCCTCCTTAACACCTTTGAATATCCTGCACGTGCCCTATCTCTCCGATGCCCCAGCACCCGTCCTTGGTGCACTCAGGCACAGCTCTATTGAGAAGCGCAAGCAAGCTAATTAGCTTCTTGTTGAGGGCGGAGTGCGTACCGGTAACCCCCGGTGTTTTGGTACCGGTACATAAGCGCGGTGTGTGCCCGAGAGGAATGCCCGAGAAGGCGCCTACCGGTTCAGTGACAAAAGGCAGGAGGCTCAATCGATGGTCGCGCGGCCGAGCCTGCTTCTCGGACTTGCGTCGCTGGCAATGGAAATAGCTGGTGAGATGGTGCGTTGGCATACACGGCGTCCTCCTACATACGACGTGTGTGTTCCCTACCCTGGCTGCAAGGCTCCTGACGTGCCTCGCCAAATATGTCCCTACACACACATTGGTGAGCTGTGCGGACTGATCGAGAGTGCTAGGAAGAGTGGTAAGGCCAACGACTCACTGATAGTGGAAGTTGGATCAGCATTTGGCTACGGCACCTTCGTGGCGCGGCACTACGGTCATCCCATCCTTGGCTTCGAGTGTCGAGCAGATGAGTACCATCGGTTGCAAAAGCAGTTTGAAGGTGACCGAGGCGTGAAAATGATGAACGTCTGCGTGGGTGATGCACCCGGGAATATTACGCTATTTCGTGCACAAGACTCTTCGAGCGTGCTCTCGCCTTCCGTCGATAAAGACTCGCTGTCGTCGAAGAGGAGCACAGAAAACGTGTCGCAGGAGATTGTGCACATGGTCACATTGGATCACGTGCTCAGCGTTGTAGACGTATTCCAGCAGACTGTGGGTATGATTGCAATCGACGTGCAGGGAGCCGAAGGACTCGTGCTACGCGGAGCCAGGGAAGTAATTCGGCGACATCGGCCATTCATCATGTACGAGGACACTGAGCTGCCGGCGAATGAACGGTATGGGAAGCTATTTGCTAAGATCATGGCCGATATTGGTCCCGAGGCGATGAATTGGTACAAGGAATGCCGTTGCGAGCGCGACTGCGTTTGCTCTCCCACAATGCAATCGACATTTTGAGCTAACAGAGTTGGATCTGTCACCACAATTCACATAGCGGCCCGTGGCATGGGGGGGTGCGCTGGAAAAGGTACACGCCGTTACGGTCGAGGGAATCGTTCAAACGTGTGAAAATGTGAAGGAATGCTGCAAAGGAATGCATGCACTCGCATTTTCACAATGAACCGCTGTTACTGTACTGTTTTTGCCTCGCGATGCTCAGCGCTCACATCCACTTCGCAAACAACAGCACGGCTCAGCATCTTGTGCGCTCATGGCTGCCGTTCTGCGAGGACGATCCCGTGGCGCATCGTACGCTCAGTTGCGACAAAGTGGTCGGTGCGGCACGCGGCTTGTGCTTGGGAGCGCAGGAAGTGCAG
>Ga0164295_10003901_pt1 | contig 11887 bp, 7 predicted proteins | sample GEODES006metaG_FD_111798 | JGI IMG/M metagenome (GOLD analysis project Ga0164295, IMG submission 111798) | Oligotrophic lake water microbial communities from Sparkling Lake, Wisconsin, USA - GEODES006 metaG | ecosystem: Environmental > Aquatic > Freshwater > Lake | place: USA: Sparkling Lake...
CTCCTACAAAGAGAGCTTGGCCATGTAGGAGCTTGCCTGCAAGCGGTGGGGCCATGGACTTTATCGCCAGCAGGCTGGCTCCTACAAAGAGAGCTTGGCCATGTAGGAGCTTGCCTGCAAGCGATGGGCTTTGGACTTGATCGCCAGCAGGCTGGCTTCTCCTACAAAATGGGGGCAGGGTTTGCGCCGAGGTTGCGCAGGGCGGCTTCGACGGCGGCTGCGGTAACCAGCGGTTTCTCCATCGGAAACAGGTGCGAGCCGTCGAGCATCATGATGCGGCCTTTGGTCACTTGCGGCAGGCTGTTGATACCGGCCAGACGCATTTCGCGCGAATGCGTGCCGCCAATGAAAGCAACCGGGCATTTGAGCGGATGCCGCTTGATCATGCTCTCTATCTTGTCCGGAATGGTGTTGTAGATCGCGGTTTCTATCTCGCGGTCAAACGACAGCACCTGCTGGCCCTCTTCCTCGTGCGTGCCGTGGGCAATGTAGTCAGTCAGCACCTGCGGGTCCCATTTGGCAAAGGCTTTTTTATGCGCAAAGTGCGCCAATGCGGCGGCTTTGTCGGGCCAGTGCATGCGGCGCGATTTGCTGACTCTGCCTGGAGAGATCGAGCCCATCAACGAAGTCTTTTTGGCCAAACCCACGGTGGTGGCACGCCATCCGCCCAAGATGGGCGAGTCGAGGAGCAGCACGCCTCGGGCCAGTTGCGGGTGTTTGATCGCACACATCAAGCTGAGCAAACCGCCCAGGGAGTGTCCAACCAGGTAGGCGGCATCGCCGTGGGTGTCCAAATGCGCTTGTGCAAAGTCGGCCAGTTGCTCCACCAAGTGTGGCCAGTTGTTGGTGACGGGGTACTTGGGGTTGTGGCCAAATTTTTCGACCGCATCAACTTTGAAACCGCGCTGGCGCAGGCTGCCGAACAGCACGCTGTAGGTGCTGGCTGGAAAGCTGTTGCCGTGTGAAAAAACGATGCGTGGGTTCATGTCAAAAATGTATCTGTCAATGGAGAACTGGATGGTGGGGAAGGAGTCACGGTCACGGCCACTTCAAGCGTGTGGGCCCCACCGCCTTGCAAGACGCCGCGCAGGGGCGACACATCGGCAAAGTCGCGGCCGACAGCCAAGCGCACATAGTCTTCGCCCGGACTGGCCCAGCCGGTGCGGTCGTTGGTGGGGTCCAGGTCCAGCCAGCCTTGGCAGGCGTGGGTGGCCAATTCGGGCAAGTAAACCGAGGCCCAGGCGTGCGAGGCATCGCTGCCTACCAAGCGTTCTTGGCCGGGTGGGGGTTGGGTCAGCAGGTAGCCGCTGACATAGCGGGCAGACAAGCCCAGCGAGCGCAGGCAGGCCAGCAGAATGTGGGCAAAATCCTGGCATACGCCCCGTTTGTCCTCGAGTGCTTCGAGTGCCGGGGTGTTGATGTCGGTGCTGGCCGTTTCGTAGCGAAAGTCTTGGTGCATGCGGGCCGTGAGGTCTTGAGCTGCTTGCACCAAGGGGCGACCTGGCGTGAAGCTGTCTTGTGCGTAGGCCAAAAACGCTTCGTGCACGGGCGCGTGGTGCGAGCCAAACACAAAGCCGCTGTGCACATCGCCTGCGTGCCCGACCCGGTAGCGAAAATGCTCGCGCACCGATTCCCAAGTTTGAACGCTGCTTGGCAAAGCCACAGGCCGCGTGTCGATTTCTGTGAAAGCCCGCACGATCAGGCCATCGTGTGGTTTAGTCAACTCCCAATAGGCGCGGTGGTTCAAAAACGCATCAATGTTATGCCGTACCGTGGCATCGGGTGCGACCTGCATCCGGTGACTGAGCACTTTTTGACAAGGGGTGTCGGCAGCTTGCAGATGCGCGACATGTTGTGCGGTTTGCACTGCGGGGCTGTAGCAGTAGCAGGTGTCGTGGGTGATGGCCAGGCGCATGGAGTGTGTTGTGCGTCAAGCGCCCACGCTGTAGCGGGCTTCGCCGCTGTGCGTGAAAAACAGACCGCACAACTGGTCAGACACCTCGCGCGCGGCAGTTTGGCAAGCGGCCAAGGTGGCGTTGAGGGGCAGGTTGGCGGTGTTATCCATTGGGCTGTAGCTCGTGTTATGGGGCCAGAGCGATTGCGGCGTCATGCCAAACAATTGGGGCACTCGTTCGGCCAAAGGCAGCGTGGCGCCATGGGCCAGTTGGCCCATGCGCAGCAGTCGCCCGCGAAGGGTGTGTGCCACCCAGCCCAAAGAGCGGGGGTTGTCCTGGTCGGTCACCAACAGGTCCATCAGGGCTTGCGGGGTGCGGCTTTGCTGGTGTTGGGCGTGGAAGCTGATGGTGCTGTCAAACAGGTCCAGCACAGCGTCAAAACCAGCTTGTTCGGCGATCAGTCCCAGTTGCACCGCTTCGCCCATGGCGCTCGATAAAAACGCCAGCCGTTCGATGTGGCGGCCAATCGACAGCAAGCGCCAGCCGTCGTCGCGGCTCATGCGGTCGGTTTGTGCGCCTGTGAGTGCGGCCAACATCTGGCTGGTGTCGGCCAAAAGCCGTTGCACCGCAACAGTGTCCGGTGGCATGGGCTGGCGCGGGTCCAGGGTGGACAAGAAAAAACGCGCCTCGGCCTGTTCGAGCAAGCGCCAGTGTTCGGGCGACAGGCGCTCGCGCACCGAGGCAGCGGCCAAGCGCACCGAGCGCAGGTTGAAGCCAACGCTGGTGGCCAGTTCACGGTCCCATAGGCCCGCGATCAAGGAGCGTTCAAACACCCGGTGCGCTTGTGCGGCGGCGGGCACACCAGCCCGCACCAAGCCGTGGCGCGTGGCCATCCGGCCAATGAAGTGCAGCAAGCAGGGCAGGTTCTGGTTTTCACCGCTCAAAATTTCCAGGCTCAGCCGCACCAGGCGCAAGGTGTTTTCGGTGCGCTCGGTGTAGCGGCCCATCCAGAAAAGGTTCTCGGCGGCGCGGCTGGTGACCAAACGCTGGCGCTGCGCGATTGCGTCGCTGACCGCCGGGATGGGGTTGGACTCCGGTGCCAATGACTGCGACTGCGACTGTGACTGCGACTGTGACTGCGACTGTGACTGTGACTGCGACTGCGACTGTGACTGTGACTGCGACTGTGACTGTGACTGCGACGGGGCATGTGCTTGAGACGTCGCACTTTGCACCCAGACATCGGCGCTGGAGCCACCACGTTGCATAGAGGCAATGCCTTCTCGCGTGCCCAGTCGGGCCAAGCCACCGGGCAAAACCTGCCAACCGCCTTGGGCGTTGGTCACTGCAAACACCCGCAGCACCACGGGGCGGGACTGGATGCTGGCCTGGCCGTCGGTGCCCGCTTGCCAAGTGGCTTGGTGCGACAGGGGCAACCAGGACTGCAGGGTGTGTGCGGCGGGGTCTCGCAGGATGCGGCCTGCCCATTCGTCTTGCTCGCGGCGGGACAAGGTGTGGCCCAACACCGGCTCAAAACTTTGGCGGTCGGTGTTGTAGGGGTAAGTGGGTTTGATCACGCAACTGGGGATGCGGGGCAACACGTCTTGCAGCGCTGCGGCTTCGCCACACCACCAGCTGGGAATGGCGGGCAGTTGCAGTGCTTCGCCCAGCACATCACGCGCCAGTGCGGGCATGAAGCCCAGCAGAGCGTTCGATTCCAAAAAGCCCGAGCCGGGGGTGTTGGCCACCAGCACATTGCCGCTGCGCACCGCCTGCAGCAAGCCGGGCACGCCCAGCGTGGATTCGGCCCGCAACTCCAGCGGGTCCAACCAATCGTCGTCGACGCGTTTGAGCAAACCATGCACAGGCTGCAGGCCTTGCAGGGTTTTGAGGTACAGCTTTTCATCGCGCACGGTCAGGTCATTGCCCTGTACCAGACTCAGGCCCAAATAACGGGCCAAGTAAGCGTGCTCAAAATAGGTTTCGTTATAGGGGCCGGGTGTGAGCAGTGCGATGTGGGCCGAGGCGCCCGCCGGGCTGCGGGCCTTGATGCCGTCGATCAGCGTGCGGTAGGTTTCGGCCAGGCGCTGCACGGGCAGCGCCTCAAAGGCCTGGGGAAATTGGCGCGACACAATTTGTCGGTTTTCGATCAGGTAACCCAAACCCGAGGGCGCTTGCGTGCGCTGCGAGAGCAGCCACCACAGGCCGTCAGGGCCGCGCGCCAGATCGAAAGCGGCCAAAGACAAATAACGGCCACCCACCGGTACCACCCCGTGCATGCCAGGCAAGTACGCGGGGTGGCCTTGCACCAAAGCGGCGGGAAGTTGGCCTTGGCGCACCAACTGCTGGGGCCCGTAGGCATCGGCCATGATGCTTTCGAGCAGTTGCATGCGTTGCATCACGCCTGCCTCGATCTGCTGCCAATCGCTGTGGCTGAGCATCAGCGGAAACAGATCGAGTGACCAGGGACGCTGCGGCTGGTCGGCTGCGGCGTAGACGTTGTACGTGATGCCGTTGTCGCGAACCTGCCGCTGCAAGTTGGTCATGCGGGTGTTCAGGTCCGCCACGGTGGAGGCATTGTCAAGCGGATCGATGAAGCGCTGCCAGGGCGCACTGATGGATGGGACGGACGAAGCAGCCTCGCCGGAGATTGGCATTTTGGCCGGCGTGGTGGAGGGCGTGACACTGCCCCGCAGTTCATCCCAATGCCCGACCGGCGCGCACTCTTGCTGCCGCGCCAGCCATTTCATGGCGTGGTCTGCGGCGTTGAGGTGGGGTGATCGCTCATGCATGTCCCCATTGTCGTTGATCAACTCCTTCTCAAGTCCAGCGTGTGTGGGAACTCGGGGCTGGCGTGCAGACTGGCGTTGGGGAGCAGGCTAGGAAGTTGTTTCATCGCGCCGGGCGTGTGGCCCATGCGGAAGAATCTGGCCATACGGCGGCTTTCTGCCTCGTAGGCGTTGATGGGGAAGCCGTCGTAGCTGCGTCCGCCAGGATGGACCACATGGTATTGGCAACCTCCCAGGGAGCGCTTCATCCAGGTGTCCACCAAGTCCACCGTGAGTGGCGCTTGCACACCCAGGCTGGGGTGCAGTGACGAGGGCGGGTTCCAGGCTTTGTAGCGCACACTGGCCACGTATTCGCCCACCACACCCGTGGGCTGCAGGGGCAGGGGTTTGCCGTTCACGGTCACCGTGTGGCGTGAGGGGTTCATGCCACTCACATGGACCTGGATGCGTTCGAGCGACGAGTCCACATACCGGGCGGTGCCGCCTGCGCTGCTTTCTTCGCCCATGACGTGCCAGGGTTCCAGCGCGTTGCGCAGCGTGACCACAGCGCCATCGACCTTGACCTGACCGACCAACGGAAAGCGGAATTCGAAATGCGGGGCAAACCAGGTCGGCTCGAAGTGAAAGCCTGCTTCGCCCAACTCGGTCAGCACGTCGTCGAAGTCTTTGTGGATCCAATGCGGCAGCATGAAGCGGTCGTGCAGCTCGGTGCCCCAGCGTGTCACGGGGGCGGCGTAGGGGTCGTCCCAAAAACGGGCCACCAGTGCCCGCAACAACAGCTGTTGCACGATGCTCATGCGGGCGTGGGGTGGCATCTCAAAAGCCCGCAGCTCCAGCAGGCCCAAACGGCCCGTGCTGCTGTCGGGCGAGTACAGCTTGTCGATGCAAAACTCGCTGCGGTGGGTGTTGCCGGTCACGTCCACCAAGATGTTGCGCAAGGTTCGGTCGACCACCCAGGGGGCCATGTAAGGATCAAGGCCCCCTCGTTCGCCCGCTTCGTGTGGCTCTGTAACCGTCCCGTACTTTTTGCGGTTGCGCATGATTTCGCGCAGGGCGATTTCCAGTTCATAGACTTGGTCGTTGCGCGCCTCGTCGACACGCGGCGCTTGGCTGGTCGGGCCGATGAACATGCCGCTGAACAAATAGCTCAAGCTGGGGTGGTTGTGCCAGTACAGCACCAGGCTGGCCAGCAACTCGGGGCGACGCAAGAAGGGGCTGTCGGCGGGCGTGGCCCCACCCATCACCATGTGATTGCCTCCGCCCGTGCCGGTGTGGCGGCCGTCTGTCATGAACTTTTCAGCCGACAGGCGGGTCTCGAAAGCGGCTTGGTACAGAAATTCGGTGTGATCAACCAGTTCGGTCCAGTTGTGGGCCGGGTGGATGTTGACCTCGATCACGCCGGGATCGGGTGTGAGCTGCAACAGTTTCAGACGCGGGTCACGCGGTGGCGGGTAGCCTTCCATGACAATTTTCACACCCAGTTCGCGTGCTGTGGCCTCGACCGCGCTGACCAAAGACAGGTAATCCTCCAGGCGCGCCAAAGGCGGCATGAAAACATACAGTACACCCGATTTTTCGCCTTTGGCCAGGGCCGCTGCCTCGACATTGGGGCCATTGGCCCGGTTAGGGTCGCGCACTTCCACGCACAAGGCGGTGCGCACCACCGACGGGTCCGACACGAACTTGGCAGCGGGTGCGGATGTTTTCAGCGCTTGGGGTTGGCGCGGCTGCAAGGTGATGGCGGGCGAGGTGGGCAAGGCGTTGCGCGGAGCGAACGGGTCTTGCTCAATCATGTGCCAGCGCTCGGTGGGCGCGGCCCAAGGCAAGGAGTCCAGCGGCAAACGCCAGCCCATGGGTGAGTCCCCGGGCATGAGGTACAGGCGCTCGTCCCGCACACACCAGCGTCCGGTTTGCCACAGCGTGCCCCCCAGTTCGGGGTTCGCGCCAGCGGGCTGTTCCAGGGTTTGCAGTGGCAAGACATAGCCCACCGCTTGGTCCAGCCCTTGGCTGAAGATGCGGCACAAACGGTTGCGCTCCATTTCGTCGTCCAGTTTGGCGTCAAACGGGTCCACATTGACGGGCAAACGGCGTTCGCGCCACAGGTAATACCAGGTGTCTTCGTAGCCGGGCAGTACGGTGTCTCCGGGCAGGCCCAGTTGTGTGGTCAGGGCCTGCATGAAGCGCTGGGCATCGGTGCTGGTGTATGGGCTGGGCTCGCGCTCGTCAGCAAACACCGCAGGGTCTTGCCAACAAGGCGTGCCGTCGGACCGCCAGTAAATGCTGAGTGCCCAACGCGGCAATTGCTCGCCGGGGTACCACTTGCCCTGGCCAAAGTGCAAGAAGCCGCCTTGCCCGTATTGCTGGCGCAGCTTGTGCACCAGCTCGGTGGCCAGGCCCCGCTTGGTGGGCCCCAGGGCATCGGTGTTCCATTCGGCAGCGTCCCGGTTGTCTATGGCCACAAAGGTGGGCTCGCCTCCCATGGTCAGGCGCACGTCCTGGGCCACCAATTGGGCATCGACCTGTTCACCCAATGCCAACACGTCGGCCCATTGCTCGTCGCTGTAAGGCTGGGTCACTCGCGGGGACTCGTGAATGCGCGTCACGCTCATCTCGTGGTGAAACTCGACCTCGGCCTCGTCCATCAGACCCTCAATGGGTGCGGCCGCCGATGGCTGGGGTGTGCAGGCCAGGGGGATGTGGCCTTCGCCCGCCAGCAGGCCCGATGTCGGGTCCAGGCCGATCCAGCCAGCGCCTGGCAAATACACCTCGCACCAGGCGTGCAGGTCGGTGAAGTCGACCTCGGTACCGCTGGGGCCATCGAGCGATTTCACGTCGGGGGCCAGTTGAATCAAATAGCCCGAAACAAATCGGGCGGCAATGTTCATGTGGCGAAACAACTGCACCAAAAGCCAAGCCGAATCGCGGCAGGAGCCACTTTGGAGCGTCAGGGTTTCCTCGGCAGACTGCACGCCCGGCTCCATGCGGATGGTGTAGCGGATGTCTTGGTGCAAGCGCTGGTTGATTTGCACCAGAAAGTCGATGGTGCGCTGGCGCTTGCGGTCCATGCTGGCCAGGTATTTCTTGAACAGCGGGGTCTTGTGGTCTTTGTCCAGGTACGACTTGAGTTCCTCACGCACCGTGTCTGAGTATTTGAACGGCACCTCTTCGGCTGTGGGTTCCAGAAAAAAGTCAAAGGGGTTGAACACCGCCATCTCGGTGACCACGTCCACCGTGACCTTGAACGCAGTGGTCTTGTTGGGAAACACCAAGCGCGCTTGATAATTGGCAAAGGCGTCTTGCTGCCAGTTGATGAAATGCTCTGCGGGCTCGACTTTGAGGCTGTAGCTCAGAAGGCGGCTGCGGCTGTGCGGCGCGGGGCGCAAACGGATGACCTGGGGACCGAGTTGCACCGGACGGTCGTAGGTGTAGTGGGTGACGTGGTGCAGGGCAACGTGTATCGACATATCTTGTTCATCGCAACAGGGGCTGCACACATGAAAATGCAGCTTGGGCACCGATTATTAGCAAGACACGCGCCAGGAACCTGTCTGTAAACGGGCTTTGCTTTCGCTTTGAAAAGGGAAAAACGCCGCTTGGGCATACCCGCTTTGTGAAGACCCGCTGAAAGGTCAAGATCGTCTTGCTTGTGATGCACGCCGATGGTGCACAAATGGATGCTGCCCATGTTTGGTGCGTTGGTGCCGTGCGGCGCTGCCCAATCTATGGGTATACATCTTGCTAATATCTTGCCAGGAGTGAAGACCGATGCGCCAATTCGATGAGATGTACAGCCGCTTACCCGCTGCGGGGCAAGACGGGGAAGTCCGAGAGCATTACCAAACCTATGCCCGCTGGCTGCAGGCGCAAGCCCCACAGGCCATGGCGGCAAGGCGCGAAGAAGCCGAGATGATTTTCAGGCGCGTGGGCATCACCTTTGCCGTCTATGGCGACAAGGACGAAGATGCGAACACGGACGAGGGGGGCACCGAGCGGCTGATCCCCTTCGATTTGATTCCCCGCGTCATCGCCGCGAAAGAATGGACCAACATGGAGGCTGGGCTGGTGCAGCGCGTCACCGCCCTCAACCGGTTCATCCACGATGTCTACCACGGGCAAGAAATTTTGAAGGCGGGTGTGGTGCCGCGTGAACAAATTGAGGGCAACGCACAGTTTCGCCCTGAGATGGTGGGTGTGGATGTGCCCAACCACATTTACTCTCACATCAGCGGCATCGATATCGTGCGTGCCCCCGACAGCGCGGGCAAGGGCGAGTACTACGTGCTCGAAGACAACTTGCGCGTGCCCAGCGGCGTGAGCTACATGCTGGAAGACCGCAAGATGATGATGCGGCTGTTCCCAGAGCTGTTCAGCCAGCACCGCGTGGCCCCAGTCGCGCACTACCCCGATTTGCTGCTGGAGACTTTGCGCGCCAGCAGCCCCGCCACCACGGCCGAGCCCGCGGTGGTGGTGCTCACGCCCGGCATGTACAACAGCGCCTACTTCGAGCACGCCTTTTTGGCGCAGCAAATGGGGGTGGAGTTGGTCGAGGGTCAAGACCTGTTCGTCAAGGACAAGTTTGTTTACATGCGCACCACACGCGGCCCCAAGCGGGTGGATGTGATTTACCGCCGGGTGGACGATGATTTTTTGGACCCCAAGGTGTTCCGTCCCACCTCGACGCTGGGCTGTGCGGGCCTGATGGAAGCCTACAAAGCCGGGCATGTGGCCATTTGCAACGCGGTGGGCACGGGCGTGGCCGACGACAAGTCGATCTACCCTTACGTGCCCGACATGATCCAGTTTTACCTGGGCGAGCAGCCCATCCTTAAAAACGTACCGACCTTCATGTGCCGCAAGCCCGATGATTTGCAGTACACCCTGGCCAACCTGAAAGACCTGGTGGTCAAGGAGGTGCATGGCGCTGGCGGGTACGGCATGTTGGTGGGCCCGGCCTCCACCCAAGCAGAGATTGAAGGATTCCGGGCGGCCTTGTTGGCCAACCCCGAGGGCTACATTGCCCAGCCGACGCTCAGTTTGTCGAGCTGCCCTACTTATGTCAACAGTGGTATCGCGCCACGCCACATCGACTTGCGGCCCTTTGTTCTGAGTGGCCGCACAGTGCAAATGGTGCCCGGCGGCTTGACCCGGGTGGCGCTCAAGGAAGGCTCTTTGGTGGTGAACAGCAGCCAGGGCGGCGGCACCAAGGACACCTGGATTTTGCAGGATTGAGGACAACTCCATGCTTTCAAGAACCGCCGACCACCTTTTTTGGATGTCCCGCTACATGGAGCGGGCCGAAAACACCGCCCGCATGCTCAATGTGAGCTACGAGACGTCTTTGTTGCCACAGTCCGCCGCCGCCGTCGAGGCGGGCTGGGAGGGCATTTTGTCCATCAGCGAACTGCTGCCGGCTTATTTGGCCTTGTACAAAACCATCAGCTCCCGTGATGTGATGGCCTTCATGGTGAAAGATGCCAACAACCCTTCGTCTATTTTGTCGTGCCTGAGCGCTGCGCGTGAAAACGCCCGTGCCGTGCGCGGCACCTTGACCACCGAAGTCTGGGAAACGCAAAACCAGACTTGGCTCGAAGTCAACCGCATGCTCAAAAACGGTGCGTTCGAGCGCGATCCGGGCCAATTTTTCGAGTGGGTCAAGTTCCGATCTCACCTGTCACGCGGCGTCACGGTGGGCACCATGTTGATGGACGAGTCGCTGTACTTTATGCGCATGGGCACGTTTTTGGAGCGGGCCGACAACACGGCACGCTTGGTGGACGTGAAATTCCATGCCATGCAAAACGATTTTTTTGGCGCACCGAATTACAACGGTACGCAAGCTAAAGAGGGCCAAGTGGCCGAGGCGGCGCAGGAATATGACTTCTACCACTGGAGTGCGATCTTGCGCAGCGTCAGCGGCTTCGAGGTCTACCGCAAGGTCTACCGCGATGTGATCCGCCCGGAGCGGGTGGCCGAGCTGCTGATCTTGCGTCCGGACATGCCGCGTTCGCTGCACGCCAGCTTGAACGAGGTGGTGTCCAATTTGGCGCTGGTCTCACACGACCGCGAAAGCGACACCTTGCGTGACGCTGGCCGGTTGCGCGCAGAGCTGGCTTTTGGCCGGATTGATGAAATTTTGACCACCGGCTTGCACGCTTACTTGACGCAGTTTCTGGAGCGGGTGAATGGGCTGGGCGGTCGCATCAGCCGGGAATTTTTGATGCCCCAACCGGCAGGTTGAGCACAGACGCAGATCTCTCGGTCCGTGAACGGGATTGCGTGTGAACCGCCGATCAGATCAACTTTTCTTCGGGCGTGGTGATTTTTTTGAGCAAAGCGTTGCGTGTTGCCGGCACCATGAGCGGGATATCGGTCGCGCCGCCGTACCACATGGGGTCTTCGATGCTGTCGAACATCTTGCGCAGCTTGTCGCCCCAACTGCTGCGCAGCATCTGGAAGTAGGGGTTGTGCTCGTCGATGCACATGATGCGGTCGGTTTGCAGGCTGCCCGCTTGGTAGACCACCATGTCCAGCGGCAGGCCCACCGACAGGTTCGATTTGAGGGTCGAGTCCATGGAGACCAAGGCGCATTTGGCGGCTTCGTCCAGCGGGGTGTCGGGGGTGATGACGCGGTCGAGCACGGGTTTACCGTATTTGGATTCACCAATCTGAAAGTAGGGCGTCTCGTCGGTCGCCTCGATGAAGTTGCCGGGCGAGTAAACCTGAAAGAGGCGCATGCCTTCGCCGCTGATCTGGCCGCCGAAGATCATGGACACGTTGAAGTCCACGCCAGAGGTCTTGAGGGCGGCCGCATCGCGTTCGTACACACGGCGCACGGCGGCACCCAGCACGCGGGTGGCATCGAACATGCTCTTGGCGTTCCAGATGGTGAGCGCTTCGTTTTGGCCGGGTTCCAACAGCTTTTCGACCTGCAGCATTTCACGCACTGATTGCGAAATGCTCAGATTGCCCGCCGACAGCAAGACCATGAAACGGTCACCCGCTTTTTCGTAAACGATCATCTTGCGGTAGGTGCTGATTTGGTCCAGCCCGGCATTGGTGCGCGAGTCTGACAAAAAAACCAAGCCGGCGCGGGTTTTGATGGCGGTGCAATAGGTCATGGCAAGGTTCCAGCAAGTTTCAAGCGCTGCGCTGGAGCAGTCGCTGCAAGGCGTAAATGGCATCCAGTGCTTCACGCGGGCTCAG
>Ga0164295_10003902_pt1 | contig 11886 bp, 3 predicted proteins | sample GEODES006metaG_FD_111798 | JGI IMG/M metagenome (GOLD analysis project Ga0164295, IMG submission 111798) | Oligotrophic lake water microbial communities from Sparkling Lake, Wisconsin, USA - GEODES006 metaG | ecosystem: Environmental > Aquatic > Freshwater > Lake | place: USA: Sparkling Lake...
AGGCTGAACGCGAGGGCGGTGGTTTCGAGTTCGACGGTGGTTGGACCCGACGGCCCAACTGGACTTGGCGTACTCCGTTCGGCATTCCGGCTTCGCCCGATGAACCCGCGGTTCACTTGAGTTTCGCGGAAGCACAGGCCGTGTGCCAATGGCGCGGGATGCGACTCCCGACCGACGCTCAGTGGATTGAGGCCGGCCACACCGAGCGTCGAGCGATGCCATCGCCGCCTTTCGAGCGCGGTCGTTCCTACCCGTACCCAACCGGCGATCAACCAACCGGCGCCCATTGCCTTGCCGACTGTGGGCAGCGGGCCATCACGCCAACGCCAAGCTTAACGATGCCACGGGGCGGCGGACATGTCAGAGCCGGACAAACCCAATCAGGCGTCAATGGCTTGTTTGATATGGGCGGAAATGTCTGGGAGTGGGTCGATGAGATCGTCGGATCAGAGCGCCGTACGCGGGGTGGATCGTGGTGGTACGGCTCGACACCGATGCACATCCAACATCAGGCCAGCAAGCCACCGCACTTCTTCGCGGTCTATGTCGGTTTTCGGTGCGTCGCGGACTAACCGAATACCGCCTTAACTGACCACGACAAAGTCTGCGAATACGGACGCTGCCGTTCCAGTGAGCTCGACTTTGACGAACGCCACAGGTGCCCCAGTGCCCGAACCGTCCGCATCGTAATAAAGCAGATCACTCGTGGTGTCGTAGACCAGATAGTCGTTGGAATCTAGGGCCGTCGCACCGCTGCCCATCACCAGGTTGCCCGCCGTGATCGCGCTACCCGCACTTGAGCCCGTGAACTTGCTAAAGATCTTCGCCGACAGCACGAGCTTGTCCGTCCCCGTCACGAAGTCCGTGATCGTGTCCAGGTTTGAACTGCCCGTGTTTGAACTGCCCAGGATGGTCTCAAAGACAAACCGATCCGCCCCATCCCCGCCCGTGAGCACATCAAGCCCCGCCCCACCAACCAAGGTGTCGTCCCCAGCACCGCCCAAGAGCGTGTCATTTCCCCCCGCGCCACTGAGACTGTCGTTCCCAAGCCCCGCCGTGATGCGATCGGCAGCCGCAGTCCCCAGCACCGTTGGCTTGTTGATCAGGTTCAACGTCAGCGGCATCGCCGCACTCAGACCCGCCTTGTCGGTCGCGGTGATGTTCACGGTCAGTGAACCGACATCGGCTGCGTCGTAACCAACCGTCCCGCTGAGCTTGCCCGTCTTGGGATCAACCGCGACCCCCCTGGGGAGCCCTGTGGCATCGTAGGTCAGGGTGGTGTCATCCACATCCTTGAACGTACCTGCGGGTAGGCTGTAACTGAACGCCGCCCCTTCGGTGATACTGACCGGCGTCGTGATGGCCTTCGCCACGATCGGTGCATCGTTGACCGCAGCAAGCGTCAGGCTCACCGTCTGGGTCGCCGCTATTTTGGCGGAATCGGTTGCCGTGATCACAAAGCTATCGACCCCGTTGGCATCCTTGATCGGCGTGTAGGTGTACGCACCGGTGGCCGCATCGATCGTCACCGTGCCCTTCTTACCCTGAGTCTTGATCGCATAGGCGAGCGTGTCGCCTGAATCGACATCGCTCGCGGTCGCTTTACCACTCAGGACCTTGTCTTCCACCGCGGCAACGGTAAGCGTCGGGGTTGCAAACACCGGCGCGTCATTGACGGGTTTAAGCAGAACGTTCACCGTCTGGGTCGCAGACGCGCCTGCGGAGTCCGTCGCAATCACAACGAAGCCATCGGCTCCGTTGGCATTCTTGGCCGGCGTATAGACGTACGCACCCGTGCCCGCGTTGATCGTGACTGAACCAAGCGTCAAGCCCCGTGTCTCATCGATCCGGTAGGTCAGCTTGTCACCGGTATCCACATCGCTTGCCTTGACCGTGCCCTTAAGTGCCACGTCCTCGGTGCCCGATACGGCCAATGAGGTGGGGGCGAAGACGGGTGCGTCGTTATCTGCGGTCACGTTCAGGGTCAGGGTGTAGCTGGCAGTTGACCACTCTTTGCCATCGCTCACCTTAAAGCCCACCTTGGCGTACGCCGCACCATTTGCATTGGCCACTGGGGTGAAGGCGAGCTTTCCAGCCGCGATGTCGGCCACCGAAATGCTCTGGCCCGCCTTGACAGCGGTTCCGCTTAACTGGAGCGCACCCTTGCTCGGGAGCGTCGTGATCGAGACCGCCTGCAGCGAATCAGAAGAATTTGAATCAAGAAACGCAAAGTGGTTTGCGCTCAAGACAAGCGATTGATCCTCGGGCACCGTAAGCGCTGACGACTCCGCCGTGGGGATGGCGTTGAAGCCAACCTTCGTATTGACCGCAAACGTAACGGTATTGTTGGTTTCCGACCCGTCAACGTTAACGTTGCCTGTGGCATCCGCGAACTTGCCACTCGCCACGCTAACGATGCCTCTTGCCATGCTGTTGGCTGCTGGCGTGAAGGTTGCCGTGTAGATTGTCCCGGACCCCAGGAAGTTCGAAAGCGCACCACCAGACACCGTGATGTCCTCGACCCCAAAGTCGCTGGACGACTCGCTGAGCGTGAAGGTCAATGTGGCGGTCTCGCCGATGATAAGACTCGTTTTCTGACTGGCCACCGCAACCGTGACGGGTCTTGTGGCGGTGAGGGTGGCCGCCGAGAGCGTACCGTCGGAGAACGTAAAGAATTCAACCGATGCTGCGGAATCCAGCCCCTCGGACTTTGACGCGATGGTGTGAAGCGCCGCAGCCGGATTCCACAAGACGGTGTAGTCCTTTCTGACCCCACCAAGTACCAGGGTATCGATCCCGGCCCCACCCTGAATCACATCGTCGCCCAGCCCCCCTTCCAACCGATCATCGCCAGCCGTGCCCTTCAATACGTCGCCGGCAGTGGTGCCCACGATCAATGCACCAATACGATGACTGGGAGCTGAATACACGGTCTCCAGTAACCCCAGCCCATCGGTGTAGGACAAGACGGCTCGCGCAAAGAGCCCTACATGGCCGGCCTTGACCGCGATCATCGAACCACCGGCATTGGCAATGTCCGCCCATCCGCTCAGTCCATCGTTCGAAATCTCCCACCGGGTGTCGATCGGCCCGAGCCCATCCGCGTCGGCAATCGTGTGGGTCGCGCTAAGCGCCTGACCCTCGGTGGCCAAACCGGTGATCACCACGGCCCCGGTTGGCGCCGCATTGAGAGCTGCAACCTTGCCTGTCGGGCTACTCGTCACCGACTCGACCGTCCCCAGCGAGTCCGTGTAACTCCCGGTGACGGTGATCGCCTTTCCAGCGTCCTGCGCGCTGAGGAGATATTCGGATAAGGTTGCGCCAGCGATCGCGACGCCGTCGGCGTTCCACTGGTAGCTGAACGGCCCCAACCCATCGACGTCCGCCAGCGTTGATTTGGCCTGAAGCGTCCGCCCCCGACTGGCTACCCCATCAATCGTCAATGAACCTGTTGGCAGATCATTCACAGGGGAAACATCAATATAATAATTATATTTGTTTGAATTTCCAGATGAATCCTTAATCTGAAATATAAATCGATCATTGCCGCTGAAATCGGCGGTCGGCACAAAAATAAAACCCCCGGCCGAAGTTAAGGTCAACTTGCCGTGAAAAGGGCCTTCTACAACCGTGTAAACAACACCAGCGCGCGGTTGATCCGAGGGGTCCGGTAGCGTCGAATCAATCTGACCATCTTCATCGATCGTGATTTCATAATCACGGCCAGAGGCAGCACGACTGAGCTGAACAATCTGATCGCTAAACTCGATCTGTTCAATGTTGACGAGCGTGTCAAAACCGCTCGAACCATCTCGACCCGATACGTAAACGTTGCCATAGCCGGTCGAAATGAGCACCTGATCTCGACGGACGTTGAAGACAGCGGTATCGGCTCCACCGAGCCCATCGAGCCAGTCATTCCCGGCAAGTCCTTGAAGCCGGTTGTCGAGCGAATTACCAAACACGACATCGTCACCGGGGCTGCCCACGGCGTTTTCGATCCAGGTGCCGGGTGCGATACCGAGATTTTCCTGACTTGAAAACCCGCCATTCGAGATTCCGACGCTGCTTAAATGACCCGGCTGCAGATCAAGCAGCACACCCACCGGCGAGGCCGACGCGTCCAGAGTGTCGAGACCCGCATCGTCCACGATCGATCGTTGCGCCGCGGCGTCGTTGCCTCCGACCAAATAATGGCTGTCGCGCTGCGCGATCGATTGCGTGCCGTACAGATAACGTAGCGCCGCAATATCCAGCGGTCCCCAGTCAGCCCTGAATTCACCATCAACCGAGGGCGTCTCCGCCATGACCGTTATCGCCGTACGGTCGTCGCCGACCCGGAACTGTGCGGTCCAGTGATCGGTTGAGTCGTAATTACGGGGATGTCGCAATCCCAGCGCATGGCCGATCTCGTGCAAGAGCGCGGCATAGCCCTCGGAACCCGGCGCCAGCTGCACCATCGACTCGACATCCATCCAAACGTCGCCCGCTGAACCGCTGGGGTCAATGATTGAGGGCGGGACGGTCACCCCCTTGGTCTGGCTTTGCTGACTAACGCCAAAACGGATTTGTCCGACCGTACCGGCAGACTCATTGACCTCGGTAAAATTGAGGCCCGCAAGCGCCGCCGTTTTAGTCAAAATGTCGCGAACCATCGCTCGCTCGGCTTCCGTGAAAGCCCTGAACCCAAGCTTCCCAGAACCGTCTGCCGGCGCAGTTTGCACGAAACTGAAGCTCACCCTGGTTGCGGTACCGACCGGCGCATTCGCATTCCAGCGCTGGGTGGGGGTCCCAACCAACCCTTGCTGAGCCATGGCTAGCGGGTCAATGTATTCCGACAGCGAATGCCATTCGTTCCAGGCTGTCGAAGATCCGATTAACTTGACCGCCGAAACTTCAATGCGCAGTTCGGCGCGCAACGGTGATGTGATTACTGCGCTCGCGCCATCGATCGCGACGTCGATCTTGTAGTCGCTGATTTTGAACCCAGCGTTATCAAGACTCGGTAACAAAAGAACGCTGTTAACCGCCCCTCCAACGAATGTCGAGTGGGTTCGGTTCGGATTGAGAAAGACCGTTGGGCCGGATTTGATCGCACTGAAATCGATCGTGACCTCAGTGCCATCCCAAACATTCAGAAAGATCTGATCCCCACCCCCGGCGAATACCGAGTCGAGAATGTTGACTTTTGTTGATACTGTGCTCGCTTCGGCAGCAAAGCCAAAACTCTCGATGCGCCGTATGCCACTGCCTAGTTCGATCGATCCGCCACCCAGACGAATAGTGAGATTGTCCCAGCCCTCCCCGCCATCGATTTGATCGCTAGAACCATCGTCGGCGATCGTAATGCTGTCGTTGCCAGCCAAGCCAAGGATCGTGTCAGAGCCCTTCAGGCCGTAGATCTGATCATCCGCAGCCGTGCCCACGAGCGAGTCATTGCCTACAGTGCCTCGATTCGCAGAGCCACCAAGCAGGACCGTCGGCAATCCTGCGCTCACGCCTAGCTGGATAAATCCGGCAAAGTAGCCCAGTGTCTCCGCATCCTGCGCATGCAGGTCGACCTGCTCAATTCCGTCGAGTGTGTCGACTCCAAAAAATGAACTGTTCTGGGCGATGAACTTGCGCGCATCACTCACCAACCATCGCGCTGTGCCGGCGTCGTACTGAAGTTCAAGCAGCGCATCCGCACCGTTTTTCAGCGTCCATCGGCGCGCCCCATTCTCAACAACGCTGAGCTTGCCAAATTCAAATACGCCGAACTGATACGCAGCCTTATCTTCCCCTGCGCCACCGACCAAGACATCATCGCCCTGCCATCCCCAGAAGTAGTCGTTGCCACCGCCCCCCCTTAAGGTGTCGTTTGCATTACTTCCGTTGAGGTTGTCCAGGCGGTGCGCTGCCGAAAGACCGCTGCCATCCACTTCAAAACCAACGTTGCCCCAGCAATTCAGATTGAGCCGATCAAAGCGATCGCCAAATACCGCATCCAGCACCGTGATCTTGCGCGAGGTCGTCGCACTGCCAGGGTCTAAATTGATATTTTCGATATTGCGGATTGAGTTACCCAATATCACCGGGCCTGCGTCGGCCCGAACGGTCAGATTGTCCCAACCCTCCCCGCCATCAATTTGATCGGTCGAACCGTCGTCGGCGATCGTGATGTTGTCATTGCCAGCCAGCCCCAGGATCGTGTCAGAACCCGTCAGCCCATAGATCTGATCGTCAGCGGCGGCACCCACGATCGAGTCATTACCTGCCGTACCGCGGTTTGCGAGGGCGAGCAAACTGAGGGCCTGGGAAGTGGCCGCACCCGCAAGATCCAAATACGCAATCCGATACCCGTTGCCGGTGGATTCCTGAGCGTTGAGTTCGAGACGCTCAATCCCCGAAACAGTGTCCGTTCCGAAAGCGTTTGAGTTGGCTGCAAGCGATTTACGGAGATCCTGGATGGTCCAGGCACCCGAACCGGTCGTCCTAGAAAGTTTAAGGAGATCTTCTTGACCGTTCCTTAAGATCCATCCCGCAGTCGAATCTCCGACGATTTTCAAGTCAGAGAAATTAACGACCCCAAAGTAGTACCGAACCCAATCATCTCCGGCCCCGCCAATGAATGTATCGTCGCCCCGACTCCCTTGAAAAAGAATCGAGTGGCCGGACTTGATTGATTCGCCATCGATTCGGAATGAATAATCGCCCCAAACATCGACATATTTATTGGACTGGGACGGATCAAAAATTTCGTCACGCAAGGTGACCGTTTTGGTTCGGCTTGCCCCCGAGGGATTGATCGCGATTGCCTCGATGCCGGGGACTGCAGTCGCAAGCGTCAGCGACGAACCCGACATCCGAATTTCAAGATTGTCCCAACCGTCACCGCCATTTAAACGGTCGCCGGACCCATCGTCCGTCAGGGCGATCCAGTCATTGCCCGGTCCGGCATCGACGCTGTCCGAGCCAGAAAGTGCCTCCAGACGATCATCACCCGCCAAACCAATGAGGGCATCGTCCCCGTCACTACCGACGATCGTGTTGTTTTGATCGTCGCCCGTGCGTGAGACTCCCACGGCCATCTCGCGCCCCTACCCCGCCATCAGTGCGATGGACTTCTGTTGAAAATTGGCGAGGTTGGGGAAAACGGATAGAAGGGAGTCAGCCGGAAGTCCCATCCACTGCATCAAACTCGCGCCGAGTTGATCGCTTGAAGTGGTTGGAACAAAACGCCCCTCGGCCTCCGAATCAAAGTCGTCGACGCCACCGAGTACGAGGCTTGGGAATTGCCCGACAACCTGACCGCCCAAAACCGATCCGCCCATCGCAAACCAGTGATTTCCCCACGCGTGATCGCTTCCAGCGCCGGAGGCGGGCTTTAGCGTTCGACTGAAATCAGACATGATAAAAGTCGTCACATCAAGACCGAGACCCGACGCGACATTGGACTGATCAAATGCCGAAACGGCTTTGGCAAGCGTATCGAGTTGCGCGTCCTGCGTGCGTGGCCCCGAACCTCTCTGATCGCTGTGGGTATCAAACCCACCCCAGCCGAGCAAAAAAACCTGGCGCCGGTAGCCCATCGACTTGAAGACCGGGAGAACCGAGGCGAGCGAGCGCAATTGATCACCCAGGTAATCACTCGGAAAATCACCCCTGGGCGCTTGCGCCTTGAGAAAAGCCTCGGTCAGGATCTTGGATTCATCGATGCTGCCACCAAGGGTGCGCGCATATTCCGCTTCATAAGCGTTCGCAAACTGCCACTGCGCCATCCGATTAATCGACTGCGACCAATAGGTCTGGGGCTGCGCAAGGTCAGCACTGCCCCAGTAACGCGAACCACCATTCGACATGAATGAAACTCGGGACGACTGACCGAGTACCAGGGTCTTGTTGTTGTCGTTCGTCACTGCACTCAGGGGGTTCTTGAGCGACTTGGGAAGACGCTCCATTGCACGCCCGGCCCATCCACTGGCGTCGGTATCGCCCATCCAGCCTTGCTGCATTGCCTGCTGATCGCTGTGCGAAAGCAAAAATGGTGGCACGGCCACCGAACGATCCTTCACTTGCTTCGCCGTTGCAGGCATCACCAGAGGACCGACATTCGCGACCCATGCCAGCCTGCCCTGGTTATAAATCGTCGCGAGTGGTGAGAGCGCCGAGTGCAGGCCAAAAGTGTGACCAATCGTGTTCCCATTCAGGGTCGCAAGGCTGTCTTTGGGCAAGGCGAGTTCGGCCCTGGCCTTTTGATAGTCGCTATAGGCTGCGTCCCTGGGTATCAGTGTGTTATTGCCGTCATTGCCCCCATACAAATGGATGCAAACGAGAGCCCGATAATCGTTGGCTGCCGCCACACCGGGCAGGGAAAGCAATCCCGAAAGACCAGTCGCGCCAAAACCGCCCGCCAAAGGCAGTGCCAAACCGCGGCGAAAAAGATCTCGACGATTCATTTGATCACCCCAAAAAATGGAGAACTCAGGGCGTACTGCATCAACGTCATCGCCCGCTGGCGCGAACTACCCCAGGTATTTTGGCCCGCCGCCAAATCAAGAATCGAGGTTCGAAGCAGCGGAGGCATCGCCCCGCGGAAATATCGAACATTCAAACTGTCGACAAACTCCCTGGGCGACCGCTCCAGCATTTTGGCGAGGTCATCGATCTGACAGCCCGCATCGTTGTTGGTGCCCAGAGGATCATTGAGCGCCGATAACGCCCAGCCGCCGAAGCGACTCGACAACTCACTCGTGTTCAACAGCTTTTGCTCGGGCGCCAGCAAATTACTTCCAGGCGCGCGATCGGTTGGAAGATAGAACCCAAAGACCGTGGCGGGCGAAAGCGCATTTTGCTGATTGGGTTGTACCACCCCACCCTCCGAATATCGCAATGCCTTTTTGCAGTCGAGCCCCCTCAATGCGGCTACGTACCAAGAAAGAGGTTCGCGGATTTTTCCGATCCGCGTAGACCCCAATGCGTCCGGTCGATCGCCCTGGCGCGCCTCGGGATCAAGCAAAATCGCACGGATCACCGCCTTCATGTCCCCCGCGACGCCCGACCCGTTGTTACGGAAAACCTGGCTGACCCGCGCAATGTACTGAGGACTCGGATCGCTGGTGACCAGATGTTGAATCAAACGCAGGCCCACAAACGGCGCAATGTTGGGGTGATTCATCAGTACATCAACAACTGCATCCAGGTCTTTTGAAGCATCCCGGCCCGCTGGAAAGTTGACACCCAGAATCACCTTTGCATTCCAGTCGTGCGTTGGACGCCACGAATCGGGCTCCATCAGGTGCCCGGCATTGGTCCAGTTAGAACTCGGCAGCTGAGTGGCCGATGGTGCAAAGCGCCAACCAGTGAGTGCCTTGGCCATGGCCTCGACATCTTCCTGGTCATAGGTCTCGATTGGCTTGCCTTTGGCGTCGCGAATCGTTGTGCCATCTGGGTTTAATTTGACGACGCCCAAAGCAAAAAGCTGCATCAACTCGCGGGCGTAATTCTCGTTGGGCGCGCAATTAGGGCATTCGGGTGAGGTCGGGCGGTTCTGAACGTTATCAAGGAACGCGCCCATCGCAGGGTGCATCGACAGTTCTTTCAGGAACGAACGATAGTTACCGAAGGCGTGCCGCTGCAGGAGATTGACGTGCTCCAGGACCCCATAAGTCTGAACCTTGCTGTTAACCGGGATGAAGCTGAACAAGGCCCACGAAACGCGCAATCGCAACTGATCAGGCGCAGAAACCAGTAAATCGTAATAACTGCCGTTCAGATAGTTCCAGGCCCGGTCAGAAGCCATCTGGTTTTGGGTGTCAAAGTTGACGACAAACTCTGGCGCGGCGATTTGTGTAACCGGCAGCGCATACTGGTTGGTAACCCAGGTTTCAAGGCCAACCTTGCTTAAGTCGGCGGCCAGGGAGGGGGTCGCACCAAAACTCACCTGATCGGCAACTCTGGCCGCAGCATAGGGAGTCAGGAGGCTGCCGGCCGGCGCGGAAACAACCTGACCCGCCGAAGCGGAGAAAACGGATTTTTCCTGGGATGTCGAGCCAGAGTCGACATCCGATGATTTGCCGCAGCCAGCGAGGACAAAGGCTACGAGGGCTATGGCTGGAAAGCGCATGAAAACCGGTCGCACTTGAGCCCTCGTGATTAAATTCGCAACGAACCTAAGATAAACAGATTACGGCCGTAATGCGCGGGTGGATTGCGTCATTAAAAACGAAACCCACCCTCTGGAACGTAACTTAAGTTGACGCTAAGCACTCGAACTCCGCCCGCACTGGTCGTCTCCGGGCATGTCGCCTTCACACTACGGACCCCCAAAGTTTAACTGCCTGGCTCGCCAACCGCTACAAAAGCCCTTGTTCGATTTGACTCATGCAATGAAGAGCGTTTGTACACCCCCGGAAACATTATTAATGCTCGTAATCCCACTGACACCGGACAACATGATCAGCATGTCATTCACACTCGTCCCATTTTCCTGGTAGACGAACGTACTGGTCCCCACGAAGTTATACCCGTCATTGAACTCGAAGTACGCCACTTCACCAGCACCAGTCACCACAGAGCGTACCGCCGCCAGAAGTTCACTGAGGGAGGCATCTCCAGCCCCATCGCCACTGAACGTAACCTTACCAGTCGCGTCAATCGAAACCCCACCAGGGAGTCCGTATAAAGTTACCGATCTGGACTCACTGGCGCCAAGAACCGGATTAACTTGAAGGTCTATTTTGTCGGCAGAAGGCGTGAAATCGCCGATCTTGTCATAAACAAGTTGCCCGACCAGGACGGTAGGCGAGTCTCCAGGCGCAAAATAAAACACATCTGCACCGCCCTTTCCGAGAAGGGAGTCGGCACCAACTCCACCATTGATAATATCCGCGTAATTGGTACCAGTCAGATTATCGTTGCCCGCATTGCCGGTAATGACCATCGAATGCGCGACCGTGCTGAAGTCAGCTGAATCGGCGTTGTCTGTGCCGGTGGCGGTCACTGTTCCAGACGCATTTTGAATGATTGGAGCGCTCGAGACATTCAAGCTGGCAATATTGACTAGGGAATCCGAAATACTGTTTACCGAAATAGAACCGGTCGTATCGGCATCCACTCTGAAAATCTGGCCTGCGCTGACTGTGTCGTCCGTGATCAGCGCATTGTAGGAGGTGCTCGTTGTGATTCCCGAATCGTCGACGATCGAAATTAGATTAGCGGCGGAGCCCGAAATATTGACAGCTGCCGAAACATCTAATGTCAGATTGGTATTTCCTGAAATCACCACCAGTTGCGCTGCAGCGACCGTACCCGTGTCCGTGACAGTAATGGGTTTGTTATAGGCTATTGAGCTAACTAACAAAGCATCAGCGTAGAGGTTTGGCGCTGTGTCTGCAATGCTCGTGTAAGTCAGCGTACCCTCGGTGACAGAATCAATCTGTGCGAGTTGCACCAGGGATGGCGCATCGGTAAAGGTCACATTAGCAGTTGCCGCAACCACCTTTGTATCGGGCGTGTAAAGAGCGGCAATTAGCTGGGCAGCGGTTCCTGTGAGTGACACCGCATTGCTGACCGTCACCACCCCGGCAGTCTTGCCGCCCAAGGTAGCAAGCGCAGATACAGACAGGGATGAGCCACTGGCATCATTGATGTTGGCCGTAATTACATCGTTTGAGGATGTGTTCAGGGTCGAGAAATCAGCCAAAGCACCGGTAGTGAGGGTGGCGGTTACTACACCCGTGGCCGTGTCAGCGTTAATCGTGTTGATATCCGCTACCGACGTACTGCCCGATACCGTCACCGCCAGTGAAGCATTCGTCACTGTCGTAATGCCCGATGCGGCCAACGCCGTCTTCACCGCCGTCGCATCCCCGGTCAACGCCGTAATCGCGGTCGCACCCACCGCAA
>Ga0164295_10003903_pt1 | contig 11884 bp, 7 predicted proteins | sample GEODES006metaG_FD_111798 | JGI IMG/M metagenome (GOLD analysis project Ga0164295, IMG submission 111798) | Oligotrophic lake water microbial communities from Sparkling Lake, Wisconsin, USA - GEODES006 metaG | ecosystem: Environmental > Aquatic > Freshwater > Lake | place: USA: Sparkling Lake...
CCGAGCCCAAGACCGGCGCCGCGGCCTTGGCGTACCGCCACGGCCGATGCGATGGCGCCGTCCTCAGCGGCGGTACGGCCGGCGAGTGCCATTGGTCGGCCAGCGAGGCCGTGCTGTTGCACGACGAGCACTTCGAGGTCGCGGCCGTCGCACCCAAAGCCCGCCGTCTCCGCGAGGGAATGCGAGAGCGGCGTCGCGCACACGACACCAAGCGGCATGTACATGGGCAGCAGCTCCTCTTTAGCATGCATCCTAGCCGGTAGGACGGCGGCCCCTGCAATCGAGGAGGCACGCACCACCGCCGCCGCATCGAGGGGCTTGGCCTCGATACGCGTCGCATACGCTTTACGCAGCCGCTCGAGCGCCGCCGCTTTGTCGTAGAGCGCCTGCTTGAGGCGAGAGTCGAGCTTTGAGATCTGCAGCTCGCTGTCCTCGAGGCTGGTCTGCAGACGCTCGAGCTGCCGCTCAGCCTGCGCTGCCTCCCAGCTCAGACGGTGGCTCGGGGGGGCGGGGGGTCGGCTGGCCGGGGGGCTCGCGCCGCTCGGACGGTGGCTCGGGGGAGCAGGGGGTCGGCTGGCCGGGGGGCTCGCGCCGCCAGCGGCTGACGTCAACCCATCTGGGATTCGTGCTGGACCCTCATTGGGTTTCGTGCTGGACCCGACGGCGCTCGGCTGGTGCTGGTGCTGCAGCTCCGCCACCGCCTTGGCCGCCTCCGTCGCGTGCGTTTCCCCAGCGGCCTTCTTCTCCAGCGCACGGAGGGCCTCGTCTCGTGCTTCTTCGATGGCACGAAGGAGGGCCTCCTTCTCTTCGGTGGCCAGGCGCTGCACCTCGCGCGCCTGCTTGCGCTGTTCGTCGGCCTCCGCTTTCATCGCCGCCACGCGCGCCTCCGCGTCCGCCGCCATCATTTGGCCTCGATCGAACTCCTCTTGCGCGAGCCTGCGCAGCGCCTCGAGGTTCGCCTGAGCCTCGGCCATCGCCTCTCTCTCACTCTCGGCGATGCGCCATTTGACCTCCGCGCGCTGCTGTGCCTCGTGCGCCAGCTGCAGCGCCTGCGCCGCCTGCGTCGCGTTCTCATCGGCTATTCGAATCTTCTGCAGCACCGTCTCGGAGCGGATCGACTCTGCCTGCAGCGCGTTCTCGCGTACCTGCTTCCAGTAGCGGCGCTCCGTCTGGACCGCTTGCACCTTGTCGACGTGGCACTTGGCCTCGGCCTCGCGCACCGCCTCCTCGAGCTCACGCCGAGATCGCTCCGCGCGCGCGAGCCCCATATGGGCGTCCGCTTTGATCGCATCGAGCTCGCGCTGCAGCCGGTCGGCACGCTCGGCCTCGCGCTTGGTGCTCGCGAAGGCATCCTCGAGACGCTTGGCCGCGCTCGCGCGCAGCTTCTCCTCGAGCTGGCGCAGCGCCTTGGCGTGCCGCTCCTCGGCCGCCTTGAGCTGCGCCGTGCCGCGCGCCTCAGCGGCGACACGGACCTCTCGTTGTACCTTGCTCAACTCGGCGCGATGCGCTTCGAGCAGCTGGGCCTCTCGCACAGCGGCCGCGGCCTTGTCGTGCTCCTGTGCCTGGTGGATCTTGTGCTGCTGCTGCAGCTGCTGCTGCTGCTCGTGCCGCAGGCGCGTCAAGCTCTTGGTTGTCGTCGCCACCGCCTGCCGATGCGCCTCGTTCTCGACACGTTGGGCGACCACGTCGAGCTCTGCCTCCTTGCGACGGATGGTAGCGCGCTCCTTCTCAAGACGGTCTTCGTAGTGTCGGCGCACGCGCAGCAGCGACGAGCGCGGCGAGGGCGCGCCGATCGCCGGCGAGGGCACCACATTCGTCCAAGTCGAGCCACGTGTGTGGAACGGCAGCGCACCACCGGCCGCGCTGCCACCAGCACCTGCACCCGCGCCCGTGACGGCGCCTGCACCCGCGCTGCCAGCTGCACCAGCGCCGCCGCCGCCGCCAAAGCGTGTGGCGGGGGTCCCGCTGCTGTCGCGCCGGACGCCTCCTCGGGCCGTCGTCGGCCGACGGGAGGACGAGCGCCCGGGCGTGGGTGACGCCCGCTGCGCATCGAGCAAGGTCTGCTGCACTCCAATCTCCTTTTGGATGTATTTAATCGCCTCTGTGCCCTTGAGCACGCGCGGCGGTGACCAGGCGGCAGTCGAGCTGAGCGGCGAGCCGATAGGCACGTGGAAGGCCGATGACGTAGATTCTGCTCGCGGAGAGGTTTTCACTGGTGGCGGCGGCGGCGGGGAAGAAGCTCGCAGCGGCGCACCCTCCGGCTTCTTCCTGCCCGCGGCACGCTCGCTCTCGAGCTCCGCAACGGCCTCAGCCTCTGCCGCCTCTAGATCCTGCTGAAGCGATGCCTCTTTGGAGGCCTCCGAGTCTGCCGCGGACGCTATGCCATGGATGATTTGCAGCCCTTGCCGCAGCTGCGAGGAGCGCGGCAACGAGGCGGGCGAGGCCGAAGGCCGCGTATTGTCATCGTCGTCATCGTCGGTGTCGTCGGAGGCGCTGTAGATTGGATCGTCATCGTCGTCATCGTCGTCCGAGCTCATGGACTTCCGGCGCGCTGGGCCAGTCCGCACACCACCACCAATCAGAATTGCTTTTTTCGTTTGGTGGTTTCGCCTTTTTGCAAACCACGACCACGTGACGCCGAAAGTGAATGCATGCAGATCACATGCATGTATGGACATGCGGTCCCCCAACATGTACGAAAATGCGGTCAGAGACGTGTGCTTCCTATAATCTACTTGAGATGAGGTTATGTGGTAAGCGCTCCGCCGCCGCTGTCAGCGAGTCGTCGGTTTGGCAGCGTCCCGCGACTGAGCATCTACCTCAACCACGTTGTCTTCAGGCAGCTCGCACGCCTCCGCCAGTGCCTCTAGGCGCTTCTGCTCCTGCGCTTCAACAAAGGTCGCCAGGACGAACTCGGCGACGGTCGCGGCGGCGAGCGTTGGAAGGAAGATGGAGGGATTCTCTTGCGTGAGCTCGAGTAGGAGCACGGAGGCAGTCAGCGGGCTGCGGAAGAGCGCGCCGAGTGTGGCCGCCGCTCCCACGATCGCATACGCCGGGGCGGCGGCAACGTGGAGGATGGGCAGCACCCCCCACGAGCCAGGGACCACATCGAGGGAGAGCTGAAGCGACACGAGGTTGGTAGCTGCAAGCTCCGTCGCGCTCGCCACGAGGGAGTGGAAGGCCGCGCCGGCAGTGGCGCCGATGAAGAGAGAGGGAGCAAAGAGGCCACCGACGAGACCAGCCCCGAGCGAGAAGGCAGTCGTCCCTATCTTGAGGAAGGAGTAGCCGAGGAGTGAGAGGGGCGGCTCGGGCTGCGTGTTGGCGAGGATGGCATTGAGTGTGGCGTAGCCGTTGAACAGGATGCGCGGGAACGCGATGCCAATGCTGCCGACGACCGCCGCGGCAGCCATCGGCCGGAGGAGAAGCGGCACACTCGAGCCGATTGCGCCCTCATCGGACCATACAGACAGAGAGGTTGTGCGAGCTTCGCGCACCTGACGAGGGAGGTAATCATCAGTCATCATCAGTCATCATCGGTCATCATCAGTCATCATCGGTCATCATCAGTCATCATCGGCGCGCACAAGGATCGCGAGAGCGCCCGCGAGCACGCCGAGGCCGAGGTAGAAGGGCATCTCGAGCAGCGGCGACTCGAGCGTGAACTCGGGCGACTGCAGTCGAAGGGAGCCCTGGAGGATGGCCTCGCTCACCAGAGCGGCACATGACGCCGAGAGCGCGACGGCGGCTACGCGGAGAGTGACACGAGCGGGGGAGGCCTGCCACATCCGCGCGCGGCGCAGAGAGATCCGTTGGGCGGACATCTCGCTCGTCTTCATCTCGTTGAGAGCCTGCGCGTACGCAAGCCTCATCTCCGTCTCCGCCTCCTTCTCTCGCGCCCTTCCACCTTCCGTGGCCGCAATACCGTCCAGCTGGCTCCGGACCTCAGCTGCGTTGTTGTCCGTTCCCGTCGAGAGCAGAGCAGAATCATCGCACAAGGCTTCGACAGTCACATCTGGATTGAAGAAGGGCTCGATGGTCGAAGCATACGCATCGCCATACTCGGTGAATCTCTCCTGAATCGGTAGCCGCGTCCTTCCTTTGGGCTCCGGCGGGCGCAGTGCCCTTGTAGCCCGTGCCCACCCACGTGAGATCAGGGGCCGGAGCTGTAGCGCAGGCCGGCCACCTTCTGGCGCCACGGTCTCGCAGGCGAAGACGATGCCGGCAATAGGAGCGGAGAAGCCGGCGGCGACACCGGAAGCCACGCCCGCCGCTACAAGGATCGTATCTCGCTCCTCGCAAAGACCGCCGAAGATCCGGGCAGCAATGCCTCGCCCGATGTCCACCGCGGGGCCCTCCGGCCCGAGGCTGTTGCCCGTGCCGAGTGTAGCTGCTGCTGCGGATGCCCGAGCGACGCCGCGTCTGCTCCAGTCGAACAGAGATTCATCCGGCTTTGGCGGCTTGTCAAAGCCTGGGGTGCCTACTCTCAGCACACCGACGGCCAAGCCACCGAGCATTGGCGTCGCTACCGAAATGACCTCTGGTGGCAGAGCCTGAATCCAGAACGCGTTCGGATCCAATACGATGGGTTCAATGCCCTCGATGCCAAGTTTGAGGCACGCGACGCCGACCCCAGTCAAACAACCCAACGCTACCGCCCGAGGCAGCAGAGTGGATGCAAATTGTGGTAGTGGAGTTGGGAATGCCGGTACTGGAGGAGTATCTTGGGCCATGCGTGCAGGTGCGATGCGCACCTGAGGCACGGCTGCGGCAAAGGTGTGATAGCCATCGGCAGCCGGCACGAGGAACACGAGCAGCCACCGATCAAGCATCGGCGCCCTTCACAGGCGTCGTATAATTAAATCTCGCGATGCTCTCAACGCGCGACAAAATATCTGTGACGATAGAAACTTCCCAACTCACGTCAGCACAGCACGAAGACATTCACTTTCGAGAAATAAGGAACTTTCTCATCTGAACTTTCTTGTAAAGGGAAGGGAAGAAAAATGCTACTGATCGACGTCACTCTGATTCATCCGAGCACGCTGATCGCTACGAGCAGTGACGTCCATCTACAGGCTACCGTCGTCGCAGGTGCACTCTCAAAGCTCGCACGCGATAGCGTGTTGCATCCGCTGGACACGCTGAAGACGCGCTCGCAGATTCTGAGTGAATTGCAGCGAGAGGCAGCGCAGCAAGGCTCGCTCTATGCCGGCGTTTTGCCGACGCTGTTGCTTAGTCTGCCTGCGGGTAGCGCCTACTTTGGCTTGAATGAGGTGTGCAAGGACTTGGGCGGTAGCGCGGAGTTCGCGGCGGCGCTTTCAGCCACTGGCTACTGGTTTGTCCGTACGCCGTCCGAGTTGCTCAAGACACGTGCGATGACGGAGACGGATGACCTGCAGCCGTTTCTGCAGGGTGACGTGCGCCGCTTCTCGTCACTGCTGTGTAACGAGGGCGTGGGCGCCTTGTGGACCGGCTTTGGCGCAACAGTGCTTCGCTCGATTCCCTTTGAGGTTTTGCGGCTCTCATGCTATCCGATCCTACTTGAAGCGTTCTCAGCGACTGCGGCGAACGACAGCGGCGTCAGCGGGGCGCTCGCTGGCTTCACGGCGAGCAGCGGCGCCGCGTTGCTCACGCAGCCGCTCGACACCATCAAGACCTCGCTGCAGCTCACGCGAGAGGCCAGCGAATGGGACGAGTCGGCCGCTACCTCGTCGCAGGTGGACCGTTTCGCGAGTGCGGTGACCACGATACTTGCCAACGGCGGGCCTGCAGCCTTGTATCGCGGTGGGCTGTACCGCGCGGCCATTGCCGGGCTCGGAGGTGGCATCACGTTTGGAACGTATCAGATAGCTTTGCCGTGGGTGGAGCATGTGTTGCATGGTTTTGGTGGTCCCTCATAGGGGCCGGGCCGGCGGCCGCGTCGAGGAGAGCAGGCTGGAACGGTGAAAGCTGAGGAGTGATGTGTGGAGAATGCAGAGAAGAACAGTCAAAGACTGCATTCATGTAAGCGGCTGTTGGCCACATGAGCCTAGACACTACCCGCGTTTCGGATGGCGCGCGCGGAATTCGTCCCTTATGTTGAAGTTCGCCTTGGTTTCGCCACGGTCCGCGCGCTCTTTCGCAGCCAGGAGGAGCCTATCCTCATTGGCCTGGGCCTCGTGGTCGAGCAGATCGCCTGTCTCTTGCGAGCGGCCTACGCCCAACAGCACGCGCCCCTTGCGGCGCAGGTGCTCGCGCACGACGACCTTTTTGGCGCGGGGTGCCACGTCGGCGGTCGGATCAACCTGGATGACGGTTCCCTCGACGACCTTGATGGCGAGCGCAATCGAGGCGAAGGTGCAGTCCATCTTGACGCGGTGCTCGCACGCGGCCTCGCATATGATCGAGATGAAATCTCCGATCTGGTCGAAAAAGGTGGGCGAATCTCGCGCGAGCTCGACCATCGTCTGGATCTTGGCGCAGAAGCCATCGAGGTCCCGCAGCTCGCTGGGCGCAGGGGAGCGCTCTGCCATCATCCGGGCGGCGCGAGCGCCGTCGTACTGAATGAAGGAGAGCAGCACGTTGAAGAGTGTCTCGTGATCCGCGACCGGGTAGCGCACGGCGATGCCCGCATCGAGGAAGGTGAGTTGCACGTCGGTCGGGTCGCCTGTCGGTCCTTCGGCGACGAAGATGTTGCCCGGGTGCAGATCGCCATGCACGAAATTGTCGAGAAAGATCATCTGGAGGACTGCATCGATGCCATCGGCGCAGACGCGCCGACCCTCAGGGGAGCCACGTGGCAGCTCCGCCGCCCATTCGAGAAAGGGGCGTCCATGCACAAAACTCTCGACGAGCACCTCGCGCGACACGAAGGGTGCCATCGGCTCGGGGAAGGCCACTAGCGGGCATGGCTTCCCGTGGCGTGCATGCTCCGCCGAAGGGGGGAAGGCCGCGCGGAAGCGCTCGAGGTTGGACGCCTCGACGCGCAGATCGAGCTGCTCGGTCAGCATGGACGCGAACTCCCGCAGCATCGCCTCCGGGTTCAGCCATCGAAGCGACGTCAGCATGAGGAGCTGCGCGACGCCCTCAAGCAACCATATGTCGACCGCCATGTGCGCAGCCATATGCGGGTGGAGCACCTTGATGGCTACCGGCCTCCACGTGCCCTCCTCAGGCGTGACCACCAAATCCAGCGCGCCACTCTCGCCGCCGCTGCCACTGTTGCCGGCGCCGGCGCCGGCGCCGCTGCTGCTGCCGCTGTTCGCCTGCCGCAAGAGACCGCGGTAGACCTGGGCGATGCAACCGGATCCGATCGGCGTGCGCTCGATGTGCAGATCGCGCCGCCACTCGGGTCCAAACATGGCGTCGAGCGAGAACTCCGTTTGTTCCCACGGGTGCTCAGGCGTGTTGTCTTGCAGGTGCTTGAAGCGTCGGCAGACCGAGGCGCCAAACATGTCTGGTCGCGAAGAGCCCCATTGCGCCAGCTTGATGAGGAGCGCACCCGAGCGCTCGAAGCTACGCACGCACCACCGCCACCAAAACTCCTCTGCCCACGTCCAGCGACACAATGGATACAGCAACAGCAGGGGCCCAAAGAACACGATCAGAAACAGGGCGCGCCGCACGCAAGCGAGCACCAGCAGGGTCTTACTGCGAGGCGACGTAAGAATCTTCGTCACTATGACTGGTTCCGCCGCCGCCGGCGACGCCTCGCACACTGCTTGTGGCAGGCGTGGCCACAGGTGGGAGTGCACAATCAGCCCAGCGCTTAGTGCAGATGCGGTGAGGCATGCTGGCCGCATGGTTGCACGTGTTGCGATGGCGAGTTCCAAGTTACGCAGCGGTTCAGCTCGTAGGCAGTAGGCACGCACACTGACGCGCGCTCTCGCCCTCAGAGGAAACATCGTGCGACGCAGCATGTCGGCACGCGGAAGCGCACCAAGACAAAAGTCATGAAAATCGAGCGCGCGACGGGGTGCGTGACGCGTCGCCGACGCCAACTTTTGCAGTGACCTCAAAAGGTGACCAGGTGACCTGGTTCGATTTGAGGAGTGTTTCAGGGCGCCGCTCTCATCAACAGCACCAGAACACCCATTAGCAGCACACGGGGCCCCCATCGGTGCGCGCCTCCCGTCCTTGAAGGTGATCATCCGACCCGCAGCTGTCACACCGACACACCGACAGTGCATCATGTGTTATGAGTTGCTACGCGCGCTCGCGCAGCAGCAGCAGCCCCTCGCCCTCTCGCCCCGCCGTGCAGTGCATCGTGCTCGTCGGCTTCCACGCTTTTTCCACGCCGTCTCCTCCTCCGCTACTGCGGCGGCGCGCCACTGCCATACCAGTTCCACACGCATATGCACGCGTCCTTGCCGACGGAGACAACTTGTTTCCCGTCGGGCGCCCACTTGGCCATGGTGACTTCGTCGGAGTGCGCGGCGCCGATCGAGAGGAGCGCGGACGTGCGCAGGTCCCACACCTGCACTTCACCCGAGGCGGTGCATGCAAGCAGGAAGTCTGACGAAGAGCCGTCCATAGGTGGCGAGAGGTCGATGTGGGTGAGGCGACGGTCCTTGTTGGGATCCTGCTGAGGAGACCACGTGAGCATCATGGAGACTGGTTGCTCCTCGTCGGTGTCCCAAAATTTGAGCGCGCCCGACGTATCTGCCGTGATGAGCTCGTACTCGCCCCGATCCATCTGCACCATCGACTGCATCGCACCCTCCTTGACGGTGAAGCACTTGACCCTCCGTGCCTGGTCGAGGTCGATCGACACGATCTTCTTGTCCTCGCCACAAGAGTGGATGACCTTGGAGCGCGCATACGGGTTGCAGTCGACGCAGAGCGACGTGATACGCTTCGAGTGCTCGTCAAAGTTGCCGTGCAGCTGGCGAGACGGCCCGTCGCCCCACACGCGCACTGCTCCGTCCCGGCCGCCGCTGACGATGTAGAGAGCGCAGCGCACCTGATGAGGGAGGCAATTAGGTGTCATCAGGTGTCATCAGGTGTCACCAGGTGTCATCAGGTGTCATCACAGGTGACGAGGTAGAGAGCGCAGCGCACGATGCAAGAGACGCCCCCGCGGTGCGCCTTGACGATTTCCCACAGCGGCGCGCCGGTGCGCGCGTCGTAGCAGCGCACGTTGCCGTCGCTCCAGCCCGAGAGGCACTCGAGCGTGTCCTTGTCGATGGAGAGGCATTCGGCGCGCACGACCGCGTACGCATCCGTCGTCTTGACGGGTGGAGGTGTCTCAAACTCGACTCCATAGTGAGAGAGCTCCCACCGCCGCAGATGGCCAGATTCGGCGGAGCTGATGAACCACTCGGAGCTGCCGCCGAAGCTGATGCAGTTGATCGGCTGCGGGTGCGACGCGAGCAGCGGCTCGTAGCGCGCCGCATAGTTGCCGTCCGGTCCCAACGGTCGCAAATCGCGCGCGTCGAGCAGGTAGATGTTCCCCAAGCTCGTGCCCGCGAGAACCTGACGCCCGTCGGCCGAGACGGTCACGGAGCGCACCTCCCCGTCGAGCTGTGCGTCGGCGAGGCAGGTCCACTGCAAGTCCTCGCCCTGGAGCAGCTTGAGGGTGCCGTCGCCCATGCCGCAGTAGGCGAGGGGCGCGGTGGCGCTCCCCTCGCCAAAAGGGTCGCCCGCATCACGCACCGCGAGCGACAGCAGCCCGCCCTTGGAGACGGGTACGCACGCACGGAAGACCATGGCGGCCGCGTTGAAGACGCACAGCTCGCCCGCGCTTGAGCCGCACACGAGGAACCATGTGCCGCTCGCGTTGCACACGGCTGTCGCGCAGTGGTACTCGCGCGCCAGCCCCGAGGAAGGCAACTGGAAGAGAGACTGCTTGATGTTGAACTGCATGGTGTGCACGTCAAACTCCATGAGGTACTTGATGACCTTGCTGTTCGCAGCCGTCTGAAGCTGGTACGCCGCGTGCTTCTGCGTCTTGCTGCGCGACGGGATCACCTCGCCCCACGCGAGGAAGTTGAGCTGCCGCTGCTGCGTCTTGGAGAGCACTGCGAGCTGACCCGTGTTCGTATGCCACACGCACAGCTTGGCGCCGCCGGGCTGGTCATCGCTGCCCGCGAGGAACAGGTCATCGGGCGAGAAGGCGAGCACGCGCACGCGGTTGCGCGAGAAGGCGATGCCGTCGTGCAGCTCCATGAGCCGGTAGAGCGGCTGCCTCGATGCGTAGTCCCACACGATCACCATCGCCTCCGAGTTGGGTACGCGCGTGGTCGACGTCTGGCCCGAGGCGATCAGCGCGCCTGATGGCGAGATGGCCATGCACGTGATCGCCTCGTTGTGCCCGCGCAGGAACTCCTGCTGGTGAGGGTCCTTGACGTCCGAGATGACAATCAAACAACCGGTGAACGAGATCATGACCGACGCGTCCGTCGGGTGGTACTGGACCGAGCCGCCGCACGAGCCGTCGAAGCCCATCATGTGCTCCAGCTCGAGCGGGTCGAGCTGTTGCTCCTCCATCGTCAATGCGATGTCTTCGTGTGCGAGGGGCAGTGGCGGAGCGAAGCGACAGTAGAGGAGTACCAACGGGCGATTACACAACGTGATGACCAATACGGCGCGCCGAAGCAGAGCAAGTCTCCCCACTTCGGCCCTTCCTCTCGCGGTCCTCGTTCTAGGCGCCTAGCCACGCGCCCTCCTTCTTGGGCAGCGCCGCGACGCTGACCTCGCGCCGGCGCGCTGCGTCCTTGACTCGCTTCGCGAGCAGCTCGCGAACCGCGTGCGCGCGCGCCTCGGCGGAGCCCGCTGCCTCGGCGGAAGCCGCCCTGCCGCCGTCGAGCACGGTGGCCGCGACGACGGTGCCGTCGGCTTTGATCGTGTGCACCTTGTAGAAGATGACGAGCACCCATCGCTCACCAAAGCTGATTGGATTGGATTGGTGCCACACTCGAGAGTCGAGCAGCGCAGCGTCGCCCGCGGCGATCGGGTACACAAACTCCTCGGTCTCGTTCTCGCCGTCCCACACGGTGAGCCCGCCGCTGTCGCCGAACGCGCTGTACGTGGGCAGCCCGAGAACGAGTGAGCCGTCCACGTTGGCGCCGTCGATGTGCCGCGGTAGGTGCGTCTCATCGGGGCTCGGCCGGTAGCGCGTCACGAAGCTCTGGAGCCGGACGAGCTCGCGCGTGGCGCCGCGCGGGCATGGGTGCAGCGTCTCCCACCACGGCAGGAAGACGGCATCGCACGCTGCGAGGATCGGGCCGCACGCCGCGAGCATTGGTGCGCCTGCGGCGAGGTTCACGCTGCCCGCAGCGACGCCATTCGAGTACTCCATGAAGCACGACAGCTTCCAGTGGTTCTTTCCGTACGCGGCATTGGAATAGTCCACCTGCTGTGGCGCGAAGGCGCAGCGGATCGCTTCGAATGCACGCTCGAGCATCGCCGGATTGACCGCCTTCGCGACGCACTTGTGCCGTAGCGCGAGCCAGCGGTGCCGTGTGAGCGCCGCGACCGTCGAGGGCGGCAGAAGGCTCACCATCGGTGCAAACGCGGAACGCCGGCGCGCACGACGCACCAGTAATGCCATCGCCAGCGCGCAGATGGTGAGCGCGAGCTTCTCCTCGGCGGCGTTGGATATCATGGATTCGACTCACCTCACACCTGTGTAGAAGTGTGAACAGACTGTTAAGCATAAAATTACAATGGCATGCCGACCCAGATCAACAAGAATGACCGATAGCGATCCGCAAATTACGCCCTCAGCATGCGCGTGCGCGAGCGGGAGAGCGCCTTCTTGCAAAACGGGCACTTGAGTTCTATGGCCACCAGCCCGCTCGTCGACTCCACCAGCCTGCCATGGTCAGGATCGTCCGGGGTGAGCCAGCGCCCGAGGCAGTCAAAGTGTGCCGTCTGCCCGCAGCATGGGGTGTATCCCCACCCG
>Ga0164295_10003907_pt1 | contig 11880 bp, 8 predicted proteins | sample GEODES006metaG_FD_111798 | JGI IMG/M metagenome (GOLD analysis project Ga0164295, IMG submission 111798) | Oligotrophic lake water microbial communities from Sparkling Lake, Wisconsin, USA - GEODES006 metaG | ecosystem: Environmental > Aquatic > Freshwater > Lake | place: USA: Sparkling Lake...
ATGGCAGTAAAACCAAAATGCCCAAAGATCAAACTGTAATCAAAAAAGATATTGAAAACTGCTTCAGTAGCGGTACCAATAATTAAGAACTTACTTTGATTGGTACCTACTAATAAAGCATTGCGCATTTGATAAATAAATAAGAATGGAATCCCCCAAATACGAATTTTTAGAAATTCAATCACGGTATCTGCTCTTGTTGAATCAATTAATAAAGCATGAAATATTGCTGGGGCAATAAAGTAGGTAAAACCAATTCCAACTAAGGATAAGAAGATGGAAATGATGACGCCCTGTGAAAATAAGATACCAATCTCATCCACTCTATTTTCACCAGCTCGTCTGGAAATAAGGGCTTGTAATCCATTATTGAGTCCCTGCCCCATGACCCCAAAAATCAAATAATAGACCCCTGTAATCCCTCCAATGGCAAGCGCTTGCTTGCTTAAAGCACCCAAAAAGATATTGTTGATGATGAAGTTAAACTGAGGCACGAGAATAGCCAATGCGATAGGAATAGAGATGGTTAATATTTGTTTGCTACTAATATTGACCTGTAAGGATGGGGTCGCTGCTGGTTGACTCATATAATTGCAAATCTACAACTAGTTTTAGCAATACATAGGCTCTTTTTTTTGTATTATTGCAGTAGAAATTGACTATGAAAAATATTGGCATTTACGGCATACAAGAAAGTACAGCAAATAATAAGTTCGAAGATCTTTACTTGATAGTAGACGAAAAGTCTATCTGTTTTGTTGTTAAAAACCACATCAATGGGGCATACATTTCTTTTGAATATTTTGAAAACACCTCAGACCAAAATGGGTGGAATCAATTATTAGGGTATTTACAAAATAATTCAAAGCTGATTCAATCTTTTTACAGACAGGTTCAATTTGTAATGAATACAAAAAGAACGTTATTAACTAAATCTGTGACGACTGGTGCGGATGCTTTTTACCATAATGAGTTTAGCCTAGTAGTTGGTACAAAAATGGAAGAAGAAGTGCAGTTGCAAAAAATTGGGCAAGATCAAGTTTTAGTTTATAGTGTTCCAGATGCATTAAGTACCTTATTAACTAGGTCATTCCCAACTGGTAAATGGATTAATTATCTTAGTAGTTTAATTACATCCAATCATAGCGATGGGGTTTGTGTGACTGTCTTTAATGATTATTTTATTGTTTTAGTGTTACAAAATGGCAAACCACATTTTGTGAATTATTTTAACAGAGGAGGAGATACTCAGAATCAATACCTTGTCTTGAACGTTTGTGTTCAAGCAAATATCTTACCAAATGAAACGAATTTAAATGTAATAGGGTATAGTGCTAAAAGAGATTTTTGGATGCAAGAATTAGCCAGTTATTTTGCAGGTGCACATCTGCAAAACACGCCAGATGAAGGGGTTGGAGCATCGTTAAATGCGGAGCACCCAAATCATCATTACGCACCCTATTTTATTTTTTAAGTTGTACTCATGAGAATTATTTCAGGAAAATATGGAGGCAGAAGAATTCATCCGCCTACCAATATGCCACACACTAGACCCACCACTGATATTGCAAAAGAGGGGTTATTCAATATTTTACATAACAGAGTCGCAATTGACGGTGCCCTTACATTGGACTTATTTGGAGGTACCGGATGTATTAGTTACGAATTAGCGTCAAGAGGCGCTGAACAATTGACCATTGTTGAAAAAGACAAAACAATGCTTGATTTCATTAAAAAGAATATCGACTTTTTGAAGATTGAAAACACCATCACCATTCAGATGGATGTGTTTCAATTTTTAGCTACTTGCAATCAACAATATGATATTATTTTTGCAGGTCCGCCCTATGCTTTGAACACGATTGACGATTTGCCAAAAATCATAGTTGATAAAAAATTAATTAGCCCCAATGGTTATTTTATATTGGAACATACACCTCGTAATGATTATAAAACATTTGAAGGCTATAGTTTCCAAAGAAATTATGGTGCCACCATTTTTAGTTTTTTTGAATGCCTATAAATAAAGCCGAAGCGCGTACCATATTATCCCAAAAAAGAGCAGCATTGACCGATGCTGAATGCATGAAATTGGATGATTTATTACTGATTCAATTTCAACGCATCGATTGGTCTAATACCGCAATGCTTGCTAGCTTTTATCCTTTGGCCCATAAGAACGAACCCAACACTTTGTTATTCGAAAAATACATCAAGGCCTTGTATCCATTTATACGCTTTTGTTATCCTATTGTTAACAAGGCGCTAAATGAAATGGATTTTTATATCGAAACAGAAATGCTACAAATAAATGCATTAGGTATTCAAGAACCTTTACCTTTTAATCAAGTATCACCCGATATGATTGATACCATCTTAGTCCCTTTATTGGGATTTGACCAAAAAGGACATCGTGTTGGATACGGAAAGGGATACTATGATCGCTACTTAGCAAAAGCAAGTAAAGGGATGCAAAAAATAGGTGTTTCTTACTTTGAGCCAATGGACAATTTCACTGATACCAACGAATTTGACGTACCTTTATCTAGTTGTATCACGCCGTGGAATACCTATGAATTTGAATAATCTTTTTTTAAAATCTTTTAGAGTACTACTCTTACCTTTTGCTGTTATATATGGTTGGATTGTGGCATTGCGTAATTGGATGTATGCTAAAAAATATTTAAAATCAGTTCATTTTAATCTCCCTATTATTTGTGTGGGCAATCTTTCTTTGGGTGGCACTGGGAAGTCGCCGATGGTTGAACACCTATTGACAATACTTTCTAATGAATTTAAAACAGCCACGTTGAGTAGGGGTTATAAAAGAAAAACCAAAGGCTATGCATTAGCCGGGGATCAATCTACTGCTTTAGAAATTGGAGATGAGCCAATGCAGTTTCATTTAAAATTCCCGAATGTTAACGTTGCAGTAGGAGAGCGTCGAATTGAAGCTATTCCACAATTGATTCAAGACATTCCAGATTTGCGAGTAGTGATTCTAGATGATGCATTTCAACATCGTGAGATTGAAGCGCATTTTAGTATTCTATTAACTGAATATAATAACCTCTACTGTGATGATTTCTTTTTCCCTACAGGAGATTTAAGAGATGAACGAAAATCAGCCAAACGCGCTAATATTATTATAGTGACTAAATGTCCTATGGACATGACTGAGGCCAATAAAGCAGAAGTGTTAGATAAACTTTATCCAGCACAACATCAATCTGTTTTTTTTACAGCAATTGCTTACGATACCCCTTACCATATTTACAACCCATCTGACCAATGGGTATTGACTATGCGTGATGAGGTCTTATTGGTTTGTGGCATAGCAAACCCAATTCCTTTAAAAAATTATATACACGAACACACACATACTTATTATCAATTAAGTTATAGCGATCATCATATTTTTTCGATTGATGATTTAAATGAGATGCGTAATAAATTTGAACTAATAAAAGCAAAGAGTAAGCTGATCCTTACTACAGAAAAAGATGCGGTTAGATTGATAAAGTATAGCAATGAATTAAATGATATCCCATTGTATGTACTTCCAATTAAACCATTTTTCCTTTTCAATCAAGCAACTGAATTTAATCAATTGGTCATTGATTTTGTAGCAAAATACCATCAAAAAACAAATGAACAGTAAAAAAGACAAGAAGAAGTCAAAAACAACAACAAAACAGACCCATTTAACGACAACGTATAAAGGGGTATTAGACATAGCAAAATCTGGCATGGGTTTTATTATCGTACAAGGTTTAGAGCAAGATATTTTAGTTTTCCCAACCGATTTCAATACTGCACTAAAAGGAGATGAAGTTCGAGTTAAAATCACCAAAATAAGACAAGGCTCTGGAAAGAAAGAAGGTAAAGTCGTAGAGATTGTTAAGAGAAAACAAGTTTCTTTTTCTGGCACTATGCAGATTATGCAACACCATGCTTTCTTCTTACCCAATACCATGCATCCAATGCCAGATATTTATATCCCAATGGATAAATTAAAGGGCGCTAAGACGGGTGATAAAGTGATTGTACAACTAACTAAATGGGAGAATTCAAATAAGAAACCAGAAGGAGAAGTATTAGAAATATTTACGCCAGAGAAAGAGAATGATATGGCCATGAAATCGATCGTGGCGGAATCTGGATTCCCTTTGGTATTTGATGGAGAAGTCTTGGCATTTGCTAAAACATTATCTGATAAAATTTCTCCCGAAGAGATTGCAAAAAGAAAAGACTACCGAAAAGTGTTAACATTCACAATTGATCCAGTGGATGCAAAGGATTTTGATGATGCCATTTCATTCCAACATTTAGACAATGGACATATTGAAATTGGCGTGCATATTGCCGATGTGAGTCATTTTGTGCAACCAGGTACTGCAGTGGATAAAGCAGCTTATGAAAGGGCTACATCGGTCTATTTACCAGATCGTGTATATCCAATGTTGCCAGAAAGAATCTCCAATGAATTGTGTTCATTGAGACCGAAGGAAGAAAAATTAACTTTCTCAGCTACATTTGAAGTTGATAATGCAGGTAAAATTGTACACACTTGGTACGGTAAAACAGTGATTTTTTCTGACCGTCGATTTACTTATGAGGATGTGCAAGAAATTATAGAAACGAAAGAAGGAGACCATAAGGAGGAAATTTTATGGCTACATGTCTATACCCAAAATTTAAGAAAACAACGTTTTGAAAATGGCGCTATTAATTTCTCTTCTCAGGAAGTTCGTTTTACTTTAGACGCCAATGGAAAACCAACTGGAATTACTGTAAAAGAAAGTAAAGCATCGCATCAATTAATCGAAGAATTGATGTTAAAAGCCAATCAACTGATTGCAGAAAAAATGGGAAATGTGAAAGTTAAAAAAGAACAATTGCCTTTTCCTTATCGTGTGCATGATCAACCCAACGAAGATAAATTAAACCCTTTTGTAGTGTTTGCTAAAAAGCATGGATACCCTTTTAATATTGATTCTCCCGATCATATCGCGCATAGCTTTAACAATTTAATGTTGGCGTCAAAAGGAAAACCTGAGCAACATGTTTTAGAGCAATTGGGTATTCGTACCATGGCAAAAGCGGTATATACTACCAACAATATTGGCCACTATGGATTAGGTTTTGAACACTATTGTCATTTCACTTCACCTATTCGTAGATATCCAGATGTGCTTGTTCATAGAATTGTGCAAAGTGTTTTAATGGGCAATGCTATGAATGACGAAGGATTAGAAGAAAAATGTTCACATTGTAGTATGCGAGAAAGAGCAGCTATGGAAGCTGAGCGTGCTGCTAATAAATACAAGCAAGTAGAATTCATGCGTGATTATTTGGGACATAGTTTCGAAGGCATCATTAGTGGTGTGGCTAGTTTCGGTTTCTTTGTGGAAACATTAGAGCATAAATGTGAGGGCTTGGTGACCATTGCTAGCTTGTCAAGATTTGATGACTTTAAACTCATTGAAGCAGACTATGCTTTAGTGGGTTCGAGGTCGGGTCGTAAATTTAATATGGGGGATAAAGTGGTTGTCAAGGTAGCCGCAGCCAATTTAGATAAACGCCAATTAGACTTTGAATGGGAAGTGAATGGAATGCTGAATAAATAAAGATTCAGTATAGATTAAAATGCCTTTAAGGTTTAATATGCCGTTAAGGTTTCTTCAAAAATAATCCCTTCTTCTGCTAAGCTTTTTAAGATAGGTTGGTAAATTCTTGCATCAATTGGTATATGCAAACCAGTCATTTGTATCTCACCTTTTAAAAAGGCACAAACTCCCATGGCCAAAGGTAAACCAACTGTCGTCGCCATCGCCGTGTTCATAGCATCTTCACCTTTTAGAACCATACTACTATCCAATTTAAATTGACGATCTCCAATACTGTATTCAATTTCATGCAACATCACGACTAAATCTTTGTCTGTTGCTGCTAGCTTCCATCTATCTTCTAACAACCATTGTAAGATGCTTGCATTAGAATTAAACTGAGCTGGAATATTAATTTCATCGAATAATCCAATGAATTTAAGTTGTTCCTGAATAGTTGGATCTTGATTAAATTTTTTTAGAAGATCCTCTAGTCCATGCTGTTGAATAAGTCCTTGAAACCAATTTTTTATACTGGTATTTGGAGCTAAGTCAGTCACAGTTTCATCTGTTAAATGCAATTGAACAATGGCATTCCAACCAGCACAAAATGCTGGATAGCGAAGGGTAGTGCGCACAAAATCTTTTAAACCATCCAATTGGTAGGTGTCGATATAGGATAAAGAATTTCTGTTAGGGTAATACGCTAAATGACCAATTCCGCGCAAGTCCACAACAGGTGCTTGATCAAAAATTTCAGGATATTGTTTTGTTACAGTATTCCCTTTTTCTAGATAAATCGCGCCCGCTTTTCCTGCTAAAATGATGTTTCTAGGGTTCCAGCTGATCTTGTAATGCCATGGATTGTTATCACTTTCTGGTGCAACCAATCCGCCACAATGCGATTTAAAGCTAGTAATTTTGCCTCCTTTTTCATGGATCTCATCTATGATAGCCATAGCGCTCATATGGTCAATTCCGGGATCTAAACCCATTTCACAGAGGAATAAAAGTTTTTTTGATGCGATATCTGCAGCGATTGAACGCATATTATCATCCACATAGGAAGCAGTAAATAATGGTTTTTCAAAGTGCAGACAATCTTTCGCCACTAAAAAATGAAGCTGTGCAGGTAACATAGACACCACGATATCCGCCTTTTGAACCAAATTTTGACGATCCATTTCATTTTCAATATTAACTCCAAGGGCAGTTCCATTTGGGGCATTATTCCATTTATTTTTAGCCGTGGCTTCATCTCCATCTGCCAGCAGAACATACCAATCATTTTCGACCGCTTTTTGCTGTAAATATTGGATTAAAACTGTGGCAGATTTGCCAGCACCAATAATGAGAATTGTTTGGCCCATTTTGAATATGTAAGTGGTTAAAAATCTATGGGTTAAAGTTAGTATTAATTACCAAAAACTGTGGATAAAATTGTGTAAATTTATAGTGATTTTAAGCCCAAAAAAGTAGGCAAAAAGGTATCTTCGAAAACGTTCTTATTCTAGGTCTTTTTGACCATAGGAAATAGACTATAAGCAAAAAAAATATGGAAGAAAATTTAGATGGAAATTTAGGTCTAGAACAGACACAAGACAATGATCGCGTGATTAGAGTCAACATCGAAGAGCAGATGAAAACCTCTTACATTGATTACTCCATGTCTGTCATCGTTGGCCGTGCATTACCTGATGTTCGTGATGGTTTTAAGCCTGTTCACCGTCGTGTTTTGTTTGCTATGCATGAGTTAGGTAATAACAGTAACAAGCCATATAAAAAATCTGCACGTATTGTAGGGGAAGTGATGGGTAAATTTCACCCACACGGAGACACAGCTATTTATGACACTTTAGTGCGTATGGCACAGGAGTGGACCATGCGCTATAGATTAGTGGATGGACAGGGTAATTTTGGTAACCAAGATGGGGATCCACCCGCAGCGATGCGTTATACGGAAGCGCGTTTACAAAAGATCTCAGAAGCCATGTTGGATGATTTAGAAAAAGATACGGTAGATTATCAATTGAACTTTGATGATAGTTTATCCGAGCCAAGTGTACTACCAACAAGAATTCCACAGCTTTTAGTGAATGGCTCATCTGGTATAGCAGTGGGTATGGCGACTAATATGTTACCACATAATTTGAATGAAGTAGTGGATGGATGTATTGCTTACATCAACAATAAAGACATTACAATTGAAGAATTAATTGCCATTGTAAAAGCGCCCGACTTTCCAACAGGTGGTGTGATTTATGGTATGGAAGGTGTGAAGCAAGGTTTGATGACAGGTCGTGGTCGTGTGGTCTTGCGCGGAAAATGCAATGTAGAAACCAAAGTCAACGGTCGTGAGATGATTGTGATCAATGAAATTCCTTACCAAGTAAACCGCGATCATTTAACAGATCGTATTGGTCAATTGGTAGTGGATAAAGTAGTAGAAGGAATTACACATGTCAACAATGAAAGTAATAAGCGCGAGGGAACTCGTATTGTGATTGAATTACGTAAAGATGCTGTTGCACAGGTGATCATTAACCAGTTGTTTAAATTCACTGAATTACAAACCAGTTATGGCATCAATAATGTGGCATTGGTGAAAGGTCGTCCTAGAATTTTGAACTTAAAAGATTTAATTTTAGAGTTTGTTGATTTTAGAATGGAAGTGGTGATTCGTCGTGCTAAATTTGAATTAAGAAAAGCCGAAGAGCGTGCTCATATATTAGAAGGCTATTTAATTGCTTTAGACCATTTGGATGAAGTCATTCGCTTGATCAGAAATTCTGCTAATCCTGAAGCTGCTAAAGAAGCTTTAATCACTGCTGGTTGGGGTATTTCAGAGATTCAAGCTAAAGCAATTTTAGAATTAAGATTGCAACGTTTAACGGGTATGGAGCGTGAAAAAATTAAAGAAGAATTTGATCAATTGATGAAATTGATTGCTTCTTTAAAAGAATTATTAGGCAGTGAACATCTACGTTTTGAACTCATTAAATCTGAATTATTAGAAGTAAAAGAAAAGTTTGGTGATGAGCGTAAATCTGAGATTCAATACTTGGCGGATGAAATGCGTATCGAAGATTTAATCGAGGAAGAAGATGTGGTGATTACGATTTCTCATTTAGGATATATCAAGCGAACATCTGCCACCGAATACCGTCAGCAAAAGCGTGGAGGACGAGGTGCAATTGGTTCTAAGACAAGAGAAGAAGATTATGTAGAGCATTTATTTATTGCATCTACCCACGATACCATGTTATTCTTTACAGAAAAAGGAAGATGTTTTTGGATGCGCGTATACGAAATTCCAGAAGGTGAAAAAACAAGTAAGGGTAGAGCAATCCAAAACTTAATTCAACTTCCACAAGACGATAAAGTAAAAGCAATTATCGAAGTGCGTAATTTGGCCGATAAGGATTATGTAAATAATCATTACATAATTTTATGTACTAAAAAAGGGATTATCAAGAAAACATGTTTAGAGGAATTTAGTCGTCCAAGAGTGAATGGTGTGAATGCGATCACCATCAACGAAGGGGATGAATTGTTGGCAGCACGTTTAACGGATGGAAACAACGAAGTGATGATGGCTGTGAAGTCTGGTCGTGCCATTCGTTTCCCAGAAGAAAAAGTAAGACCAACAGGTAGAGGTGCGATTGGTGTTGCCGGAATTGAGGTGGATGATGATACTGACGAAGTGGTTGGCTTAGTTTGTGTAAGCAGAGAAGATAAAGACCGTACAATTTTAGTTGTGAGCCAACAAGGTTATGGCAAGCGAACTCCAATTGATGATTACCGTATCACCAACCGTGGTGGTAAGGGTGTTAAGACAATCAATGTGACTGAAAAAACGGGTAGTTTGGTTGGATTAATGGATGTGTTAGAAAAAGAAGATTTAATCATTACTTGTAAATCTGGAGTAACCATTCGAACAAGTATTGCTGACATTAGAGAAGCGGGTAGAGCAACACAGGGCGTTAAATTGATTCGTTTAGACGAAAACGATGAAATTGCTGCCACTTCTAAGATCGAAGAACAAGATGTTCCAGAAGATGGTGAAATTACTGATATAGAACTAGTTACAGAGAATACTTCAACTAAATCAGATCTAAATGAAGGTGATGATGAAACTACTGAGTTTGAAGATACTATTAATAATGAGGGTGACGATACGCCCGAAGCATAAATTAATTAACTTAGAACTTTAAAATAATCAATATGAAAAAATGGATTGGAACAATGTTTTTGATGACATTGATGCTTACAGCTTCTGCTCAAGACTTTAAAAAAGTAGAGACAGGTTTATTATTAAATAATTTTGAGGTTGCTAAGACAGAATACGAAAAAGCAGTTGCTAAAAAACCAAGTATAGAAACAACTGCAGAAGGGTATTACTGGAAATCAAAAATTTATGCAGGTTTATCGAAGGATCCAGCCGCTAAATATCCAGATGCTTTCGATAAATTATCAAAGAGTTTAGACGATTATATTAAAGCTGATCCTGAATTCACTTTAGCGATTAAAAATGGTCAAGAGCCATTTTTTGAAGTGTATATTAAAAGTTTCAAAGATGGTGTAGCTACTTTTGGAGAAAAGAAATGGAAAGAAGCTGCTGCTAATTTTGATAGAGGCGTGGTATTAAGTGATATCATCTTTTCAAGGGGATGGTCTACTAATAAGCAACCATTTGACACAACTACTTTAATGTATGCAGGTTATGCAAATCAAAATGCTGGAAATGATGACCTTACTATCAAGTATTACACTAGAATGATTAATGCGAATATGAAATCGCCTGATCTTTTGGATATGTATAAATTTGTATTGATTAAGGCAGCAGAGAAAAAGGACAAAGCCTTATTTGATCAGTATTATACTATTTCTGAGCAGAACTATCCAGAAGAAAAATGGTTTGAATATAGAGCAGATTACATTGATAAAAACTTAAATGCAGAAGAAAAAGTGGCTGCTTATGAAGCTCAAGTTGCTGCGAATACGATTAATGAAACTGAATGTCAAATGTATGGTGACATGTTCATGGCTTCCAGAAACGTAGATGGTTTATCTGACGATAATGCAAATTATTTCTTAGATAAAGCAGCTGATGCTTATATGAGAGCCTACAAATTGAATACTCAAAACTTTGCAGCTGCATTTAACGTGGGTATTAGCTACTATAACCAATTCACTGTATTAGACGATCAATTTGTTAATAATATCAGAGCATTACAGCAATTAAATACCAACAAGCCAGTAGCGCCTAAAGACCCTAAGAAGAAATTGGCTTTTGATGCTGCTTTTAAAGCACAGCAGGATTCTATTAAAAAATTAAATCTAGCATTGGATGCTCCAATGAAGGCAAAAGTGGACCAAGCCATTGAGTGGATCGAAAATGCTTACAATATTGTGAAAGACAAAGCAACATTATCAAAATCGGAGAAGAATGTAGCTGCTAGATCGGTGGATTTCTTAGCAACTTTATATGCTGCTAAAAGAGACAAGAACAGAGCAAACCAAAAGCTATATGATGAGTTAGACGCTAAGTTTAGCAAGTACGATTTGCTACACGATAAATACCAATAGATATGCATCATTGGTTTATTCCAACGAACAATATATAATTTCTAAGCCTTCCCAAATGGGAGGGCTTTTTTATTGGTTTAATAAAAATCAAACATGGTAAAGGGTTTTCCATACAAACTTATGTCTGACTATCAACAGGGTATAATTCTCAATATATAATTTAACATAATGTTAATTATAAGCAATTAATATAGGTTTAATTCGATCTGTAGACTGTTTGTTGTATTGAAAATAGGTTGTATTTTGTAGGATAATCAATTAGACTATTCATTAGACTAATCAATTAGATTAATGATTGGATTGATCATTTGATTGATAAAACATCTACTATGCCATTACATCCATCTAGAAGACAATTTGTTCAAGACGCAGGCTTAGCATCTATCGCTTTAAGTTTAAGTCCACAGTTTATCAAAGCACAATCCAATGCTAAAAAAGATATCATTAAAATTGGTGTGATTGGAACCGGATTTAGAGGTCAAAGCCATGTTGAATTATTGGTGCAGCGTCCAGATGTGGTGGTTGTTGCATTTGCAGATCCGGATGAAAAGATGTTAGCGGATGCTCAAAACATCCTTAAAAATGCTGGAAAAACAGCAGCTATAGAGTATAAAAATGGTAAGGAAGACTATAAAAACCTACTTAAAAGAACTGATATTGACGCAGTTATCATTGCCACTCC
>Ga0164295_10003909_pt1 | contig 11879 bp, 13 predicted proteins | sample GEODES006metaG_FD_111798 | JGI IMG/M metagenome (GOLD analysis project Ga0164295, IMG submission 111798) | Oligotrophic lake water microbial communities from Sparkling Lake, Wisconsin, USA - GEODES006 metaG | ecosystem: Environmental > Aquatic > Freshwater > Lake | place: USA: Sparkling Lake...
GCGTCGACGGCCACAACCGCTTCGGAGTCCTCGATGAAGTCGCCGAGTTGGCTGTCGCCCTCGTCGCCGATGGTCTGATCCAGCGAGATCGGTTCGCGAGCGTACTGCTGGATTTCCAGCACCTTCTCCGGGGTGATGTCCATCTCCTTGGCCAGCTCCTCCGGAGTGGCCTCGCGGCCCAAGTCCTGGAGTAGCTCGCGCTGGATGCGACCGAGCTTGTTGATCACCTCGACCATGTGCACCGGGATGCGGATGGTGCGGGCCTGGTCGGCCATCGCCCGGGTGATGGCCTGTCGGATCCACCAGGTGGCGTAGGTCGAGAACTTGTAGCCCTTGGTGTAGTCGAACTTTTCCACCGCGCGGATCAGGCCGAGGTTGCCCTCCTGAATCAAGTCCAGGAACGCCATTCCGCGACCGGTGTAACGCTTGGCCAGGGAAACCACCAGGCGCAGATTCGCTTCCAACAGATGGTTTTTCGCGCGATCGCCGTCGCGGCAGATCCACGTCATATCGCGACGCTGCTGCACCGGCAGCTTCTTGCCGCGCTCGGCGACCTCGGTCATCTTCTGGGTGGCGTACAGGCCCGCCTCGATGCGCTTGGCCAGTTCCACCTCTTCCTCGGCATTGAGCAGAGCGACCTTGCCGATCTGCTTGAGGTAGGCACGTACCGAGTCCGCCGACGCGGTGAGTTCGGCGTCCTTGCGGGCCTGACGCAGGGCCTCGGACTCCTCTTCGTCCCAGACGAAGTCACCGGAAGCCTTGTCCTTATCGGACGGCTCAGCGACGTCCTCATCGTCGCCGTCCGTCGCGGGGGCAGGCGTAACGACGGCGACAACGACGCCGTCGACCCCATCCTCCTCAACGGTGACCGCTTCGAGTTCTGCGAGTCCGATTTCCTCGGCGACGTCGAGATCGGGCTCGGCGGTCAGGTCGAGGTCGTCGACAAGAAGTTCCGGTGTGCCCTCGGCCGATTTGACCGTCTTCTTGGTGCCGCCGCGAGTGGGCTTCGCCGGCTCCGGTTTGGCAACCGCTTTGGCCGGAGTTGCCTTCACCGCGGCTCTGGCGGCGGTGGTTTTAGCGGCGGTGGTTTTAGCGGCGGTGGTTTTAGCGGCGGTGGTTTTAGCGACGGTGGCCTTAGCGGGAACGGCTTTGGCCGCTTTGGCGGCTTTGACAGACGCAGCCTTGGCCTTGGTCGGTAGGGCCCTGACAGCCTTGGCCTTGGTCGCTGGGGCCTTGGCAGCTCTCGCGGGTGTGGCCTTGGTTGCTTTGGTGGCCCTGGCCGGTGTGGCCTTGGTCGCTTTCTTTACGGGTGTGGCTTTGACGGCCTTCTTGGCCGGTGCTGCTTTGGTGGCTTTCTTCGCCGGTGCTGCTTTGGTGGCCCTGGCCGGTGCGGCCTTGGCAGCCTTGGTGGCCACGGCTTTGGTGGCTCTCGCTGGCACGGCTTTGGCGGCCCTGGAGGTCTTGGCCGGTGCCTGCTTGGTGGCTTTCTTCGCTGGTCTGGAGCTTGCCACTGCCTTCTTTGCGGGGGTCTTGGTAGCGGTGCGCTTCACCGGCTTCTTGGTTGCCGGGCCTGCTTTTGTCGCTGCCACTCGCACCCTTTCAGTCTTGGTGGCCTTCGGCGGGCACGGATGCACCGCACCGAAAGCGTCGTCTATGGGGAATATCGGCGTGATCTCGTAGTGGATGCTCGCCGCTGTCCGGTAGGCGACCGCCGAGAACCATTGTAACTACTAGCTGGGGGTGCGCTGTACAGGCGAGGGGCAGACTAGGTGATCAGGTCGGCTTGGCTGGCCATCGCGGCGCCCACGATGCCGGCCTCATTCTGCAGTTCGGCCCCCACGACCTTGGTCCGGTTCCGCAGCATCGGGATCCACCGGTCAGCCTTCTTGCTGATACCACCTCCGGCGATGAAGAGGTCCGGCCAGATGGCGTTCTCGATGGCAACCAGCACCCTGGTCACCTCTTCAGTCCAGCGTTGGTAATTCCATTCCTTGCGTTCCTTGACCGACGATGCTGCGCGGTGCTCGGCTTCCTTACCGCCCACCTCGATGTGGCCAAATTCCGTGTTAGGCAACAGAACTCCGTTGTAGAGCACCGCAGAGCCGATGCCGGTGCCGAAGGTCAGCAGCACGATAAGACCCTTCACGCCGCGTCCGGCGCCGTAGCGCGCCTCGGCCAGTCCGGCGGCATCGGCATCGTTGAGGACCGTCACCTTTCGGTCGCCCAGCGCCGAACTCATCTGCTCGGCGACGTTGGTGCCGATCCAGGATTTGTCGACGTTGGCGGCCGTCATCACGACGCCGTCGACGACCACGCCCGGGTAGGTCACACCCACCGGACCGGTCCAGCCGAAGTGGTCCACCACCTCGGCGACCGCTTTGGTCACCGCTTTCGGCGTGGCCGGTTGAGGGGTGTCCAGCCGGAAACGCTCGCCAACGAGCTGACCGGTGTCCAGATCGACGACGGCGCCCTTGACCCCGCTTCCGCCTACATCCACGCCGAGGGCATGGTGTGCTGCGCTCGGTTCGGTCGGGCTCATTGCTGCTCCTTTTCGCGGCGGGCGGATCGACCGCCACAAACACTAGTGGTTGCGCGGCCCTCCGAAGCGGGATTGTGTTGCGATAGCAGAGTGCCCGATACCTTGCCGGAGGAGTTGCGCGCCGTGGCCGAGCAGGTGGCGGCCGAGGCCGCCGCGTTCGTCCGCCGCAGACGCACGGAGATCTTCGGCCTGCCGACCGGCCCTGGCGCAGCACAGGTGCGTACCAAGAGCAGCCCCACCGACCCGGTCACCATTGTCGATACCGAAACCGAGCAGCTGATCCGGCATCGGCTTGCTGAGCTGCGCCCCGGTGAGCCGATTCTCGGTGAGGAAGGCGGTGGTGAGGCGGCGGATAGCAGCACCGTGAAGTGGGTGGTGGATCCCATCGACGGCACGGTGAACTTCATCTACGGCATCCCCGCCTACTCGGTGTCGATCGCCGCCCAACTCGACGGGCGGTCTTTAGCCGGCGCGGTCGCCGATGTCGTCAGTGGCGATATCTACTCCGCTGGGATCGGCCTCGGCGCGCACGTGCTTGCCGACGGAGTCCGTGGCCCGCTCCGGTGCAGTGAGGTCGACGATCTTTCGATGGCGTTGCTGGGAACGGGATTTGGCTACGAGCCGAACCGGCGCGCCGCGCAGGCGGCGCTGCTGGCCCAGATGCTGCCGGTCATCCGTGACGTTCGGCGAATCGGTTCAGCCGCACTGGATCTGTGCATGGTGGCCGCCGGACGGCTCGACGCTCAGTATGAGCATGGCCTCAGCGTGTGGGACTGGGCGGCCGGGGCACTCATCGCCGCTGAGGCCGGCGCGGTACTGGTGCTGCCCGAGCCTGATGAACCAGGCACCGCGGGCTGCCTGGTGTTGGTCGCTGCGCCCGGGGTGGCAGCGCAACTGATCGCGGCGCTCGACGGTTTCTCTGGGCTGCGTCCGCTGCCGTGAGCGGCTCAGCAGGTGCCGTTGTGGATCTTTGTCAGTAACGCCGAGTCGGCCGGCTCGCTGGCACCGGGCCGCAGACCGGATAGCACCGCGGCAATGTCGTCGCTGCTGGCCAGTGAGGTGAAGTTGGCCCCGATGACCAGATCCACCGAGTTGTCCCTGCGGTCGTCCTGGTGGAGCTCGACGCACGGGGCCACCAGCCACGCCGCCGCCGCACCGGGCCTGCCGGCCGGGCCGAAGCGGATCTGGCCCTGACAGGACAACCTGGTGCCGGCATAGATCGGGTCATTGGCGGCGGCCGGGGCCGCGAAACCCAGGTCCCGCAGCGAGCCGGCGACATCACCGGCCTGCCCGCCCTGACCGCTGGCGTTGAGGACCCGAATATTCGTCTCGGCCAATTTGGCCGGTGCGACGTCGACCATGGATGAACCCGATATGCGGTCGCCCAGTTTGGGTGCCGCCGGGTCGGTTGGGATCGGCGGGGCGTTGCAGGACGCGGCCTCACCCACGGTGACCGGGCGGGTCAAGGCGAAGGCCCACACCAGGGCGGTGAGTGCGAAGAGTGTGACCACGGCAATGATCCAGGGACGGTAGTTGCGCCGACGGAACGGCCTTCCGTCCTTGTCGTAGGCGGAACCCTCGGTGATTTGAGCGACCACGTGTTGCACTGTAAAGCCAGCACGTCGGTGCCGGTACCCTGGAGTCCGCCGAGGGCACCGGTCGCCGAAAATCAATGAATGTGACGCAAATCACACCATGACTTGCCGGTTGGCGGGATGAATCGTTTGGCGCAAGCGTTCGACGCTGGTACAAAGCCAGGTGTTCGACGAGGGGATTGACGATGGCTACTGATTACGACGCTCCACGGCGTACGGAGACCGACGAGGCGTCCGAAGATTCGCTGGAGGAGCTCACGGCGCGCCGCAATGAGGCGCAGTCTGCGGTCGTCGACGTCGACGAGACCGAGTCCGCCGAGTCCTTTGAGCTGCCCGGTGCGGATCTCTCCGGCGAGGAGCTGTCGGTCCGGGTCATTCCCAAGCAGGCCGATGAGTTCACCTGCTCCAGCTGTTTTCTCGTGCACCACCGCAGCCGCCTGGCCAGCGAGAAGAAGGGCGTCATGATCTGCACCGACTGCGCGCTCTAGTCAGCTTCGCAGCGCCGCCAGCAGCCGATCCGGGTGGCGGCAACTCACCAGCCAGTAGGGCGTCGGATCATCCGCGTCGTCAAGAACGACCAGGGCCAGCGGGCCCACCCAGGTCCGATGCAGGACGTAGGCCGCCGGATCCAGCTGGCGTCCGAGTGCGGCGGACTTGGCGCTGCGGGGGATTGCCGCAGCGCGCCTCACCACCGACGCCGGTAGGTGAGCCTGACCGGCCCACAGTTCTGCGGTGGCTCCGTCAGAGCTGACCCGCACCTCGGTGCGGCTCAGCCATAACAGGACACCCGCGGCCGCGACGGCCAACACCGCATACGGCAGCCAGTCAGGCAGGGTGCGCACGCCCATGTTGACCTCTTTGGCCAGCACCGCCGATGCGCCCAAGCCGACCGGCCACCACCACCAGGGCACCCACAGTCGTTCGCGATAGCGCACGGTTTGCGAGGTCACACGCGAACCGGCCACGTGACCAAGGGTAGTCTTTGCCATCGTGTCCACCAGTCTTGCGGTGGTTCGCCTCGACCGCGATCTTCCGATGCCCGCACGCGCCCACGACGGCGACGCCGGTATCGATCTGTTCAGCGCCGAGGACATCGAACTCGCGCCCGGGCAGCGGGCACTGGCGCCCACCGGGATTGCGGTGGCCATTCCGCACGGCATGGTGGGCCTGATCCACCCGCGCTCCGGTCTGGCTGCGCGCGTGGGACTTTCGATCGTCAATAGTCCGGGCACCGTCGACGCGGGATACCGCGGCGAGATCAAAGTGTCATTGATCAATCTCGACCCGGCCGCGCCGATCGCGATTCGGCGCGGCGACCGGATTGCCCAACTGCTGGTTCAGCGGGTCGAGTTACCAGAGCTGGTCGAAGTGGCTTCGTTCGACGAGGCCGGACTGGCTGATACCACCCGTGGCCAGGGCGGCCACGGTTCCTCCGGCGGACATGCGAGTTTGTGATGGCATTCGGTAGACGTAAGCAGGACCGGGATAAAGGTGCGGTCGACGAGACCGTTGAGAAGGCCGACGAGGGGTCCGACGCGGGGACCAACGAGGGAGAGGGCGACGGGGGAGAGGCACACGGGGGGGCCGTCGATTCCTCCATCGATGACGTCTCGGTTGACGCGGTGGCGAGCTTCGAGCCGGCCGGTGATGACGTCGGCCCCTTCGATATCGAGGATTTCGACAACCCGGCGGATGCTGGGCTGGCACGACTGGATCTGGGATCGGTCCTGGTTCCGATGCCGCCCGGCGGGCAGGTTCAGGTCGAGCTCAACCAGATGGGCGTCCCGAGCGCGATCTGGGTGGTGACCCCCAACGGTCGGTTCACCATCGCCGCCTACGCAGCCCCGAAGTCGCCCGGCCTCTGGCGCGAGGTTGCCGGCGAGTTGGCCGACGCGTTGCGCAACGACAACGCAGTGGTCTCCATTCAAGACGGGCCCTGGGGCCGTGAGGTGGTCGGAACCGGCGCCGGTGTGGTCCGCTTCATCGGAGTGGACGGTTACCGCTGGATGATCCGTTGCGTAGTCAACGGATCCCCGGAGTCGATTGACGCCCTCGCGATCGAGGCGCGGGAAGCATTGGCGGACACCGTTATTCGGCGCGATGACACCCCGCTGCCGGTGCGCACCCCGCTTCCGGTGCAGCTGCCGGAAGAACTGGCTGCCCAGCTCAACGCCGCTGCCGTCCAGCAAGCCCAGCAGGCTCAGCAGGCCCAGCAGGCGATGTTCGCCGCGCAGCAGGCCATGCTTGTCCAACAGCAGCTCCAGCAGCAGCAGTCGGCCGAACCGCAGGGCGGTACCGATTCGGACATGGAGCAGCTGCGGAGCACCGGCGGCTGACAGCGCAATCTCGCTCAGCCGGTCGCCTGTAGCGCCGCAAGGCCCGCGGCGCCGAGCGCCGCGGGGTTCGGTCCGAACTGCTCCAGGGTGACTGTGCGCAGCGCAGCGTGTGGCGCACAGGACGCCCACTCCCGGGCCACCTCGATCGGGTGGATCGGGTCATCGGATGCCGCCACCACGCCCATCGGTGTGACCAGCCGGGTCAGATCGGCCGCGGTCGGCCCCAGGTAGGCCGCGGCCTCGTCCATCGCCTCGGGCAGCGACGGCCACTGTCGACGCCAGGAGCGGGCTAACTCATCGGCCAGCCAGGGTGGACTCGACGCCCTCAGCGCCGCGGTGGTGGCGTCCAGTCCGTCGCGTCGCAGCAGGGCAGCCGTGTGCCGGGCGGACAGTGCCGCCGGTGCGGCGTCGGGCGCTCCGGTCCATGGCGGTAGCACCGCAAGGATTGCGACGACGCGCGCCGGATTCTCCAGCGCCCACCTGGTTGCAACGGCCGCGCCGATCGACACTCCGCCGACGGCGATCGGCCCTGCCAGCGATGCCTCATCCAGCGCCTTTCGGTAGCTGTGGATGAGGTCGTCGGCTCGGGGTGGCACTGCCACCACGACCGCACCCGCTTGCCGCAGGGGCGCTGTGAAGACGCGGCGCAGGTAATCGTCATCCGAGCCCGTCCCGGGGAGCAGGACCGTCACCACGTCGCGCAGGTTGATCGCCACCCCACGATCGTGCCTGCGGCCGGTTACCGAGCCGTTCCCGGGTGTGCCTCGTGGCGCCGACGAACCAAGAGGACTACGGTTGCTGGGGCAGTGTGATCCAACAACAGGAGCGACCATGGCTGCGGCCGAAGGTTTTGTACGCCGTCTCACTCGCCGGCTGCTGGAGAGCCCCGAAGTGCGCGACGCTGAGGAACTCAGTGGGGAGGCCGCCAGTATCGGCGCCCAGCGCGGCATCGACTGTCATCGCGGCCAGGAGGTCACCATGGTCGGCACGCTGCGCAGCGTGGAGACCAATGCCAAGGGCTGCTCGGGAGGTGTGCGGGCTGAGTTGTTCGACGGCACGGATACCGTGATGTTGGTATGGATGGGTCAGCGCCGCATTCCCGGGATCGACAGCGGCCGTATGCTCCGGGTGCACGGCCGGCTGGGCATGCTGGAGAACGGCAGCAAGGCGATCTACAACCCGCACTACGAAATTCAGCGTTGAGGAAATTCAGCGTTGAGCCCGACCGAATCGCCGTTATGACCGACACCCGCCGTACCCCCGGTCAAGCCATTCTCGCTCAAATGGGCGGCGTCAGCGGTCTGATCTACTCGGCGTTGCCGGTAGTGGTCCTGGTTCCGGTGTCCACCGCCTTCGGCTTGCTGCCCGCCATCTGCGCGGCCCTCGGCGTCGCCCTCGCAATTCTGCTCTGGCGTCTGGTCCGGCGCGACTCCGTGCGGCCGGCGCTCGCCGGTTTCCTGGGCGTCGGGGTGAGTGCGCTGATCGCCTGGGTGGTCGGCGCGTCCAAGGGTTATTTTTTGCTGGGAATCTGGACTTCGCTGTTTTGGGCGGCGGTGTTCACGTTATCGGTGGTGATCCGCCGGCCGATCGTGGGCTATGTCTGGAGTTGGGTCAATGGCCACGACCGCAGTTGGCGCCAGTCGCGCCGGGCCGTGCTGGCCTTTGACGGTGCCACGATGACGTGGGTCGTGGTGTTCGGCGCTCGATTTGTCGTGCAACACCACCTCTACGACGCCGACCAGACCGGGTGGCTCGGGGTCGCGCGCATCGCGATGGGCTTGCCTCTGGCCGCAGTCGGCGCCCTGGTCACCTACTTGGCGATCCGTGCCGCCCAGCGAGCGTTGCACGCCACCCACGCGGCCACCAGCGCGCCCTCGGACGTCGAACACGAGCCGACCCGGGACTGAACCCCGAGGGGGCCCGCCATCGTGCGGCTAATCGTCCAGGCTGGCCAGCAGAGTGCGGAGATCGCCCTCGACCTCGGGGGCCGCGACGAACAATAACTCGTCGCCACCCTCGAGGGGCTCGTCCGGTTCCGGCACGATGACGCGCTGACCGCGCAGGATCGTCACCAATGCCACATCGCGAGGCAGGGCCAGCTTGCGGACCGGGCGGCCACCCCACGGGGTGTCGTCGGGCAGTGTGATCTCCACCAGGTTGGCGTGGCCATGACGGAACTCCATCAACCGCACCAGATCACCCACGGCGAACGCCTCTTCGACAAGTGAGGCGAGCATCCGGGGAGTCGACACCGCGACATCCACGCCCCACGCGTCGTCGAAAAGCCACTCGTTGCGCGGATCGTTGACGCGCGCCACCACCCGCGCTACCGCAAACTCGGTTTTGGCCAGCAGCGAGAGCACCACATTCGCCTTGTCATCGCCGGTCGCGGCGATCACCACGTCGAACTCCTCGAGGTGTACCTCTTCCAGCAGGGTCAGCTCGCAGGCGTCGCCGAGGCGCCAATGCACGGCCGGGATCGCGTCGATGTCGACGTGATTGGCATTCCGCTCGATGAGCGTCACGTCGTGGGAGTTCTCCACCAGTTCCCGGGCGATTGAACGTCCGACGGCGCCCGCGCCTGCGATGGCGACCTTCATTCCCCGACCCCTTCCGCGGGTGGCTGCGCGGCGATCGCCAGCGCCTCCGCGGCGTGCCCGGACACCGCCGCGAGGTAGACCTGGTCACCGGCTTGAATCACAGTTTTGGGTTCGGGCAGCACCCCGGTGCCGAAGCGGATCAGAAACGCCACCCGCGCCCTGGTGACCTCCTCCAGGGAGGTCACCCGATGGCCCATCCACGAATCGTGCAGGGTCACCTCGATGACCGCGACCGTACCGGTGGGATCGCGCCATTTGGCGGTCTCGCCCTCGTGGGTGAGGGCGTGTAGCAGTCGATCGGTGGTCCAGGGCACGGTGGCCACGGTGGGGATACCCAGGCGCTCGTAAACCGCCGCCCGCTTGGCGTCATAGATTCGGGCCACCACCCGTTGTACGCCAAACATCTCCCGAGCCACCCGGGCCGAGATGATATTCGAGTTGTCTCCGGAGGACACTGCGGCAAAGGCCTCTGCGCCTTCAATCCCGGCGCGCAGCAACACTTCCCGGTCGAAACCCATGCCCAGTACGTGTTTGCCGGAAAACTCCGGGGAGAGCCGATTGAACGCTGTCGGGTCGCGGTCGATGACCGAGACCTCGTGCCCGATCCGGGACAGTGCGTCGGCCAGCGAGGCGCCGACGCGACCGCACCCCATCACCACAACCCGCACGTGAGGTCCTCTCGGGTCTGTCGCGGGCGGCCTACCGGCGGGCCGCGCGGTAAGGGGAACGCTACCGGCATCGGGGGCAAGGCTTACTCTTGGCTCTCGTGTCCAAGCTTTCGAAGTTGACGCGGCGGCTGCTCCTCGGCCAGCCGTTCCGAAGCGACAAGCTCAGCCACACCCTGCTGCCCAAGACCATCGCCCTGCCGGTCTTCGCCTCCGACGCCCTGTCATCGGTGGCCTACGCCCCGGAGGAGATCTTCCTGGTCCTGTCGGTCGCGGGCCTTTCTGCCTTGGTGATGGCGCCCTGGATCGGCCTGGCGGTGGCGCTGGTCATGTTGGTGGTGGTGGCCTCCTACCGCCAGAACGTGCATGCCTACCCCTCCGGTGGCGGGGATTACGAGGTGGTCACCACCAACCTCGGACCCACGGCGGGTCTGACGGTGGCCAGCGCGTTGCTGGTGGACTACACGCTGACCGTGGCGGTCTCGATGGCCTCGGCCATGTCGAATATCGGTTCGGCGGTGCCGTTCATCGCTCACCACAAGGTGGTATTCGCCGTTACCGCGATCATGCTGCTGACCGCGGTCAACCTGCGCGGTATCCGCGAGTCGGGCACCGCGTTCGCTATCCCCACCTACGCCTTCATGGTCAGCATGTTCCTCATGCTGGCGTGGGGATTCATCCAGATCTTCGCGCTGGGCCGCAACGTTCAGGCTGAGTCGGCCGGATTCGAACTGCATTCCGAACACGGTGACGTCCTGGGCTTCGCACTGGTGTTTCTGGTGGCCAGAGCGTTTTCGTCAGGCTGTGCGGCCCTGACCGGTGTGGAAGCGATCAGCAACGGTGTGCCGGCGTTCCGCAAGCCCAAGTCACGCAACGCCGCCACCACCCTGGCTCTACTCGGCGGGATCGCGATCACCTTGTTCATGGGCATGATCGTGCTGGCGATGAAGACCGGTGTGAAAGTCGCCGAGCGACCCGCCGAGCAGCTCATCGGGGCGCCCGCCGGCTATCAGCAGAAGACCCTGCTGGCCCAACTGGCCGACGCGATCTTCCGCGATTTCCCGCTCGGCCTCTACCTGATCACCGGCGTCACCGCCCTGATCCTCGTTTTGGCGGCCAACACCGCGTTCAACGGTTTTCCGGTGCTCGCCTCAATCCTCGCCCAGGACCGCTTCCTCCCGCGCCAGCTGCATACCCGCGGCGACCGGCTGGCATTCTCCAACGGCATCGTGTTCCTGGCGTTGGCGGCAATCGCCTTTGTCGTCGCTTTCGGAGCTGAGGTGACCGCGCTCATCCAGCTCTATATCGTGGGCGTGTTCGTCTCGTTCACGCTCAGTCAGATCGGGATGGTGCGGCATTGGACCCGTCTGCTGCGGACCGAGGAAGATCCCGCGGAACGCCGCCGGATGATCCGGTCGCGAGTGATCAACACCATCGGTTTTATCGCCACCGGTGCGGTGCTTATCGTGGTTCTCGTCACCAAATTCCTGGCCGGCGCATGGATCGCGATTCTGGCGATGGGCAGCCTGTTCATCTTGATGAAGGCGATCAACAGGCACTACGCCGCGGTAGCGCTCGAGTTGACGGCACGCGAAGAGGAGCAGCGCGAGATAGTGCTGCCCAGTCGTAACCATGCGGTGGTGTTGGTCGCGAATATGCACCTGCCGACCCTGCGGGCGCTGTCCTACGCCCGGGCGATGCGCCCGGATGTGCTGGAGGCGCTGACGGTTAACGTCGACGATGTCGAGACGCGCAAGCTCACGGCCGAATGGGAGGAGAGTGAGGTCACCGTCCCGCTGAAGGTCGTCGCCTCGCCTTACCGCGAGGTCACCGGTCCGGTGCTGGATTACATCAAGCGGGTGAGCAAGGAGGCTCCGCGCACGGTGGTGACTGTCTTTGTGCCGGAATACGTCGTTGGCCACTGGTGGGAAGGCTTGCTGCACAACCAGAGTGCACTGCGAATCAAGACCAGACTTCTGTTCCTCCCGAACGTGATGGTGACTTCGGTTCCGTGGCAGCTGAATTCGTCTGAGCGACTCAACCAACTTCAAGAACAGAGCGCGCCGGGCGATGTCCGGCGGGGCTTCGTGGAGTGACCGGCACGGAGCCGGAAGCGTTGGTGCTGCGCACCGGACCGGCAGCCA
>Ga0164295_10003910_pt1 | contig 11879 bp, 13 predicted proteins | sample GEODES006metaG_FD_111798 | JGI IMG/M metagenome (GOLD analysis project Ga0164295, IMG submission 111798) | Oligotrophic lake water microbial communities from Sparkling Lake, Wisconsin, USA - GEODES006 metaG | ecosystem: Environmental > Aquatic > Freshwater > Lake | place: USA: Sparkling Lake...
GATGATCGGATCCGGCATGGTGGCCGAGAACAGCATGGCCTGCCGTTGCGCCGGAATCTGACGCAGGATCCGCTCGATATCGGGCAGGAAGCCCAGATCCAGCATCTCGTCGGCCTCATCGAGGACCAGCACCGACAGCCCACCGAGTTGCAGGTGGCCCTGTTGGGCGAGGTCGAGCAGCCGGCCCGGGGTGCCGACGACAACATCCGCGCCCACGCGCAGGGATTCGATCTGCGACTCGTAGGGGCGCCCGCCGTAGATCGAGATGACGCTCAGCTTGCGTCCCCCGTCAGCGCTGAGGTACTTGGCCGCGCCGGACAGGTCGTCGTGGACCTGAATGCACAACTCGCGGGTGGGCACCACGATCAGTGCGCGCGGAGTTCCGTCGAGTGGGCGGTCGGCTGCGGCTGCGGTGGTGATGCTGTGCAGCAGTGGCACTCCGAAGGCGAAGGTCTTACCCATGCCGGTGCGCGCCTGGCCGATGAGGTCATCGCCGGCCAGTGCCAGCGGGAGGGTGAGTTCCTGAATCGCGAAGGCGTTCTCGATGCCCTGCTCGGCGAGCGCGCGAACGATTTCCTCGCGGACGCCAAGGTCGGCGAAGCGCATGGGCGGCGGATCAACGGGTGCGGAATGTTCTGTCGACGTCTCGTCGGTGGAGTCAGTGGGGATAGTGGAGTCGGTCGGGTTTGTCATGTAGCGGCTGTTGGCCTTCCGTTGTCATTCCTCAGTGCTTTTTCACGCGCGCACGAGGTCAGACTTTCGGAATGGATGGCCCTGCTTTCGGGGCGGGCCCACTGCGTGCACGCACATTACCGCTTTTCATGGTACCTGCTCCGGACCTCTGAACCGATCAGCGGCGGGGTTACAGTGGCGGCATGGAAGCGACGCAGCGGATTTCCTCGTCGACGGTCCCGGCCGACCACCCGGGTGTCAATGAGTTGTTCTCGCTGCTCGCCTATGGCGAGGTGGCCGCCTTCTACCGGCTCACCGATGAGGCCCGGATGGCCCCCGACCTGCGCGGCCGCATCAATATGGCGCGGATGGCCGCGGCCGAGATGGGCCACTACGACCTGGTGCGCGACACCCTGGAGGCGCGCGGGGTGGACGTCCTGGCGGCCATGGCGCGCTACGCACCGGCCCTGGAGCAGTACCACCGGCTGACCATGCCGAGCACCTGGCTGGAGGCGTTGGTCAAAACCTATGTCGGCGACGCCATGGCGGCCGATCTGTATCGGGCGATCGCCGGTTCGCTGCCCGACGAGGTGGCCGATGTGGTGCGCGCCGTGCTGGCCGAAACCGGCCATTCGCAATTCGTCGTCGCCGAGGTGCGCTCAGCGGTGACCGCGAGCTCGCGGCAGCGCAGCCGGCTGGCGCTGTGGTCGCGCCGTCTGCTCGGCGAGGCGATTACCCAGGCGCAGTACGTGATGGCCGATCATGATGAATTGGTCGATCTGGTGCTGGTGGGCGGGGGACTGGGCCAGCTGACGGATTTCTTCGATCGACTGCAACGCACCCATGACGAGCGGATGCAACAACTCGGGCTTGCCTAGCCCGGCGACGATGAGGAGCCGGGTAATCGTGCCTAGCGGTTACAGGTGGTGCTGATGCCGTATCGGGTGTCGGAGGCCACTGTTGCGCCACTGGCGTCGGTGATCCAGCAATTCAGTTGGCTACCAACGCTATTGGCGGTCACATAGTTCACCGGCACATACGGGGTGACGGTCATCGTCCACGGCAGCGTCACGTTCTGGGCGGTGTGCATCTCGCCGGTCTCGTCGGCATAGACCACGGTGATCGGATCATTGGGCCGCTGATTTCCAGAGATCGTGTACACGATCTGACGTAGATCCACCCGCGTGCTGCCCGCCGGTGTCACCGACTCCACTCGCACCGGAATCTCGTCGGAGGCGTGCGGGGTGTTCGGGGCCACGGTGGCGGTGACGGTCCGGGTGGGCGGTGGGCCGTCCTGGTCGGCCGTGGTGGCAGCACCACCGGCCTTGATGACGAACATGGTGGCGGCGATGATCCCGAGCAGGCCGATGACCGTCATGGCCACCCGCGGCCACCCGGAGGTGTGCCACTGTCCGCCTTCGCTCACACCCAAAGGCTAGGGACGCCTCTCGGGTGCCGTATCCGCGGCGCGCAGCCGTTGTCATGCTGTTACCGCAGCTTGACGCGTTCTTTGCCGAACGGATGCGGCTGGCCGGAAGGCGTGCAGGGTCGTCCACTAGCCTTCAACAGGTCGTACATGAATGGAAAGGGGCCTGGCGTGGAGGTCAAGATCGGTGTTTCGGACAGTCCGCGAGAGCTGGTCTTCAACAGCGCCCAGACGCCCGCTGAGGTGGAGGACCTGGTGAAGGCGGCACTGGCAGAGGCCGCAACCCCGGGCGGATCCGCCGTGCTGGCCCTGACCGATGACAAGGGCAAACGGATTCTGGTGCAGGCCAGCAAGATCAGCTATCTGGAGATCGGCGCGGCGGATGTACGCCGGGTCGGATTCGGAATCGCGCCCGAAGCCTCAGCCTGAGACCTTCAGGATCTGGCCAGCGGGACGTGTGACAACCCGCCCCAGGCGAACTGCACCGTTCCCTCGACCGCATCCTCTTTGCTGATCGGCCGGTCGGCGTCGAGCCAGTAGCGTGCGCAGTCCACGCTGACGCCCACCAGGCCGACGGCGATCATCCTGGCCCGGTGCGGATCAAGCCCGGAATCGGAGCTGATCAGGTCGAACACCGCGTCGGTACAGGCTTCGGTGGCCACTTTCACCTGTGCCGCCACCTGCGGTTCGTTGACGTAGTCGTTCTCGAAGATCAGCCGATAGCCCTGGCTGTCATGCTCGATGAAGTCGAAGAACGCCTGCACTGCTGCGCGGAGTCGCTGCCGGTTGTCGGTCGTGGTGCGCAATGCCTGACGCACACCGGCCACCAGGATGTCGACATGCTGTTGGAGAACGGCCAGATACAGATCCAGCTTGCTCGAGAAGTGTTGGTAGAGGACCGGTTTACTGACTCCGGCTCGATCGGCGATCTCGTCCATGCCGGCGGCGTGGAAACCCCGGTCGACGAACAGATCGCTGGCCGTCTCGAGCAGCTGCCCCCGGCGCTCATCACGGGGCATCCGGCCACCGCGGGCGCGTTTGGACGCGCTCGTGGGAGTCAGATTGCTCATCGCGACGACATTACTACCTGGTCCGGGTGGGCGGTCCGGGTCCACGGCTGGGGCTCGGAGTGCGCGTCTCGGGGCTGCGAACTTCGCTGTTATGCCATTCTGGGACGGTGACCAATGAGCCGGGGCCGCACGCGAGGGGGCGCGTGCCGGTGCTGCGTACCGAGGCGGGCGAGCCGCTGCGGGCGCTGCGCGACCCGCTGGCTGGTGGTTCCGGTCGGGCCCGGGCCAACCGTGAACAGCACAACCAGTTGCGCAAGCAGAGCTCCCTGGGCCGGTTTCTGTCCACCTACGGATGGCGCGCGTATGCGCTTCCGGTGTTGGCGATCCTGACCGTGGTGGTGCTGTATCAAACGCTCACCTCACCTCCGGTTCCCGTCGCCGACGACATGGTGAAGGGTCCGCCGACGATCGGGTCCGCCGGAACGTCCATCATCGGTGCGCCGCCGCGGGGGCTCACCGAGTTCGACGCCAACCTGCCGGCCGGAATCCTGCCCGAGGGTGGGGTTTTCACCCAGTCGGGCGAGCGGACCTGGCGCATCGTGCCGGGCACGACATCCAAGGTGGGTGAGGGCACCGCGAAGGTGTTCAAGTACACCGTCGAAGTGGAAAACGGTATCGACACCGCATCCTTCGGAGGTGACGAAGGTTTCGCCCGGATGGTGACCGAGACCTTAGGCAACCCGAAAAGCTGGACGCACAATCCGCAGTTCGCTTTTCAGCGCGTTGATGACTCCACGCCTGATCTCAAACCCGACTTCCGGGTATCGCTGACCAGTCCGATGACGGTGCGCGAAGGATGCGGCTACGAGATCGAGATCGAGACCTCCTGCTATAACCCGATTTACGGCCCCGACGCCGAGCCGCGGGTGTTCATCAATCTGGCCCGCTGGGTGCGCGGTGCGGTGCCGTTCCAGGGTGACATCGGCTCCTACCGGCAGTACCTGATCAATCACGAGGTGGGCCACGCGATCGGCTACACCACCCATGAGCCGTGTGAGCGCAACGGTGCGCTGGCGCCGATCATGATGCAGCAGACCTTCTCCACATCGGATAACGACGCCACCCGATTCGATCCGGAGTCGGTCAAACCGGACGGTAAGACGTGCCGGTTCAACTCCTGGCCGTATCCGATCGCCTGACGGGTCATGTCCCTGCCGCCGCTGGTGTCCCCGGCAGCTGATCTGACTCGGGACGAGATCGCCCGCTACAGCCGCCACCTGATCATCCCGGACCTCGGCATGGTGGGGCAGCAGCGCCTGAAGAGCGCCCGGGTGTTGGTTGTCGGCGCCGGCGGACTGGGGTCACCGACCCTGCTCTATCTGGCCGCTGCCGGTGTCGGAACGCTGGGCATCGTCGACTTCGACGTGGTCGAGGAGTCCAATCTGCAACGCCAGATCATTCATGGCACTTCCGATATCGGCCGCTCCAAGGTCCAGAGCGCTCGCGATTCCCTGCGTGAGACCAACCCGCTCGTCACGGTGGAACTGCACGAGTTCCGCCTGAGCGTCGATAACGCCGTCGAATTGTTCACCGCGTACGACCTCATCATCGACGGCACCGATAACTTCGCCACCCGCTATCTGATCAACGACGCGGCCGTGCTTGCACACAAGCCCTATATATGGGGTTCGATCTACCAGTTCTCCGGGCAGGTGTCGGTGTTCTGGGAAGACGCGCCCGAAGGCCCCGACGGCGACAAGCGCGGTCTGAACTATCGCGACCTCTATCCCGAACCGCCGCCGCCGGGTTCGGTGCCGTCCTGCGCCGAGGGCGGCGTGTTCGGAATCCTGTGTGCCTCGATCGCGTCGGTGATGGGCACCGAGGCGATCAAGCTCATCACCGGCATCGGTGAGTCACTGCTGGGCCGGGTGCTGATCTATGACGCGCTGGCGATGACATACCGCACCATTGAGATCCGCAAGGATCCGGCAGCCCCGGCGATCACTGCGCTCATCGACTATGAGGCGTTCTGCGGCGCAGTGCCCGACGTTGCTGTCCCGCCGGACTCGACGATCACCGCACCCCAGTTGCGTGACCTGTTGGTCTCGGGAGCCACGATCGCCCTGATCGACGTCCGCGAGCCGGCCGAGTGGGAGATCAACCGCATCTCCGGCGCCACGCTGATCCCGAAATCGGCTTTCGACTCCGGTGCCGGCCTGGCCGGGCTGCCGCCCGACGCCACCGCGGTGCTCTACTGCAAAACGGGTGTCCGTTCGGCTCAAGTCCTGGAAATGCTGCGTCGGGCCGGGTTTTCCGATGTTCGGCACCTGCAGGGCGGGATCGTGGCCTGGGCGCAGCAACTCGAGCCCGACATGGCGATGTACTGACGGCTTCCTGTCGCCGCTACGCCTTACCCTGGCCATGTGACTGACGAACGCCCGCCCGAGCACGTCTTGGCGACGTTCGGCGTGAAGTCCGGCGAACCGGTACAGCTCGGCGCCGGATGGGAGGGCGGCTGGCGCTACGGCGAGCTCGTGCTGGCGCCGATCACCGATCACGCCCGCGCCGCCTGGTCGGCCAAGGTTCGCGAAACGTTGTTCGTCGACGGCCTGCGCCTGGCGAGGCCGGTCCGTTCGACCGACGGCCGCTATGTGGTCTCGGGGTGGCGGGCGGACACCTTCGTCGCCGGGGCGCCCGAACCTCGCGATGATGAGGTCGTCGCCACGGGTGTGCGGCTGCACGAGGCCACCGCGAACCTTGAACGTCCCCGTTTCCTGACCCAGCAGCCGGTGCCGCCGTGGACCGATGTCGATGTGTTCACCGCCGCCGACCGTGCCGCCTGGGAGGACCGTCCGCTGCAGAACCTGCCGCTGGGCGCTCCGGTGCTGCCCGAGTCGGAGGACCGCACCGAAGCGACCGAGTTGCTCGCTCAGCTCGCCGGTCTGCGCAAGCCCACCAAGAGTCCCAGTCAGTTGGTGCACGGTGATCTCTACGGCACCGTGCTGTTCGCCGGCGCCGCCGCCCCCGGCATCACCGATATCACGCCGTACTGGCGCCCGGCATCCTGGGCGGCCGGGGTGGTCGTCGTGGACGCGCTGTCCTGGGGTGACGCCGACGACGGTCTCGTCGAACGGTGGGACGCGCTGCCCGAGTGGCCGCAGATGCTATTGCGCGCTTTGATGTTCCGACTCGCGGTGCACGCCCTGCACCCGCTGTCATCGGGGGAGACCTTCCCCGGTTTGCTGCGTACGTCCGCTCTGGTGCGGATGGCGCTCTAATCGCTGCATATCCTTACGCCGCCCGCTTCGCCTGAAGGGAGATTCATGCGCACCGATGCGGGATCGCCGGCAGACGACCGGCCGGCTGACGCTCGCAGTTGTACAGGCAGTTTTGCAAATCCCGATTCCGGAGGTACCCCCATGCAGATCTCTCTTCGTTCCCCGATGATTGCCGGTGCCACCGCGATCGTGGGTGCTGCGGCCGTCGCCATGGCCCCGATCGCTCCCACCGTGCAACTGCCCGCCCTGTCGTCGGCGTATCCCGCGGTGTCCCTGGCCGTGTACGCCAACCCGCTCAGCGCGCTCTACAACAGTGTCAACCTGGGTATCGACTACCTGATCAACGGCAACTACAGCCTCGACGCCGGTGGTGGAGCGACCAACTGGCCTGCCGCAGGCATCTCCGACTACACCAATAGTGTTCTGCCCTTTGGATTTTGGAATGACGGTTCGGGATACCTGCCGGCCATCACCAATATCGGTCTGATCCCGAACTTCATCACCGTGCCGTTCCCGGTCGGATTCCAGATCGTTGACAACTGGATCGGTTACACCAACACCGCCTACCAGGCCGCTGCACAGGTGATCGATGCCGGCCTGAACCTGCTGTGGGCCCCGGTCGGCCTGAGCATCGCCATTGTTCAAGACCTCGCCAGCGGTAACATCGCCGATATCCCGGTGCAGATCCAGGCCACCTTGGCCTACGCGGTCGCCCAGATCCAGGATGCGATCGCGGCCGTGGTCGGCGGCGCGGGCGTCATCGCGGCGAACTTCGTCGCCAAGGCGACCGCTGCTGTTCAGGTCCTCGCCGCCGCTGTCCCGGCCGCGCTGGCCAATGTGCCGCGTCAACTGGGAGTCATCGCCGCCTCCGCGACCACCGCGATCACCAACATCACCACGGCGCTCTCGACCGGCAATGTCGAGGGTGCGTGGAACGCGGCCGTGACCGGGCTGCTCGGCCCGACCGGTGTGCCGGGCACGGTGGTGAACCTGACCCTGGGTGCCGGCGTCCAGACCGGCGAGGTCTCCGATTCCACCACCTATTACGCCAATGTGGTGCCCAGCATCCGCAACGAAGTGCAGAGCCTGGGGCAGGGTCTGTCCCTCGCGCTGGCGAGCACAGCGCCATTGCCGACGGCGGCGGTCCGCTCCCCAGCAGCCAGGACCGTCAGGGCCGCTGCTGCCGCGGACGCCACAGCTGCTGCGGACGCCGCGGCGCCCGCGAAGAAGGGTGCGGCCAGGGCTGCCCGACACGCCGCCGGCAGGTAATTCGGACGGCAGCTTAGGGGTGCGGACTCGGCGGCCCGAAGTCGTGGCGCACCGATCGCGCTCCGGTCAGCGGTACCCGGCCCTCGGTGGCGATCACGCCCTCGGCCCGCAGCAATTCCCACTGTCGGCTCGCCAGGTGCGGTGCGGGCCGTCCCGAGGCGGTGATCACCCGGTGCCAGGGCAGGTCCTCTGAATCGGTACGCATGATCCACGCGACGATCCGCGGGCTGGAAAGTCCTGCCGCACAGGAGATATCGCCGTAGGTGGCGACGCGTCCCGGCGGGATTGAGGCCACCAGGTCACGCACCCGCTCGACCTGGACGTCGGTGATCTTCGCCATTGTTGTGTTCGGGTGACGGTCAGCCGCGAGCGAGCATGTCTCGGATGGCGGCGGCAGTCTCGACAGGTTTGGCCAGCGGCACCATATGCCGGCAATCGAAGTCCAGCATGGTGAAGTCCGGGCCCAGTCGCTCCGCTAACCCGTCGATCAGCTTATCGCTAACATAGGGCGGGTCAGACATTGCTCCGCGGATCAACGTCGTCGGAGTTCCCTTGTGCGGCAATACGATATCGCGTGCCAGTTCACTCCAGTAGGACATCATCGCCGGCACGCAGATCCGCCAGCCGTAGCGCCCATTGGGTAGTGCGATGAAATGTTCGGCGAATTCGGCATCCACCTCATCAGCCGGCACGTCGGCCCAGGCGGCATTGACCTTCTCGGCCCGCGCCTGTTCGGCGTCGGGATAGTCCGGTGATGCCAGCGTGGCCTCGGCGACCGCGAGCATGCGCCTGCCGGGTAGTCCGATCGCCGGGTCCAGTAGCACCAGTCCGGACACCAGATCCGGGCACGCGGCTGCCAGGTGCAGGGCCGTCGCGCCGCCGAAGGAATGGCCCACAACCACGACCGGGCCGGAGGCTTCGGCTTCGATCAGACTGGCCAGGGCGGCGACGTTGGCATCGATGGTCCAGGGCGCGTCCCACGACGAGCGGCCATGCCCGATCAGGTCGGGCGCCAGTACCCTGACCTCAGCGAGATGCTCATTTGCCAGGGTGTGCCACCGCCAGCCGTGCCCGGTCAAGCCGTGGATCAAAAGAACTTGGGCGGGGCCGGGCGGGCCGAAGCGGTTCAGGTGCAGTTCGTGGGGCACTGCCCCATGCTGCCAGTCGGGGCGCACCAGCCGTCACGGCAGGGGTGTGGTCACCAGGGCTGTTCGGCCATCGATTCCAACACTGACTGCGGTGCCGTTCACCAAATGCTCGTGGCGGCCTCCGCTGACATCGCTGATCACAATCGACGTCGGGTCGGACTCGCTGTTGAGGTGGGCCAGCACTCGGGTCCGTGATCCCTGGAACTGTTGGCTGATGACCGTGGCCGGCAGGCCGGACTCGCCTGGATCGAGCAATGCAGTGGACTCGGGACGCACCAGGACGTCAACCCGAGTCCCCACGGGATGGGACGTGGCGCCTGCGAGGGGCACCAGTGATCCGGCGAAGTCGACCGCGCCGCCGGCGGCAACGGTGCCGCTGAACCGGTTCGATTCGCCGACAAATGCCGCGACGAACGGGGTGGCCGGGCTGCGGTAGATCTGTTCGGGCGTCGCGAACTGCTCGAGTCTGCCCTGGGAGAGCACTGCGATGCGGTCTGAGATCGTCAGCGCCTCCTCCTGGTCGTGCGTCACGAAAATGGTGCTGATGCCAAGTTCCTTTTGGATGACGCGGATCTCGTTGCGCAGACTGACCCGCACCTTGGCGTCCAGCGCCGACAGCGGCTCGTCGAGGAGCAGCACCCTCGGCTCGATCGCCAGCGCCCGGGCCAGAGCCACCCGCTGTTGCTGACCGCCGGACATCTGGTGCGGGTAGTTGGCCTCTTTACCCGATAGCCCTACCAGTTCCAGCATCTCCCGTGCCCGCTTGGCGACCTGATCGCCGGACTTCTTGCGGACCCGAAGGCCGAAGGCGACATTGTCGACCGCTGACATGTTGGGAAACAGGCTGTAGTTCTGGAACACCATGCCCATATCGCGCCGGTTTGGCGCCAGCCCGTCAATGGCTTGGCCGTCGATCAACACCGAACCGCTGTCGGCGAATTCGAAACCCGCCACGATGCGCAGCGCCGTGGTCTTGCCACATCCGCTGGGTCCGAGGAAGCTGACGAATTCGCCCTCGGCCATGTCCAGGGTGAGTCCTTCCAGTGCGGTGAACTCCCCGTAGGTTTTGCGGATGTTCTCGATGTGCACGGTCGTCATATCTCAGGTGCTCGCAATCATCGTGCCTACTCGTTGGCCTCCAAGTCGCCGCGAGACGACGGAGACGGCAATGAGCAGGAGCCAGGTGAACAGGACGGTGATCAGAGCCAGTGCGGCGGCCCCCTGGGCCTGGGAGGTGCCGACGTCAGCCATGTAGACGGGCAGGGTGTTGTAGAGGAACAGCGACGACAGCACGTACTCGCCGAGTACCACGGTGATGGTGAGGAAGGCCGCGCCGAGGATCGCGGTGCGCAGGTTGGGCAGGATGACTCGCATGACGGTGGACGCCGTCCCTGCGCCCAAGCTGTGCGCGGCGTCAACCAGGGTGTGCAGATCCACCGATTTGACGCCGGCATCCAGCGCCCGGAAAGTGAACGCGAAGCTGAGGACGATGTAGAACGGCACCAGAATCAGTGGTGTACCAAGCAGTTTCGGCACCAAGCCCAGCAGGAGTCCGGACGCACCGATTACCAGAGTGATCGGTGGCACGGCGAACACCAGTAATGTGATGGCCTCGATCAGTGAGCGGTACTGCGGCGCGCGCAGGTGTACCCACAGCACGGTGGGCACCATCAGCGTCAGTGACAGCACCGTGGTCAGTGCCGCCAGCAGCAGGCTCAGGCCCACCGACTTCCAGAACTGGGCATCGCGGAAGATCGCCGAGTAGGCGGCTGTCGTCCACCCGGAACCGCTTGTGAAGCTGAAGATCGCCAGTGCAACCAACGGAACCGCGAAGAAGGCGACGCACAGCGCGACGATCGCCCACCGGCCAATCGGGGCGCGGCTGCGGGTCATGACGTCCACCGCGAAACCCGGCGTTGAAGAAGGATGTTGATCAGCAAGGCCAGTGACACCACAACAATCATGCCCAGCGCCAGGGCGTAACCCACCCCGGTATTGCCTGCGAAAACGTTGCCCTGCACGAAGAAACCGATCTGGATCGGGACCAGGTTGACCGAGCCGGACGTCAGAACCTGGGCGGTGGCATAGGCCGCGAACGCGTTGGCGAAAAGCAGGACCACACCGCCGATGAAAGCAGGCGTGAGCAGTGGGATGCCCACCCGGGCCCAATACTGGAATGTGCTGGCGCCCAGGCCTTCCGCGGCTTCGCGCCAGGATGCGCGCAGGCCCTCTACGGCGGGTGTCATGACGATGAGCATCAGCGGAATCTGGAAGTACAGGTAAACGATCACCAGACCGGAGAAACTGAGCAGGCTGAAGCCCGTTCCGTAGAGATTGATACCGATCTTGGCCAGCAGCGCAGTCACTAGGCCGGCCGAGCCGAGCGAGGCGACGAAGGCGAAAGCCAATGGCACACCACCGAATTGTGAAGCCACGCCGGAGAACGTTGACATCGCCGATTTCAGGAACCGGGGCCGCTCCAAGGTGCACACCGCATAGGTCAGCAGCGTACCCAGCACGCCGCCGATCAGTGCGGTGGCCAGCGACAGCAGCCCGCTGGTGAGAAAGGCGTCGCGGTACTGCGGTCCGGTGGCGGTCGCAATATTGTCGAGAGTGAACCCGCCGTCTGAACTCTCGAAAGCCTGCAGCACCACCGCGTAGGCCGGCCAGATCAGAAACAGGAATGCCACGATGAAAAATGGCGCGATGCCGATCCAGCCCGGCAGTCGGCGCTTCACGCGATCGCCCGATTCCATTGGGCCCCAACGGCGGCGCTGGCTTTGGCGGTCTGGTCCATGGTTGGGAAGTGCAGCGCCTTCAATTCATCGATCGACGGCAGTTTCGCCTGGACGTCGGCGGGTACAATGCCTTGGGCGACGAACTGTGGATAGAGCGCGGGGATCGCGCCACCGTCGAGGTACAACAGAGCCCCCTTGCCACTGGTGATCCACTCAATCCATAACTTGGCCGCGGCTGGATGCGGGGCGCCATTGCTGATCGCATCGCAGTACATTCCGCCCATCACGCCGTCGGCGGGCACCGTCGCGCTCAGCGTGAGGCCCGACTTGGCCAGGAC